>Ga0207678_10002778_pt1 | contig 15864 bp, 15 predicted proteins | sample KBSC63metaG_FD_184319 | JGI IMG/M metagenome (GOLD analysis project Ga0207678, IMG submission 184319) | Corn rhizosphere microbial communities from Kellogg Biological Station, Michigan, USA - KBS C6-3 metaG (SPAdes) (version 2) | ecosystem: Host-associated > Plants > Roots > Rhizosphere > Soil ...
CCGTCCGCGGTCCGATACAAAAACTGGAAGATCTACTTCACGATGGTGGGGCAGTCACCGGAGAGCTTTATCGCGGGTGCGCTCCCTTACCACTGGGCCCAAGTCGCCAACATCAAGCGCGATCCCTTCGAGACCTCAGTGGGTGATCGGCCCAAGACGATGTTCGGTTTGGGCGGCGCTCTCGCTGCACCGGCGACCGCCTACGTCTACGACTGGAACATGCTGCCGATCGGCCAGGCGCTGTGGCTGAAGGAGCTTGAAACCTACAAGGAGTTCCCGCCGATGCAGGATCCGGCGAGTTATAACCTCGAGCAGGTGATGAACCAGCTCAAAAAGGCTCCGCCCACTCCGAGCCAGTAAGGTAACCGAATGGGCGTCCCGGCATTCAGCGGCGCCCATTCTGCTTTGCTGCAGGACGAACTGGACAATTCGGCTCAATCCCGACGTGGTTCGTCCTAGTCCTTCGCACTGAAGGAGCTCTGATATGCATAGATACCTGAAAAGCTTGGCACTGCTTTTAACGGGCTTCGCATTGCTGGTTGGCTATCCACCGGCGTCCGGAGCGCAGGAAAACCCCGTCACGGCAATCGACATCGCGCTGGAGCCGGACGCTACGATGATCCAGCACGCGGAGGCTGCCAATGAACGCCTGCGCAAGGTTTTCCCTGGTGGCTACGCTTTAGATGCAACGCACCGCCCGCATATCACGATGCTACAGCGGTTCGTCCGAACGGCAGCCCTCGACGACGTCTACACCGCAGTCGGCGATGTCCTGGCCAGGGAGAAGCCGGCCGGATGGACGCTAGAGGCGTTCAAATATGACTACGTCGTCTGGGATAAGGCCGGTTTGACCGTGATCCTAGTCCAGCCGACCGACCAACTCATCCAGTTCCAACAGAAACTGATCGATGCAATTGCCCCCTTCACCGTCGAGACAGGGACTGCTGCCGCGTTCTTCACCACGCCGGAAGCCCCCGACATCAACCAGCCGACGATCGAGTACGTGACTCGTTACGTCCCGGACTCAAGTGGCAAGAAACTCGAGCCCCACGTCACGGTAGGCGTGGCTCCCCCAGATTATCTGAAGAAGATGGTCGCCGAACCGTTCGATGCGTTCACGTTCTCGCCGAAGGCATTGTCGGTTTATCAGCTCGGCAATTTCGGAACGGCTCGGAAGAAACTCAAGGCCTGGGAGTTGAAGCCATGAATCCCAGAGGAAAGTGCCGGACCCAGGCCACGTCGCCAGCGAACGCTCATCTCCCCGCCGCAATCATCGGCAGGCGCGGCGTGATCGCGGCGTTCGTGGTATTAGCCGCAGCTTTCAGCTTGATCGCTCCGGCAACTGTTGCGGCTCAGACGGATCCTCTGCCGTCGTGGAACGACGGTCCGGCCAAAACGGCGATCATCGAATTCGTCAAGACCACAACGGACGCCGGGAGCCCCAAGTTCGTACCACCCGAGGAACGGATCGCTACATTCGATCAGGATGGCACGACGTGGGTTGAGCAGCCGATCTATACGCAGGTGATGTACTGCCTGGATCGAGTACCGGCGCTGGCGGAAAAGAAACCCGAACTGAAGAACGTCGAGCCCTTCAAAACCGTTCTGTCCGGCGATCGGGAGGCAATTGCCAAGCTCCCAAAAGAGGATCTCGTAAAGATTCTCGTCGCCACGCTTACAGGCATGACGGTTGAAGACTTCACCGCCGAAGTGACACCGTGGATCCAATCGGCGAAGCATCCACGCTTCAAGCGACAATATACGGAGCTTACCTATCTGCCCATGCTGGAGGTGATGCGCCTTTTCCGCGACAATGGCTACAAGACCTATTTTGTCACCGGTGGCGGTCAGGACTTCGTGCGCGTCTATTCCGAGCAGACTTATGGCGTACCGCCCGAGCAGGTGGTCGGCAGCGCTGGTGAAGTGCACTTCGGCTACGGCCAGGACGGCAAACCGATCCTCACCAAGGAGCCCAAGCTGCTCCTCAATGACGACAAGGCGGGTAAGCCCGAAGGAATCCATCTCGTAATCGGACGGCGTCCGGTCGCTGCATTCGGCAACTCGAACGGCGACAAAGAGATGCTGGAATACACGCAGGCGGGCGACGGCGCGCGGCTCATGCTGCTGGTTCATCACGATGATGCCGAACGCGAGTATTCCTACGGGCCCGACTCCAAAATCGGCACGTTTTCAGACGCACTTATGGACGAAGCCAAGGCGAAGGGCTGGATCGTCGTCAGCATGAAGAACGACTGGAAACGCATCTTCGCGTTCGAACGATAGCTTCGGAACGCCGTCAGGTCCGCGGATAATCGGCACACTGCTCGCCTTATGACACAGAGGCTATAGATGGCGTGAAAGAGCACCTCCAAGCCATCGTCACCGTATTGTCGCTGGTAAATCCGTTGGTCTGTGGCGCCATGTTCGCGCGGATCGAAGGCAGCCGCTCTCGCGCCGAAATATTGTCAGATGCGACAAAGGCAGCGTTGAGCGTCGCAGTCATTCTCATAGTTGCCGCGCTCGTCGGGACGCAATTGTTGCACCTGTTCGGCGTGTCGCTTGACGCGTTCATGGTGGCGGGCGGTGGCGTGTTGTCATGGATGGGCTTCCGTATGCTCAGCGAGCATGGGTCTTCGCCGGCATCTCCGAGTGGGGCTTCAAATTCTAAAAAGTCCCTGACGCCATTGATCCTCTTCGCTGCAAGTCCCGGAACTATCACCGGAGTAATCACGCTCGCTGCTGCCCATACGAGGTTGAATATACCCGTGACAGCTCTGGTGGCCGTTGTCGTTGCGAGTGCCGTAACCTGGCTCGCCCTTGTCATCATGGCGCGGGTTGCCCGCCCAGAAGGCGCAGATGGTTTCGCGCGAACCACCATGACAAGTTTCATGGGCCTGATCGTTCTAGCCATGGGAGTTCAGTTCGCGCTCACTGGACTGCGTCAGTTCGGGCTCTGAACGGGTAAACGCCTGTCTCATGGGGAACGCTGTTTCAGATTTGCAAGCAATCGCGCAACACCGGGGCGGTTCGGTTCGAGCTGATGCAAAAGCTCCGCATGCTTAAGCGCGGACGCGTAATCGCTCGTTTCAATCTCGTATGTCGCCAGAGCCCATAAGATGTCCCGGTCGTATGGGTGGCGAGTCAATGCTGTCTTCAATGCCTCGATTGCGTCCAGTGGCCTTCCGCCATCATGAAGCGCGACGCCATAGACGTAGCTGAAGCGCGACGCCTCGGGGGCGTACTCTACCGCTTTTGCCAGGCTCGCGACCGCGTCGGAAAGACGTTTTTGGCGAATGAGACTGAGCCCTAGGGCGTGCCAAAGAACTCCGGACTTAGGATTTGTTTCAAGCGATCGGCGCAAGACAGCCTCGGCTGCGGTTTCGTCGCCCTCGCGTCTCGTCAAGTCAGCTAATGATACGGTCGCCGGGACAAAAGTCGGATCGAGTTCGATTGCCTTCTCGAGGGCCGCCCGAGCCTCATCGGTCCGACCGCGATCGAGATACAAAGCGCCGAGGTTCAACTGCGACTCTGGCCGTTCCCCATTGAATAACTGAGCTTCGACGAATTCGGCCAGCGCCTTCTCGAGGGCGGCGCGATCGTCGGGCGACAATTTCTGCTCCGCTTCTCCGGCCAGTGCACGAGCGGCGTCCATGCGAACGAGGCGAATTTGGTCGCGCAGTAGCGGTACAAGTAACAAGCGGCGCGTCTCGGGATCGGCTCCGGCGATGACCGACACGGCCGCTGCGCGAATTTGCGGATCCTCGATATTCAACGATCCGGCCGCGAGTTCCAGCACTTCGGGAGAAAGATATCGGCGGAGCCGGGCAATCGCGCTCGCTCGCGCAATCGGCGACTCTGTGTTGGCCTCGGCGATTTTAATCAGTGCGGCCTCAGCGCCCGGAGCTCCCCTGTCACCGCGATCAAAGGCTTCGGCAAAATCCTGCGCTCCAGGGCTCGGTGACGGATACCAGGTCTTAATTGTATCCGCCGCCCATGTTGCGGTCTTATCCGTGTGGCACTGGTTGCAGGCATTGGGCGTCCCGAGCAAGACGGTCCGATCAGGACGGGGGATGCGCATAGAATGGTCGCGCCGGGCATCTACGCCCATGTAGGTCGCGGCCGGCATATGGCATGCGGCGCATTGGGCGCCCTTTGAATTCGGCTCGTGGTGGTGATGCGTGCTGACGTCGAATTTCTCGGCGGCGTGGCATTGACCACAGAGAGCGTTGCCCGCCTGGCGAAGCTTCCCTGAATGCGGATTGTGGCAGTCAGAGCAGGTGACACCGGCGGCATGCATTCGGCTCTCGAGGAACGAACCGTAGTTGTAGACCTCGTCCCGCTGCTGCCCATCCACGTGATAGAGGCCCGTTTCCAACAATGATGGGCGGAAGGCATCAAAGAGGCGCGAAACACTTTGAGGATCGTCCGAAAACTGCTGACGCCGACCATGGCAGCCAGCGCAGTCTCGAATTTCCTTTGCCGACGAACGAGGCACCGAGCGCGTCGCCTGCCCGTTTTCACCCATTGGCCAGCTCACGCCTTTGCGCTCATCAAAGCTCTGCGAAAATCCCTTCCCTTGCTGGTCGAATTTCTCCCAGCCGCTTGATTTCGACGCCCATGCTACGTGGTTCGACGCGGGCCCATGACAGGCTTCGCATCCCACGCTGATCTCGGACCACGTGGTGTCGTAACGTCGGGTTACGTGGTCGTAGTTCTTTTTAAGGTTTGTCGAGTGGCACCACGCACACTGATAGTTCCAGTTTTGATCTATGCCGGTCCAGTGCAGAGGATCGCCGGCCTTCAGCTTGCGATCGGGATAAAGATCGTACCACCTCTGCCCGCCCTCCTCCTTTGAGCGGGCATCCCACGCAATTCCGAGCGCCTGAAGCCGTCCGCCGGAAAGCTCAATGAGGTACTGCTGTAGTGGTGAAATGCCGAAGGTGTAGCGGATTGGAAAATCGGCAAGTGCCCCGTCCGGGCCGTCGGTACGCACCCAGAATTTTCCGTCCTTCTTGTAGAACGTGGTCTTGACGTCGTCCTTGCTGAATGTGGTGCCGTCGAAGCGACCGAGCACCGTTTGATCGGTCGCCTCCTGCATGGCAGCAGCGTGTTGCGAGCCGAGCCATTCTTGATGTTCCGCGGGATGACATTGCTTGCAGTTGGCCGATCCAACGAACGTCGCGGATGAATGCGTGGTTCCGGACGGGTTGGGAGGCGATTGTGCTAGGGCTCGACCCGCGCCGGTCGAACCGCCAGCCGCGAAAAATATGAAAGCGTAGAAAACGACGAGCACAATCGGCAATCGTATACCGGGGCCTGAAGGCGCCCGGTGAACCGATTCACTGGGTGGGCTTGGTGCGGAAATGTCTCTTATATGCGGGCATTGGTCATGTGTAACGGCCATTGGCCACCCGGAAGCCGAGACTACACGCGCACATGTCGCCACGACGGTTGGCGAAACGGTCGCGCAATCGAACTCTTTCTCATCGATATGCTGGCGAGTGGACTGCGCGCATCCATTAGCTTCTCACATACGCGGGCGCGAAACACGCGCATTGTTGCAAAGGTCTCTCGGCGGCGGTGTTAATCTTAAACGCGCCGCGGCGAGCGTGACGACGGCAGCTCAATCCTGCGACAAGTGACGTCCCGCCAGGATACGATCGATGATGCCGGCGACGGCGCGATGCCGTTCGATCTCCTGCAATGTTCCTGCGGCGTTGCGATGCGTATCGGCGGCATCCTCCAAAAGTCCGCGAATGTCACGGTGGCTGAGAACCTTGCGATCCGCCAACGCCAGCAATAACGATTCACAAATCGAGAGCGATGCCAGGCCCGAAAAATCCTGTTCAATTTCCCGCGAATTCGACATTTCGTCCAACTGGGTTTGGGAGTTGGAATTGGTTATTTGACGAAATCGAGTCTCAATCATATGTCGCCTAAACGGCGCGTATGCTAACCTGGGGCAGTATTAATGGCGTTCTCCTTATATTTTTCTGCCGTGAGGCACCTACCTCTCTAGTAAATCGTCCGCTTTTCATTGGGCGAGAGCTATCCGGATTTGAGTCATAGCGACCCCCGAGGTAAGAGCTCCCTAGTAGTGTGTTTGCGTGATGTATCTAAAGACGAAGCTCAACTGCGTCGTGGAATTGACTTCAAGCGAGGTCGCATGTCTCTCCGAACTCCAAAGCCAGCCATTTCAGATCAAGCGGGGAACTGAGATAGCGCATGAGGGTCAGATTGCTCGTAGAGCCTTCATTCTGCAGTCCGGATGGGCAAGTTGCTACAAGTACTCGCGCGATGGCGACCGACAAATTATTTCATTTCCATTGCCTGGAGATTTCATGGGACTCGGCAGCATTCTGCTGCGATCATCGAACTATTCATTCGCAGCATTAAGCGACGTCGTGGTTAGTTCATTAAGCGTTCCGTGCGTGATGAAGCTCTTCGAGAAATTTCCTCGCGTCGCTGCCGCAATCCTTTGGTCTGCATCACGCGATGAGGCCATGGTCATCGAGCATCTCGTGAATGTGGGTCGCAGGTCAGCGATTGAGCGTGTAGCCCATTGCCTCCTTGAGTTACGTCAGCGCCTCCGCTTGGTGGGCTTGGCATCTGAAAGCCAATTCGAATGCCCGCTAACGCAATATGACTTGGCCGACTCCCTGGGGCTCAGCCCAATTCATGTCAATCGAGTCCTCCGATACCTACGCGAAGAGGGGATGCTCACCATCAAGTCGCATACGGTGAACGTCCATAATCTGGCGGGCCTCATAAAGCTTGCGGGTTTTGATAGCGCATACCTCGACCAAATCGTCCCCGAAGAAGTGGCAACACCTCGCGCCTACTGCCGAGCTAGCTAGAATAATATTTCGGCCCGATCCGCGCCTCGCGCGGCGCCAAGAGGAGCGAGCGTTGGCTTTCGCCAACGGAAATCCGGCATGACATTCGATCGCGGAGTATTTTGGTCCGGCGTCTGGAATGTCGTGGATAGCTCACTTCGTAGTCATCTGAACCCGCTTACGGCAGTTTGTTCTGAAAAAATCGATAAACGCTCGAAGATTGTGAGGAACGTGCCGGCGACAGGAATAATATATGACGAATGGCGGCCATTCGGACGTCCAATCTTGCAGCAATGATACGAGACGGCCCTCAGCGATATGCGAAGAGACCAGAACTTCGGGTAATTGCACAATACCAGCGCCGTCTAGAGCCGCTCGCAAGGCGAGATCGAATTCGTTGACGGTCAACGAACCATCGGGTGCTACCTTGGCATCTTGGCCGTGCTTGTCGAAGCTCCAGGAAGGATCTCCTGTGACATTGGCCCAACGATAGCTGACGCAGTTGTGGTCTCGAAGCTCTTCAGGAAATTGAGGTCGACCGCTGTGGGCGAGATAGGCCGGCGAGGCAACCGTGCAGATCGGCAGTTCCCCGCCTATCGGGGCAACGACCATGTCGTCAGCGATGTCGTCGACATGGTGGATGCCAGCGTCAAAGTATGTGCTGACGGTATCCTTGGGTTCGCCGTCTACAGTTATGTCGAGGTGGATCGACGGATATTCGTTCGAGAAAGTAGCCACTAGCGGAGCCAGCAGCGTCAGCGCCGCAATAGGATGTACCGTAAGACGAAGCGTCCCCGCAGGTTTATCTCTAAATGCGTTTACTGCGTCGATGGCTCTGTCGAGTCCATCAATCAGGGGTCGCAGGTGCTCGGTCAGATGCTCACCAGCTTCTGTCAGGCCGACACTTCGGGTGGTTCGGTTCAAAAGCCGCACGCCGAGTTCGTCTTCTAAGCTCCGAACAGCCATGCTGATCGATGGGGTCGAGATGCCGAGTTGTTTCGCAGCCCTTGTGAAGCTGGCGTGTTCCGCTACAGCCGCAAAGGCGGTTAACCGCGAGAACTGAACGCCGCGCATAAATCGACCGTTCTCGGCCGAAACAAATTTCAGAGAAAGGTCAGTCATCAAACCCTTCCTACTGAGTCGCTGAACGACGTGTACGTGCTTACGATGATCAAACGACTGAAGTGGCGGTCTGAATAGGTTCAGATTGTAGGATATTTGGCTATAACAGTTGTCATCCGCCACATTGGAACGGCGTAATGGCGACGCGCTACGAGCAGGTAGCATTCGATCTCAGCACGCTAATCTCTCGTGGTGTGTTGCGAGCAGGCGATCGCATCCCCTCGGTGCGAAAGGCATGCGAGCAGTACCACGTCAATGCTGGGACAATCATGCAAGCCTACGGGCAGTTGGAAGCCCGTGGCCTCATCGACGCTCGCCCAAAATCGGGCTTTTATGTTCGCGCCAAAGACGCCTGGGCACCTGAGCCGGCAACTACGTGCCCAAAACGCGGCACGACAGGTGTCGACGTTGCAAGCTTGGTATTTGAGGTGTTGGAGTCGATTAGGCATCGGGAGATTGTTCCGTTTGGATCTGCATTTCCGAGCCCGGAACTGTTTCCGCTCAATAAGCTGAATAAAGCAGCCGCCGCTGCTGCTCGTCATCTGCCAACATGGAGCAGTGTCACCGATTTCACTCCGGGCAACGCCGAACTCCGTAGGCTCATCGGACTTCGGTACCTTGAGTCCGGCATAGCGATCGCCGCGGATGACATTGTCATCACGGCGGGAGCCATGGAAGCCATCAATCTTTCGCTCCTTGCCGTGACGAAGCCGGGCGATACGATCGCGATTGAATCGCCGACGTTCTACTCCACGCTGATGGCGATCGAGCGCATGCAGCTCAGGGCCGTAGAGATTGCGACCGATCCAAGAGAGGGTATTGATCTCGGGAACTTCAGGGCGGCGCTTGACCGCTATGACATCAAAGCCTGCCTCATGATTCCAACGTTTCAGAACCCGCTTGGCAGTTGCATGCCGGACGAGAAAAAGCGGGAATTGATCGCTCAGTGCACACGGCGTGGCATCCCCTTCATCGAGGACGATGTCTATGCCGAACTCTACTTTGGAGCTCGTCCCCGACCGGCAAAGGCCTTTGACAGAGAGGGCCTCGTGCTGCATTGCGGATCTTTCGCCAAATGTCTTGCCCCCGGATCCCGCGTCGGGTGGGTCGCGCCCGGCCGCTTTAAAAATGCGGTCGAGCGGTTGAAATTTATGACGACGCTTTCAACGGCGTCATTGCCGCAAGTCGCGATAGCCGAATATCTGAAACACGGCGGATATGATCGACACCTGCGAGCGCTTCGCCATCACCTGTCCGTGCAATTACATGAGATGAGAACGGCACTGACAGTGCACTTCCCGATAGAATGTCGAATCACGCGCCCAGAGGGCGGCTACGTGCTTTGGATCGAGCTGCCGCAGGGCGTTGATGCGCTGCGTCTCCACCGCATGGCCCTGGGCCATAACATCAGCATAGCGCCGGGCCCGATCTTTTCGGTGCAACGGCGCTATACCAATTTCATCAGATTGAATTACGGCCACCCGTGGTCAGACCGGATGGACCGAGCCATCCAGACGCTCGGAACACTCGCCAAAGAGCTTGTGAACGAAGCCCATTAAACGTTCCAAGTGACGGGGAAATAGCGGGCGGCGCCGTAAGGAAGCTCGGCCAAAGCTCCTCAGTTGCACAGATTGTTCGGCGGCATACAACGGCTCTTTAGTTCTGAGAGCTCTTACGTACTCCGGCGAATTGCACCAGCTTGACCACCTGCATTTGACTAATGAATGAATTTTGAGTGCGCATTTCGGGAGCGGAGAAAATGTTGGAGTTTATTGTCACCGCGTGCCTCTTGGCCGATCTCACTCGGTGCAAGACTGTGAATCTCACGTATGCGGCCGAAGGCACCTCGCCGAAACAATGCGTAAAGTCGGGCATGCCGGAGCTTGCCAAATGGTCTGCCGGTCACCCCAACTGGGTGCCGATGCGCTGGACGTGCCGTAGCGCAAATTACAAATCCATCTGAACATAACTATCGCCGCGCACGAGAACGGGGCTGATGCGCGCAATGCGGCTTTGACGAGTGGAGGTTGAGGATGGCGAGAACGCGATCAGCCGACCCACCCAACGGCCTCGCACCACTATTGCGTGTGAGGCCGGAACTGCAAGACTATTGTCGCTTTGGAGGTGACTGGCGTGCGCCGCACGACGCGATAAATGCGGCTCAGTTTCATATAGTCACACGTGGACAATGCGTCATCGAGCGACCAGGCTTGGGTCACATCCGTCTTAGCAAAGGAGACATCCTTTTGCTTCCTCACGGAAACGCTCACATTGTACGGGCCGCGAAGGCTGACGGACAGGCACCCCGGCCAATTATGGTTGACTATTCGAGCGCAATCCGCAGCAAGACCACTGAGGGCGTCGAACCCGAGACAGAAATTGTTTGCGGCGTGTTGCGGTTTGAAAGTGCAACTGAAAATTACTTTGTGTCCACGCTTCCCAATATCGTTGTGCTGCATTCATGCGAAGGTCCCGTCGTGGATCGTTTCCGTATGATCATGCTTGGGATACGCGGCGAGCTTGACGGTTCTCGACCGGGAGGGATTGTCATCGCAACCGATTCGGCTTGCGCACTTTTCGTTATGATGTTGCGCGAGTATCTCGAGGAGCCCTCGGTGCGGAAGCCGGCCGAGCAACCTACGTTCGCTTCGCTCGCCGCTGCTGCGGCTACCTCTCGCACCACAATAATTCATTGTCTCCGGCGGATTGCTGGCGTTGCAACACCGCTCAACGCGATGACCCGACTACTCATTACGGAGGCGCGAAGGGCTACACGGACTACCCATCGCTTGAACAGGAGCGGGGCGAAGCACCCAAATCCTGCGTAGACGATCACTGGCGATAAAGCATCGGGCGGAAATGCTTTGTTGTCTGCATGGCGAGTCGCAGCACTCAGTCGGCCAGGAAAACTTGTCCGATGTCCGCGCCGGGGGTCCCCATCTTGACGCCGAACAGCCGATTATCCGCTTCCCGGAGCCGTCGGCAGACTTCCCGGCCCATATTCATCTGTATTAGCGCAAACTGCTTAAGATCATGCGCGTACACTTTGTAGAGGTTGGCGGCTGAAATACGGATTGCGATGCAATCTTCGACTGCACGGACGGCGGCGCTGCGTGGGCAGTGGTCCATTACTGCCATCTCCCCGAAGCAGTCGCCCTCCTTCAGGATTTTGAGGAGGTAATCCTGTCCGTGCCAGGATTTGAGCACGGCGGCTTTGCCCGTTTCAAGGACGAACATCGAATCGCCTTCGTCGTGCTCGCGGAAAAAGAACTCGTTCGTAGGGACCGAATAGATCGGACATAAGGCGAGTAGGAATTGGAGGATCTCTGTCCGGATTCCGCCAAAGATGGGCATTCGCTGCAGGAGCTCGATTCGCGCTTCTTGCATGGCACGCTCCAGATCGTCGCGACTGTGATCTGCGGCGCGCAGTTTAGCACGCCTGTGTCACGGACTCTGCGCGAATTCGCTCACGCTCCAAGTATTGCCGTCCTTGCTGAGCCGTAGTTTCGCGGTGATCGGCTGAATGCCGGATACCTCGGAATCGATACGATAAACGTATCCGATCACATCCTTGGACACGGGCTTCTTTTCCACCAGAGTTACCTTGACACGTGGCTTGTCCTCGGAAGGCTCTTTCAATCCTGTCGCCTCAATGCGCTGCAGCGCCGCATCGAGGCTTGTCTTCGCCGCGCCGCTCGCGAGCTTGGCGGCACGCGCTACGTCATCATCCGCGAAATACGCCCGAATAAACTGATCGGCGGTCGAGTTGGCCTCCGGTGGGGTGTCGGTGCAGGCAGCGATCAGCAAGGCGATGCCGATGATCGCTCCAGCGCAAGAGCGCACGATCATCATCGGTCGGCTTGGATTGGGAAAGGGAACCCTGGCTTCCGCATGAGGATAATCCTCCTACACGGCAAGGTGAATGTCTTGGACATGTTACGAGCACGGGCGAGCAATCGCAACGGCGAGCACTCCGGTCTTGCCCGTCCCCGTTGGGCGGCGGCGCTGGTCACCTTAGCCAAGAGCCAAGTTTTCCTTTGCCGCACCGCTTGTCGAGTGTTTTGAAACCTTCGAGAAAGCCTGACGACGAGTACTCAATTTTGATGTCACCACCGAATTTTGACTTGCCTATAACCCTGAAGTTGCCGGAAGCGGCAGCGAGGCCCTTGTAGACGTCATCTTTGCCGAAGCATCCTTTGTTCGTGCAATAGGACTCCGGCCGGAAGCTACCGCCAAAATTTTCCAAATTGATCTCCGATCCTGTGTCGAGGACCACGGCACTCCCCTTCTCGTAGATATCGTCGTCGCCAAAGTTTGCAGAAAGCGAATTACCCTTGTCGGACATTTTTCGGCTGATTTTGATGATCGGCAAGCGCATGAAATTCGGAGCAAACCTCCCTTCGATCGCCACAGGCTTCGTCCAAAGCGTGCACCAAACATCGTCTTTTTCCCACCACCAATCATCGATCGCCTCCGCTTTGCCGGGCTCTACGGTTTTGCCTTCGAAGCGCGACACATCCACGGGCGCGTCAATCGCCTTCTCGAATGTTTGTTGATCAATGTAGCCTGTGTCGCGCAGACCGTTCTGACGCTGGAATGCCCGCAGCATCTGCCGGCCCTCATCGTTCAGGAGTTTCTCTGACGACGATGAATCGTAGTCGGTCAGATCGTTCGCGGTCTTTTGCAGGGATGCGACCGTGCGGTCGAGCGGATTGATATACTGATGTTCCTGCCCGAACGTTTTGAAATAGGCGAGTTCGGCGGCAACGAGTTCGGCCTTGATGCGGGACGCGGCGTCCCGAGCCTCGGCGCTCTTCTTTTCAGCTTCGGCGGCAGCTTTTTCCTGCAAGGCTTTCGCAGCCACCCGATCTGCCTCGGCATCTTCGCCCCGGCCAAGAGACTTGAAGATTTCCGAGCGCGTCTGCAGGGCCGATCGCGACTCAGGGTCCAGCGCCACCGCCTTGTCGGCATCGATCAATGCCAGGTAAGAGCGGCCCGCCAAGTGGGACGCCCACGCACGAACGGCATAGCGATGTGCGTTCTCCGGGTCCAAGCGAATGGCCTCGGAATAATCCGCAATCGCATTCGGCGGAGCATTGTTCGCCGCATGCGCAAGTCCGCGCAGGTGATGAAGTTCGGGATTCCCGGGTTCTAACCGTATCGCTTCATCAAAATCGGCGATGGCCATCTCCGGTTTGCCTGCAAGCATCCTTGTTACCGCCCGCTCATAATATCCCGCGGGGTCACGTGATCGCTTTTCGATGAGCTGATTTTGAAGGCCAATCGCGCGCTCGAACTCCGACAATGCGCGATACGCGTTTGCGAGCTTGTAGACTACGATGAGATCGTCCGGTGCCTTCTTGTTTGCCGTCGAATAGTCCAGCATTGCCGCGTGAAACTCTTCTTTCTTGAATCTCACATCGCCACGGTTGACGTAGCTGTCGACATATTCGGGGTCTTTGCTGATAGCCGTATCGTATTCGACCAGAGCGGCATCCGGCCCTTCGATGGCGCCGATTGCAATGCCTCGCGCATTGTAAAGCTGCGCGTCTTCCGGATCGAGCTTGATGGCCGCATCAAAGTCTTCCACCGCCTTACGCAGTTCGTTGTTCAACCGATAAGCGTTGCCGCGGAAATAGTGCGCATCTGGATCCTCAGCGTTGAGTTTGATCGACTCGCCGTAACCGGCGATGGCGTTATCGAGCTTGCCTTGAGACCGGTAAGCATGACCCAGCCATAGAAAGATCGAGGCCTTAGGATTGATTTTGAGAGATTCCTCGAAATCCTGCGCCGCGGGATCGTACTTCTTCAGACCTAGGTTCTGAAATCCCCGGGCGGCGAACAGCTCCGCCAATGGTTCACCGCGGACAGATTTTGAATCGAGGATTCTAGTGCAGGCGGCAACGGCTTCGTCGCCTTTGCCTTTCTTGCAGGCTTCTTCATCGTCCGCCCGAACTGGCTGACAGACGACGCAGACAAGGACCGCGACCGACGCCCTCAGCACGGCCGCGCGGCACGAACACAAGGCTCTCGCTTTCATCGGGATTGACCTGTGGCTTCCTGGGTGTCGGTTGACCGTCTAATTTAGATTGTGCGCGTCTCATTATTCTTCTGGCGGCAACAGCGACCGGAATTGCCGATAGAGGCGATTTTTTTCGACTTCGTCATCCAGCGTCAGCAGAGTTTTCCGCGGACTTGGCGGCGGCGACATATTCGTGCGTCCTATCGAGCGCAAATAAGGATGGCACCAGTCGGGTACGGCCTGGGAAAGCCGGTTGTCCGTTTCGGTCTCGAGCGTCGCGAGATACGCGCACAAAACCTCGTCGGGAGGCGGTTCGCCAACAACCGGCACTGGGTCGGCTGACGCCGTATTCCCCTGGATTGGATCACCGGATGGCTCAGCTGCGCTGGCAGCAGCAGGCGATTGCGCCGGTTGGGTTTCCGAACCGGCGGTCGAGGCGGGTGGCGGATTCTTCCATATATTTTCGTATCCAACCTCGTCGAGAGCCGCTTGGACGCCCGCAGTCCCGTTGCGGCTTTGTCGTACTATTTCCTGGTTCATATCCCGCACGACGTTCCCAACGCGCGGGTCACTTGGTTGAAGACTATTCAAAGTCTCGACGAATAATCTCATCCGAAGCTTGAATCTCAAATTTGACGTCTGCCGTGTCGGACGCCAGACAGCGGCCGGCGATCGCCCGGTACCAACAGGGGTTGAACTTGGTGGACGGGGGGGCGGATACCGCGTGGTAGGCACGACCTTCGGATCGTACACGCGTTCCCGCAGCGAAGTATCTGTGGTGCATCCGCTGCAACCGATCGCGCGATTGTCGTTTCCCGCGAACGTTGATTGCGATTGTTCTCGAACCTTGCGGCGAAACTCGCGCATCTGAGCTTCGAACTTACGCTCGGCCTCCTTCAGCTTTGCTTCCGCCTCCCGCGCGGCATCCTTCAGGCGGCGCAATTCGGCATCAAGACGCCGCTGAAGAGCTGGACCCGGTTTGCATTTGCCCGGATGTGCATAATCGCAAACCATCTCACCTTCGCAATACTGCGTTATCTTGCGCCGGCCTTCCCAATAGGTTTTGCAGATGTCCATTGCGGCCAGCAATACGGATGACGGCGCGCCTATTGCAGATGAGGGAGGGGGGCGGGCCGCGGCGACAACCCGGGGAGCTTCGGCAATACAAAAAACAACGAAAAGAAAGCCCGTCGCTATGAAAATCCGCATTGGTCACCCTTCGGCATAGCGACCTTGATAGGCAATATGCGAATGATGAGTACTGGGAACAAACCTACAGTCAAGCGGCCGACGCTTCATTGCGGCCTTCGATCCAGAGCTTTCTTCAAATTGCAGCGCAACAACCTGGCGGATCGAAGCGGCCGTTCCTTTTCGGCACGGTGCAAACTGTCACCAAAGCGTCGTGTCCGCACGCTACATCGCGTCGTTTCCCTGATCGCAATCGAAGACCCAAAAACCGATGAACCGATCTGCCTTGTTTGCACTTCTGGTGCTTTTAGCCGGCGTTTCGCCGGCACTTTGCGCGAGCCCTCGCCATAACGTCGTTCTTTTCGTTCCTGACGGTCTAAGGGCCGGTATCGTGACCCCGCAAACCGCGCCGGCGTTTTCGGAAGTCAGAGACAATGGCGTCAATTTCGCCAACAGTCATTCGCTCTTCCCGACTTTTACGATGCCTAACTCAACCGGTATGGCGACCGGCCACTATCCCGGTGACACGAGCGTTTTCGGCAACAATATTTACGCCGGTTTCCCGATCCCCTCCGCGCGCAGCGCGCCGATGGCATTCATCGAAAATGGTGCTGTGCTGGGAGATATTGACGAGCATTTCTCAGGCGATTTCATCGATGAAGAGACAATTCTTCACGTCGCTCACAGGTCAGGTTT
>Ga0207678_10002779_pt1 | contig 15863 bp, 16 predicted proteins | sample KBSC63metaG_FD_184319 | JGI IMG/M metagenome (GOLD analysis project Ga0207678, IMG submission 184319) | Corn rhizosphere microbial communities from Kellogg Biological Station, Michigan, USA - KBS C6-3 metaG (SPAdes) (version 2) | ecosystem: Host-associated > Plants > Roots > Rhizosphere > Soil ...
TGGGACCACGAGGTGGGCCGCAACCTGCTGGCCAAGACGATCGCGGGCAAGCCCATCGTGTTCTACCGCACCACCGAGGGCCGTCCGGTCGCGCTGGCCGACGCCTGCTGGCACCGGCTGGCGCCGCTGTCGATGGGCAAGCTGCGCGGCGCCGACGAGATCCAGTGCGGCTACCACGGCATCTGCTACGACGCCGACGGCCGCGCCACGTTCATGCCCGCGCAGGAGACGATCAACCCCAGCGCCACCGTGCACTCCTACCCGGTGGTCGAGCGGCACCGCTACGTGTGGGTGTGGCCGGGCGACCCGGCGCTCGCCGACCCCGACCTCGTGCCCGACCTGTACTGGAACGACCACCCCGAGTGGGCCGGTGACGGCAAGACGATCCACGTCAACTGCAGCTACCAGCTCATCGTCGACAACCTCATGGACCTCACCCACGAGCAGTTCGTGCACGGGTCGAGCATCGGCCACGACTCGCTGTCGGAGTCCGATTTCGAGGTCACCCACGACGACCGCACGGTCACCGTCACGAAGTGGATGACGGGCATCGACCCGCCGCCGTTCTGGAAGCGCAACCTGCAGGACCGGTTCCCCGACTACGACGGCCCCGTCGACCGGTGGCAGATCATCCGCTACACCGCGCCGTCGACGGTGGCCATCGACGTGGGCGTCGCGAAGGCGGGCACCGGCGCACTGGACGGCGACCGCAGCCAGGGCGTCACCGGCACCGTGATCAACACGATGACACCCGAGACCGACAGCACCTGCTTCTACCTGTGGGCCTTCGCCCGCGACTGGTGCCTCGACAAGCAGGTGATCACGACGCGGCTGCGGGAGGGCGTGTCGGGCGTCTTCTTCGAGGACGAGGTGATGCTCGAGGCGCAGCAGCGCGGCATCGAGGCCAACCCGTCCTACGACTTCTACAACCTCAACATCGACGCGGGCAGCATGTGGACCCGGCGCATCGTGTCGCGCATGATCGCCGCGGAGTCGGGTGAGGACAACGGCTCGGCGGCCGACGCGGCGGCCCGGCTCAGCGCGGTGACCTCCGCCGAGAACGCGCGGCCGACCGACGAGACCGAGACGGGCCAGGGCGCCGAGGTGGCCAGCGGGGTGGCACGGCACCGCGCGCAGCCCGCCGCGGGCCTCATGGGCCGCGGACTCTGACGTGGCGGCGACGAGCCACAAGCGGTGGGGCAAGGCCAGGGTGGTCGACGTCTGCGAGGTCGCCCAGCACGTCCGGCAGGTCGTGCTCGCGCCCGAGCAGCTCGACGCCCCCGCCCCGCCGGGGAGCCACATCGACATCGGGGTCTACATCCACGGGCGGGCCGACGTGCGGTCGTACTCGGTCGTGGGGTCCGGCGCCTACGGGTCGGAGATCATCCTCGGCGTCCAGCTGGCCCGCCAGAGCCGTGGCGGGTCGGCGTTCATGCACGCGCTGCGCCGCGGGCAGGAGGTGTCGATCACCCAGCCCCTGCAGAACTTCCCGCTCAACTACGGCAGGCCCGGGTACGTGTTGGCCGCGGGCGGGATCGGCATCACCGCACTGGTCGGGATGGGCAAGGCGCTCAAGGCGCGCGGCGCGGACTACCGGTTCGTCTACGGGGCGCGTACGCGGGGGCTGATGGCGTTCCTCGACGAGCTCGTCGGCGAGCACGCCGACCGGCTGGACCTGCGCATCGACGACGAGGGCTCCGGGATGGAGGTCGGGGAGCTCGTGGCGAGCGTGCCGGTGGGCGGCGAGCTGTACGTCTGCGGGCCCACCCCGATGCTGGACGCGATCAAGGCGGCGTGGGCGGCGGCCGGGCGCAAGCCCGCGGAGCTGCGGTTCGAGACGTTCGGCAGCAGCGGCCGGTTCGCCCCGGAGCCGTTCACCGTGCGCATCCCGCGGCTCGGCATGGAGACGACGGTGCCGCACGACGCGTCGATGCTGGAGGCGCTCGAAGCCGGCGGCGCCGACCTGATGTTCGACTGCCGACGCGGCGAGTGCGGGCTGTGCCAGGTGAAGGTCCTCGACGTGCAGGGCGTCATCGACCACCGCGACGTGTTCCTCAGCGACGACCAGCACAAGGCGGGCGACCGGCTGCAGTGCTGCGTGTCGCGCATCGTCAGCCCGCGCACGGGCGGGCTGGCCGACGCCGACGGCCTTCCCGCGGCGGTGACGATCGACGTCCCCTGATCAAGATCGTCGTCAGCCCGAACTGCCGGAAGCCGTCTTCCCGACCGGTCCGTCGCCGCCGTCACTCATGGGGCCGCGCGCCGATCCGGTCGGCCTCTTCCTCGGTGAGCGGCATCGGCTCGTCGGGCGCGGGGTTCCGGTTCACCAGCGCGATGCAGACCGCGCCGATCGCGGCGACCGCCGCGAAGATGTAGAAGCCCCACGGGTACGCCAGGCCCGCCGTCAACAGCCACCCGCCGATCAGCGGACCGGAGATCGCGCCCACCCGGCCGACCCCGCTCGCCGCGCCCATCGCCGTGCCGCGCGCCGACGTCGGGTAGACGTGTCCGACGTAGGCGTAGACCAGCACGCTCTCCCTCGAGACGTCGCCGACGATCCGGCAGATCCTGGTTGCCCCCGCCCACGCCGGACAACCCGCTTCTCCGCTCGGTGGGAGACCAGCCCTAGCGGTCCGCGCTGATGATCTTGTTGGCGGTGTCCGGTACGAACAGGCAGCCGACCAGCCCCACGACCGCGCCGACGCCGCCGAGGGTGAGCGCGATCCGCAGGTCGCCGCCCGCGATCGCCAGCGCGGCCAGCGGGAACAGCCCGGAGCCGATGCCACGTGCGACGTAGTAGGTGGCGCCGGAGCCGAAGGCCCGGAAGCGCGTCGGGTAGTACTCGGAGATCCAGGTGCCCAGCACGCCGAAGCCCGCGTAGCCGATGGCCGGACCCATCAGCGCGACGATCGCCAGCTGCGGGCTGCCCGAGGCCAGCAGCGCGAAGGCGCCGAAGCCCAGCACCCCGACCACGCCCGCGCCGAGCGTCGCCTTCCGACGGCCGACCCGGTCCGACAGCGCCCCCGCCACGAGGTAGGACGCGATGCCGAGGAGCGTCCCGACCGTCAGGACCAGGGTCGACGTCGTGAGGCTCGCGCCCGCCACCTCGCGCAGGAAGGTCGGCGCGAACGTGATGTAGGAGTAGCTCGCCGCGAACACGCCCGTCGTGCAGAGGGTGAGGAACAGCCCGCCGCGCACCAGCGCCGCGTCCGGGCGCACCCGCGCGGCGCCGTCCCCGGACCGGCGCGGGGCCGATCGGGCCGCCTGCCAGAGCTTGGACTCCGGCAGCCAGATCGCCGCGGTGCCCGCGATGAGCAGGCAGCCCACGCCGATGCCGACGAAGCCCGCCCGCCATCCCGAGTCCGAGCCGAGCGTCGAGATCGTGATGTAGAGGACGAGCTGGGTGATCAGCGTGCCCGCGATGAACATGCCCTGCAGCACCGCGCCCATGAGCCCGCGCTTCGGCGACCGCCAGCTCTCGGCGAACATCGCGAAGATCACCCCGAACGCCCCGCCCATCGCCAGCCCGGCGACCACGCGCGAGGCGGTGAAGACCCCGAAGTCCGTGATGAACCCGCCGACCACGGCGGCGACCGAGTAGAGCGCCGTGAACGCCACGTAGGTCAGCTTGCGGCCGTGCCGATCGGCGAGCCAGCCGAACAGCAGGCCGCCCGCGATGGACGCGACGCTCTGCAGGGTGATCACCCCGACGACGGCCTGGTTGGTCACCGCGAAGGAGCCTGCCAGATCGCGCAGCGGGAAGCTGAGCAGGTTCAGCTCCATGCTCTCGATCAGTGCACCGATGATCGCGAAGGTGAGGATCAGCTTGCGCTCGCGGGGGGTGTACGCGCTGGCCGCGGTCACCGCGGTCACCGCGGCCGGAGCGAGCCGCCCGGTCTGTGAGGTCATGGCGTGGAGCCCTTCGTCGTCGGAGGGAGGAGCGTGTGGCGCATCGAGCCGATGCCCTCGACCGTCGTCTCGAGGGTCTGGCCGGGGCGCAGGTAGACCGGGGGCGTACGGCCGAGGCCGACGCCCTCCGGGGTGCCGGTGAACACCAGGTCACCGGGGAGGAGGGTGACGACCGCCGACAGCCGGGAGATCAGCTGCGGGATCGAGAACACCAGGTCGGAGGAGCGGGAGTCCTGGCGGACGTCGCCGTCCACGGTGGTCGTCACCCGCAGGTCGTCCGGGTTCGCGAGCTCGTCCGGCGTGACCAGCGACGGCCCGATCGGGGCGAACCCCGGGTAGGACTTGCCCATGCTGAACTGCGGCGGCGAGCCCGCGTTCTGCAGGGTGCGGTCGGAGAGGTCCTGGCCCGCGGTGAGGCCTGCGACGTACGCCCAGCCGTCGGCTTCCGCGACGCCCCGCGCCGTCACGCCGACGACGGCGACCAGCTCCACCTCCCAGTCCACCGTTTCGCCGCTGAGCACGATCTCCCCGGTCGGCCCGGTGATCGCGCTGGGGAACTTGGTGAAGACCAACGGGGAGGTGGGGACCGGCAGCCCCGACTCGTGCGCGTGCCGCACGTAGTTGAGGCCGATGGCGAACACCTGGCGGGGTCGCGGGACGGGCGGCCCCAGGTCCTCGGGCCTGAACGCGACGGCGTCGCCGCTCGCGGTCTCGGCCCAACCCCGGAAGGCGGCCCAGTCGTCGAACGCGGTCTGCGGGTCCGGGCCGAACTTGCCCGCGCTCGCGGTGGCGACGTCCAGGGCGCCGTCGGCGGTGAGCACGGCCAGCCTGCCGCGCACGTTGGCGATCCGCATGGTGTCTCCTTCAGCAGCAGCAGCAGCTCGACCGCAGTTCGAGGACCAGCTCGAACGGGCGGAGGGCGGTGGACAGGTCGGCGGCCAGGTCCGCGGCGCCGACCCCGGTCTGGGGTTCGAGCAGGAGCAGCGCGCTCTCGGCGGGCTGCTGGGACACGGTGTCGCGGCCCTCGGCGGTGGCCGACTTCGCGGCGCTGACGGCGGCGTCCGGCTCGTAGAGCGACCCGACGTGCAGGCGGTGCTCGGCGATCAGCCGCGGCAGCGTGGCGTGCAGGGCGTCCCGGTCCGCGTCCGGGCCCAGCTCGGCGGCGAGCACCCGGCCGGTGGAGCCGACCCCGTAGACGGCGGCGGTCCGGGCCGCGGACCGGCGGAACTCCTTGAACAGCGGCACGACGCGCCGGGTCAGCGCGGTCGGCGCGTTCAACTTGGCCAGGTAGGGGCCCGAGGAGAGCACGTCGACGTCGTCCGTCTCGTAGACGGTGAGGAAGTCCGTCGAGGCGTCCGAGACCGGCGTGCTCGCCACGAACCGGCGGGCGCGCCGGAAGCCGGGCGTGGAGACCCGCTCCGGGAGGTGCTCGAAGTTGTACCAGTCCTCGAACAGCGGCACGTCGGCGTTCTCGACGGTCAGCCAGTTGATCATCGCGCCCGCGCCGAGCACGGTCTCGAAGCTCATCAGAACGCCCCGTCGCGCTGCTGGAACTTGGTCGGCTTGCCGATCGTGGGACCGGACTTCACCACCCAGTCGGCGACCATGTCGACCATGTCGGCGAGCGTGGTGCTCGGGAAGCCGAAGGCCTTCTGCTGCTCGGTGCCGTCCATGACGTACGCGGTGCCCGTCTCCACGCCCTCGAACCGCGGCTCACGGCCGAAGCGCTCGCCGAACAGCTCCGCCAACCTGCGCACGGAGGCGATCTCCGGTCCGGTGATGTTGAGCTTGCGGGGCGGGGAGTCCGCGAGGTGCAGCGAGCGGATCGCGTACGCCGCGACGTCCCGCTGCCAGATCACGCTGGCGTGGCCCATGGCGAGCGGGATCGGGGTGCCGTCGTACACGGCCTGGGCGATCTCCTGCAGCACGCCGTAGCGCGTCTCGATGGAGTAGCCGAGCCGGAACTGCAGCACCCGGGTGCCGTTCTTGCGGGAGAAGTGCTCGAACATCCGCTCGCGGCCCACGCAGGACGCCGCGTACTCACCGACGATCCCCGGCCAGTCCGCTTCCCGGGAGCCGCCGGTGGCGACGTCCGCGAGGGGGTAGGTGACCAGCGTCGAGAAGCTGACGATCCGGGAGTCGCGGTACCGCTGCGCGACCCGGCCCGGGAGGTAGGCGTTCATCATCCACGTGAAGTGCTCGTTGCCGACGGTGCCGAACTTGTTGCCCGCCATGTAGATCACGTTGGCGGCGTCCGGGAGCGCGGCGAGCTGCTCGTCGTCGGTGAGGTCCGCGGGAACCGGCACCACCCCGTACTGCTCCACGGTGGTGCGAGCGGCCGGATCGGAGAACCGGGCCACCCCGTAGACGGTCTTGTCGACCCCCGCCTCCCGCACCGCCCGTGCGGCCATCCCGGCGACGCTGGGCCCGACCTTGCCGCCGACCCCCAGCACCACGATGTCGCCCTCCAGCCGGGCGACGTCGGAGATCACCTCGGGGGTGGGGGTGGTGAGCGCTTCCTCGAGTGCAGCGATGTCTGCTGCGATGTCGGCCATCGTCGGGCCCTCCTCGTTGAGTTCGTTGTCGACAACCCTCGCATTGTGGAAGCGCTTGTAGCTATGGCTCGGTGTCCCCGTATCGGACGGTACGATTTTGTGGTGGACCAACAATCGCCGTATTCGCCGGACCTCGACGCGCTCACGGCGCGGGCCGCCGCGCGGATGTGGAACGTCTACCCCGGCTACACCGAGGAGCGGTTCCCGCACGCGGAGCTGATCCCGTCCGTGCGGGGGAACCTGGTGCTCGCGGTGCGCATCGCGCACCGCGGCTCGGGACCGACGGACGAGGAGCTGCGACCCGCCCGCGAGCTGGGCGTGCGGCGGGCGAGCCAGGAGGTGCCGCTCGAGTCGATCATCCAGGGGTACCGGCAGACCGAGCGGGTGATCGTCCTGGATCTGGTGCGGCACGCGGGCGCCGCCGCGGAGCCCTACGCCGACCTGGTCATCTCCTGCTTCGACGAGCTCACCGATGCGATGATCAACTCCTACCGGGAGGCGTCCAGCGCGATCGAGGCCGAGCGGCGGCGGGTGGCGGACGAGCTGGTCGCGTCGCTGGCCGCGGGCCTGGACGTCGGGCCTGCCCGGTTCGAGCGCTGGGCCCGAACCCTGCGGATCGACACGGACGGCCGGTGGGTCGCGGTGGCCGCCCGGGAGCGGCAGGACACGGGCGGGCCGACCCTTCGGCGCAGGTTGCCGCCGCTGCTGCAGGGCCGGTTCCGCCATCTCGTGGTCGCCGACGTCGAAGGTGCGCTGATGGTCCTCGCCTGCCACGCCGCGGGGGACGACGAGGCCCGCACCGCGCTCCGCGCCGCGCTGACCACCGCGAGCACCACCGCGCCGCTGCTCTGCGGGATCGGAGAACCCACCGACTCCCTCGCCGCCACCGCGAGCTCCTGCCGACAGGCGCTCGAGGCCCTGCAGGTCGCCGCGGCGGGCCCGGACGGGCCGTTGACCGTCGTCGAGTACCGGGAAGCGCTGGTCGACATCGTGCTCGGCGGGCACGTGGTCGCGGCGGACGCACTACACGAGGCGGTCCTCGGTCCGCTGCAACGGCATCCCCACCTCGTCGAGACCCTGCAGACGCTGGTCGACGAGAACCTCTCCCAGTCGGCCACCGCGCGAGCCCTCTACGTGCACCCCAACACCGTCAGCCACCGGGTGCGACGGATCCAGGAGCTGACCGGCCGGAACCCGACGGTCTTCCCGGACGTCGTGGAGATCGCGCTAGCCCTGCGCAGGCGGCGGATGCGGGCGCACGTCGAGCCGACGGTGGAAGCCTGAACCCGGCCCTCAGAGCTCGCCTTGCTCAGGGGTGCCTGCGGGGAGCGGGGTCATGGTGGTCACCGTGGCCGGTTGGGCGACAAGCCCTTCGACGGCCTGCCGGAGGGCTTTGACGGCGTCGCCGGATGCGTGGGCGTCGAGCGCTTCGGCCGAGGTCCACTTCTCGATCATGGTGATGGTGCCGTCGGCGGCGTCGTGGATGGCGTAGAGCAGGCAGCCCTCCTCGCGGTGGACGCCGGGGATGGTGGCCCTCAGGGCGTCGATCAGCTCGGCCGTGCGGCCGGGGCTCGGGTGGAAGACGGCGGTGACGACGACGGGCACGGGTGCTCCTCGGGTGCGGCAGCGGGCGGACGGTCTGATCTTGCACCGAAGTCCGGTCGACGGCGTCAGTGGCTGAGCAGCCGCTCGGTGGAGCCCTCGGCCAACGCCCGAGCCACGTTGTCGAGCCCGCTCCTCACGAGCCCGCCGTACGCGTCGTCGCCCAGCGCGTCGATCGTGCCCCGGGCCCGCTCGAGGAACTCGTGGGCGCGGGCCGCGTCGCCGAGCCGCCGGTGGTCGTCGGCGAGGCTCAGGTACAGCGACGGCAGGAACCCCCGGACCTGCAACGACGGGTGGTACTCCTGCGCCCGCTCGTCGGTCACCCCGGCGACCGCCGCCAACGCGCGCTCGTCCCACACGAGCTCGTCCCGGAGGTCGTCCTGCAGGTCGGCCAGGAAGTGCGCGATCACGCAGCGGTGGAAGGCGTCTCCGCCGCTCTGCTCGACCTCGGTCCAGATGGCCGCCAACTCCCGCCGAGCCGCCGCGCGATCGCCCGCCTGACCCTGCACGACCGCCGTCACGCGGCCCATCACGTCGTCTTCCACCCACACCGCCCTCATCGACGCCGAGCGGCTCCGGCCAGCGCCCCGTCGACGAGCAGGAACAGGTGGTCCGCCAGTTGCCGCTCGCCCACCCTCCCACCGGGCTGGTACCAGCGGTGCAGGGAGCTCAGCATCGAGAGGATCGCGTTGGCGACGAAGCCCGCGTCGAGCCCCTGCGAGCACCCCGTCAGGTCCTGCCGGACGAGCGCCGTGAAGTCGTCGGTGCGCGATCGGGCCCACGCCCGGAACGCCCGCCGCCCCCGGTCGGACAGGTCCTTCTCCTCGGCGTAGACGATCCCGTAGAAGACCCGGTTCTGCAGGAACGCCTCGGCGTGCGCCTCGACGAACCGGCGGAGCCGCTCCCGGGGCGTCCCGTCGCTGCGCAACGCCACGTCGAGGCTCGCCGCCATGTCGTCCTGGACGGCGGCGACGATCATGTCGAGCAGCTGTTGCTTCCCGTCGACGTACTTGTAGAGCGTGGCGCGCGAGACCCCGGCGGCCTCGGCGACGTCGTCGATCGTCGCGTTGCGGAAGCCCTTCCGCTCGAACACCCCGGCCGCCGCCGCGACCAACGCGGAGGTGTCGGTCGCCCGCCCGCGCGCCATCAGTTGACCTGACGTCCGGCGCCCGACCAGTGCACGGCCCGCAGCGCCTTCTTGTCGATCTTGCCGACGGTCGTCTTCGGCAGCTCGTCGATCAGGTGGATCGTCTTCGGCGCGCAGTGCGGGCCCTTGCGCTCCCGGACGAACCCGATGAGCTCGGCGGTGTCGACCGCGCCCGCCCGCGGCACCACGTAGGCCGTGACCTCCTCGCCCCACTTCGGGTGCGGCACCCCGATCACCGCCGCCGCGACGACGGCGGGGTGGCTCGTGAGCACGTCCTCCACCTCCTTGGGGTAGACGTTGAACCCGCCCGAGATGACCATGTCCTTCAGCCGGTCGACGAGGTGGTAGTAGCCGTCCGCGTCGCGGTAGCCCATGTCGCCGGTGTGCAGCCAACCGCCGTGCAGCGCCTGCGCGGTGAGCTCGGGCTGCTTCCAGTACCCGGACATCACCGCGGGCGAGCGCGTGCAGATCTCCCCGATCCGGCCGTCGGGCACCTCCCGCCCGTCCGCGTCCAGCACCGCGCACACGAAGCCGACGGCCGGGCGCCCGCAGGAGCCGCTCAACCGCTCGAGCGCGGCCCCGTCGTGCTCGTGCTGCCGCAGCGTCATCATCACGCCCGCGGACTCGGTCTGCGCGTAGCCCTGGAGCAGCACCGGGCCCAGCCGCTCCCGGGCCTCCACCAGCCGGGTCGGCGAGATCGGCGCCGCCCCGTACGCCAGCGTCTCCAGGCTCGACAGGTCGTAGTCGGCCGTCTCGAGGTGCCGCAGCAGCTCGTAGATCATCGTGGGGACGGCGAAGGCGTAGTTCACCCGGTGCTCGGCGATCGCCGCGAGGTAGGCCGCGGGCTCGAACCCCTGCTGCAGGATCACCGTGCCGCCGCGCACCAGCGTCGGCAGCACCGCCAGCACGGCCGCGTGCGTGATCGGGGACGCCGCCAGGTAGCGCGGGTAGTGCGGCATCCCGTAGGACGCCAGCCAGGACTGCACCTCCTGCACCATCGCCCGCTGCGACAGCATCACGCCCTTCGGCACCCCGGTCGTCCCGCCCGTGTACTGGAGCCAGGCGATGTCCTCGGGCTCGACGCCGTGGCCGGTCAGCGGGGCGGGTTCGAGGCCCGCGATGAGCGCGTCGAGGTCCCGGCCGACTTCGGCGGGCCCGAAGGTGAACAGGTGCTCGACCGTGCCCGCCCGCCGGACGATCTCCGCACCCGCCGCGGCGTACGCCGGGCTCACGACCAGCACGGACGCCTCCGAGTCCACGGCGACGTGCACGTGGTCGGCGGGGGAACCGAGGGTGTGCAGCCCGCTGAACCGGGCGCCGATCAGGTACGCCGCCGCCTGGAGGAGGTAGACCTCGGGCGCGTTCGGGCTGAGCGCGATCACGCCGCCACCCCTGGTCACGCCGTGCGCGAGCAGCGCCCGGATCATCCGACCGGTCACGTCCGCCGCTTCGGCGTAGCTCATCCGCCGATCGCCGGAGACGAACGCGACGCGATCGCCGTGGCGCTGGAGGGCCTCCGCGATGACGTCGGCGTAGGTGACGTCCTGCCAGGCGTGACCGTCCACCGCTGCACCTCCTGCTCGACAGTGCGTCAAACGATACTGTACGGTTCACTCTCGTTTCAAGCCCCGCTGAATGGGAGGTCTCATGTCCGTCTTCTCCGCCGAGCGGGTCGCCGCCATGACGGCGACGCTCGACCACCTGGTCGGCACGCACCGGCCGACCCGGAACGCCCACTTCGTCGCGACCTTCGAGGCGGGTGCGGAAGCGCTCACCATCGAGGTCGGCAACGGATCCGGGCAGGTCCGCACGGGCAGGCACGGCGCGGCCGACTTCGGGCTCAGCGGCCGGGCGGAGGACTGGGAGCGGTACTTCTCGGAACGCCCGGTCTCCCACGGGTCGCTCGTGACGATGGTGGCGGCCACGGACGTCAGCTCGGGTGTGTACCCGAGCGTCCTCGCCCCGAGCGGCGACATCGAGAAGCTGTTCGCGAACCTGCCGATCTACAACACCGTCATCGAGTCCGCGATCACGGGGGGACGGCGATGAGCTACATCGAGCCGATCATCGGCCGCTACGTCCACGTCGAGCTGGACGGGCAGGTCTACCGCACCGCCTTCGAGGAGGCGGGCGAGGGCATCCCGCTGGTCTGCATCCACACCGCGGGCGGTGACCTGCGGCTGTACCGGCACCTGCTCAACGACGCCGAGATCACCAGCCGGTTCCGCGTGATCGCGTTCGACCTGCCGCGGCACGGGCGCTCGCTCCCGCCGGACGGCACGTACGACGACCCCTACCAGATCACCCGGAAGTTCCTGCTGGACTTCATCGACGCCTTCTGCGACGCCCTCTCCCTCGACCGGCCCGCGCTGCTCGGCACGTCGATGGGCGGCTACATCATGCTCTCGGTCGCCGTCTACCGGTCCGCGCGCTACCGGGCGCTGATCGCCTGCCAGCCGCGCGCGTTCGCGGACTGGTCGAAGATGGGCTTCGCGCTCGACAACCCGAACATGAACATCCAGTCGTTCACCACGGTCATCAAGTCGCTGATCTCGCCGGAGTCCCCGGTCGACCGGAGCCGGGAGGTCGAGTGGATCTACGCGACGGCCGGGCCCGGCGTGCTGGCCGGGGACCTCGCCGGGGCGACCGACTGCGACGTCCGCGACACCATGGCGCAGATCGACCCGGAGCAGACCGGCCTGGTCGTGATCGGCGGCGACTGGGACCTGAGCTGCCTGCCCGAGCACACGAAGGAGCTCTCCGACGCTATCCCCGGGCTGCCGGTGCACCGGATGCCCGACGCGGGCCACTTCCCGCCCTCGGAGAACCCGGCGGCGTTCCGCGAGGTGCTGCTCCCGATCCTGGACCGGATCGAGAAGCGGGCGTGAACAGCGACGTCCAGTCCTTCCTCGACGGCGGGCACAGCCTGCCGTGGGCCCTCGAGGAGGAGCACCGCGAGTGGCAAGGGGTGGTCCGGGAGTTCGCGCGGGAGGTCGTCGGGCCGGGTGCGGCCCAGCGCGCCGCCGAGCACCGGTTCGACCCGGACCTGTGCCGGGAGGCGGGCAAGCTCGGCGTGTTCGGCCTCTTGGCGCCGCCCGAGCACGGCGGCGCGGGCGCCGACCTCCGCACCTTGTGCGTCACCGTGGAGGAAGCGGCCGCCGTGGACGTCTCGTTCGCGGCGACCGTGCACGTGCAGGCCGTGAGCGTCGCGCTGCTGGGGCACCTCGCCGCGGACCGGCCGGACATCCTGGCCGAGGTCATGCCGGACGCGGCGCGCGGCGCGTCGTTCGTCGCTTTCGGGCTCACCGAGTCGTCGAGCGGCTCGGACGCCGGGAGCCTGCGGACGCGGGCGGTGCGCGACGGCTCCGACTGGGTCATCTCCGGGTCGAAGGAGTTCATCAGCAACTCGGGCACGCCGTTCTCGCGCTACGTGATCCTGTTCGCGGTCACCGGCACGGCCGCGGGCCGCACCGAGATCTCGACGTTCCTGGTCCCGCTGGACGCCGAGGGCGTCACCGTCGGGCAGGACTACGACAAGCTCGGGTGGCGGTCCGCGGACACCCACCCGATCTACTTCGACGAGGTCCGGGTGCCGGGCTCCGCGCTGTTGGGCCGTCCCGGCGAGGGCTTGCGGGCCGCGCTGTCGTTCCTCACCTGGGCCCGCATCGCCGTCGCGGCGGTCGGGACCGGGGTGACGCGGGGCTGCCTGCGCCACGCGCTGGAGCTCGTCACGAACCGCGAGGCGTTCGGCAGGCCGCTCACGGAGTTCCAGAACACGAGCTTCCGGCTGGCCGATCTCGTCGCCCTCGCCGCGCAGGGTCGGGTGCTGACCTACGACGCGGCGTGGAAGCGCGACCACGGCCTGCCGATCGAGCGGGAGGCCGCGATCGCCAAGCTCGTCACGTCGGAGGCCGCGAACGAGGCCGCGGCCATCGCGACGCAGCTGGGTGGCGGGCACGGGGTCGTCGGCGGCGGGCTCGCGTCCCGCGCCCACCAGGACGCCCGGATCCTCACCATCGTCGAAGGCACCTCCGAGGTGCAGCGGCTGCTGATCGCCCGCTCGCTGGGCGTGGCGGGCTAGCGGGCCCGCGAGATCGACGCCACGGCTGTCGGGCGGCCGCGAAACGACCGCCACGTCGATCTCGGCGTGGCGGTCGTCCGTGCGATTCTCAGGCGATGGCGGTGCGGCGGGTGGCGGTGTCCGCGGCGGCGACGACCTCGGTGAGCAGCGCCGTGCCGCACACCGGGCAGAGCAGCTGGCGGAACTCGACCTGCTCGTCCACCACCGGCGGGTCGGCCGCGCGCACGTGCGGGCCCGCCAGCGAGACGTCCCCGGAGCGGAGCGCGGCGCGGTGCAGGTGCGGCTCGCCGGGAGCGGCGAGCAGCGCCCCGCAGTGCGCGCAGCTCAGCTCGCCGTCCCCGTCGACCAGGACGTTGTCGTCGACGCGGCTCATCGCTCTCCCTCGCTGCGCTCGCTCGGCGCTTCGCGCGGGCACTGTGTCGATGATTCGCTCGCAAGCTCGCTCATCGGGCGCTCCCCTGCGGACGTGCGGCGGCGAGCCGCTCGGAGCGCAGGCTCCGCCGCCGCTCGTCGGTCGCGGTGGTGTCGACGGCCCCGCTGCCCGGCGCGGTGACGACGCCGTAGACGTCGGCGGCGGCGCCCGCCGTCACCTTCCCCGCGCGCAGGTCCGCCTCGACGAGGGCGGGGTCGCGGTGCAGCGGGTCGCCGTACCCGCCGCCGCCCTGCCAGGCCATGTAGTACACGTCGTCCTCCCCGAGGGTGGTCTCCAGGTGCGGGGGCATCACCTGGCGCTGCCCCGCGATCTCGTCGAGCGAGGTCGCGACGTGGCCCGCGGCCAGCTGCGCGCGGACGTCCGCGCCCCGGATGGCCATGTCCAGCTGGGTGTTGGCGGGGTAGCCGCCCGAGATGCCCGACGACTGCGGGATCGCCTTGCCGCCGCCGGAGACGACGAGGTGCAGGGCGGGCGCGGCGCTGCGGTGCATCACGAAGCACGACGAGCCGCCCACCCCGCCGCGGAACCGGCCGGGCCCGCCGGAGTCGGGCTCCTCGCGGCGCCACAGGTAGAGCATCGGGTAGGCGAACTCGGTCATCTCGACGTCGGGGATCCGGCCCATCGGCGCGCCCGCCATGCCGCCGGTGTCGACCCCGTCCTGGTCGGTGCGGGCGCCGAAGCCGCCCGCCATCGCGTCGCCGACCATGCTGACGAACGGGGCACCGCGCTGGTCCAGCCCGGCGAGCAGGGCCAGGTCCCACGATCCGAGGCAGACCCCGGTGACGTTGGGACGACTCCCCTCGTGGGTGTCGAGCATGCCACCGAGGCACTCCGTCACGACGTTGAGCGTCGCCCATGCCGACGCGACGGAGCCCTTGCTGATCCCCGCCGGGAACGTGCAGTCGTTGAGCGAGCCCGGCTCGCTGGTGATCTCGACGCAGCGGAACACCCCGGCGGGCGCCCACGGGATGTCGCCGCACAGCGCGGTGAGCAGGGCGGGCGTCATCCCGCCCCGCACGCCCGCGTGCGTGCAGTTGATGAGCCCGTCGGCCTGCGGGTCGGTGCCGGTGAAGTCGAAGTGCAGGGTGTCGCCGCGCTTGGTCAGCGTGAGCAGGATCCGGTAGAGCGTCGTGTCGCCCTCGCGCGCGGAGTCCTGGTAGGCGACGGCCGACCACTGCCCGTCGGGGATCGCGGCGAGCTTGGCGCGCACCCGCTGCTCGGTGTTGTCGAGGATCCGCCGCATGACGGCCTTCACCGTGCGGGCGCCGTAGCGGTCCACCAGCTCGTTCAGCCGCTCCTGGGCCATGTGGTTCGCGCCGATCTTGGCCCGCAGGTCGAGGCCGACGAGCGCGGGCAGGCGGCTGCGCCGCAGCCAGACGTCCTCGATGTCGCTGCGCAACACGCCGCCTTCGACGATCTTGACCGGCGGCGTGGGCAGCGACTCCCAGAAGACGTCCGTGGACTTCACCGACCAGCTGCCCGGTGACACGCCGCCGAGGTCGATCTGGTGGGCGACGGCGCCCGTCCACGCGAACAGCTCGTCGCCGACGAACAGCGGCGCGAACAGCGCGGTGTCGTTCTGGTGCAGGCCGCCGCCGACCCACGGGTCGTTGCACAGGAACATGTCCCCGGGCTTGATGCCCGGGTTGGCCGACCGGTGCTCGAGCGTCCACTTGACGGCCATGTCGATCGCGGCGCACAGGGCGGTGTTGTAGAGGCCGATCTCGACCTCGTCGCCGATCTCGTCCATGATCGCGAAGTTGAAGTCGTTGCAGTCGGTGACGATCACGGAGCCGGACATCCGCTTGATCGCCTCGCCCATCTCGTACGTGATGGACTCCAGGCGGTGCCGGACGACCTCGTAGGTCAGCGGGTCGACCGCGGCGACCTCCTCGGCGTCGACGTCGTGCAGGCGGACGTGCTCCCCCGCGATCTCGCGCAGGCGCGCAGCGGGGGTGGGCCGGTAGGCGAACTTCTCCGAGCCGGGCACGGGTGTGACGGGCATGATCAGGCCTTCCGGCTGGTGAGGACCGCGTTGGTGAGGACGATGTTGCCGAGGTGGTCGACGGCCGCGTCGGTGCCTTCCGGCACGGCGAGCGTCGTGGTGTCGGCCTCGACCAAGGCAGGCCCCGAGAA
>Ga0207678_10002780_pt1 | contig 15862 bp, 17 predicted proteins | sample KBSC63metaG_FD_184319 | JGI IMG/M metagenome (GOLD analysis project Ga0207678, IMG submission 184319) | Corn rhizosphere microbial communities from Kellogg Biological Station, Michigan, USA - KBS C6-3 metaG (SPAdes) (version 2) | ecosystem: Host-associated > Plants > Roots > Rhizosphere > Soil ...
AAATTTCGAGATGCATCAAATTTCGACGGGGGCCGCACGATGAGCGATACGTCTTCTCTTCTCAATCTTTCCAGTCCCACCCATCCCGTGAATCGTACGCTGACTTTGATCAAGCTCTTCGTGCTGGCCGTTTCTGTTGCCGCCGCGATCCCAACGGCGCGCAACCTCTACTTCTCGTGGACGAATGGCGTGCCCTTCAGTCAGGTCGATCATCGCCTGGCGCAGGCGGCGCTGCTGGAGAAGAATTTTAGCTGCAAGATCGACTACCGTTCGCTTGCAACGACCGGCGCGGCGCGCGTTGATGTCGGCTCGTGCGCCAAGACGGGAGATATTTCGATCCGGGTGACCGGAACCAGTGGTCAGGTGAACTACGAATGGATCGCGTTCGAGCAGTTGCCGAAACCCGCCTCGCGGTCGGCGAGCCTGAGCGATCTCATCGTCACGCCGGCGCTTGCAGTTGAAGCAATACCTCGAAGTGAGGGCCATCCCGCGACGATTGAACTCGCGCAGGCAGTTGACGTTTTGTGTGAAAGCAAGAAAGGCGACAACGTCGTTCGCATCGTTCAGTCAGGCGGACAATGTACGCGTGAGACGGTTTCGATTTTCCGCGGCGCCGTCGAAAAACGCGAGCCTGTGGCCTGCGATAAGTCTTGTCCCATCAAATAGACGGACCTGATGAATGGGATTGAGTTCTTCCAGAGATTTCAAAAAGTACTCCGTTGCAAAAGCAGCTGCTCCTGCGGCCTGAACTGTCATTAGAAACGCTGTCTCCTTTGTTTCTCGGTGGTAATCCGAAAGTGACTGAGACACGAGTGCTCAGAAAAATACCGCATCGATGTGGGTAAATCTTCGCGATATTTGTGATCGCGTTCTGGCGCATGACGACTTGACGACATGCAATTTGAGGCACACATTTCTTTTGTGACGGTGCTGCTGTCGCTGTTCGTTTCGGTAAATGCATCACGGTCGATGGGCCGGTGAGCTACGGATCGGAAGAGGCGAGCCGCAAAAGAGTGCGAGGCATGAAGCCCGTTGCTCGATGCGGAAAAGGCAGCAGGCGTGACACGGCGAAACAGATCGAGGAAGGGGATGACTCCACCCAAGAGTACATTTGGACCTCGACCGTTTACGAGGTCAGCAGCTTGAGAGGCGCTCTCGAGAACTTGGCCGCGCTTTTGATAGCTGTCACTATCACAATCTGGAACTTTCATACGAGGGCGGCGGCCGCACAGGCTGGCCAGAGCCTCGCTTCAAAAGCCCGGTTTTAGTCTGGGCGAACCATCGAAGGTAAGAAGCCTCGCGCGGATCCGTAGATCCGGCGGGGCTTTCGCTTTTTTGTTCGCGCTTCCAACTCCACCGCGCAGAGCCGGCCGCGAGAGGGACATCAATCCTTGTGATTGGTAACGGCGACGAACGTGTCGTCGTCCTGCACGCGCCGTTCGTGCATCAGAAAGTCGTAGTAACCGCAGCGGCAGTTGTTGCCTGGATAATCGCGGCAGGCGGCGGGGCGCGCCTTATAGATTGTGCACCGGCGCTCTTTGGTATCGAAGAACTGGCAGATGCGCCCGAAGTGCTTGTCGCCTTTCCGGCGCATCAAATACTTGTGGCCGTGCCCTTCGCGCGTGAAGCGCTTCTTTGCGGTCGCGAACGCCAGCTTGAAATGCTTGCCGAGGCGTTCGATGTCGCGCTTCGTCAACGCAATAATCGGATACGAACAGCAGTACCCGGGACAATTCAGACAATTATAGTGAGCCATCTGTGGCTTTGAAGCTCCAGGCCGAATGCGAGTCCGATCGAATGAGGCTGAGCTATCGCATTAGCCGATGGGCCCTCTCAGTCAAGCAGGCATTGCCTTTGTCCGATCTTCCATTTGCCGCGGTTGCAACGGCGCCCTGACTACGCGACGGGTGTCTCGACCAGTGGGCGCGTGCCTCACGGCGGCCAGGGTTCTCCGAGAGCATCGCGGCCGTCTTCGGAATTTTCTTGCAACACTGGGATCGCCAACCTATATTGGAACAATAAGTGAACAGCGACGGCTGGAGACGTCAGCGCTTGATGGCGCAAATGCGTGGACAACACCAAATGATGAGCGGAATTCAAGCCGCTTAGCCTCTAATGTCCGTTCGGGATTTTCTGGCATTCGACGGAAGTGCGCTGATACAACCAGACAGCTTCCGGGACAGCAATTCGGGCGCGCGAGACGCGCCGCCAATTTCGTAAGGAGACAAGTGAATGGCAGGTTCGGTCAATAAGGTCATTCTGGTCGGCAACGTCGGCAAGGACCCGGAAATTCGCCGCACGCAGGACGGTCGGCCGATCGCCAACCTGAGCTTGGCGACGAGCGAGACGTGGCGTGACAAGTCGACCGGCGAGCGCAAGGAAAAGACCGAGTGGCATCGCGTCGTTATATTTAGCGAACCGTTGTGCAAGGTCGTCGAACAGTATGTGAAGAAGGGCTCCAAGCTCTACATCGAAGGGGCGCTGCAGACCCGCAAGTGGACGGATCAGAGCGGCGCCGAAAAGTATTCGACTGAGGTCGTCCTGCAAGGTTTCAACGGCACGTTGACGATGCTGGACGGCGCGAGCGGCGGGCGCGGTGCTTCGGCCGGTATGCAAGAAGGTGGACAGGCCGATTATGGTTCCGACGGCGGCTTCGGCTCAGGAGCCGGCGCGGGCGAGCCACGACGCGTTGCGAAGACCGGAGGCGGTTCGAAGGGCGGCTTCGATAAAGCCATCGATGACGAGATTCCGTTCTAGGAAATCTGTTCGGTTTGAGGGAAAGACGGCTGGTCGTTGGCGGTTTGGCTTAGGTTCTGCGTATCAGTGGTCGGTGCTGCCAACGACTAGAGAATTGGGACGAGACGATTGTCCCGCATTGCATTCGATGCAAAGCCGCTTCCAGCTGCATCTCAACGAGCGAGTGGCCGCACGTCGAACTCTCCGTGAAAGCGACGGTCAGTTCGGATTGGTCTTCAAGAAGTCGACAATCTGCTTGCGTTGTCCCTCATCGGATATGCCCGTAAACGGCTTCATGTTGTTATTGGGCACGACGTGATCGGGGTCAGCGATGAACTTGTCGAGCGTCGCTTCATCCCACGTTATGTCGGAAGCCTTCATCGCCTGAGAATAGGCATAGCCTGCGGCGGTCCCGGCTTTTCTGCCGACGATGCCATGCAAATCCGGTCCTAAACGTTGGTCGTCCTTCTTCCAGGAGTGGCAGGTACGGCACGCATTGTTGAATACTTCTTGACCGGAACTTGTGTTATCGGCAGCAGCGGCCGCGCCTGCAAGAGCGGAAGAGAGAGCCAACGCCGCTACCACGAACAAGAGATGCATCATAACCTCCTTCGTTGACTCAAAAGACAAGCGCCACGCTCATGCCGCGCACGTTTCGAAAGCTCTCGGCAACCTCAATCTCAACGCTCAAACACGGGCAACCGTTCCGTGTGCCGAACAACGATACAGAGCGAAATCGATGTCTCGATGGGGTCGGGCCGAGCGGCATTTTCGTCCGCACTTGCCCGCTCACTGAAATTCACACCGGGGCACTGAAGACGGGCCCTTGCATAGCAATGTTCGACGCCGCAGTGGTGTGGCGCAATGCATTGGAATATCGAGAATATTTCGCACCCCTCATATCCCGTGTCACGTCGCCGCGCCGGTGGCTTATGACTCCAATTCCTGCTATGTTTTTTGTCTGTTCTGCGTCGGCCACCGTGCATCGGTCGGCCACGAAAAATCGACCCCGGAAAGACCTGATCCTTGACCGATACGAGCGACGACGAGACGCCCGCTGGGCGAGAGCCGAGCGACATCCGCCCCATTTCCATTTCCGAGGAGATGAGGCGATCGTATCTCGACTACGCGATGAGCGTCATCATCTCACGCGCCCTGCCCGACGTGCGCGACGGGTTGAAGCCCGTGCACCGGCGCATCCTGTTTGCAATGAACGAGATGGGGCTCGACTGGAACAAGAAGTACGTCAAGTCGGCGCGCATCGTCGGCGAAGTGATGGGCAAGTATCACCCGCACGGCAATCTCGCGATCTACGATGCGCTGGTCCGGCTCGCGCAGGATTTTTCGATGCGCGTCCCACTCGTCGATGGTCAGGGCAATTTCGGCTCGATCGATGGTGATCCTCCTGCCGCGGAGCGCTACACGGAATCGCGTCTCTCCAAGGTCGCGTCGTTTCTGCTTGACGACCTCGATAACGAAACCGTTGAATTTCGCGACAACTACGACGGTCAGCTGCAAGAGCCTTCCGTTCTCCCTGCGAAATTTCCGAACCTGCTCGTCAACGGTGCCGGCGGCATCGCGGTCGGTATGGCAACGAACATTCCGCCGCATAATCTTGGCGAAATCATCGACGCCTGCATCGCCGATCTGGACAATCCGGAAATCGGCATCGATGAGCTGACGCAAATCGTTCAGGGGCCAGATTTTCCGACTGCCGGAATCATTCTCGGCCGCACCGGCATCCTCTCGGCCTATCACAAGGGGCGCGGCTCGATCATCATGCGGGCGCGCGTCAAAATCGAGAATATCCGCAAGGATCGCGAGGCGTTGATCGTCACGGAGATACCGTACCAGGTCAACAAACGCACGCTGATCGAAAAGATCGCCGATCTCGTTCGGGACAAAAGGGTCGAGGGCATTGCCGATCTTTGGGACGAGAGCAACCGCGAAGGCATTCGCATCGTCATCGAACTGAAACGCGATGCCGTTGCCGACGTGGTGTTGAACAACCTCTACAAATATTCCGACCTCCAGACGACGTTCGGCGCCAACATGCTCGCGATCAACGGCGGGCGGCCTGAAAGCCTGACGCTGAAGGATTTTATTTCCGCGTTCACGGTCTTCCGGCAAGACGTGGTGACGCGACGAACCAAGCATCAGCTGACGAAGGCACGCGACCGCGCCCATGTCCTGGTCGGCCTTGCAATCGCAGTTGCCAACATCGACGAGGTGATCAAGCTGATCCGCACCTCCGCGTCGCCCTCCGAAGCCAAAGAGCAATTGATGTTGCGCGATTGGCCGGCGAAGGACATGGCGCCGCTGATCATGCTCATCGCCGATCCGCGGCACACGCTGTCGGATACCGGAATGTACCGGCTCTCCGACGAGCAGGCCAAAGCCATTTTGGAATTGCGTCTCGCACGCTTGACTGCGCTGGGTCGCGATGAAATCGCCGACGAGCTCAATAAGATTGCCGTCGAGATCAAGGAATTTCTGGCGATCCTCGCCTCGCGCGCTCGCGTCGTCGAAATCGTCAAGAGTGAACTTTCCGCGATTCGCGCCGAGTTCGCGACGCCGCGCAAGACCGAGATCATGGATCTCGAAGGCGAAGTCGAGGACGAGGATCTCATCCAGCGCGAAGACTGCGTCGTCACCGTATCGCACAAGGGCTACATCAAGCGCGTGCCGCTGGCCGCTTATCGTTCCCAGAAGCGCGGCGGCAAAGGCCGCTCCGGCATGTCTACCCGGGACGAGGATTTCGTCACGCAGCTCTTTGTGACGTCGACGCACACGCCGGTGCTGTTCTTCTCCTCGCGCGGCATGTGTTACCGGATGAAGGTCTGGCGATTGCCCTCCGCGTCGCCGCAGTCACCCGGCAAGGCGCTCGTCAACCTTCTGCCGCTCACTGAGGGCGAGGCGATAACGTCGATCCTGCCGTTGCCTGAAGATTCTTCGACATGGGGCGACCTGGAACTGATCTTTGCGACGCTGTCCGGCAACGTCCGTCGAAATGCGCTATCGGATTTCGAGAGCATCAATCGCAACGGCAAGATCGCGATGAAGCTCGACGAGGGCGATCGCATCGTGCAGGTCGCGATCGCGCGGCCCGATAACGATGTGCTGCTGACGACGGCGGATGGCCAGTGCATCAGGTTCCTCATCAAGGACGGCGTGCGCCTGTTCAAGGGGCGCGATTCCGATGGCGTGCGCGGCATCCGGCTTGCTGAGGGCGACGAGATCATCTCGATGGCGATCCTCGACCACTTCGAGGCGACGGCCGAAGAACGAGTCGCCTATCTGAAGCAGGCAAACGCGCTGCGCCGTTCCGATGAAGTCGAAGAGGCGGAAGTGGTGAGCACCGACGCCGATGCCGAGGAAGTCGTTGCAGCCGATGTCACCATAAGCCACGAACGCTTCACCGAAATGCAGGCGGCCGAACAGTTTGTGTTGACCGTCTCGAGCAAGGGCTTCGGCAAGCGCTCGTCATCGTTCGAGTTCCGCACCTCGGGACGTGGCGGCAAAGGCATCGTCGCGATGGTCGCCAACGACCGGAACGGCCGTCTCGTCGCTTCGTTCCCGATCGCGGAGAACGACCAGATCATGCTTGTCACCGACGGCGGTCAGCTGATCCGCTGCCCGGTGCACGACATTCGCATCGCCGGTCGCAATACGCAGGGTGTTCGCATCTTCAAGACGGAAGCCGAGGAGAAAGTCGTCTCCGTCGAGCGCATCACCGACGATAATGGAACCGATGACGCGGCGATTGACGCAACCGCAGTTGAGTAGGCGGCTACCCGCGCGCAACCCCCATCGCCGTGCAGGTGCAAGCAATTAACGCGCAGAAAAGGCTTTTCTGTTAGGCTTAAAACTCAAGTCCGCTGCAAAAGCTTGATCCCGCTCCCCTTACGCCGCTAGAAAATCCCATGACCCGCATCGGCTTCTATTCGGGATCGTTCGATCCCGTCACGCTCGGCCATACCGACGTCATCCGGCGCGCGGCCAGCCTTCTCGATGCGCTCGTCATCGGTATCGGTGTCAATCCAGGTAAGGCGCCGATGTTCCCGGCCGCCGAGCGCGTTGCGATGCTCGAGGACGAGGTGCGCCCACTCGCGCGATTGACGAAAACGAAAATCAGCGTCGTGACATTCTCGGGCCTCGCCGTTGAAGCCGCGCGGGTCAACGGCGCCTCGGTCATCATCCGCGGTGTCCGCGACGGCACGGACTTCGACTATGAAATGCAGATGGCCGGCATGAACGGCGAAATGGCGCCTCAGATTCAAACGATTTACGTGGCGGCATCTCCGGCGGTGCGCCACATCGCGGCGAACCTCGTCCGTGCGATCGTTTCAATGGGCGGCGATCCTTCGCCTTTCGTATCGAAGGACGTGCTGAAGCGCCTCAAAGCCAAGTCGGCCAAGACGTCCTGAACAACACGCAATGTGTGCGCAGCGGGAAAGCGGAAGCCAGGAAATGAAAGCTGCCTGGATTTTCCGGGACTTTCGCGAAGCCGGCCGGACGCTCTGCCGCAGTCAACGAAGCCCGGCGGGCGGTCCTGAGGAATGAAGTCGCGTCGCTAACGGCAGATGCGCAGCCCGCCTCGCACTTGCGGTTGGGCCGTCAAATCGCCATAAGGGCGGCGACACTCACCGCGCAACGACAGATCGGCTTCGCCGGCTTTTGAAATTTCCCCCCACAGCATCATGAGGAGCGTCATGTTCCGTATTTTATCCCTAGTGCTCGTCTCCGTATTTGCCACGACGTTCCTTGCAGGCCAGCCGGCGTACGCCGCGGGCGATAACCTTGTCATCGAACTGAAGACCGGCAAGGTCGTCATCAAGCTTCGCCCCGATCTCGCGCCGAAGCACGTCGAGCGCGTCAAGACGCTCGCCGCGCAGGGCTTCTACAACGGCCTCAAATGGCATCGCGTGATTGATGACTTCATGGCGCAGACCGGCGATCCCACGGGAACGGGCGCGGGCGGATCGAAGCTCCCCGACCTACCTGCCGAATTCTCGAAAGAGGAATTCAAGCGCGGCACCGTCGCAGCTGCGCGGACATCCGATCCCGATTCGGCGAATAGCCAGTTCTTCATTTGCTTCAACAGTATCGGCTGCGGCGGTCTTCGCGGCCAATATACGATCTGGGGCGAAGTGACCGAAGGCATGCAGAATGTCGATGCGATCAAGCGCGGCGCGCCGGGTTCGGGAACCGTTACGGATCCAGACGTGATGTTGAAGGTTTACGTGCAGTGAGCCGCACGGCTCAAAACCGTTAGAATAGGAGGCCCCAATGGCCGAGTACAAAGATCCAGAGAACACGCTCGTCATCGAGACGAGCAAGGGCCCCGTCGTAATCGAGCTTCGACCCGACCTCGCACCGAAGCACGTCGAGCGTATCAAGGCTCTGGCGCGTGAGAAATTCTACGACGGCATCGTGTTCCATCGCGTCATTCCCGGGTTCATGGCGCAGACGGGTTGCCCGCAGGGGCGCGGCACGGGCGGTTCTTCGCATGAAAATTTGCCGGCAGAGTTCAACGCCGAGCCGCACGTGCGCGGCGTTTGCTCGATGGCGCGCTCGTCCAATCCCAACTCGGCGAACAGCCAGTTCTTCATCTGCTTCGATGATGCGTCGTTCCTCGACAAGCAATATACGGTCTGGGGCAAGGTCATCGAGGGCATGGAGAACGTCGACAAGATCAACAAGGGCGAGCCGCCGAAGAGCCCCGACAAGATGATCACGGTTCGCGTCGCAGCGGACGCAGCTTGATGCCGAACGCAGGCCAGAATGGTGAAGGCGCGCGGAGCAGCGCGCCTTTTCTGATTTTGGCGTGGGCCGGGGTCGCCGGTGCCGCCGGCGTTGCGCTCGCAGCGGTCGCCGCTCACAAGGTCGAGAGCCCCGCGCTCGCGACCGCCGCGATGATGTTGACCATTCATGCCGCCGCCGCCGTTGGCATTGTCGCCCTCGCAATGCGTACGGAACGAGAGAAACTTTGGCAGGCGGCAGCCGTGCTGATGCTGGCAGCGGCGTCGCTGTTCTCGGGCGACGTTGCGCTGCATACGCTTTCCGGTACGCACGTCTTCCCGATGGCCGCGCCTACGGGCGGCAGTCTGCTGATCGCGAGCTGGCTGATCGTCGCGGGCCTCGCTATCGCGGCTTGGCTTACGAGGAGCTGAGCGGTAAGCCGGCACAATGCGAACTGATCTTTTCGATTTCGAGCTGCCCGATAGCGCCATTGCGCTTCATCCCGCGCAACCGCGCGATGCGGCGCGCTTGCTCGTCGTCCATCCCGTCCAAGGCGGCTGCGCAAGTGACGACGCCGATCTCGCGGATAAAAGTGTGAGCGATCTTCCGGGTCTGCTGCAGCCGGGCGATGCGATCGTCTTCAATGATACGCGTGTGATCCTGGCGGCACTTTCCGGCATCCGCATTCGCGGCGAGACGCAGGCGAAAGTCGATTTCAACCTGACCAAGCGCGTCGGCGACAATTCCTGGCGCGCCTTCGCACGTCCGGCAAAGCGCTTGGAGACCGGCGATCGTGTGCATTTCGGCCACTCGGGCGAGAGCTGCATGATGGGCGCGCTCGACGCGACCGTGTCGGCGAAAGGTGAAGCCGGCGAGGTCGAGCTGGCATTCGATTTTTCAGGCGACGTGCTCGACGAAGCGATCAGGGCCGTCGGCATGATGCCGCTGCCGCCCTACATCGCGTTGAAGCGCCCCGCCGACGATCGCGACCGCGCCGCGTATCAGACCGTCTATGCCAGCAAGGACGGCGCGGTCGCCGCTCCGACGGCAGGATTGCATTTCACACCCGAGCTTCTCGATGCCTTCGAGGCACGCGGGGTATCACGTCATTTCGTGACACTACACGTTGGGCCGGGCACGTTTCTCCCCGTTAAGACGGACGATACCGACACCCACGTGATGCACGCCGAGTGGGGCGAAGTCTCGGCCGAGACCGCACAAGCGCTGAATAACGTCCGCGCGGGCGGCGGCCGCATCGTGGCGGTCGGTACAACCTCGCTCAGGCTTCTCGAAAGCGCCGCCGGGGATGATGGCACGATCGCTGCCTGGTCCGGTGAAACGTCGATCTTCATCACGCCCGGCTATCGCTTCAAGGCCGTCGACATTTTGATGACCAACTTCCACCTACCGCGCTCGACGCTGTTCATGTTGGTCGCGGCGTTTTCCGGTCTCGGTACGATGCGCGCCGCCTACGGCCACGCCATTCGCGCCGGCTACCGCTTCTATTCCTACGGCGATGCCAGCCTGCTGTTCCCAGCGGCGGACGGTCGGCATGGATAGTCACCTCAAGGATACCATGGCTGAGACATTCGACTTTCGCGTTCTCGCGAAAGACGGCAAGGCGCGATGCGGGGAAATCTCAACGCCGCGCGGTGTCATTCGCACGCCGGCCTTCATGCCGGTCGGCACCGTCGGCACGGTCAAAGCGCTTTACCCGGAGCAGGTGCGCGATGCCGGTGCCGACATCATTCTAGGCAACACCTATCATTTGATGCTGCGGCCCGGCGCCGAGCGCGTCGCCAAACTCGGCGGCCTGCATAAATTCATGGGCTGGAATGGGCCGATCCTCACCGATTCCGGCGGCTTCCAGGTGATGAGCCTTGCCAAGATCCGCAAGATTACCGAGGAAGGCGCCGCGTTCCAGTCGCATCTCGATGGCTCGCGGCACATGCTGTCGCCGGAACGGTCAATCGAAATTCAGTCGCTGCTGGGTGCCGACATCCAAATGCAATTCGATGAGTGCATCGAACTTCCGGCCGCCCCGTCCGAGGTCGAGCGCGCCATGCAATTGTCGCTGCGATGGGCGGAGCGTTCGAAGCGGGCTTTCGAAGTGCAACGCGCCAGTGGCGGTGTCGGGCCGGGGCAGGCGCTTTTCGCGATCGTGCAAGGCGGAACCGACATCGCGCTTCGGCAGCGGTCCGCTGAGGCGCTCGTCGCGATGGACTTCCCGGGCTATGCCATCGGCGGTCTCGCGGTCGGCGAAGGCCACGAGGCGATGATCTCGACGCTCGCTGAAACGCTCCCCGCTTTGCCCGCCGACAAGCCGCGTTACCTGATGGGCGTTGGCACGCCGCTCGATCTCATCGAATCCGTTCGCCTCGGCGTCGATATGTTCGATTGCGTGATGCCGACGCGAAACGGACGTCACGGCAATGCGTTCACCTGGGATGGCGAGTTGAACATGCGCAACGCCAGGTTTGCCGACGATGCTTCACCGCTCGACGCGCAGAGTTCATGCCCGGCCGCACGGCAATATTCGCGCGCCTATCTGCACCACTTGATCAAGTCAGGCGAATACCTCGGGGCGATGATCCTGTCGTGGGCCAACACGGTATTCTATCAGGACCTGATGGCGGCGATGCGCGAGGCGATCTCTGCCGGCAACTTCGAAGAGTGGGCCGCGGCAACGAAGGCCCGCATCATAAAGCCGCCTGCTGCTCCAGAGCGGTAGCGCGATCGGCAGCGCCTGCAACGCGCTCACGGTGCACGAGATAGAGGCCCGAGGCGATGACGACGGCAGAGCCTATTAGCGACCATCGATCCGGCGTATCGCCGAAAACGAAATAGCCGAGGCTCACCATGCTCAGCAGTTGGAAGTAAAGAAACGGCGATACCGAAGATGCCGGCGCCAGCCGATAGGCGAGGATCAGCAAATAGTGGCCGAGGCCGCCGAGCGCTCCGAGCGTAAGCAGCAGCAGACATTCGAATACGTTGCTCGGCCAGACCCACTGCGGAATTGCGAAAAGCGCGCCGCCAACGACACCCACGAGCAACGAATAGAACAGCGTCACGAACGGCGTGTCGAAGCCCGAGAGTTTGCGCGTGACGATCATAAACAGTGCGTAGGCGAGCATCGCTGCGAACGACACGGCAAATGCCGGATGCAATTGGGTAAAGCCCGGCCGGATGACGATCAAGATCCCGATGAATCCGGTGACAATTGCCAGTGCACGCCGCCATCCGACGTATTCTCCGAGCAGGGGCCCGGCGAGCAATGCGACGACGAGCGGCGCCAGGAACGCAATCGAAATGGTCTGATCGAGGCGCAAATACTGAACCGCAACAAAATTGCAGACGGTCGTCGCTGCCATCAAAAACGACCTGACCATCTGCAGTCCGAACTTTTGGGTCTTGAAGAGGCCCGGCACGGCGCGCGGTCCTAGAAGCGCGACCATCAGCAGAAATTGCCCGACGAAGCGTGTCCACACAATCTCCGCGACCGGCATCTTGAAATGACTGCCGAGATACTTGGCGTTGGCATCCAGGCACGCGAACAGCGTGACCGCCGCGCACATCAGCAGGATGGCCTTCAGACGGCCGGACATGGAGTCCACGGAGCGGCGCATACGCGTGGCAGTCATGAGGACGATGATTCGGGGCAAGCGGCGGCAGTTGGGCGAGCGCCTGGGCTCAGTTGCATGAATTCGCTTCAAGCACTATCAGTCATGCCGCTCAGCCGCTATGTGGCGGATAGCGAGTCAGGCTGGGCTGCGCCCGTCAGGGCTGACCTGATGGGGCCTCCAGATTGTGCCGATGGCGTATGAACGGTCTCTGCGGGTGGTTGCGACGACCCAAGGCTTGCGCTCGGCCGAAAAGGCAGGTAACCGGACGCCTTCGTGGGCCCGTAGCTCAGCGGCAGAGCATCTGACTTTTAATCAGAGGGTCGTCGGTTCGATCCCGACCGGGCTCACCAGTGTTTTCAATACTTAGTCGCATCCGGCAATTCGCCGAACTCCGCCGGGTGCGATCCTGGGGCGATCCGGCCCCGTCCGTCCGCGGACGCACTCGGACAGGGTGTCGCGACCTCATCCCAATGCCCCTTCAATTCGGTGGAACCGCTATTCCGTTGTGCGGTTATCCAATGGCAATCTTCCCCCGATTGCATGGCCGACGGGACGCCAGCTTATTCCTTTGGAAGCTGACGTCCCTTTTTTGGGCTAGGAGGCAATATGGACAAGCGCAAAAAAGAGATTATCGATCCCGAGGACTTCGACGCGGACGTGCCAGCCGATGAACAGGTTATCCTGCCGGGTAAGCCAGTTACATCACCGCCAGTTCCGGGTGATGATGACGACGCTGATGATGAGCTAGAGGACGAGAACGAGGCTGTTCAGAGTACCGATACAGACGACTGAGCAGAAACGATAAAGGCTCCGGGTTACCCACCGAAAACCTTTGTCAACGCACCCTCACAAAACTAATGGATTGCGCTGGTGGCCGTAGGCAAAGCATCGGCAGGATAACCGACGCCACTTGTCCCCATGTCATCGCTGGCCATTATCGGATTGCCCGCAAACACGGCGGCCGGATGGCGAAACTGGATACTCACAGCGACAATGCCGACGCCTACGAGGAAGGCTATCGAGGCCAGAGTGAAGGTAGAGCGGAGCGGGTCCATGGTCGGTCCTGCGAGAAGATCAGCCAACTAACGCACCGGCGTCATCGCAGTTCCCAAAAAGGATCGGCTCAAAGGAATAAAGGAAGTTAGCCCAACAACTCTTTGAAGGCCTGAGACCGAGGTGCTCTGCTTCAGGCCAAAATCAGGGTACGGCTGCCAATTAAGGCTGCTGTGATGTCGGCTTCGAATTGGAGCGGCGCCGCGAGGCCGGTTCAGCATAGCGCCTCTTCGTGCCGGTGCTAGAATTGGTCATGGGCCAAGCCAACGTTCGTAAAATTATCCACATCGACATGGACGCCTTCTATGCGTCGGTCGAGCAGCGCGATGATCCGGGCCTTCGTGGGCGGCCTGTCGCTGTCGGCCATGCCGCCAAGCGCGGCGTGGTCGCGGCGGCGAGCTACGAAGCCCGCACGTTCGGGGTCCGCTCGGCCATGCCATCGGCAACCGCGCTCCGGCAATGTCCCGATCTCGTTTTTGTCCCGCCGCGCTTCGAGGTCTATCGGGCGGTGTCCGAGCAGATCCGGCGCATCTTCGCCGACTACACGCCGCTCATTGAACCGCTGTCTCTGGACGAAGCCTATCTCGACGTCTCTGAGAACCTGCGCGGCATTCCAACGGCGTCGGCCACTGCGAAAGCCATTCGTGCGCAAATCTTCGCCGAGACCGGTCTCACCGCCTCCGCCGGGATTTCGTACAACAAGTTTTTGGCCAAGCTGGCGTCCGACCACCGCAAGCCCAACGGCCAGTTCGTTATCACGCCGGAGATGGGGCCAGCGTTCATCGCGGAGCTGCCGGTCGCCAAGTTCCACGGCGTCGGACCTGTGACGGCCGAGAAGATGAAGACACTCGGCATCAACACCGGTGCCGATCTCCGCGACAAGTCGCTCGCATTTCTGCAACAGCACTTCGGCAAATCCGGCGCTTGGTACTTTGCCATCGCGCGGGGAGACGACGATCGCCGCGTCATGCCGAACCGGCCACGCAAGTCATCCGGCTCTGAAACCACCTTCTCGGAGGATCTGACGTCACCAGCCGACATCGAGGCCGGCATCATCGCGATGGCCGACGACGTGTGGGCCTGGTGCGAAAAGCATCAAATGTTTGGCCAGACCGTCACCGTTAAGATCAAATACGCTGACTTCAGGCAGGCGACGAGGAGCCGGACATTGCGCGTGCCTGTCTGCACGCATCAGGAGCTGAAAGAGGTGAGTGTAGCGCTTGTCCGCTCGGTATATCCGGTCGCCATGGGCATACGCTTGGTCGGCGTCACGGTGTCGAGTTTCGGCAAGAAGACGGCTGAAGAACAGCTCGATTTGGGATTGCCGAAAGTGAGGATTGCGTAACGCTGCACCGATCGGCGGCACGGACGAAATGCATTTCGCGAGCCAGAACTACCAAGTCGGTCAATTGAAAGGACGAACATGCCTCCCCGTCCCCTCAGTAGCCGCCTGATCAGATGAACCGACGATATGGCTGACAAACTGCTACGGAGAAAAACCTTTAGTGCCGATCGGGTTGGAGACAGCTCGTAGCTGTTTCTGCGATGAGGTGATCGACTACCGCTACCAATGCGTCGCGTTCACTTGCACCTGTGCTCAAGGTGCTTTTCCAGACGCGCACTTGTCGGTCGGCACTGGTGCCGTCCCTCGCTATCACCCGCAGATTTGAGATCTCTCTTTCACATTCGAGAACCTTTGCATCCTCGGCGATAATCTCACACAGTTCCTCGATTAAGTCTGAGACAGGGATCAGGGACCCGATACTGAGATCTAGCAATTCGCCCGATACCCCGTATCGCTGCGCGCGCCAGCGATTCTCTTCAATCAGCGAAATGGGGTAGGTCCGCCACTTCAGATTGCTCTTTTTCCGTCTCCATAACATCCGAAGGATGCACAGGTAGGCAGCGGCAATCGTCAATGTATCCTCTAATCGAGGACACACGTCGCAGATCCGCATTTCAAGCGTAGGAAAGCGAGCAGACGGACGAAGGTCCCACCAGATCTTGCTACCATCGTCTATGACGCCAGCATCAATCAGGACCGCCAAAGTACGCTGATATTCCGCCCAGCTTGCGAAAAGCCCAGGCAGCCCCGAGCGTGGCAGACGTCGCAACGCCGTCAGTCGGTATGACTTGAGCTCCGTGTTCACGCCGCGCCAAAACGGTGAAGATGTAGACAACGCAAGAAGATGGGGCAAAAAATAGCGGGCTTGGTTCATGAGATCGATGCGCAAGTCTTCATCTTCAATCCCCGCGTGGACATGCATGCCGCAAGCCGCAAGCCCGCGAATTGCGCCGGCAAGATCGCGATCGAGCTCATTGTACCGCTCCTTGTCTGTTGTTTCGGTCTCAGCCGGTTGCGCAAAGGGATGTGTGCCGGACGCCAGGGGAGCCAAACCATATTGATGGGCAGCATCGACGACAATTTTTCGTAGACGGTTCAGCTCGGCCCTAGCGGCAGCGAACGTAGACACCGGCTTGGTCCCGATCTCAATCTGAGAGCGCAGGAATTCCGGGCTCACCTGAGACCCGATGTTTTTCTCCAGTTGGCTTAGCAGCTCTTTCGGCGCCACGGCGAGCTCGCGCGTTTTGGCATCGACGAGGTGAAATTCCTCCTCAATTCCGAAAGATAGAGACGGCGCTTTGGCGAGCGTATGCATCTATCAAGTATACATGACAGCTTTGACACTTCTCTACGTTCTATGCAG
>Ga0207678_10002786_pt1 | contig 15853 bp, 16 predicted proteins | sample KBSC63metaG_FD_184319 | JGI IMG/M metagenome (GOLD analysis project Ga0207678, IMG submission 184319) | Corn rhizosphere microbial communities from Kellogg Biological Station, Michigan, USA - KBS C6-3 metaG (SPAdes) (version 2) | ecosystem: Host-associated > Plants > Roots > Rhizosphere > Soil ...
ACACCTTATATTATAGTTGTAATGTGGCTGACCGTAGCGGTCGACATAATAGCAATAGCCGCGGGTATCGCGGTAATATTGCCGGCCGCTGACCACTGCACCCAGCGCGCCGCCGAGAACGGCGCCAGCGATCGCGCCTGTTCCGGTGCCAAGGCCGGGCAGGACCGATCCCGCGACCGCGCCGACACCGGCGCCGACGGCCGCGCCGGTCGCCGTACCTGCAACGACATGGTCATAACCGGGGGTGGTGGCGCAACCGCTCAGCGCAAGGCTGCCGGCCGCGGCGATGGAAACTATCAGACGTTTCATGTTCATGCCCTCCAAGGCTGACCCAACTCCACGCGCGAGTCAGCCCGCCGAGGGCAGTTTCGTTCCCCACCCGCCGCAAGGCGTCCCGCGAAGCGTGTCGAAAACGGAACGAGACGGTCAGAATCGCTTGTCGGCGGGACGGGATCGCTCCCGCCCCGCCGACGCAAATGACCGGCCTCCGCCGGTTAGCAGCGGACGTTATAATTGTAGTGCGGCTGACCGTACTGGTCGACGTAATAGCAATAGCCGCGGGTATCGCGGTAATATTGCCGGCCGTTCACGACCGCTCCGAGGACTCCACCGAGGATCGCGCCCGCGATCGCGCCTTCGCCGGTGCTGACACCAGGAAGCACTGCGCCTGCGACTGCGCCGCCGGCAGCGCCGATCGCGGCGCCGGTTGCGGCATTTCCGAGAGTACTGCCGTTGTTATAGCCGTAGGGCTGGTTGTAACCGTAATAAGGGTCGTATCCGTAACCGTAGGGATTGGTCGCACAGCCGGTCAGCCCGACAGCGCCTGCGACCGCGGCGATGAGTGCGAGACGTTTCATTGCAATCGTCCTCCATCTGCCCCCCGACCCGATGGCGGAATCAGTGCATAACGAGGCGTTTCGTTCCCGCATTAATCGGCTAAGACGCGCCGAAGTGAAGGATTGTGACGGATGAGCAACGGTAACGGCAACGCGACGGACTGGAATATTGCCCTGCTCATCGACGCCGACAACGCATCGCCCGAGCATCTCGACGAGGTCCTGCTGGTACTCGGCGAACTCGGAACCATCAACATTCGCCGCGCCTACGGCAACTGGGCGAAAGCAGGCCTCAAGGGCTGGGGCGATCTTTCGGGACTTTATTCCATCATCCCGATGCAGCAGTTCGATGTCGTCAAGGGCAAGAGTGCGACCGACATGCGAATGACGATCGACGCCATGGACCTGCTCTACCGCGGCAATGTCGACGGCTTCGGGATCATGTCGTCGGACAGCGATTTTCTTCCCCTCGCCCAGCGCATCCGGGAAAACGGACTTCCGGTGTACGGTTTCGGAACTGCCAAGACTCCATTGAGCTTCCGCCAGGGCTGCACCCGGTTCTTCGATGTCGCCGCGCTGGTCGCCGACCAGCCCGTTGAGGGGCAGGCCGAAAAGCAAGTCGAAGAGCGGCCGGTCGATGAGGCCCTGCTCGCACTGCTTGGCCATGCATACAAAGCATCGGAGCGTGACGAAGAAGGTTATACGACCCTGTCGGAGCTTGGGCAGCGGGCGAAGGCGGTTTCCAGCTTCGCAACCCGCAACTACGGCTACACGCGGCTGTCGGACCTGCTGCGCTCGATCCCCAACTTCGACGTCAAGAACGGGCCGGACGGCAGGCTGCTGGTCAAGCGTCTCCGCTAACGGCCGCCGAAGCCCGCGAGCGAGGTCGAATCCGAGCGCGGCTGGCCCGCAGACTGTTGCCCGGGCGACACAGCCGCCGAGAAGCCGTCACGATGCCGGAATTTCGGGGAACGGAAAGAGGGACACTCAGTTCATTTGGTAACTCGAATTCATCGCTGCTCGGATAGATGCTCGCGACCGGCACAACTGCACGCATTCTCGACACGGCCCTGACCGCTCTCCAGGAACGGTCGGACTGGCGCCGTGTTCTCAACGAGTTGCCAGTGCCGGTTTACACAACCGACGCGGAAGGGACGGTCACGCATTGGAACGCAGCCTGCGTCGATCTGGTCGGGCGCCAGCCGCGCGCCGGACAGGACCGGTGGTGCGTCACCTGGAAACTCTATTCGATGTCAGGCGAGCCGATGCCGCATGCCGATTGCCCAATGGCGCGCGCGATCCGCGAACGGCGCGAAATCCGCAACGAGGTCGTGATCGCCGAGCGTCCCGATGGCCGGCGCGTGGCGTGCCGGGTGTTTCCAACGCCGTTTTTCAACGAGCAGGGCGCATTCGACGGTGCGGTCAACCTGTTCATCGACGTCACTCATGAAAAGGCTGCCGAACTTGCCGAGCAGGCCGCGCGATGCCGCCGCCTCGCCCGCGCCACGACCGATTGCGAGGCATCCGAAATCCTTGCCGAAATGGCACACGATTATGAGGCCAGCGCTGCAACCTTGATGTCCGGCGATCGACACTAACTACCGCTTGTCTTCGCCTGCTTGGCCTTCGGCAGCTCCACCGCCTCCTGCCTGACCGCTGCAATCGCGATTCCCGCCTCGTCCAAGCCGGCCATGATCTCGCGCGTCATCTGGTCCTTGAGCCGGCGGATTCCGTGATCGGGACCGAGGAACCGGACAGTCAGCTCCAGCCAGTTTTCGGTCACTCGCCAGAAGACTTGCGGATCGATCTCGCCAACATCGATCCCGAACCGCTCCTGCAACCTCCCGACTTCGGCCCGACCCAGGCGCTCCGCCGTTTGCGCATGTTTGTTCCCAGCAGCGAGAATGATCCGCTCTGCGGTCGCAAAGTCTTGCCGGAAATGGAGCGGGAACGCGATTTCGTCCCAAAGATAAGCAAACTCGTGAGTGTAATTGTAGACTGGGCAATCGAACACCTTGTCATTGGTAACGGTGACGATGCGGCCGGTGAACTGGCGGCTGTAGACCCACGATTTGCTGTCGTCCTTTTCTCTTGGCGACTGACCCATCTCCATGATCCGCGTTTGCATGAAGGTCAGGCCGATCACGTCGCCGCGAACGCCGCCCATCAGAATCCGGTCGCCGACGTTGAATGTCTTGCCCCGGAGAATGACGAAGTAACCGGCAACCGCCGTGATCACCCGTTGCAACGCGAACGCGATTCCGGCGCCGATCAAGCCGAGGACGCTCGCTAGCTGCGCCGGGCTGTCGAACCAGATCGACAGGATACCGAGGATCAAGATTGCCGCGACGACCAGGCTGACGCCCTGCTTCGCCCAGAACTGAAAGCGCGTGCCCGACCGGCTGCCGATGAACAGGCCGAGCAAGTGGCGAAGGATCCAAGCGATCACCCAGGCAATCGCAATGAACGTGACGGTGAGGATCAGCTTGTGGAGATTGTGCTGCGTGGCGCCGATGAGCTTGACGCCGAAGATGCGCGCGCCTTCGACGTGGCCGGACGCCGCCGCTCCTCTCGAAACGGGACTCGCGGCGTTCAGCAGACCGCCGATCAGGACGAGCAATTGCACGAGCGCCAGAACAGGGCCGGCGACGCGACGGTTCCACCTCCTGCGCCGCTTGCGGCCGTGACGTCATGACAGGCTTCTCCGAGCGAGAGGAGGCGTCTATGATGTCGCGCCGCCCGGGGCCCGGTCTTTGGCCGAAGCGGTCTGTACGCGTCATACTCGTAGTTCAAGGCAATTGGGGGTGCGGTTTATGTACGAAGTTGGACCTGACGAATTTTCCGAGCGATGGGCGCCCACCGCAATCGGCGTTTTGCGAATCGTGACGGCATTGCTCTATTTCGAACACGGCACCGCCAAGCTGCTGGCTTTCCCCGCGACATCGATGGCGCATCCGGCGATGTGGTCGCTTCCCTGGGTTGCGGGAATCTTCGAACTGGTCGGGGGCTTCCTGCTCATCATCGGCCTGTGGACCCGCTGGGTGGCGCTCCTGCTTGCCGGCGAAATGGCCGTTGCTTACTGGTACGTGCACGCCCAGCAAGGCTTCTTCCCCATCCTCAACATGGGCGAGGGCGCGATCCTTTACTGCTTTATCTTCCTGACGCTGTTCGTCGTCGGAGCCGGGAATTTCAGCGTCGACAAGATCATCGCGAGCAAAGCCTCGCCGATCCAGGGCTATGCCGCTCCGGGCGGCGAGCGCAGCCTAGCCGAAGCCGACGACTAGGCTGAGCCTGACTGTGACCGTGTCGCCGGCGGAAATGCCGGCTTCACGGCGCACTTTCGCCTTCACCGGAAGGATGTAGCCCCCGCTCTTCTGCGGGAAGACCGACGTGCGCCAGGTGACGCGGTTGATCGTCGCTTCAACCTTGACCGAACCGAAGCCGCCGCGCCGACCGAGGCCTTCGGCGCGAATTTCGTCCGCGTGGCTTTCCGGCACGGTGATGAAGTGCCAGCTGCCCCCTTCGCCGGTCCAGAGCCAGAGCGGAGCCGTGACGGTAATCATTGCGTTGGACCTTCGGCAGGAGTTGACGACGGGTCAAGCCGGGGAGAGCGTGCGCGGTAATGGACACTTCTTCCGGTTTGTCGCGCAGCGCCCGCACCCGGCAATGGCTCGAGCGGGTGGATCTGACCCTGCGCAGCCAAGGCCTTGCCCGGGCTGCGCCGCTGGCGCTGCAGGCGGTGGAAGACGGCATCGAACATCCATTCCTGCTGAACCTGGCCGCTTCTGTCCGCCATGGCGAAGGCAGGTTCGACGACGCCGTCGATCTCCTGAATCGGGCCCGATCGCTGACGCCCAAAGACGCGAACATCCTCAACAGCCTCGGCATTTGCCTCAGGGCGCTCGGCCAGACGTATCCCGCCCTGGAAGCCTATGGAGCGGCGCTCAAGATCGATCCCGGCATGGCTGCCGCCCATTACAACCGCGGCGCACTCCTGGAATCGCTCAATGACCTGACCGGCGCCCGGGCCGCTTACGAGCGGGCTGCGGCACTCAAGCCCGATTATGTCGAACCAGTAGCCAGCCTCGCGTGGCTCGATGCCCAAGCCGGCGATCCGGTCTCCGCGCGCGCGAAGGCCGAACAGGTCCTTTCGGTCTCGCGGTCGAACATCCTTGCGCGCATGGCGCTCGCTTCGGCCGGCCTGCAGGAGAGAAACCTCGCTGCCGCAACCGGGCTGCTGGGCGCTCTTGTCCACGACCCGGCAATCGGCGAGGTTAACCGCTCGATCGTCCTCGGGATGATCGGCGATCTGCTCGACGCCGAGGGGCGCCCGGCCGATGCGTACGCGGCCTATGCCGCCTCGAACGCGGAGATGAAGACGCTCAATGCCGGGCTTTACGAAGGTCCGGGCAAGGAGACGGCCATCGAGCACGCTCGGCGCCTGACTGCGTGGTTCGAGCCCAGCGATTCGGCGCCGTGGCGCGACTCCCCACCGCTGCGCCCCCGGGCCGCGGATCCCAGGGCACATGTCTTCCTGGTCGGCTTCCCGCGCTCGGGCACGACGTTGCTGGAGAATGTGCTGGCGGCGCACCCGGATATCGTCAGCCTCGAAGAAAAGGACAGCCTCGAATCCGTTTCGGGAGCCTATCTGGGTTCGAATGACGGCCTGCAGCGTCTCGCTCAACTGAGCTCGCGTGAGGCGGCGCGCCATCGCGACGCTTACTGGTCATTCGTCCGGAGTTTCGGCGTTGAGCCGCGCGGGAAGGTGTTCATCGACAAGATGCCGCTCGCCAGCGTGGCGCTTCCGGTCGTCGCCAAGCTCTTTCCGAATGCCCGCATCCTGTTCGCTCTCCGTGACCCGCGCGACGTGGTGCTGAGCTGCTTCCGACGCCGCTTCGGGATGAACCCGTCGATGTACCAGCTTCTGACGCTCGACGGCGCGGCAGCCTATTACGATGCCGTGATGCGGCTGTCGGAGATGTTCCGCAACCTGCTGCCCCTACCCCAGCAAATCGTCCGCTACGAGAGCCTCGTGGAAGACTTCGAAGGCACTGCGCGTGCCGCATGCGAATTCGTCGGGGTCGACTGGAATGAGAATGTGGTCAACTTCGCCGCCAAAGCACGCACGCGTGGTATTTCAACCCCCAGCGCTTCTCAGGTCGCCCGCGGCCTCAACCGCGAGGGCCAAGGCGCATGGCGCCGCTACCGTGAGCAGATGGAGCCGGTCCTTCCAATCCTGGAGCCTTGGGTGGAGCGTTTCGGTTACGAACTCTAGCGAGTAAGCTTCCGATAGGTCGTCCGGTGCGGGCGCGTGGCCTCTTCACCGAGCCGACGGATCTTGTCCTGCTCGTAGGCCTCGAAATTGCCCTCGAACCACTCGACGTGGCTGTCGCCCTCGAAGGCGAGGATGTGGGTCGCGAGCCGGTCGAGGAAGAAGCGGTCGTGGCTGATCACCACCGCGCAGCCGGCAAAATTCTCGATCGCTTCCTCGAGCGCGCCGAGCGTCTCGACGTCGAGATCGTTGGTCGGCTCGTCCAATAGCAGCACGTTGCCGCCGCGCTTCAGCATCTTGGCGATGTTGACGCGATTGCGCTCGCCGCCGGAGAGCTTCCCGACATTCTTTTGCTGGTCCTGGCCCTTGAAGTTGAAGGCGCCGACATACGCGCGGGTCGACTGGTCGTGGCCGTTGACCTTCATGTAATCGAGGCCGTCGGAGATCTCCTCCCAGACGTTCTTCGAATTATCGAGATGGTCGCGGCTCTGGTCGACGTAGCCGAGATGGACCGTTGGGCCGATGTCCACCTTGCCGGAATCGGGCTGTTCCTGCCCTGTTATGATCTTGAACAGGGTCGATTTGCCGGCGCCGTTCGGACCGATCACACCGACGATCCCGCCGGGGGGGAGGTTGAACGACAGGTTCTCGAACAAAAGCTTGTCGCCATAAGCCTTGGAGATGTTCTCCACCTCGATAACCTTCCCGCCGAGCCGTTCGGGCACCTGGATCAGGATTTCGGCCTTGCCCGGGACATGCTTTTCCTGCGCGGCAACAAGCTGGTCGAACTTGGCGATACGCGCCTTCGATTTGGCCTGGCGGCCCTTCGGCCCCTGCCGGATCCATTCGAGCTCGTCCTTGATCGCCTTCTGGCGGCCGGACTCCTCGCGGTCTTCCTGCTCGAGCCGCTTCGCTTTTTTCTCGAGATAGGTCGAATAATTGCCCTCGTAGGGGAAGTACTTCCCGCGATCCAATTCGAGGATCCAGCTGACGACATTGTCGAGGAAATAGCGGTCGTGGGTGATCATCAGCACCGCGCCGGGATAGTCCTTGAGATGGGACTCCAGCCACTGGACACTTTCAGCATCGAGGTGGTTGGTCGGCTCGTCGAGGAGCAGGATCGAAGGCTTCTGGATCAGCAGGCGGGTAAGCGCGATTCGTCGCTTCTCGCCGCCTGACAGATTCTCGACCGACCAGTCGGACGGCGGGCAGCGAAGGGCCTCCATGGCGACTTCGAGCTGGTTGTCGAGCGTCCAGCCATCGACCGCGTCGATCTTGCCCTGAAGCTCGCCCATTTCCTCCATCAAGGCGTCGAAGTCGGTGTCGTCCTTGGGGTCGCCCATTTCCGCCGAGATAGCGTTGAAGCGATCAACCATGTCGGCGACGTCGCGGGCGCCGTCCTTGACGTTTTCCAGCACGTTTTTTGACGGGTCGAGCCGCGGCTCCTGCGGAAGGTAGCCGACGGTGATATTCTCGCCGGGCCAGGCCTCACCCTGGAAGTCCTTGTCGATGCCCGCCATGATTTTCATAAGGGTCGACTTGCCCGCGCCGTTGGGCCCGACGATGCCAATCTTGGCACCGTGGTAGAATTGCAGGTTGATGTGGCTCAGCACCGGCTTCTGCGCGCCGGGGAAGGACTTGGTCATGTCCTTCATCACATAAGCATATTGAGCGGCCATGGGGTCGCGGGTGTCCTTTGATAGAAATGCTGGAAAGCTGCCGGGCCAGTTAGTGTGCCGTGACGCTTTTTTCTAGTCGCGTCCCACCATGGCGGCTGCGTCGGCGAAGCGGTAATCGCGATAGAGGTCGCGAAGAGTCTTCTTGCTAAGCTTGCCGGTGGCGCTGTGCGGAAGCTCGTCCACGAACTCGATCGCGTCCGGCTGCCACCAGCTGGAGACACAGCCGCGCAGATGGTCGCGGATCTGCTGCTCGGTGACCGCGCTCCCTTCGCCGCGCACCACGAGCAGGAGCGGCCGTTCATCCCACTTGGGATGGGGGATTGCGATAGCCGCTGCTTCCGCCACGCCGGGGCAGCCGACTGCGGCATTCTCGAGATCGATCGAGCTGATCCACTCGCCGCCGGATTTAATGACATCCTTGGCGCGGTCCGTGATCTGCATCGTCCCATCCGGATGAATTACCGCAACGTCTCCGGTGTCGAACCAGCCGCCGGAGTCGATGCAATCGTGATCTTCCTTGAAATAGCGCTTCACCACCCAAGGGCCGCGGCACTGCAGCCGGCCCGACGACTTTCCGTCTCGTGGAAGCTCCGTCCCGTCGTCATCCACCACGCGCAATTCGACTCCAAACGGCGCCCTTCCCTGCTTGGCGATGAGGTCGAGCTGCTCATCGGGCGAGAGCCTGTCCCAGTTCGGCGGCCTGGCGCGGCAGGTCCCGATCGGCGATGTCTCGGTCATCCCCCAAGCGTGGCCGATGTCGATTCCGCGCTTTCGAAACCAGTCGATCATTGCGCGCGGAGCCGCAGAACCGCCGATGGTGACCTGACTGAGCTTGCCGAGATCCTCGCCCGTCCGCTCGACATATTCGATCATCGTGAGCCAAACGGTCGGAACGCCTGCCGAGTGGGTCACACCCTCCTCGCGCATCAGCCTGCACATCCGCTCCGGACGATAGTCGGCAGAAAGGACCAGCTTCGCCCCGCTCGCCGGCGTCGACCACGGGATTCCCCAGGCGTTGGCGTGGAACATGGGAACGATCGGCAGCACGACCGCCTGACGCGACAGGCTGAACACGTCGGGCGTGATCGAAGCCATCGTGTGAAGAACGGTCGAACGGTGCTCGTACAGGACGCCCTTGGGGTTCCCCGTGGTGCCGGAGGTATAGCACAGGCCGCACGGCTCGCGCTCGTCGCCCTCGACCCAACTGTACTGGCCGTTCTCGGAGGCGATCCAGTCTGGGAATCCCTCCTCGCCTTCCGCCGGGTCGAAACAGACATAATGTTCGATCGTGCGCCAGCGCGGCTTCATCCGGTCGACGATCGGCTGGAAGACGCGATCGTAGAGGAGCACGCGATCTTCCGCGTGGTTGGCGATATACTCCAGCTGGTCGTCGAACAGGCGCGGGTTGATCGTGTGGAGGACGCCGCCCATGCCGCAGGCCCCGTACCACGCCGTGAGATGCCGCGAATGATTCATCGCGAGAGTGGCGACGCGATCGCCGCGCCCGATTCCGAGCCGCTCCAGCACCTGCGCCATCTGGCGCGCTTCATGCGCGACCTCAAGCCAGTTGGTGCGGGTCAGCGAGCCGTCAGCCCAGGCGGAAACGATCTCCCCGTCGCCGTGCTCGCTTGTCGCATGATCGACCAGCCGCATGACGCGCAACGGCCAGTCCTGCATTGCCCCCAAGCTCATCTCGCCGCCCCCCGGCCGGAAGGTGGCATCATGACTCAATTCTGTCGCTAAACAAGCCGGTTAGAATTAAAACGGCAGCTTGAACCCAGGCGGCAGCGGCATTCCGCTGGTCATCTTCTGAAGCTCGGGTGCGGCAGCGGCATCGGCCTTGGCGCGCGCATCGTTGATCGCGGCGGCGATCAGGTCCTCGAGCATGGCCTTTTCGCTCGGCTGGAGCAGGCTCTCGTCGATCTCGATCCCTTTGATCTGGCCCTTGGCGGTGGCCCGGACCTTGACCAAGCCGCCGCCGGAAGCACCCTCGACCTCGATCTTGTCGAGATTCTCCTGCGCCTTCTGCATCTCGGCCTGGACGTTCTGGGCCATCTTCATGATTTCATCGAGGTTGGGCATCTCGGGCATGTCACGCACCTTTGGTCAAAGAGTAGGATTCGAGCTCGGCGTCGGGGAAGGCGTCCATCGCCGCTTTCACCGACGGATCCTGGAGAATGTCCGCGCGAACCTGTTCCTCGGCCATTTTCTCCTGCTCCAGGAGCGAGGGCTCGGCGCCCTCGTCGGCGATTGTAACGGTCCAGTTGGCCCCGGTGATCCCCTTGAGAATCGAAGCCAGTTCTCGCGGCCAGTCGGATCCGAGCGGACGCAGCGGCTTCACCGCCAATTCGGGCGGAGAATAGCGGACCAGGCCCACCTGATCGTGGAGCTGGATGGCAAGCTGATGTTTTCCAGCGGCTTCGATTGCGCGGATGAGCCCGGAGAAGTCGGGGGGAAACTGCGCCGACGGAGCCGAAGGGACGGATTTCGGCGCCGGAGGAGGTATGGTGGGCGCGCCCGCCCCACCGCCCAGCTGCTGGAGCAACGAGGCGGGATCGGGCAGCTCGGCAGCGTGGATCAGCCGCAGGATCGCCATGGTCGCCGCTTCCTGCGGGTCCGGAGCGATAGTCACGTCCGAAAGACCCTTCAGAAGCATCTGCCAGAGGCGGTGGATTTGGCCCCAGGTCAGCCTGTCCGCGAGCTTCTCGGAGAAATCCCTCTGTTCAGCGGAAAGCAGCGCCTCGGTCTGGGCGCCCGCCTTGGCCCGCGTCGCGGAATGGAGCGCCTCCATGAGCCCCCGGATGATCGAGGCCGGGTCCATGCCGAGATCGTGCGCCTCGTCCATGCCTTTGAGTGCTGCCGTCGAATCGCCCGCCAAGACCAGTTCCAGGAGGTCGCGGACCCGGCCGCGGTCGGCGAGGCCCAGCATGTCGCGCACCTGTTCCGCGGTGACGGTACCGCCGCCATGCGCGATCGCCTGGTCGAGGATCGAAAGCCCGTCGCGCGCCGACCCTTCGGCGGCTCGGGCAATCATCGCCAGTGCATCCGCTTCGATCTCCACGCCCTCCGATCTGGCGACTTCGGCGAAATGCGCGACCAGCTTCTCGGGATCGATCCGGCGAAGGTCGAACCGCTGCGTGCGCGAGAGCACCGTCACCGGAACCTTGTTCACTTCAGTGGTCGCGAAAAGGAACTTCACATGTTCAGGCGGCTCCTCAAGAGTTTTGAGCAAGGCATTGAAAGCGCCTTTTGAAAGCATGTGAACTTCATCGATGATGTAGATCTTGTATCGCGCCGAAACCGATGCGTAGCGAACGGCGTCGATGATCTCGCGCATATTGTCGACGCCGGTGTGCGAGGCGGCGTCCATTTCGACCACGTCAATGTGCCGCCCCTCCGCGATCGCCCGACACGGCTCGCAGACTCCGCACGGCGTAATCGTCGGCTGGCCCTGCCCGTCCGGCCCGACGCAGTTCAGCGCCTTGGCGATCAGGCGGGCCGTCGACGTCTTTCCGACCCCGCGCACCCCTGTTAGCAGGAAGGCGTGGGCAATCCGCCCCCGCTCGATGGCGTTGGCGAGCGTCTTCACCATCGCGTCCTGTCCGATCAACTCATCGAAGCTCTGCGGCCGGTATTTGCGGGCAAGCACGCGATACGGGGAGGCTGCCGGCGTGACTTCGGGCAGATCCAGGCCAAGTCGCGGAGCTTCGGCTGAATCAATGGAGTTCGGGGTGTCGGACATTGCGATCTTATCTAGGGACGGCCGGCGCGCTTGTCGAAGCATGATCCATCAGGCTGATGCCGACCTGCATTCCCCATCGCGAACTTGGGCCAAGGTCGAAATCGGAGAATAGCTGCACGCCGATGAGAATTGCGAAAAGCGCTATGTCGACACGTCGCGACCGTGTGAAAAGCAGCGCCGCCATCGGAATGAAATAAGGGAGCTGGTAAAACCAGAACCAGTAATCGTCCAAGGCGGGGACGGCGCGGGTCCACTGCCAAGCCATCGTCGCGGACTCGACCAGAAGGATGCCGCCGATCACGAGCCGTTTGCGGGCCCAATAGTGCTCGTCGAGATTCTTCCATTCGCCTTCACTGCGCGGAAAAATCATCGAGGCGGACAGGTAATAGATCAACGCCACGGCCAGCCCGATGAAGACGATGTGCCAGCGCACGTGAAGAAGTTCGCGAATCGACCAGCTAAACAGCCAATAGCCGGCGACATCGACCATCACGAACCCGGCGAGCAGTGGCGTGAGCACGCCAATTGGACGTCGAGAATGCGCGTCGATGGCGTCAGCGAACTTGATCGCGATCTCAATGAAGGTGAGGCCGATGAGCAGGCCGAAAACCGAAAACAGGAATTCGAAATCGCTCATTGCCCGGCCCCCTGCCACACGCTGGCAGGGCGAATGCGAATTCCCAAGTGAAAAAGAAGGTGGGAACCGGAACGACCCGGGACGAAATCGTTGTGGCTGCTTCCTTCCGGACCTGACCAGGTTGGCGACAGCCCCGTCCGCCCGGCTCCCGCAGCGCATATGGGCGAAGGTTCGATGGGCCGCAAGGCGTGGCTCCTTCATTTGCCGTTCAGCACGCAGGTTTGAAGTGCCCCTTTCCCGCGGAGGCGCCAATGCCGAACCCTGCCCTGCTCCTCTCTATCGCTCTCCTTTCCTCCTCGCCGGGCGCCCCGGCTGCCCCACAGCAACAGCAGCAGGCATCGCACCATGGTTACGAGCGACTGTTCATCAGCCCCATGGGCGAACCGTTCCGCGCTTCGGCCCCTGGCGACGACCCGCTTGTGGACTGGTTCAGGCAGGCGGACACGAACCATGACGGGTCGCTATCGCTGATCGAGTTCGCGAACGACGGCGTGCGGTTCTTTCGTACTCTCGATACCGACCATGACGGCAAGATCGGGTTCGACGAGATCCATCGGTATGAATGGGTGGTCGCGCCGGAAATCCAGGTCGGCTGGTCGCCGAGAATCAGGCGCGCCGGAAAGAGTTTCGACGCCGGCCCACGCAGCGGCACGGAGATGCAGGCTGAACAGGACGACGGCAGCGATGGGCCGGCACCGGACGATCCGCTGATGGGGCTCGAGGGCGCCGGACGGTTCGGATTGCTGAACATTCCGGAGCCTGTGACCGCCGCCGATACCGACCTCAACCATCAGGTGACCGCCGCGGAATTTACTGCTGCGGCCTCCAGTCGCTTCGAGCTGCTCGACACCAATCACGACAAGCGGCTCGATCTTGCCGAGCTCGAGGCGCTCCTGCCCAAGATGAACTTCGCCAGGAACAAACATCATCGGCACCAGTGGAGAGGCGGCGCCGGAGCCTTCTAGCCCTTGAGCCAGTTCCTCGCACTCGGCGGAATGCGCACCGTGAGGCTCCCCATGGCCTCGGTCAGAACGATCTGGCAGGCCAGCCGCGAGGTGCGCGTGGCGTGCGCGGCGAAATCGAGCATGTCCTCTTCCTCGTCACTCGCTTTCGGCAATTTCTCGAAATCGGCCTTGTCGACGATGACATGGCAGGTCGAGCAGGCCATCACCCCTTCGCAGGCGCCTTCGAGCGGCTGCTTTGCGGCCCAGGCGATATCGAGCAGCCGCTGGCCCGCCTTTGCCTCGACTTCCTTGTCGAGCGTCCCGTCGGCCTTGTAGAAGCGCACCCGGATCATGCAGCAAAGCGCCCCTGGGCCTGTGCGGCCTCGCTGATCCGACCGAGCGCGCCGGCCAACTCCTTCTCGGTCGTGTAACGACCGAAGCCCAGGCGGATCGAGGACCGCGCCTCGCGGTCGCTGAGCCCGATCGCGCGGAGCACATGGCTGGGCCGGCCCGAGCCGCTTGCGCAGGCACTTCCGAGGGAGAATGCGATGTCTCGCAAATCAGCAATTAGGCGTGTTGCATCAATGCCTTCTCGGCGAATATTAAGATTTCCTCTGTAACGGCACTCCACGCTTCCGTTGATGATCCATGGAGATCCGAGCGCCTCGCGAGCCGCCGCCCAGAGTCGCTCCACATGGGCGTGGTCCCGCTCGAACTGTCCGGATGCAATCGTGGCGGCTGTGCCGAACCCGACGCAAAGTGCCGGAGAGAGCGTCCCGGACCGAAGCCCCTGTTCCTGACCGCCGCCATGGATCAAAGGGACCGGCTCGGCGCCGTGGCGCATCCACAGCGCGCCGATCCCCTTCGGGCCGTGAATCTTGTGCGCGGAAACCGCGAGAAGGTCAGGGCCTTCCGGAATCGCCACCCGGCCGAGCGCCTGGACGGCGTCGCACAGCATCAACGCGCCGGCATCGCGCGCCAGCTGCGCGATTTCGCCCACGGGCTGGATTGTACCGATCTCATTGTTGACGAGCATCACGGCCACCAGCGCGACGCGCTTGTCGAGCGCCGCTTTGACGTCATCCAGGGCGACGAGACCATCGCTTCCGACGGGCAAAACCGTGACTTCGAACCCTTTTCCCTGAAGCCATTCGCAGGTGTCGAGAACCGCCGCGTGCTCGGTCTGGACGGCGACGACGCGCGTGCGGGCCGGCGCGGCTTTCTCGATCGTGCCCTTGATCGCCCAATTGATGGCTTCCGTAGCGCTTCCGGTGAAGGCGAGCCGACCGCCCCTGAGGCCGATGGTCTGCTCCACTTGCTTGCGAGCGACCTCGATGGCCGCTGCCGCCTCCCGGCCCTGGCGCGATGGCGAGTGCGGATTGGCGAACTTGTCCTCGATCCACGGCCGCATAGCCACCGCCGCTTCGGGGGCGACCGGCGTCGTCGCCTGGTAATCGAGGTAGATCATGCCGCTTTGGTTGCGGTCCTTCCCGCGATTCGGCCGAATTCCGCGACGAACGCATCGACATCCGATTCGCTTGTGTCAGGGCCGAAGCTGATCCGGAGGAATCCGGCTGCAATCTCATCCGGAACCTGCATCGCTGCAAGCACGTGGCTCGCCTTCGCCTTGCCCGAAGAGCAGGCGCTTCCCGCGGAGACCGCCATTCCGGCGAGGTCGAATTGCACGAGAAGCGCAGCGCTCGACCCGCCGGGGAGCGATACCGCGCCGATCGTCGGGACGCGCGGGGCGCCTTCTGCGATCACGACGCCACCGGCGGCCTTAACCCCGTCCTCAAGGCGGCTTCGCATGCGTGCCATGCGATCCATGTCGTACGGCTTCGCCGCCAGCGCTGCTGCAAACGCCAAGGCGGAGGGCACGTCCTGCGTACCGCGCCGGTATCCCTTCTCCTGCCCGCCTCCGCAGGCCCGCAGCGTGCCGAGATCGCGCACCAGCAAGGCACCGATGCCCGGAGGCCCGCCCAGTTTGTGCGCGCAGATCGCGATGAAATCCGCATCCGGTAGCGGGAGCTTTGACGCGGCCTGCGCCGAATCGGAGAGGAGCAGCCCCCCGGCCTCGCGAATCCGTGGCGCCAGCCGCTCGAGGGGCTGGATAACCCCGGTCTCGTTGTTGACCTGCTGGATCGCGATCAGCGCCGGCCCCCGCGCCAGGACCATGTCGAGCGCCGCCTCGTCGACCAAACCATTGCCATCCACCGGAATGACCGTCGAGTGCTCGCCCATCGCATAACCGACGATCGCATGCTCGGTCGCACCGTGCGCCCTGCCTTGCGGAGTGGCGCAGCGCGCCGCCAGCTCGACACTTTCGCTCGCGCCAGAGGTGAAGATGACGTCATGACGCCAGCCAAGCACATCGCGAATCGTCTCGCGCGCATCTTCGAGGAGCGCTCGGGAGGCTCGGCCCTCGCCGTGCGGACTGTTGGGATTGGCCCAGCTTTCAAGGGCGCGTGCAAAAGCTTCGCGTGCCGGAGCGATGATCGCTGTGGTCGCTGCATGATCGAGATAGATTCGCTGTGTCATTTTGGGCGGATATCTGCCAATTGCCAGTTGAACCTCGACCCCTATATAGAACCCGCCGCCGCGGTGCACCCGCCGGCATGAAATCACCGTCACGCGAGCAGCCGAACTTTACATGCCCGAAGTCATCTTTCCTGGTCCCGAGGGCCGCCTCGAAGGCCGTTTCCATCCCGGGCCGCGCCCCCGTGCGCCAGTCGCGCTGATCCTG
>Ga0207678_10002788_pt1 | contig 15848 bp, 16 predicted proteins | sample KBSC63metaG_FD_184319 | JGI IMG/M metagenome (GOLD analysis project Ga0207678, IMG submission 184319) | Corn rhizosphere microbial communities from Kellogg Biological Station, Michigan, USA - KBS C6-3 metaG (SPAdes) (version 2) | ecosystem: Host-associated > Plants > Roots > Rhizosphere > Soil ...
CGATCAAGAGCGCGCCAGACCTCACCATGGTCGTACATCTGCTGTCGCCGAATGACCGCTATGACATGACCTATCTGCGCAACTACGCGGTGCTCAACGTGAAGGACCGCCTCGCGCGCATCGAAGGCGTCGGTCAGGTGCAGCTGTTCGGCTCGGGCGACTACTCCATGCGCGTCTGGCTCGATCCGCAGAAGGTCGCCGAGCGCGGCCTGTCGCCGAGCGATGTCGTGCGTGAGATCCGCGCGCAGAACGTGCAGGCAGCAGCGGGGCAGGTGGGCGGTTCGCCCAATGAGCCGGGCCTCGACCTGCAGCTCTCGATCAATGCGCAGGGGCGCCTGCAGACCGAAGAGGAATTCGGCGAGATCATCGTCAAGAACGGCGACAATGGCGAGGTGACGCGGCTGCGCGACATCGCCCGTATCGAACTCGGCGCCGCCGACTATGCACTGCGCTCGCTGCTGAACAACAAGTCCGCAGTGGCAGTTCCGATCTTCCAGTCGCCGGGCTCCAATGCGATCCAGATCTCCGACAATGTCCGCAAGACCATGAAGGAGCTGAAGGAGAATATGCCGGACGGTGTCACCTACGACATCGTCTACGACCCCACGCAATTCGTTCGCGCCTCGATCGAGGCGGTGATCCATACGCTGCTCGAGGCCATCGCACTGGTGGTGCTCGTCGTCATCCTGTTCCTGCAGACATGGCGAGCCTCGATCATCCCGCTGATCGCTGTGCCGGTGTCGGTGGTCGGCACTTTCGCCGTGATGCATGTGTTCGGCTTCTCGGTGAATGCGCTGACGCTGTTCGGCCTCGTTCTGGCGATCGGCATTGTGGTCGACGACGCGATCGTTGTGGTCGAGAATGTCGAGCGCAATATCGAGCGCGGGCTCGATCCGAAGAGCGCGGCCTATCAGGCTATGCGCGAGGTGACCGGCCCGATCATCGCGATCGCGCTGGTGCTGGTCGCGGTGTTCGTGCCGCTGGCCTTCATCACCGGCCTGACCGGGCAGTTCTACAAGCAGTTCGCGCTGACGGTGGCGATCTCGACTGTGATCTCCGCCTTCAATTCGCTGACACTGTCGCCAGCACTCGCCGCGCTGCTTCTGAAGGGCCATGACGCGCCGAAGGATGCGTTGACGCGCTTCATGGACAAGACGCTCGGCTGGTTTTTCGTCCGCTTCAACCGCTTCTTTGCCAGAAGCTCCGACGCTTATAGCGGCGGCGTGAAGCGCGTCGTCTCGCGCCGCGCGGCGGTGATGGGAATCTACGTTCTGCTGATTGGCGTCACCGGTTATCTGTTCCACGCAGTCCCGGGCGGTTTCGTGCCCGGTCAGGACAAGCAGTATCTGGTCGGGTTTGCGCAGCTCCCCGACGGCGCTACGCTGGATCGTACCGAAGAGGTGATCCGCCGCATGGGCGAGATTGCGCAGAAGGAGCCCGGCGTCGAGAATTCGATCCAGTTTCCGGGCCTGTCGATCAACGGCTTCACCAACTCGTCCAACTCCGGCATCGTCTTCATCGGTCTGGATGCGTTTGACAAACGCAAGGATCCGAGCCTGAGCGGAAATGCCATTGCGTTGTCGCTGAACAAGAAGTTTGCGGGCATTCAGGACGCCTTTATTGCCATGTTCCCGCCGCCGCCTGTGTCGGGTCTTGGCACGATCGGTGGCTTCAAGCTGCAGATCGAGGATCGCGCCGGTCTCGGCTATGAGGCGCTGAACGACGCCACCAAGGCTTTTATCGGCAAGGCAATGCAGCAGAAGGAGCTGGCCGGTCTGTTCTCAAGCTATCAGATCAATGTGCCGCAGCTCTATGCGGATGTCGATCGCACCAAAGCGCGGCAGCTCAACGTGCCGGTTACCTCGGTGTTCGACACGATGCAGATCTATCTCGGCTCGCTCTATGTGAACGACTTCAACAAATTCGGTCGCACCTATTCGGTGCGCGTCCAGGCTGACGCCAAATTCCGGGCGCGGGCCGACGATATTGGCCAGTTGAAAGTTCGCTCCGACAGCAACGAGATGATCCCGCTCTCGACGCTGCTGCGCGTTAAGGAAAGTGCAGGGCCGGAGCGCGCCATGCGCTACAACGGTTTCCTGTCGGCCGACATCAATGGCGGCGCGGCGCCCGGCTATTCCACCGGCCAGGCGCAGGACGCCGTGGCGCGTGTCGCCAAGGAGACGCTGCCCAAGGGCATCGACTTCGAATGGACTGAACTGACCTATCAGGAAATCATCGCCGGCAATTCGTCGCTGATCGTGTTCCCGGTGGCGATGCTGCTGGTGTTCCTGGTGCTCGCCGCGCAATACGAAAGCCTGACACTCCCATTGTCGATCATCATGATTGTGCCGATGGGCTTGCTGGCGGCGATGTTCGGCGTCTGGTTGACCAAGGGCGACAACAACGTCTTCACCCAGATTGGTTTGATCGTGTTGGTGGGTCTGTCGGCGAAGAACGCCATCCTGATCGTGGAGTTTGCCCGCGAGCTGGAATTTGCCGGGCGGACACCGATCCAGGCCGCGATCGAGGCCAGCCGTCTGCGGTTGCGGCCGATCCTGATGACGTCGCTGGCCTTCATCATGGGCGTCGTGCCGCTGGTGACGTCCACTGGCGCAGGCTCGGAGATGCGTCATGCCATGGGTGTCGCGGTGTTCGCCGGCATGATCGGCGTCACGGCCTTCGGCATCTTCTTCACGCCGATGTTCTATGTGCTGCTGCGCGCCATGGCAGGCAACCGTCCGCTGACCCAGCATGGCGAAGCGACGGTCGATCAGGCGGCGCCGCTGGCACCGGGATCGCACGAAGCAGAATCGCGCCCGCATGCCACGTCGCATTCGTAACGCCCGGGATCGGGGAAGGAGACGCCTGATGAGGGCTGCTGGTCCACGAATGCGCCGTTTCGACCCATTCTAAGGCGAGGAATTGCGTAGCCTGCGTCCAAGGCTGTTGGAATCGCCCCCAATTGGCCGGGTGCGCTTTCCTCCACTGCACATCTTCCGCTACAATGCGAAAGGCACTGCAGGGGAATGACGGGTTGCGGACGGGCTTCTACAAATGCGAATACCGGGTTGATGAGGCGGTCGGTCGCAGTGTGATGTTTGTCGAGCATGGCAGCATGCTCGGCGGCAATTCCGCTTTTGCCCATATCGGCAGCTATGAGCTCCGGGGTGACGAGGTGGTGGCGGAGATCGAGAGCCGCCGCCACATGAACGATCCCAACTATCCCTCGCTGCTCGGCCAGGATGTGGCGACCATCAGCGTCACCGGCCGGCCCTATGGCGACACCTATCGTTTTCAGGGTTCGTCGCCGCAAATGCCGGGTGCGAAATTCGAGTCGGTCATGACGACGATCGATGACGGCGAGATGCCTCCGGCCGGACCGATCGGTGCGGGTGGCATCGCCAACGGGCTGTATTCGATCCATCTGCGCACACTCGACGGCATCGATGGCGGGCTCAACGGCGTGATGCTGCTGCATGACGGCCGCATCCTCGGCGGAGACGCGTTCTTCTATTATCTCGGCGCCTATTCCTCCGCGGACGGACGCTGGAAGGGCGAGATGCTCAATCAGGAGCACACGCCGGCAAAGGGCGAGAACCCGGTCTTCGGCGGCCATGAAATCGGTATCGGCTTTTCCGGCACCTGCGACGAAACCGGTGCCGAGCTGGAAGCCACGGCGCTGGCGGGGAAGCGGAGCCTGCGGTTGCAGGCAGTGCTGAAGCTGATCCGCAAGGCCGTGTAAGTTCCAGGCTGGCGCACGGCTTGATGGGGTGCGCGCCTGTCCGTAATGTCACCGGCGAATGACACAGGTGGCGACAAATCTATGACCCAGCGTATCGGCGCGACCGCTCTGATCTGTTTGCTCGGCGTCGTCGCCGGACTGGCTGTGCTGTCCGCGCCAACACGCGCGCAGGCCCAGTCCGCCGATCTGGTTCTGTGCGATCGCCTCGCGGCCGATCCTGCCGATCCCGACAAGCCTGCCGATGTGAAGGGCGTGGCCGATATTGCCAAAGCCGATATTGCCACCGCCATCAAATTCTGCCGGACCGCGTCCGGCGGGTCGCGCCGTGCGATGTTCCAGCTCGGGCGTGCTTACGCGGCCAATGCGCAGGTAGCTGAGGCGCTCGCGGCATGGCGCAAGGCGGCTGACAAAGGCAGTACCTCCGCCATGGTCGAACTCGGCGTCGCCTATGGCAACGGAACCGGCGTCGCGCGCGACGAGGCGCAGGCGCGCAAACTGTTCGAGCGTGCGGCTGAAGCCGGCAATCCGCGCGGCGTAAGCAATCTTGCGGCACTATCCGGAGGCGCAGGCGCGGGTTCAGACCCGGTGCGTGCACGGCAATTGCTGGCGAAATCCGCGGAGACCAATGCCGAGGCGCAATATCAGCTCGGCATGATGCTGTCGGAAGGCATCGGCGGCGCGAAAGACGATGTTGCGGCACGCAGCCTGTTCGAGAAGGCGGCAGCACAGAACCATGCGGGCGCGTTGGAGCGCATGGGCGCGTTCGCGCAAAGCGGCCGCGGTGGTGCGTCGGATAAGGATGCCGCGAAGGCCTATTATGAGAAGGCCGCAGCGCTCGGCGACGACGATGCGAAGAAGGCGCTGGAACGCATCAAGTGCCCTTATGTGCTCAAGGACAAGCGCGGCAACGTGGTCAGCAATATGTGCTTCTGATCAGCCTAGCCTGACTGCGGTCTGTCGCAGGCGCGCGCCGGCGTACCCACGTCGAATTCGCGCCGGTCATTCACCGACGGATCAACGAAATAGGTGACGGCGTTGAACGGCACCGTGACGCGCGACTTGATCCCCTTGAACCACAGGTTGACGCTGAAGCGATCCGCGGTGACGTTCAGTCGCTCGAACTGGTGCTGCAGCACGAACGTCATGTCTTCGGGATATTTGGCGCGCTGGGCATCGGGCACGATGACGCCGTCGAACGCGGTTTTGAAAGTGATTTCGTAATAATGACGGCCCCGCAGACCGCGTCTAGCGACGTCGGCAAGCGTGAATCTCACCTCGGCATATTGGGCGAGCGGGTCGGTGGTGCAGGGCTGCTGTGCTGCCGCGTGTGATGTGAGCGCGGCCAGCATCATCATGGCAGCGGCGAGGGTGCGAATGTCGCGAGGCAAGGACGGGGTCATGATCCTTTGTCGCGGCGGGAGTGAGCGGGTTCATGACGCTCGACCATGGCAGCGATTTTCTGCCGCATGCGTCCGCAACCATTTGTTTGAAATTGGCCACCTAAACTCCCGGCTCTGAGTCGCCTTTTGCGTTTCCCTGGAGCCGCCTGTGAACGAGAGCCTGATTGCCATCTGCCAGTTGTTTCTGGTGCCGCTGACCATCCTGTTTGCCGCGGTAGGTGTGGCCAATGCGCGCTTCGTCAAGCTGTTGGTGTGTTTGCTCGGCGTCGGTCTCGCCGGCCTCTGGCTCTATCGCATCTATCTCTGGACCGGCCTGTCGGTGATCGATCGCCGCACGGCTTACGGGCTCGCGGGAGCCTTCGCGCTATGCTGGGTGCTGACGCTGCTGCATCAGATCAAGAGCAGCTTCGGCGGCGGATACGATCGCTAGGCTCAGGCAAATCTGAATCAGGCCAGCCCGAGCGAGAAGGCCAGCGTGCCGATCGCGGCATGCGACAGGATCACCGGCCAGATGTTGCGCATCCGCAGATAGGCGAAACCCCAGACGATGCCGACCAGGAACGTGTTGAGCAGCAGCACGCTGTCGCCATAGGCGATGTGGATCAGCGAGAAGACCACCGAGGAATAGATCACATAGGTCCAGGGCCTGACCTGCAGCCGATCGGTCATCAGTTTCGGTATAGACCGGCACACGACTTCCTGGCATGGGCTGGAGACCAGGACATAGAAGGGCGCGAAACTGAGCCAGACCGGCGGTTTGTGGTCGAAGGTCAGAAAGCGGGTCTGCGCCACCATGATTGCCGCGATGCCTGCCGTGATCGCGGCACAGAACAGCCAGTGCCTGATGTCAGAGGGACGGCTGAGGCCGAGTTCCGCGACCGAGAAGCCGGCCAGCAGGCACAGCGCGATACACAGCACGGACACCAGCAGCAACGCGGGAATGCGATATTCGAACGGCAGAAAGCCCCAGTGAATGGCGAGACCAGGCGCCAGCAGCAGCGCGGCAAATCCCGGCAGTGGAGCGATCAATCGCCATTGGAATCGTTGCTGTCGTAAAACCGTCATGATGTTCTATAGCTTAAATCATGTGGTGGTTTAAGGGCGGAGTGGCCACGCAGGCTGAGAGCGACGAAAGCGTGATCGTCGATATGTCAGCAGCAGGTGGTGACATTTCCGTCCGACGGTCTGCTCGGCCGTTGCTGGCCGCTCCGATGCGACAAAGTGGAACTCGCCGACTAGTATTGTGTCTCACACATCCGTCCATGACGTGAACAGCGCTGCCTGACCGCGTCGCTCGCCGTTCTCGTCTCTCAGTTCCCAGACGATGCCACCTTCGATCCAGAAGCGGCGACCGGACTTGGCGATCCGCAACCCACGATAATTGTCGATGAAGCCGTTACGAGCGACGGCATCCAGCAGGCGCTGCCGCTCGTCGCGGTTCGGCGCTTCTGCCGAGAGGCGCGACGGGATGGTGACGAATTCGTCCCACTTATATTCGAAGCAAGATTGCGCGGTGCGATTGGCATAGGTGAACGCCGGATCGGCGTCGGTGTTATGTGCGAGCACCGCGAATGGTGCGTCGCTGTAGAGCCACGCTGCATCTTGCCCAGGCGCCAACAGGGGCTTCCCGACAGTGCGGAGATAGCTCCCGGTGAGGAGTTTGAAGAAGGGTGCATCGAGTGCGAAAGCAGGGGGCGTCGGAGCGGTCACGGGACTCTCTCGGGGATAGGCTATGAGGACATAGCCCGCATGGCTCTATACGACATCGGCAGCGAAAGCGGTGCTGACTGCCCCGGAATGCATGGAGCAGCCGCTATCGGTCGGCAGGAAGGATCAGGTCGTGATCAACCTGTTTTCGAACGCCACGGTGCTTTGATTCACCGAGACGGCAGCGTCCCGTTCGTCGATTGCGCGTCCCATGTAATCCGATAGCTGCCCGGCTTATTTAGTCGTCGCATCGGCTGGGCTCTTGTTTTAGCCTTTCCCGATAATGTCGTTCCAGGCGAAAGCCCAATGGACCGGCGCAAAGGGAGAAAACGTGAGCAACAACAAGAAGGGGCGATGGTTTGCCATCGCCGCGGTCCTTGCCGCATCGCTGTTCGCCGTAGCGCCAGGGCAGGCGCAGCAATATCCCGAGCGCAACATCACCATGGTTGTGCCATTTCCGCCCGGCGGAACGACCGACATCGTCGCGCGCATCCTCACCGAACAGCTCAGTGCCGAACTCGGCAAGCAGGTGGTGATCGAGAACCGCGGCGGCGCCAGCACGTCGATCGGTGCGCAAGTCGTGGCCGGTGCCGACAAGGACGGTTACACGCTTCTATTCGCCAGCGCGACGACCTTCACGACCAACCCGCATCTGCTGGCCTCCATCAAATACAGGCTCGAGGATTTCGCGCCGGTCGCGATGGTGGTGAAGGTGCCGTTCGCCTTCGTCGTGAAGAAGGACTTTCCGGCTGCCGACGTCGCGGCGTTTCGTGCCTATGCGCTGGCCAATCCAAGCAAGGTCAACAATGCCACCAACGGGCCGGGCAGCACCGTGCATCTGATGGGCGAGATCGTGGCCCGCGGGCTCGGCGTGAAGCTGCAGCATGTTCATTATCGCGGTGCTGCGCCGGCGATGAACGACATGCTTGCGGGCATCGTCGACAGCAATGTGGAGGCGCTGACCAATACCGTGCCAAACCACCAGGCGGGCATGTACCGCGCGCTGGCGGTCTTGTCCGAGGAGCGCCTTCCGCAATTGCCTGATGTGCCGACCTTCAAGGAGCTCGGATTCCCCTCGATCGTCGGCGCGACATGGTTCGCAGTCTTCGCGCCCGCGGGTACGCCGCAGCCGGTGCTGAACAGGCTCAGCGCCGCCATCACCCGCATCGTCAAGACGCCGGAATTTGCAAAGAAGATGGAGCCGATCGGCAATCAGCCGTGGCCGATGACGCCGGCAGAACTCGAAACTCATGTGAAGAGCGAGCGCGACCGCTTGGGCAAACTCATTCGCGAAGCCAACATCACGGTCGACTGACCGCGAGAACAAGATCAAGGGAGAACATCAATGAATGCAGTCGTCAGCTCACCCGCCGTGAAAGTCGTCCGTTCGGTGCAGGATCAGGTCAGCCCCGAGGAATGGCAGTCGCGCGTCAATCTCGCGGCCTGCTACCGTCTCACGGCGATGTACGGCATGACCGAGATGATCGCCAACCATATCTCCTGCCGCGTGCCGGGAACGGAAGATCAGTTCCTGATCAATCCGTATGGCATGCTCTATGAGGAGATCGATGCGTCGAGCCTCGTCAAGATCGACCTCGACGGCAACACGCTGTTCAACGCGTCCGACTACGCTGTGAATGCTGCGGGCTTTGTGATCCACAGTGCCATCCACATGGCGCGTCACGATGTCGATTGCGTCGCGCATACTCATACAGTGGCCGGCATGGCTGTATCGGCGATGGAATGCGGGTTGCTGCCGGTGGCGCAGACCTGCATGCGCTTCCTTCATGTCGCCTATCATGACTTCGAGGGCATCGCGGACAATCCAGAAGAGCGGGAACGGCTGATCGCGCATCTCGGCAATCACGAGGCGATGGTGCTGCGTAATCACGGCCTGCTGGTGGTCGGCAAGACCATCGCCGCGGCTTTCAACGTGCTGTTCCGGATGGAGCGGGCCTGTCAGGTTCAGGTTGCAGCGCTGTCGTGCAACACCAAGCTGATCACGCCGCCGCAGAAGGTCCTGCAGGACACTTATGACCGCATGAAGCCGCGCGACAATGTTCCGGGCCTCAGCGGCGAACTGGCCTGGCCGGCGCTGCTCCGCAAGCTCGACCGGGTCGATCCATCCTATCGCAACTGAGCTTGCGCTAGAGTCTGATCCATCTTCGATGGATCAGACTCTAGCTATTTTCTCTATGAGAGCATGATCTTGTCCGAAAACCGGTGTCCACTTTTCGGGATCATGCTCTAGCAGGCTCCGCGGCTGCCGGGCCCGCAGGCGTGGCATCCACCTGATGAACAGAAGGGATGCGCGGCATCAAGAATGCGGCGCATCATAGGTTCGGCAGTCAGATGCGCGACTGCAGGTCCGCCTACGGCTTGAAGAAGGACACCGGCGTCATCAACTGGTTTTCCTGGCTGATGAGATAGGCGGCCTCGGCGCTGATCTTCAGGTAGTCGGCCCAGGCCGGGTCCTTCTGCAGCGCCTGGCGCTTGGCCTCGCGATCGGCTGGGCTGTCATAGACCCAGATGTGCATGTAGCTGTTGACGTTGCCGGTCTCGGTTTGCATGTAGGCCAGCGGCTTGCCCAGATGGCGGCTCTGGATCTCGTAACCGTGCTCGGCATACAGCGCCAAGTGTTTCTTGATCGTGCCGGGGCGGCAGGTGTAGGTGCGAACGTCAAGCAGCATGGGGTTTCCTCGAGCGGTGGCGGATCAATAGGGTCATTCGGCGGTGGCGCCGGACTGCGCGACAAGCACGGCCCAGCGCGCCACCTCGTCGTTCACGTATTTCTGGAATGTCGCCCGATCGTCGCCGACGGGGTCGGCGCCGAGCCCTTTGAGCCGCTCCTGGACAGCGGGGTCAGCCACGCTCTGAACAATGGTCTGCGCAAGCTTCTCGACGATAGCGGGGGGCGTGCCGGCCGGTGCGAACAGGCCGAACCACGAGCGTGCGTTCATGCCGGGGAACGGCGTTTCTGAGAAAGCGGGCACGTCGGGCAAGGCGGCGTGACGCGTGCTGCCCGTCACCGCCAGCGCCCTGAGCTTGCCACTCTGCACCAGAGAGAGAACTTCGGGCAGGTTGGCGAACATGATCTGCACTTGGCCGCCGATCATATCGTTGAGCGCCTGCGCGCCGCCCTTGTAAGCGACGTGCGTGATCTTCGCACCAGCCAGTGTGCTGAACTGCTCGCCGGACAGATGGGACGCGGTGCCCACGCCGCCCGATGCATAGTTGACGCTCGCGGCATTGGCCTTGGCGTAAGCGGCGAGTTCGCTCACCGAATTGACTGGCACCGACGGGTGCACCACCAGCAGCAGGGGCACCGACGCCAGGTTTGACAAGGCCGCGAAATCGCGCGTGAGGCTGTAGCTGAGCTTCTGGTAGAGCGATGCATTGATCGCGTGGCTCGATGTGGCCATCAGCAGCGTATAGCCGTCGGGCTCCGAGCGCGCCGCCGCGGCACCGCCGATATTGCCGTTGGCGCCGGCCTTGTTTTCCACCACGATCGACTGGCCGAGCCGTACCGACATGGCTTGCGCCACGGTGCGCGCGATCACGTCGGTGGCACCACCGGCGGCGAACGGCACGATCACGCGTAGGGGACGTTCTGGATAATCGGCCATCGCGCTGACTGAGGTGAGGGCCAATGCTGCGGCCACGACGAGGCTCCGCAACGGGATGATTGCTTTGTGCATTTTGTTTCCTCTGCCTCTTGTTTTTATGTCCTGCCGACGGCGCGCTCCGCAGATGCGGGGCGGTCGTGGCGGTGGGCGTCATGCCATGCCGACCTGCGCATACAAACGCGCAGGTGGCGATGGCAGCGCCCGGTCAGGCGTCCATGCGGGACACTCTATGCAGCCGCGCGGCGACGGCGCTAGGACGGATCAGACGTTGTGTTGGACTTTTTCGCGTGTCAGTCCAGTGGACGGCAATGCTTCCTCCGGAAGTCGCCCGGCGTGAGGCCGGTCTGCTTCTTGAAGAAGCGCGCGAAGTAGGCCGGATCCTCGATATTGAGGCGGAACGCGATCTCGGCGATGCCCGTTTCGGTGTTGCTGAGCCAGCGCTTGGCTTCGAGGACCACGCGCTCCTGCACCACCTGGCTGGCCGTGCGCGCCACAGTGCGCTTGACCGCATCGTTGAGCTGGCGCTCGCTCACGCCAAGCGCCTCGGCGTACTGGCCGATGGTACCGAAGCGCAGGTAGTGCGTTTCCACCAGCATCGCGAAACGGCGCGCGAGCGCCTGGTGTGGACCAACGCCACCGGCGGGCTCGTTGTCGGGGCACACACGGCGCAGGCGCGTGAGCAGGATCAGCAGGCTGGCCCGCACCACATCGGGAAATCCCGGCTGGCGATCGCGTGCCTCACGCTCCATCTCGCAGAGCAGTGGCAGCATGCCGTCATGCTGGGCCTGCGTGAGATAGAGCGCGCTGTTGCCGCGCGCAGGGTGGAAGAACGGAAGTTTCGCGACATCTTCGGCGCGCGGAAACATCCGCGCGAAGAAGTCGGTGCTGAAGTTCAGCACGTAGCCGTGAGGCTTGACCGATGACGTCCAGGCATGGACCTGGCCCGGCGAAAGAAAGAACACTGAGTGGTCGCGCACGTCGAAATGCGCGAAGTCGAGTGTGTGCGTGCCGCTCGCCCGGGTCATCCAGAGCAGATGGTAGTAGTTGTGCCGGTGCAGGAAACCGCGCGGGATGTCGTCGCGGTCCTCCAGTCGTACGAGGTCGAAGTAGAACGAGCCTTCGCCCGCGAAATCCGAGGTTTCAAAGGTCGGAAACTCGCCGGAGCGGGCGGAGAGGAGAGCTTCGGGCAAGTGAAGGTGTCCTTGCGGTTTCGGGGCACGGTTATCAGCGTCATCCTATCGCAAAAAGCCGGAGAGTACCGCGTGTTGGCGAATGCGACACCGGACGGTCTCTCCGAGGAGTTCGGCAGCTCTATAAGAATTCTGGGTGCCGCTCCATCACACCCGGGAAGTTGCGTCGGGGGATGCTCCTGCAGGCATTTTATGGCGTTCGCTCGGAAGGGGACCTGATGGAACGGACGCAGACGGCGGGTCGTCGCAACTGAGCTTGCGCTGGATCAATTGCAGAACGGATTTCGGGCGATGGCGGTTGCCGAGCTGGCCGCCGTCGCCTACATGAGGGCGCATGACGCAGACCTCCGAAATCGGCTTCACCAGCTTCCAGCCCTCCCTGAATGAAGAAAATATCGCGCTTCTGGTGCAGACCTTTTACGGCCGTGCCCGCGAGGATGATTTGCTGGGGCCGATCTTCAACAGCGCGGTGACCGACTGGGATCATCACATCGCGCAGATCAGCGATTTCTGGTCGTCGATGATGCTGAAGACCGGCCGCTACAATGGCCGGCCGATGCGTCCACATCTCGTGCTGCCGCTGAAGGGCGAACATTTCGATCGCTGGCTTTTGCTGTTCGAACAGACCGCGCGCGAGATATTTCCGGCTGAGGTCACCGAGGCCTTCATGATCCGCGCGCGCCGTATCGCTGACAGTTTCGAGATGGGCGTTGCCTCTGTGCGCGGCGAAATCGCTGCGCCGCGACATAGCGTTTAAGCGGTAGGAACGTGATGCATAGCCGGTCTTGCGAGAGCCCGTGGTTGCGCTAGGCTGCAGCTCCAACAAACCGGGAGTCGGTCCATGAAACGTCTGTCTGTCCTCGTTCTCTTGAGCCTGTTCAGTGCTGCGCCCGCAATGGCGCAATCCTGCAACGCCGTCAGCGGCGACGGCAAGCCGCTCGCGGGCGCTGCCAAGAAGAGCTTCATGAAGAAGTGCTGCGAGGACAACGCCAAGAGCGCCGAGGGCAAGCCACTGGCCGGCGCCGCCAAGACCTCATCGGTCAACAAGTGCATGAAGGGCTGAGGCTGCTGCCTCACGCATCCAGACGTGCAAAAGCCCCGCTCGCGCGGGGCTTTTCGATTCCGGGCTGAAGCGACGTCAACTCGAAGTCTTCGTCTCAGCTCTTCGCTTCGAGTTTGTCCTGCGTCTTCGTGTCGAAGTCGCTGGCGTCATGGCGTTCGCGCAACTGGCCGGCCGGGTCGCCCGAGGTGCGATTGACCATGCGACCGCGCTTCACGGCAGGTCGTGCCGCGATGGTCTTGGTCCAGCGCTGCAGGTTCTTGTAGCTCTGCACATCGAGGAACGTGCCGGCATCGCCGTAGATGGCGCTCTCCGCAAGGCCGCCATACCAGGGGAAGATCGCCATGTCGGCGATCGTATAATCCTTGCCGGCGAGATACTCGTTATCGGCGAGGCGACGGTCCAGCACGTCGAGCTGACGTTTCGTCTCCATGGCGTAACGATCGATGGCGTATTCGATCTTGGTCGGCGCATAGGCATAGAAATGGCCGAAGCCGCCGCCGAGGAAGGGCGCGCTGCCCATCTGCCAGAACAGCCAGGACAGGGTTTCGGCGCGCGCCTCGCCGCCCTTTGAAAGGAAGGCGCCGAATTTCTCGGCGAGATGCACCAGGATCGCGCCGGATTCGAACACGCGAAACGGCTTGTCGCCGCTGCGGTCGATGAGAGCTGGAATCTTGGAATTAGGGTTCACATCGACGAAACCCGAACCGAACTGGTTGCCGTCGATCCGGATCAGCCATGCATCGTATTCCGCGCCTGTATGGCCGGCAGCGAGCAGTTCCTCGAACATGATCGTGACCTTCTGGCCGTTCGGCGTCGCCAGCGAATAGAGCTGGAACGGATGTTTGCCGGTCGGGAGCTCCTTCTCATGGGTGGGGCCGGCGATGGGCCGGTTGGTCGAGGCAAATTTGCCGCCGTTTTCCTTGTCCCAGGTCCAGACTTTGGGAGGCGTGTAGGGGGCGTCGGTCATGTCAGGCTGGCTCCGGAAAAGGGGCAGGGTTGATGGTTGCCGGGGACAGGTAGGGATGAATGCAATTGCATGCAAGATGGCGAGGCGTCCTATGCCGGAAGCCGCCTTGTGCCGGGCGAAGACATGCGATGTAACGAGTCTGCGCCGTAATTGCCGATGGCGGCGTTTCCCTCCGTCCGAAGATTCCCCTCCCGATGAGCGACACCCCAGCGCAGACCGTCGGCGCATCGCCCACCAAACGATCCTTCGCGGCGCTCCATCACCCGGGATTTCGCGCCCAGTTCATCACCTATGTGCTGGCCATGATGGCCGACAATATCGAGCATGTGATCAGCTACTGGGTGGTGTTTCAGAAATTCCAGTCGCCCGCGCTGGGTGGTTTCGCCATCGTCTCGCACTGGTTGCCGTTCCTGCTGTTCTCGGTCACGTCTGGCGCGCTGGCGGAGCGGTTCGACCCGCGGCGCGTGATCCAGTGCGGCATGGCGCTGTTCATTCTGGCATCGCTGGGCTGGGGCTATTTCTTCATCACTGACACACTGCAGATGTGGCAGGCGATGGTGCTGTTGGTGATTCATGGCTGTGCTGGCGTGCTCTGGCAGACGCCGAACCAGATGCTGCTCTACGACGTCGTCGGTTCCGCCGACCTGCCGAGTGCGGTGCGTCTGAACGCGATGGCGCGCTATCTCGGTGTCATGGTTGGCCCAGCGGTCGGCGGTGTGATCCTGCTCGCGTTGGGTCCGGCCTATGGCATCATGCTCAACACCATCTTCTATCTGCCGCTGGTGCTGTGGCTGATCAAGGCGCCCTATGGTCCGCGCTTTCGCACCGGCGCGCCCGCGCCTCAGCGCGCCGTGCGGGGCTTTGCGGACATCGTCCAGACCATGCGCGACGTTCGCCACCGGCCGGTGATCGTCTCCATGATCGCACTGGCCGGCGCGGCCTCGTTCTTCGTCGGCAACGCCTATAGTTCGCAGATGCCGGGCTTCGCCAGTGATCTCGGCCATGGCGATCCCGGCATGTCCTACAGCATGCTGCTGGCGGCTGACGCAGCCGGTGGCCTGCTTGCCGGCCTGGCGCTGGAGGGCAGGCAATTGCTGGCGCCGAAGCCGCGTACGGCGATCATTCTGGCGCTGCTCTGGTGCGGTGCGTTGGCGATCTTCGCGCTGACCGGTCACTACGCCATTGCGCTGGTGTTCCTGTTTGCGGCGGGATTCCTCGAATTGTCGTTCAACGCGATGGCGCAGAGCCTCGTGCAGCTCGATGCCCCCCTGGACAAGCGCGGCCGCGTCATCGGTCTGTTCAATATGGCGAGCCTGGGCTTGCGCGCCTTCAGCGGCATCTCGGTCGGCGTCGTCGGCAGCATGATCGGGATCCATTGGTCGCTGGCGCTGTCGGCGCTGGCGACCATGATTGTTGCTGGAGGCCTGCTGGCGCTGCCCTAGCGAGGAAAGCCACGGCGTCCTACCAGTCGACCAGCCGGTCGTCGCCGCCGAACGCCGCCGGCATGGCAGCGTAATGTGGCAGGCCGTCGCGGACCGGAGCAATCGCCTCGCTGCAATTGATATGCAGGCTCGGCTTGAACGCATCCCCGAGCAGATAGCCGTTGATGCTGCGCATGCCGATCCCGTCGAGTTCGATAATCAGCCGCGTGGCACATTTTGCGCAACTGAGGCGCGGGGTCGTCTTCAGCGCGAACGACGTCGTGTCGCCTTGTACGACTTCAACGCCGTCAGCCGGATAGACGGCCTCGGCCACATAAGCCGCGCCGTGGACGGTCTGGCAGTCGGCGCAGTGGCACCAGAAATGGGCGATGGGGTCGGCTGAAATCCTGAGCTTCACGGCGTTGCAGGGGCAGGCGAGTTCCATGGGCGCACCTCATCTGATGCGCAAAACTACCAGCCGACCGCAATCGCCGACAACTGCCGCGGCTTGCGACAAATCGCTCGCCGCGGCTGGCAGTCGCTATTTGCCGCTTTGCAGCGCAGCCGTTTGCTTGGCGAGCTGCTTGTCGAAATCCTGTTCGAGCGTTGCAGCGTAAGCGGCAAGCTCGCCCGGTTTCACGAACGGATTCGGCGCGCCGTCCTTCATCGCCGCGCGTTTGGCCTGCATGCCATAGACTTCCGGATGCGGCCCGAGCAGCACGTCGATCTTCA
>Ga0207678_10002791_pt1 | contig 15844 bp, 16 predicted proteins | sample KBSC63metaG_FD_184319 | JGI IMG/M metagenome (GOLD analysis project Ga0207678, IMG submission 184319) | Corn rhizosphere microbial communities from Kellogg Biological Station, Michigan, USA - KBS C6-3 metaG (SPAdes) (version 2) | ecosystem: Host-associated > Plants > Roots > Rhizosphere > Soil ...
CAAGGCCATGGCGGCCGCGGCCCGCAGGAGCGGTATCTCACTGTCGGCCACCGCCTCCCGGCCGCGAAGCTTCCGCCACACCTGCCTGCGCTGCTCGCCGGTGAACGCGGCCGAGGGGTCGCGTTCCAGGGCGCACCTTTGGGCAGGCAGCAGCGAGAACAGCAGACTGCCGAAGATGAGCACCGCGTTGACGACGGCGTTCGCGTACCCGAGCCACGGCGGGGGATACAGCACGGCTGGCCCGAGGTCGTCCAGCGAGTCGAGTCGGCTCAGCACGAAGTCGCCGACGCTGTACAGAACGAACACTGTAAGTGCGAAGTCGAGGACCAGCACCACTCTCCTCTTGGCTATACGCCGGCGCATCTCCGGCGTGGTGGCGTCGAAGTCGCTCATCCAACTCTCCGCGGTCGCCGCACCGTTCATCCGGGGCTCCCGGTTGCCCGGAGACCGATTCGCGCTTCACCGAGCCGCATTGTCCGAAGAAGCAACAGCATGGCGACGGCGGCGCCGAGGAACAGCCCCACCCTCCGCCAGCTCATCTGTGTGGTCATAGCCGCACCGTCGCATCGCGGCACAGTCACAAGACCGACATCACGGCGTGTGACAAACCGTGTGACCCAGCGTCGGCCCAGGTGGAACGGTCGTAAACCGGACACGGCGCCGCACGAGGGTCTCACCACGCCGATCGTCGACGGCGCCCTCGACGCCGGTAGAACCAGTCGGTTGCGGACGCTTCCCGCGCCGGCGGTACGAACGCACTCACCGCCACCGCCGCGGCCGTTGCGTAACTCGCCCGGCAGACCGATCTCCCTGTGCACCATGGGCCGGATGGTGGCACCCGCGTTCCCGGGTCGGCATCGCGAGAATTCACCATTCGGGCGGCCCGGCGAGATGCCCGTGCACGCACAGTCAGCTGGCGCGAGGAGCGAGGCGCGGCGTGTGGATCTGCCGCGGACCGGTTGTCGGTAATCTACATACCAGTGCCCACGGGTCCCACGATTGGGAGAGTGCCGCTATGAATGATCATGGCAGGAAGACCGCCAATCCGGCGTGGGTTCCGGTGCTCGCCGCCACGCTGGCCGTGGCGGGCATCGCCTGGCTAGTCGCGTTCTACCTGTCGCAGGGCCTGTATCCGGTGTACTCCTGGCGGTACTGGAACCTGGCAATTGGCTTCGGGGCCGTACTCGCCGCGGTGGGCATTGTCTCCAAACGGCGGTAGTGGCCCTTCTGCCGCGGCTCCGAGCGCGCACTCATGCCACCGATCGCACCGATACCTACCGTTTCAGAGCACGGCACATCCGGAGCAATGCCTGATCTTTCTCGTAGTCGCGACCGCCGTTGAGTTCGGCAAGTAGCTCGTCCGGGCAGAGCTCATAGAGCTCGCCCCACCATCGGCGTGCCTTGTTGTCCCAGATGCGGTAGCCACCTGGGATGCCTCTCGCCACGTACCGCCTTCGGGTCATCGCGGCGCACGCCAGCGGCCACCCGCGCGACGGCGATGAGCTCGTCGTCGGTCATGCGGCGCCGGCCGCAAAGCGGCGGGCCCCGTGTACCAGACTGTTCAGCCCCGCGCCCACGAGTAGGACGGCGCCGCGACCAGCCCTCTACGGTGTCGCGACGGCTGTCGGTGGTGGTGGGTTTCTGTCGCGTCTGCGTGATCGACGCGATCCTTGCAAAGTCACCGGCAGACTACGTCCGCCGCGCCACGGTGCCGGCCGGGTCACCGACGCTCGGGCTTGGCCATCTACAGTTCGTAGCGCTGATCACCATCGCCCGCGGGCGCGGCGGAGACTGGGGCGGGATCAACTACCCACTCCACGCCGTCGAGTACAAGCGCCGCGCCGGGCGCCAGGTCCGCGACCACGTCCACCGCGCTGAGCGGCTCGGCCCGTCCGCTCATGCGGCCATCACCTGATCCACCGTGCCCAGCCGGTCGTTCAGCAGGTGCCGCTGCGACGACAACGTGTCCACCGTGCTCAGCACGTGCCCCGGCGCCGACGCGGGTGCACCCGAGGCTCACGTTCGTCCGCGTCGAAGTTGTACGACGCGCGCAGTAGCCGCGTGGTGCTCTCATCGGGCCCGGAGGATCGGTCTGGGCGTGGGCTGACCCGTGGTGCTCCCCGGGTCCTGCGCCGGCCGGGACCGCAGTCCTGGGTGACGGTGCGGACGGTCCCGGCGGAAACGGGACCGGACCGGGTTCCCAGCCTCATGCCGGCCGACCCCGGCGAACCTAGCCTGATGCCGTGGCCATGGGTCGACAGGGGTGAACATGAAACGGACCATCACGATCGGCATGCTCCTCGCCGCCCTCGCGGCGGCATCCGGCGCCTGCGACCGCGGCTCGGACCGCACACCGCCCGCCGATCCACCGGCGCCGTCGAGCGCGTCGCCGTCCGCAGCAGCATCGGAGCAGCTGGTCGCCGCAGTCGCCAAGCTGGACGGTCAGAGCCTGAAATACACGATCACCGGCAACCAGGGAACGCTGTCCGGTGGCTTCGACCCGACCACTGGCGGGATCACGCTGCGCGGCGGCACCACGACCAAGCTCGAATACGTGATCCTCGACGACGACGTGTATCTGAAAGGGTTCGATCCGCAAGGTCGCTGGTGGCACCTGTCGCTGTCGCGGTTCCCGTCGGGGTCCACCTTCCGGCTGCTTGCCGATCCGTTGTTCGGGATCAAATTTCTGACCACCGCACGCAACATCAAGCAGGAACCGCCGGGGACGTTCACCGGCACCCTCGACGTCACGAAGGTGACCGCCGGCGCCGTCACCAGTCAGATCGCCGACCTGCTTGCCAAGGGCGACCCGGCAGGTGCGACAGCGGTTCCGTTCACGGCGACGGTCGACGGTCAGGGCCGGCTGACCGGGGTGAAGGCGACGTTCACGGGTGTCTCGAAGTCGGGACGGTTGCCGTACGAGTTGAAAATCGTCGAGTACGGCGCGACAGCACCGGCGGTGCGGCCGTCGCGGGCCGAGACGGTCGAAGCGCCGCCCGAGGCATACAACTCGTAGAATGCCCGCCGGTAGCCTCCGGGGTTGCCGGAACCGTTGGATGGGTTGTGGCGCGCTCGGTCCATCATCATCCTCAGGGTGGCCACACAATGGTCCCTGGCTTCGCGTCGTCTAGATGGCGAGGACATGATGCGCACACCCGGGAAAGGGCCGCTGAACTGGGCGAACACCCGTTCTCGCGGCCCTACGATGCTGTCGGGACGGCGGGATTTGAACCCACGACCCCTTGACCCCCAGTCAAGTGCGCTACCAAGCTGCGCCACGTCCCGTTACCGCTGCCCGACGAATCGGACCACGGCAGCCGCTACAGAGTAGCGCACGCCCCAGACGCCCCGCGCGCGACTTCCTGCCGAGCCGGCCCAGCCAGCCGAGCCGCCTTAGCCAGGCGAGCCGGCCCAGCCAGCCGATCCGCCGAGCCGGCCGATCCGCCGAGCCGGCCGATCCGGCGCCGGTCCTGTTCGGCATGAGGCGCGGCGGAGCCCGCGGCCACCCGCTCCGTCCTGTCGACCCACCCCGCCGTGCGCGCGGTCTACGGCGCCCCTTGCCCGCCGTGCGCGGTCCACGGCGCCCTCCCCCGCGCGATCTTGGACGTCTGCTACTGCCCTGGCAGTAGCAGACGTCCAAGATCGCGAGAAGAGCGGAACCCCCACACCCGCCATGGCGTCCTAGGAAGCTAGGAAGGTTCGACCGGGCCGGTGAGCATGGCGTGCACCGTCTCCGCGTAATGGCGCTGTGCGGCCGCCCCGTTCGGCAGCAGCTCCGGCAGCCGCGCCGCCATCTCCAGGTGGCCCAGGTAGACCTGGTGCGCCAGCAGCCCGCGCCGCCGCGCCTCCCCCAGCGAGTAGCCCATCTGCCGGAACAGGTCGATGAGGTAGTCGGTGCGGCGGGCCGCCACCCGGCGCAGCACGGGGCCGACCAGCGGATGGTCGGCCGCCGCGAGCAGGTTGATCTCGCCGCTCCGCTCGTCGTGGGTGGACGTCACGACATCGGCGAACAGGAAAGCCAACCGCCGCCCCGGATCCGGCTGCTCGTCGGCCGCCTCGAGCGACTCGTTGTACCGGGACTCCCACAAATCGAGTGCCGCGGCCAGCAGCGCGTCGCGGTTGGCGAAGTGCCAGTAGAAACTGCCCTTCGTCGCGCCGAGCCGCACCGCCAGCGGCTCGACCGCCACGGCGGATACCCCGCCGGAAATCAACGCGTCCAACGCGACAGCGGCCCACGAACCCGCCGACAGCCGCGAACGAACATCACTCATGAATCCGTACGGTACGGTACGGCCACGTGAAAACCGTTCAACGACTCCGCTTGGCGCGCGGTTTCACCGTCACATGGACCGGCGTGCCGACGAACTCGAACTCCTCGCGCAGCTTGCGCTCGACGAAGCGCACGTAGCCGGGATCCAGCGCCCCGGTGGTGAACAGCACGAACTTCGGCGGCGACGTGCCCGCCTGCGTCGCGAACAGCACCCGCGGCGCCTTGCCGCCGCGCACCGGGTGCGGCGTGGCCTGCACCAGCGCGGTGAGCCAGCTGTTGAGCTGCCCGGTCGGTACCCGGCGCTCCCAGTTCGCGAGCGCGGTGCGCAGCGCCGGCGCCAGCTTGTCGACCGCCCGCCCCGTCAGCGCGGACACGTTCACCCGTAGCGCCCACGGCACCCGGCGCAGCTCCCGCTCGAGCTCGCGGGTCAACCGCGTCCGCCGGTCCTCGTCGACCAGATCCCACTTGTTGAAGGCCAGCACCATGGCGCGCCCGGCTTCGACCACCATCGAGATGATGCGCTGGTCCTGCTCGCTGATCGGCTCGCTCGCATCGAGCAGGACGATCGCCACCTCGGCCTGGTCGATGGCCGCCGCCGTGCGCAGGCTCGCGTAGTACTCGGTGCCGCTGGCCTGCCCGACCCGCTTGCGCAGCCCGGCGGTGTCGATCAGCAGCCACTCCGAGCCGCCGATGGACACCAGCGAGTCGACCGGGTCGACGGTGGTGCCGGCGACCGAGTCGACGACCGCGCGCTCCTCCCCCGCCAGCTTGTTGAGCAGGCTGGACTTGCCGACGTTCGGCCGCCCGATCAGCGCCACCCGCCGCGGCCCGCGCGGGCCAGGCTCGGCATCAAGAGGCGCGGGCGCCGGCAAGGCGGAAAGGACCGCGTCCAGCAGGTCGCCGGATCCGCGGCCGTGCAGCGCGGACACCGGATACGGCTCGCCGAGCCCGAGGGACCACAGGCCCGTCGCGTCGGCCTCCTGCCGCGAGCTGTCGACCTTGTTCGCCACCAGCAGCACCGGCTTGCCGCCCCGGCGGAGCATCCGCACGGCCGCCTCGTCGACGTCGGTCGCCCCGACGACGGCGTCGACCACGAACAGCACCACGTCGGCCGTCGCCACGGCGTTCTCGGCCTGGGCCGCGATGCGCGCCGCGCGGTCGCGGGCGTCGGGCTCCCAGCCACCGGTGTCTACGACGGTGAACCGCCGCCCGGACCACTGCGCGTCGTAGGCGACGCGGTCGCGGGTCACACCGGGAATGTCCTCGACGACGGCCTGCCGGCGGCCGATGATCCGGTTGACCAGCGTCGACTTGCCGACGTTCGGCCGCCCGACCACGGCCACGACCGGAACCGCGAGATCGACCTCGGTCTCCAGCTCAGACACGGTCACGCCCGAACACCGAGCAGCTCGCGCAGCCGCGACACCACCTCGTCGATGCCGAGGCGGGTGGTGTCGAGCTCGACGGCGTCCGGTGCCCGTCGCAGCGGATCGGCCGCCCTCGTGGAGTCGAGCTTGTCGCGGCGGCGCAGATCGGCGGCCGTCGTATCGACGTCGACGCGGTTCTCGTCGCTACGCCGGCGGGCCCGCTCGTCGACGGATGCCGTCAGGTAGACCTTGAGGTCCGCGTCCGGGGCGACCACCGTCCCGATGTCGCGGCCCTCGACCACGATGCGCCCGGCGGCCGCGATGATCTCGCGCTGCCGCGCGACGAGCGCGGCGCGCACCGCCGGCACCGCCGACACGGCCGACACGGCCGCCGTCACCTCGACGCCGCGGATCGGGCCCTCGACGGCAACCCCGTCGACCCGGACATGCTGTTTGCCCGGATCGGTACCGATCTCCAGCCGGACCCGGGCACAGACCGCGGCCACCGCCGCCGCGTCCGACGGGTCGACTCCGGCGTCCAGCACCGCCCACGTGACGGCGCGGTACATCGCGCCCGTGTCCAGGTACGCCGCGCCCAGCGCCTCGGCCAACCGCCGCGAAACCGTGGACTTGCCCGAACCGGAGGGGCCGTCCACGGCCACCACACAGCCGCCGTTCACGCCGTCCTCCTGTCACCGAAACGCCCAGTGAACAGTACCCGCCGCCCGGGCAAGCGAATCAACCGGACTCGACGAGCCGGAACAGCCCCGCCACCTCGGCGGCAGTGAGCCGGCGGGTGCGCCCGGCCCGCAGGTCGCCGAGCTTCACCGGGCCGATCGCGGTGCGCACCAGGCGGCTCACCGGGTGCCCGACCTCGGCCAGCATCCGCCTGACGATGTGCTTGCGCCCCTCATGCAGCACGATCTCGACGAGCACGTTGCGCCCGGCCGAGTCGACCACGCGGAACGAGTCGGCGCGCGCCGGGCCGTCGTCCAGTTCCACGCCGGAGCGCAACTGCCGACCCAGCCCGCGCGGCACCGGCCCCGTGATCTGACACAGGTATGTCTTTTTGACTTCATATGACGGATGCATCAGCTTGTTGGCCAGATCGCCGTCGTTGGTCAGCAGCAGCAGGCCCTCGCTGTCCGCGTCCAACCGCCCGACGTGGTACACCCGCTGCGCCGACGCCGGCAGGTAGTCGGCAAGCGCCGCCCGCCCGCGCTCGTCGTCCATTGTGGACACCACCCCGCGCGGCTTGTTCATCGCCAGGTATACCCGCGACGCATCGGTCACCACCCGCTCGCCGTCGACGTGGATGACCGCCGTCACGGGATCGGCCCGGTCCCCCAGCTCGGCGCGCCGCCCGTCGACGGTGACCCGTCCCGCGGCGATCAGCTCCTCCGACGCCCGGCGCGACGCCACCCCCGCCGCCGAGAGGATCTTCTGCAGCCGTTCAGCCGGTGGCATCGGCGAGCGCCTCCACATCGTCGGGCAGGAACGGGGCCAGCGGCGGCAACTGCTCCACCGAGTTCAGCCCGAGCTTCTCCAGGAACAGGGTCGTGGTCCGGTACAGGTGCGCGCCGCTGTCCGGCTCGGTGCCGCACTCCTCGACCAGCCCGCGCGAGAGCAACGTGCGCACCACACCGTCGCAGTTCACGCCGCGGATCGCCGAGATCCGCGACCGCGTCACCGGCTGCTTGTACGCGATCACCGCGAGCGTCTCCAGCGCCGCCTGGGTCAGCCGCACCTGCTGCCCGTCGAGGACGAACCGCTCCACGTACGCCGCGTACGCCGTCCGGGTGTAGAACCGCCACCCGCCCGCGACCGCGCGCAGCTCGAAGCCGCGCTCCTGCTCGTCATACTCCGTGGCGAGGTCGGCCAGGGTCGCGGCGATGCGATCCGTCGGCTGCTCGATGATCTGCGCCAGCATGATCTCGCTGACAGGCTCGTCGACGACGAGAAGTATCGCTTCGAGAGCTCCCTTGAGCTCTGTGGTCGAAATGGCCGCCAGCTGAGAGCTTTGATTCGACGACGTCTGCGCTTCATCTGTGACCGCAGATCCGTCGCCGTCCGGGGCCGAAGGAACACCGGATAGGAGCGGATCGGTCGGCTCGATCGGTTCCAGGGGCTCGAGCGGCTCGGCCGGCGGCAACGGTTCGGCCGGCTCCAGCGGCTCGGCCGGTGGCAGCGGCTCGTCGGGCGGCAACGGTGCCACCGGCTCGGGCGGCGGCACCGGCTCGAACGGCTCCGCGACCGCCACCGGCTCCACGATCGCCACCGGCTCATCAACGACGGCCGGCTCATCAACGACGGCGGCCGGCTCATCAACGACGGCGGCCGGCACCTCGACGGTCGCCGGCACCTCGACGACGACCGGCTCCTCGACCTCGGTCCGCACCTCGGTAGCTACCGGCTCTTCGGCACCGACCGGCGCCTCGGGCGGCTGTGTCGGCTCGGGCTGTTCCGGCGGTGCGTCCTGGCCAGTCGCCTCCTCCGGTTCAGCCCGGCGCGACCACGGCGGCACCCACGCCGCCGCCTGGTCGGCGAGCGATCCGGTCGACTCATCGCGGGCCATGCTGGCCGCTCCTCTCCACTGCTCGGACACAGTGCTCGCCGTGCCGATCCGTCGGCCAGCAAAGTTGATCTCCTGAGTTCCGAGGACCCACCACGGGTCCGGCCGCGCTCATGACGCTTCCACGGATTCGGCCGGCTCCGCTGGCTCAGCCGGAGTGCCGGCGTACTCGTCGACCCGCAACGACGTTCCGGCGTCGTCGGTGGCGGTCCACCGCACGGTCAACTCCCCCAGCGCCTGCACCTGGTCGAAGCCGATCAGATTCTCCCGGTACAACTCGAGCAGGGCGAGGAACCGCGCGACCACCTCCAGGGTGTTCGTGCAGTCTGCGCACAGGGCCCGGAACGTGGCGACCTTGGCCCGCACCAGCCGGTCGCGGAGGATGTTCGCGTGCTCGCGGACGCTGACCCGCACCTCGTGCACGTGGGCGATCGACACGGTGGGCACCGGTCTGGGCGTCAGCGCCTTGACGGCGAGCGCGGCGAGCCGGTCCGGGCCGATGCCGAGCACGAGCTCGGGCAGCAGGTCGGCGAACTGGGGCTCCATCGACACCGAGCGGGGGTAGCGACGGGCGGCGGCCGCCTCCATCGCGGACAGGTGCGCGGCGGCCTCCTTGAACGCCCGGTACTGCAGCAGCCGGGCGAACAGCAGGTCGCGGGCCTCGAGGAGGGCCAGGTCCTCCTCGTCCTCCACCGACGCGGCCGGGAGCAGCCGCGCCGCCTTCAGGTCGAGCAGGGTGGCCGCGATGATCAGGAACTCACTGGCCTCGTCGAGGTTCCAGTCGGCGCCCATCGCCCGGATGTAGGCGATGAAGTCGTCGGTGACCCGGTGCAGGGCCAGCTCGGTGACGTCGAGCTTGTGCTTGGCGATCAGCTGGAGCAGCAGGTCGAACGGGCCCTCGAAGTTGGCGAGCTTGACCTGGAACCCGGACGTCTCGGCCGGGCCGGACGCCTCGGCCGCGGGAGTCGGTGCGGGTTCAGCCACGGCAAAACGGTAGCTCACGCCCATAGCCTCACAACGGGGCCGGCGACCGTATCCAGCGCCATCAACACGGGCGGCCGACCGGCCACCGGTACCACCGTCAGGACGAACACCGCGACCAGGGCGAGCCGCTCGGCGGCGCCGCGCCGCGCGGGCCCCGCGGCCGCGAACAGGCGGTACCCGTCGAACGGGGGCACCGGGAGCAGCGCGAGCAGTCCGAAGCAGAGCAGCCCCACCGCGACCGAGAGGATCAGCTCGGCGGCGTTTGTCGGTGCGATGACGCCGCGCAGCACGTCGGAGGGCCGGTAGAGCCGCAGCGGCATCGACATCGCCGGATAGGCCGAGTGGTACGCGGCGAACGCGAGCTGGCTCGCGGTCAGCACCGCGACCGGGCCGGCGAGCACCGCCCAGCGTTCGCGACGGCCGACCGCCGCCGCGGCCGGACGCCCCCACCCGGTGCCGCTGAGGCAGGCGGCGACGACGCCGAGCGGGTCCAGCCGCGCCCGCCCACCGGCCACGGGCAGGCCGAGGCGACGGGCGACGAACCACTGAGCCGCCGAGCGCAGCCCGACGCCGATCACGAACGCGGCCACCAGGCCCACCATCGCCGCGGGCTGCGCGAGCGCCCACAGCACGGGCGGTTACCGGCCGAGTCGTTCGTCGTGCGCGGCGATCACTTCGCGGGCAAGCTGCCGGTAGTTCCGGGCGCCGGACGAGGCCGGATCGAGCGTGGTGATCGGGGCGCCGGCCACCGTCGACTCGGGGAACTTCACGGTCTTGGTGATCACCGTCTGGTAGACCTTGTCGCCGAACGCCTCGACCACGCGCTGCAGCACCTGCCGGCAGTGCGTGGTGCGCGAGTCGTACATGGTGGCGAGGATCCCCTCCAGCTCCAGGTCGAAGTTGAGCCGCTCGCGCACCTTGTCGATGGTGTCCAGCAGCAGCGCGACACCCCGCAGGCTGAAGAATTCACACTCGAGAGGGATCAGCACGCCGTGCGCGACGGTGAGCGCGTTGATGGCGAGCAGGCCGAGCGAGGGCTGGCAATCGATGAGGATGTAGTCGTACTCGCGCAGCACCGGCCGCAGCACCCGGGCCAGCGCCATCTCCCGGGCCACCTCGTTGACCAGTTGGATCTCCGCCGCCGAGAGGTCGATGTTGGCGGGCAACAGGTGCAGGCCGGCCTGATCGGTCTTGATGAGGATGTCGTCGATGGTGACGTCGGAGTCCATCAGCAGGTTGTAGATGGACAGATCCATGTTGTGCGGGTTGACGCCGAGGCCCACCGACAGCGCGCCCTGCGGATCGAAGTCGACGAGCAGCACCCGGCGGCCGTACTCGGCGAGAGCGGCACCCAGGTTGATCGTGCTGGTGGTCTTACCGACCCCGCCCTTCTGGTTGGCGAGGGCGACGATCCGCGCCGGACCGTGCCGATCGATCGGCACCGGTTCGGGGATCGGCTTGCGAATCGTGTACGCGGTGGGGTCCGCCGGCCCCAGCTCGGCACCGATGTCCATCGACGCCTGCTCGGCCCGCATGGTCGTCGTCCACGCCTCGGCCTGCTGCTCCATGCCCGCCATGTTCAGCCTCGCCCTCCCGGCGGCGAGCCCGACTCCGGGCCGGCGGGCTAGCCGTCGCCCGACTGTACGACACCGCACGGAGCCCGCCTCCGCAGCTTGTCGGCGTGTCGCGCACGGAAAAGGTTGGCACGGAATCCACTTTCCGTACGGCACCGTACGGAAAGCGGTCCACAGATAGGGTCGTCGCCATGGCGGAACCGAAGACGGCGAAGACCGGGGCCAGCGTGGCCGAGTTCCTGGCCGGCGTCGCCGACCCGAAGCGCCGCGCCGACGCGCAGGCCGTCGTCGCGCTGATGGCCGAGGTCACCGGCGCCGAGCCGACGATGTGGGGCACGAGCATCGTCGGCTTCGGCACCTACCACTACCGGTACGCCAGCGGCCGCGAGGGCGACTGGCCGGCCGTCGGGTTCTCGCCGCGCAAGCAGGCGCTGACCATCTACGTGTCCGGTGGCTTCGACGGCTACGACGACCTGCTGACGAAACTCGGGCCGCACTCCACCGGCAAGTCCTGCCTGTACCTCAAGCGACTGTCCGATGTGGACGAACAAACCCTGCGGGCCCTGATCGCCGGCGGCTTCCGCCAGCTGGACGGCACCACGGTCAACGGCTAGTCGATCGGGGGCCGACCTTGATCACGTTGATCTTGCAGTTGTGGTGCCGGTTTTCGCGGTGAATCGCCCCGCTTTGGGCGGGACCACAAGTGCAAGATCGTCGAGTGATGAGTCGGGAGCACCCCGCACTCGTCGACCCGGGGCGGTGGCGGCCAGCCGCTGCTCGGAGTCGGCCGCGGGTCAGGACAGCGCCCGGGGGTGGGCCAGCGCGTACACCTCGCGCAGCCGGTCCACGGTGACCAGCGTGTACACCTGGGTGGTCGTCACCGAGGCGTGCCCGAGCAGCTCCTGCACCACCCGGATGTCCGCTCCCCCGTCGAGCAGGTGGGTCGCGAACGAGTGCCGCAGCGTGTGCGGCGACACCGCGCGGTCGCCGTCCACCGGCAGCCCGGCCGCGGCGGCGGCGCGGTGCAGCACCGCCCAGGCGCTCTGCCGCGACAGCGGCGCCCCGCGATGGTTCAGGAACACCGCCGGCGACCCGCGCCCCGCCGCCGCCAGCGAGGGCCGCCCGCGCACCAGGTAGGCGTCGATGGCCCGGCGGGCGTACCCGCCGAGCGGCACCAGCCGGGTCCGGCCGCCCTTGCCGCGCAACGTCACCACGTCGCCGTCGAGGTCGTCGACGGCCAGCCCGACCGCCTCGGAGATCCGCGCGCCGGTGCCGTACAGCGTCTCCAGCAGCGCCCTGTCGCGCAGCCCGCGCGGATCGTCCCCGCCGACCGCCGCCAGTAGCCGCTCCACCTGGTCCACGTCCAGCGCCTTGGGCAGCCGCCTCGGCAGGCGCGGCGGCTTCACGTCGGCGGTCGGGTCGTCGTCGGTCAGCCCTTCGCGCACCGCGAAGCGGTGCAGGCCGCGCACGGCGGACGCCGCGCGGGCCGCGGACGCCGCCGACAGCGGCGCCGGCTCGCCGCGCAGCGACGCCAGGTGCGCGGTGACGGCGCCGGCGCCGACCGCGTTCAGGTCGTCGATCCCCGACGCGGTGAGCCGCTCGACGTAGCGGCCCAGGTCGCGCCGGTAGGCGGCCAGGGTGTTGGCCGCGAGGGCCCGCTCGACCGCGAGGTGGTCGAGGTAGGCGCGAACAGCGCGCTCCGGCGGTGTCAGTTGAGGACGTCCGAAAGGCTGCGGTGTGGCATGCCGTGCGCCTCGGCGACCGGGCCGTAGGTCACCTGGCCCGCGTGGGTGTTCAGGCCCTTGGCCAGCGCCGGGTCCTCGCGAAGCGCCTCGCGCCAGCCCTTGTTCGCGAGCTCCAGCGCGTACGGCAGGGTGACGTTGGTCAGCGCGTACGTGCTGGTGTGCGGCACCGCGCCGGGCATGTTGGCCACGCAGTAGAACATCGAGTTGTGCACCCGGTAGGTCGGGTCGGCGTGCGTGGTGGGCCGCGAGTCCTCGAAGCAGCCGCCCTGGTCGATGGAGATGTCCACCAGGACGCTGCCCGGCTTCATCCGCTTGACCAGCTCGTTGCTGATCAGCTGCGGGGCCTTGGCGCCGGGCACCAGGACCGCGCCGATCACCAGGTCGGCGTCGAGCACCGCGCGCTCGATCTCGAACAGGTTCGAGGCGACGGTCTGCAGGTGGCCCTGGTAGATGCGGTCGGCCTGGCGCAGCTTCTCGATGTTCTTGTCCAGGAGCAGCACCTCGGCCTGCATGCCCAGCGCGATCGCCGCGGCGTTCATGCCGGAGACGCCGGCGCCGATCACCACTGTCTTCGCCGCGTACACGCCGGACACGCCGCCCATCAGCACGCCGCGGCCGCCGCCCTGGCGCATCAGGTGGTACGCGCCCGCCATCGGCGCCAACCGGCCGGCGACCTCGCTCATCGGGGCCAGCAGCGGCAGCGAGCGGTCCGGCAGCTCGACTGTCTCGTAGGCGATGCCGGTGACCTCGCGCTCGACCAGCGCGTCGGTGCACGGCTTGGACGCGGCCAGGTGCAGGTAGGTGAACAGCACCTGTCCGGCCCGCATCCGGTGGTACTCCTCCTCGATCGGTTCCTTGACCTTGAGCACCAGGTCGGTCTGCGCCCAGACGTCGTCGGCGGTGGGCACGATCGTCGCCCCGGCGGCGCTGAACTCCTGATCGGAGAGTGACGACCCGTCGCCGGCGCCGGACTCGATGAAGACCGCGTGACCGTTGCGGACGAACTCATGGACGCCGGCCGGCGTGATCGCCACCCGGTACTCATGGTTCTTGACCTCGCGGGGAACCCCAACCTTCACGACCAGCCACCTCTTTCTGCACCGCGCCGGCGGCGCCGTTGCCACCAGCCGGAAGTCTAGATTCTCTGCCGCGATCTTGGACGCCTACCACTGCCCGGGCAGTGGTAGGCGTCCAAGATCGTGGAGAGTCCGCGCGGCTACGTGAGCTGGAGGAGGGTCCAGGCGCCGGCGTAGATGCGGTCGCCGGGGCGCACCGGCACCGGGACGCGCACCGGGATGGGCTTGGCCGTGTCGTTGACGTAGGTGCCGTTCGCCGAGCCGAGGTCGACCACGGCCCAGCCGCCGTCGGAGTGCGGCAACAGCAGGGCGTGCGCGTGCGAGACGCCGGGGTCCTCGGGCGGGCCGGTCAGGTCGATCTCCGGGCTGATCCCGCGTGAGCGGCTGCGCCGCCCGATCAGCAGCTGGCTGCCGCGCAGTGGGAAGCGGCGGTCCGGGCAGTAGTCCGGGAACTCGATGATGCCCGCGTCGGGTCCGCCGGCGGCGCGCACGATCTCGAAGTAGGCCCGGTCGGCGGCCACCACGACCTGCGCGGCTGCGGCCTGTTGCGGCTCCGCGTCGGGTGTCGGTTGGGGCGGCGCGCCGTCCTTCCGCATCGACACCGGCGGTGCCGCGGGCTGCGGGGGCACGGCCGTCAGGATCGCCGTCGCCGGCGGGGCGGCCTGCGGCGGAGCGCCCTGCGGCGGGCCGCCCTGCGGCGGGCCGCCCTGCGGCGGGCCGCCCTGCGGCGGGCCGCCCTGCGGCGGGGCGCCCTGCGGGGCGGAGAACGGGTGCCGCACCGGGGGCGGCGTCTCGTGCAGCGTCGCGGTCATGAAGTCGAACCCGTCGAGCTCGCAGAACCGGCCGGTGCGCGGGGTGCCGCACTGCGGGCACGCCTCGGGCTGGCCCGGCGGCACCGGGCCCGCCGTCCCGGCGGCCGGCGCCGCCGGCTGGGCCGGCCCGGCCGGGATCGGCCCGGCCGGGATCGGCCCGGCCGAGATCGGCCGCCCGCACACGTCGCAGTAGTCGTCGGCGGTGGAGGTGTGCCCGCGCGGACAGGTCGGCATCTCAGTCCCCCCGGACCCGGCGAGTGACAGTGGACCGGACGTCGGCGATCTCGGCGTCGACGGCGTCCGGGCCACGCTTGAGGCGCACCGTACCGCTGTCGGCGTCGATCACGTCGACCACCCTGCCCAGCAGTTTCGCGGTGTCCTCCCGGCCCGACTCGGCGGCGAGCCGCACCGCCGTGCCGAGCTTCGCGGTCGCGGTGTCCTCGTCGCCGGCGGCCCGGGCGGCGAGGCCCTCCTGGATCGCCGACGCGAGCTCGGCCTGCCCCGTGTAGTGCGCCACGTGCGGGCTGATCCGGGTGGACAGCGCCGTGTCCTCGGTCCACCTGGCCAGCACCAGCCGCTCGACCAGCGGCTGCCCGCCGGCGACAAGCGCGACCCGGGCGGCCAGCACCTCCTCGCCGACGTCGTCCGGCTCGACCTCGATCGAGACGTGGTAGTCGCGGCTCTCCGCACCCCATGCCCCCGTCGGGTACTCGCCGATGCGCTCGCTGACCGCGGTGCGGCGTCCCGTCAGGTCCTCGATGTGCGGGAAGACCTGCTTGACGAAGCGGATCGTCGACCCGGCCGGCGTCCACAGGCGCAGCGCGACGTTCGCGACCTGCTTGCCCATCGCCCCCTCGGTGAGCCGGCGGAACACGTCCGGCAGCTCCTCCGGGGTGTCCAGCCCGTCGGCGCTGCCCAGCAGGGCCGAGGCGATCTCCCGCAGCTCGGTGGCGACCCAGTCGGTGCCCACGCCGCGGCTGTCGCAGACGAACTTGCCCTCGCAGCTGGACAGCACCTTGCGCAGCCGGCTGGTCGGCTCGCCGTTCTGGCCGTCGGTGAGCAGGATCGCGTGGTTCACCTCGGCGCCGTGCATCCCGAACAGCCGCTCGGCCAGCGCCAGCCAGGTGCTGATCGCGGTGCCGCCGGACGCCTGCAGCCGGCGCACCGCCGCCTTCGCCGCGGCCCGGCTGGCCGCGCCCGCCGGCTCCATCCCGGTGTGGATCGGGTAGACCATGCGGGCCATCGAGTCGCCCGCGACCACCGCGAACGGCACGCCGTCGCGCAGCACGTCGATGGCGGCGCCGGTGGCCTTCTGCGCGTTCGCGAGCTTCGTCGGCGGGTAGGCCATCGACCCCGACGTGTCCACGATGATCACCTGGGCGGCCGACGGCGGCCGGTGCTCCCCCGGTGCCGGCGCCTGCTGGCCCGCCGGCACGGTGACGGC
>Ga0207678_10002797_pt1 | contig 15835 bp, 18 predicted proteins | sample KBSC63metaG_FD_184319 | JGI IMG/M metagenome (GOLD analysis project Ga0207678, IMG submission 184319) | Corn rhizosphere microbial communities from Kellogg Biological Station, Michigan, USA - KBS C6-3 metaG (SPAdes) (version 2) | ecosystem: Host-associated > Plants > Roots > Rhizosphere > Soil ...
CCCTCGGCGCGGACGGCGGCGTTGATCCTCTGGATCCACAAGGCGCGGAAGCTCCGCTTCTTCACCTTACGGTCGCGATAGGCATACTGGCCGGCCTTCTCGACCGCCTGGCGGGCGACCCGGATCGTGTTCTTGCGGCGACCGTAATAGCCCTTCGCTTGGCTCAGGATCCGCTTGTGCTTGGCGCGCGTGGTCACGCCGCGTTTGATGCGTGGCATTGGTCGCGCTCCCTATTTGAGGCCGTAGGGCGCCCAGAGCTTCACGCGCGCCGTATCGGCGTCGGCGAGGATCTCTGTGCCGCGGTTCTGGCGGATGTACTTGGCGTTGTGGCTGATCAGCCGGTGGCGCTTGCCGGCGACTCCGTGCTTCACCTTGCCGGTGGCGGTGAGCTTGAAGCGCTTTTTGACGCCGCTCTTCGTCTTGAGCTTGGGCATTTTCGTCTCCTGACGTTGTTGAACCGCCACGGCAGCCCTTTACCGGCCGGGCCGTTCGTCGTTGTTCCAGTGGTCTGGAAAGGCCGCGCCTATAGAGGGGAGCGGCGCTCGAGGCAACCTACCAGGGAATCTGGGATCCGTCGTAGCTGAAGAAGGCGCCGGTATCGGCCTGCGTCATGTCCTCGATCACCTTCCGCATTCCCGACACGCTGTCCTCCGGCGAAAGCGGCGCCGAGCGGCCGCCCATTCGTGTCTGGACCCAGCCCGGGTGAATGACCGCACAGGTCACCTTGTCGCGGTTGTCGATAGCGAGGCTTTTCCACGCCGAGTTGAGCGCGGTCTTGGACGAGCGATAGGCGATGTAGCCGCCGGACGTATTGTCCTCGATACTGCCCATTCGCGTGCTGACGGCGACCAGCTTGCCGCCCACGCGTTCGACCAGCGGAAGCACCGACTTGGCGAGCAGGTAGGGCGCGACGGTGTTGACCGCGAACGTCGCCAACCATTCCTCGCCATCCGCGCCGCTCTCGGGCGACTTCGGGCCGTAGGTGCCGGCGTTGGCGATGAGCAGGTCTAGCGAATCGAGCCGCTCCCCGAAGCCCGCGACCGAACCGAGGTTGCGCATGTCGAGCCGCTCCACGCGGACGCCCAGCGCGTTCAGCTCCGGGCTATGTTCGCGGACGGTGGCGACGACGTCCCAGCCGTCGGCTTTATATTGGCGCGCGAACTCGAGGCCGATGCCCCTGTTCGCGCCGGTGATCAGGACTGTGGGCATGCCCTAGCTAACGCGCGTGCCTCGCAAAAAGGTCAAGCGGCGGCGACGTCCAGCGCGCCCGCCGCAGTCGGATGCAACAGGTCGAGCGACTTCGCGCTGCCGTCGAGCCAGCTCTTCCACTGGTCGGGCCGGAGAAGGGCGATCTGGCGGTTGTGATAGGAGGCGACGTCCGGCCCCGGCGGCGCGGTCAGCAGGGTGAACGCTTCGCCCACGTCCGTACTCGGCCTGAGCAAGCCGGCGACCGCGAATTCCTGGCCTTGAGCGGGCCGGAAGAGCCAGCAGGCCTTGCGCTTCTGCCTCGGGTCGTCGGGCTTCGTATATTCGTAGAAGCCGTCGAGCGGGACGAGGCAGCGGTCCTTGGAGAATTCGCGCCCGTCGGAGCGCATGTTGAAGACGGGGTTGCCGTTCGACGCCGGCCAGGACCAGCGGCGGACGACCAACTCGGCATGGTTGGCATTCCAGCGAACCACCGGCGCGCGATCGGTGATCCGAATGTCGGCCGGCTGGATGTTGGGTACACCTTCGGGGAAGGTCAGCGAGATCTGGACGCCTTCGAACAATCGGCGGATCGCATCAGGGTTCTTTTCGATCCGGTAGAGATTGCACATCTAGTCGAACAGGCTCGACACGCTCGCTTCGTCCGAGATTCGCCGGATGGCTTCGGCGAGCAGAGGCGCGACCGTCAGGCGCCGAAGCTTGCCGTCTTCGGCTTCGCCATCGCCGCTCCAGATCGAATCGGTGACCACCAGTTCCTTGAGCTCGGAAGAGGCCACACGGGCAACGGCCCCCCCCGACAGCACCCCGTGGGTGCAATAGGCATAGACGTCCGTTGCGCCCTGCTGCCTCAACGCCGCGGCGGCGTTGCACAGAGTCCCCGCCGAATCGACGATGTCGTCGATGAGGATGCAGGTGCGGCCATCGACGTCGCCGATGATGTTCATCACTTCCGATTCGCCGGCGCGTTCGCGGCGCTTGTCGACGATGGCGAGAGGCGCGTTGTTGAGCCGCTTGGCGAGGCTTCGGGCGCGGACCACGCCGCCGACGTCGGGAGAAACCATCGTCAGATTGTCGGTCGAGAAACGGGCGCGGATGTCGGCCGCGATAACCGGGGAGGCGAAGAGGTTGTCGGTCGGGATGTCGAAGAAGCCCTGGATCTGGCCCGCGTGCAAATCCATCGTCAGCACCCGGCTGGCTCCGGCGACGGTGATCAGATTTGCGACGAGCTTGGCCGAGATCGGCGTTCGCGGCCCGGGTTTCCGGTCCTGCCGGGCGTAGCCGAAATAGGGAATGACGGCGGTGATCCGCTTGGCCGAGGCGCGGCGCAGCGCGTCGATGCAGATCAGAAGTTCCATCAGATTGTCGTTTGCCGGGTAGCTGGTCGACTGGATGACGAAGACGTCCTCGCCGCGGACGTTCTCGTTGATCTCGACGAACACCTCCTCGTCGGCGAAGCGGCGGACGCTCGCCTTCGTGAGCGGCATTTCGAGATAGTCGGCAATCGAGCGGGCCAGCGGCGGGTTGCTGTTCCCGGCGAGCAATTTCATGGTGCGGTGTTCCCCAACGGCGGTGCCGCTGCCTTAGACACGCCGCGCGTTCGCCGTAAAGCCTTGGTTGCCGATTGCCGTCCGCACGTTAAAGGCGCGCTATGACCGCCAATGGGCCCGATCGCCTCATCATCGCGCTAGCGCAGATGAACCAGCGCGTCGGCGATCTCGAAGCCAACGCGGTGGCGATGCTCGACATCCGGCGCAAGGCCGCGGGCGCGGACCTGGTCCTCTATCCGGAGCTCCAGCTGACCGGCTATCCGCCCGAAGACCTGGTGCTGAAACCGGAGTTCGTGCGGCGCACTATGGACGCGGCCGAGCGGCTGGTCGACGCCACCGCCGAGCCCGGACCGGCGATGCTGTTCGGAACGGTGCTTGCGGAAGATGGCGCCGCCTACAACGCGATGGTGCTCGCCAATGAGGGAAAGGTGCTCGGCCGGACCCTGAAGCACGAGCTTCCTAACTACGGCACCTTCGACGAGAAGCGGATCTTTACGGCGGGGCCGCTGCCCGTCCCGCTCGAATACAAGGGCGTGAAGATCGGCGTGCCGATTTGCGAGGACATCTGGTGGGACGCGGCCTGCAACAATCTCGCTGCCGAAGGCGCGGACCTACTCCTGGTCCCCAACGGCAGCCCCTACGAGCTCGACAAGGACGAAATTCGGCAAAAGATGGTGCGCGCCCGGACGCTCGGCACAGCGCTGCCGCTGGCCTATCTCAACCGAGTCGGCGGCCAGGACGAGCTCGTCTTCGACGGCTCGTCCTTCGTGGTTCATCCCGATGGCGATCTGATCGTCCAGATGGCGGACTGGGAAGAGGCGCTGCTCCTTACCGAATGGCGGCGCGAGGCCGACGGCTGGCGCTGCGCCACTCGCGAGCGGCACGAGCTCGATGGCTATCCCGAGGATATCTATCACGCGATGATGCTGGGCCTGCGCGATTATGTGCAGCGCAACGGCTTCCCGGGCGTGATCCTCGGCCTGTCAGGCGGAATCGACAGCGCGCTTTCCGCGGCGGTTGCGGTCGATGCACTCGGCGCCGACAAGGTTTGGGGGGTAATGATGCCCTCGAAATATACGAGCGAGGAGAGTTTGCAAGACGCGCGCGAGTGCGCCGACCTGCTTGCCTGCCGCCATGACGTCATCCCGATTATCCCGGCAGTCCAAGCGTTTAGCGAAATGATGCCCGACCTTCAGGGCGTCGCCGCTGAGAATATCCAGGCGCGATTGCGGATGGTGACGCTGATGGCGCTATCGAACGCAGACGGACAGATGCTGCTGACCACCGGCAACAAGAGCGAGATGAGCGTCGGCTATGCCACACTCTACGGCGACATGGCGGGCGGTTTTTCGGTGCTGAAAGACGCCTACAAGACGACGGTGTTCGCCCTGTCGCGCTGGCGCAACCGGAACAAGCCGCGCGGCGGTCTCGGTCCGGTCGGGCCGGTCATGCCGGAACGGGTGATCACAAAGCCGCCGACGGCGGAGCTCAGCCCCGGGCAGAAGGACGAGGATTCGCTCCCGCCTTACTCGGCGCTCGACTCAATCCTCGAGGGGTTGGTCGACAAGGAGATGTCGGTGAAGGAGGTGGCGCTCGCGACCGGCGGAGACCTCGCGCTCGTGACGGCGATCGAGAAGACGATCCTTCGCGCCGAGTACAAGCGGCGGCAGGCGCCACCGGGTGTGAAGATCGGCTCGCGCAACTTCGGCCGCGATCGCCGTTATCCGATCAGCAATTTCTTCCGGACGGGAAAGTGAGGATCGTCACCCGCTTTGCGCCGTCGCCGACGGGCCGCCTTCACGTCGGCAATATCCGGACTGCGCTTCACAATTATCTGTTCGCGCTAAAGCAGGGCGGGCGCTTCGTCCTTCGAATCGACGACACGGACCGCGAGCGCTCGACGGCGGAGTTCGACCGGGCGATCCGCGACGACCTAGAGTGGCTGGGGCTGAAGCCGGATTCGATCGTGCGGCAGTCGGAACGGTTCGCTCTATACGAACGTGAATTCGAGAAGCTGAAGGCCGCGGGCCGGGTTTATGCCTGCTACGAGACTCCGGAAGAGCTCGAGCTTCGCCGCAAGGTGCTTCTCGGCCGCGGGCTGCCGCCGGTTTACGAACGAAGGCCCGCTGACGCGCCGGTGCCGGACGGCCGCACGCCGCACTGGCGCTTCCGGCTCGACCATGACCGGCCGATCGAATGGACCGACCTCATCCTCGGCCCGCAAAGATTCGATCCAAAACTGCTGAGTGATCCGGTCGTCCGTCGCAAGGACGGAAGCTGGCTCTACCTGCTTCCCAGTGTGATCGATGACGTCGACCTTGGCGTCACCCATATCGTTCGCGGCGAGGACCATGTCTCGAACAGCGCGGCGCAGATCCAGATGTTCGAGGCACTTGGCAACAGGCCGCCGCAATTCGCGCACGAGGCGCTGCTGGTCGCGGCCGAGGGTAAATTGTCGAAGCGGTTGGGAGCGATCGGAGTCGATGCGGTTCGGGAGTCGGGCCTCGAGTCGATGGCGCTGCTGTCGGTTCTCGCCCGGATCGGGACGTCGCAGCCGGTCGAATCCGCGCGCAGCCTCGTCGAGCTGGCGACCGGTTTCGACTTAGCGCATTTCGGCCGGGCGCCGGCGCATTTCGACCTGCACGACGTTGAGCTGGTCAATGCCAGGCTGCTCCACGCGCTCGATTTCGAAGCGATCCGCGAGCGTCTTCCCGCTTTGGCGACGGCAGCCGATTGGGAGCTGATCCGGCCAAATCTCGAGCGCGTGAGCGACCTGGCTGGCTGGCTGGCTGTGCTTCACGGCGAAATCCCGCCGCCGGAGCTGGATCGAGACGAGCGCTCGGTGGTGCGCGAGGCCGCGTCCATCGCCTCCGGCATCGATTGGTCCGACGAGCCGTGGAAGCGGCTCACGAGCGAAGTAAAGAGCGCGACGGGCCAGAAGGGCCGCGCACTTTACCACCCCCTGCGCCTCGCCATTACCGGGCGTGACAGCGGCCCTGAAATGGCCGGGTTGATCAAGGCGATCGGCAAGGAACGCGTGGTCGGCCGGTTGGAAGCAGCAGCGAAGCGTTAGGCTGGCAGCGCCGCGCGCGAACGCCTACATTCGGCCGATGTCCTGGTTTCCCCACCCCGTCGGCCCGCGCGCGGCACTCAGCGACCTTGCAGCTTTCATGCGCCAGCGCAGCCGCGAGCAGGTGATCGGGGCAGCGCTCGCGCTTCTGGTGACCGCCATCATCGTCATCGAGTTCTTGGTGGATTCCAAGATCGGAACGGCGCCGCCGCCGCAGGTCGTGGAGGTGCAACTCTACGCCCCGAACCGCACCGATGCCGACATCATCGCCGACCAGAAGAAGGACCAGGCGACGCGGCATGCCTACCAGGCCGAGAAGCAGCGGCAATTCCAGGAACTCGAGAAAAAGCTCGGGATGAAGTGAGCGGCGACGCGCGCTTCATGGCCGAGGCAATCGCGCTTGGCGAAGCCGCGCGCGGGTCGACCGCACCAAATCCCAATGTCGGCTGCGTCATCGTTTCCCGCGAAGGAAAGATCGTCGGCAGCGGCGCGACCGCGCCGGGGGGCCGGCCGCATGCGGAAGCGGTCGCCTTGAAGCAGGCGGGAAAGCGCGCGAACGGCGCGACCGTGTACGTCACGCTTGAACCTTGCGCGCACATGAGCGAACGGGGACCCGCGTGTTCGGACCTCCTCGTGGAGGCAAACCCAGCGAAAGTGGTGATTGCTCTAAGGGACCGCGATCCGCGCACCGCCGGAAAGGGAATACAGCGTCTTCGCGATGCCGGGATCGAAGGAAAAGTCGGCACCGGCCGCAAGGCGGCGGCCGCTTCGCTGGCGGGGTATTTCACCCGGCTGAAGCTCGGACGGCCGCGCGTTACGCTCAAACTGGCGCTGTCGATCGACGGCAAAATCGCACTTCCCTCGGGAGAATCGCAGTGGATCACCGGCGAGGATGCGCGCCGCCATGTTCATCTGGAGCGCGCGCGCGCCGACATGATCCTTGTCGGACGGGGGACTTACATGGCCGACAGGCCAAGGCTGGACGTCCGCCTACCGGGGCTCGAGGAGCGGTCGCCGAGGCGCGCGCTTCTGACTCGCGGTGAAGCGGTCGACGGATGGGAAATCCTTCATTGTCCGCAAGATGTGCATCGACTTCATGACGTCAATGACCTGCTGGTCGAAGGGGGGTCAGCGACCGCAACCGCGTTCCTTGCGGAGGACCTGGTCGATCGCATCCTGATCTATCGGGCGCCGATCATCGTCGGCGAGGGCAAGGCGAGCTTTGGCTATGTCGGGCTCGACGCCATCGCCGATGCTCATGGCCGCTGGCGCCCCGCCGGAGAGGAGAGACTCGGCGTCGACCGGCTCGAAGTTTACGAGCGGGTTCGCGAGGGCTAGGCGGCGGCAATGTTCACCGGGATCATCACCGACATCGGCACGGTCGCCACGGCGGAACAGCGGTCGGACCTCCGTCTGACGATCGGCTGCGGCTACGACATGGCGACCGTCGATCTCGGTGCGTCTATCTGTTGCTCCGGCGTCTGCCTGACCGTCGTCGACAAGGGGGATGGCTGGTTCGCCGTCGATCTCTCGACCGAAACGCTGTCGCGCACCGCGAGCGACCTATGGAAAGAAGGCTCGAGACTCAACCTCGAGCGCTCGCTTCGGGTCGGCGACGAGCTCGGCGGGCATTTCGTCACCGGTCACGTGGATTGCGTGGGCGATATCGTTGGGGTGTGCCCCGAACGCGGGTCGACCCGAATCGGCGTCTCGGTTCTGCCCGACTATGCCGCGCTCGTCGCCCCCAAAGGTTCGATCGCGCTGAACGGCGTCTCGCTGACCGTGAACGACGTGCGGGAGTGCGAAGACGGCACAACGCACTTCTCCGTGAATATCATCCCGCACACGGCTGAGCATACGACTCTGAGCTCAGTGGGCGCCGGCGGACAGCTTAATGTCGAAGTCGACGTCCTTGCACGCTATATCGACCGGATGCTCAGCGCCCGTTCACAATAGATAGCTCCGATTTTCGCTTTCCATCACACTACAATGTGATTATGGGCGCCGCCATGAGCACGACCCTGATCGATCAGCTGACCGCAATCATCGACACCGGCGAGGTGAGCCGAGCGGCACTTGCCCGGGCTGCCGGTCTCCATCCCAACAGCCTCCGAAAGCTCGGCGCAGCCGATTGGAATCCGACGGCCGACACATTGAAGCGGCTGGAAAAGCTGATCCAGCAGGGGACCACCAACGTTCTCGTCGGCGCGGAGACGATCATCGATGAGGCGCGCAACGGCCGGATGTTCATCCTCGTCGACGACGACGACCGCGAAAATGAGGGCGACCTCGTCATTCCGGCCCAGATGGCGACTCCGGACGCGATCAATTTCATGGCCCGGCACGGGCGCGGGCTGATCTGCCTCGCGCTAACCAAGGATCGCGCCGACCAGCTCGGGCTCGAGCCGATGACCCGGACCAACCGAAGCCGTAACGAGACGGCTTTCACGGTATCGATCGAGGCAAAGGAAGGGATTTCGACCGGAATCAGCGCCGCCGATCGGGCGCGTACCGTCTCGGTTGCAATCGATGCCGCCAACGATGCGGATGCGATCGTCTCGCCCGGTCACGTCTTCCCGCTGGTCGCCCGGCCCGGAGGGGTGCTCGTCCGCGCCGGCCATACCGAGGCCGCGGTCGACGTTGCTCGGCTCGCCGGCCTCAACCCAAGCGGCGTCATCTGCGAGATCATGCGCGACGACGGCTCGATGGCGCGGCTCGACGACCTCATGGATTTCGCGCGCAGCCACGGCCTCAAGATCGGCACCATCCGCGACCTTATCGCCTACCGACTGAAGAAGGATCACCTGGTCGAGCGGACGGCCTCCACCTTGTTCAAGGCGAACAGCGGCGCTGAGTGGGAGGCGCAGGTCTTCCGCGACAAGGCCAGCGGCGAGGAGCAGCTGGCGCTCGTGCACGGCAGCCTGAATACCGACGAGCCGGTGCTGGTTCGGATGCACAGCCTCGACCTCTTCGCCGACGTCCTCGGCGAAAAAGGGCCGCGTTCGGGCGTGCTACAGGCCGCGATGCGGGCCATCGAGAAGCACGGCTCCGGAGTCGTCGTCGCGCTTCACGCCGCCGCGCCCGGTTCGCTGTCCCGGTCGATCGACCTTCGGGCTGGAAAGCCGGTCGAAGGCGGGGACGCGGTTCGCGGCTATGGGACCGGTGCGCAGATCCTCGCCGCCCTCGGGATTCGCGACATGATCCTGCTGTCGAATACCAGTCACTCGCCGGTGGGTCTCGCAGGCTACGGCCTCGCGATCGTCGACGAGCGTCCAATCGACCTGGGCGAGTGACGTCATGGCGACGATCCTGATTGCCGAAGCGCGATTCTATCCGCATCTCAACGCCATGCTTCTGGAAGGAGCCCGCGCCGCCATCGAAGCGGCCGGTCACGGCTATGAAGTGATCAGCGTCCCGGGCGCGCTCGAACTACCCGGCGCGATTAGCCTGACCGCCAAGAGCGGGCGCTACTGCGCCTTCGTTGCCCTTGGTGTCGTTATTCGTGGGGAGACCTATCATTTCGAGATTGTCGCGGGCGAGAGCGCGCGCGCTCTGATGGATCTGACCATGCAGGGCTTCGCGATCGGCAACGGCATCCTGACCGTGGAAAACGAGGCGCAGGCGCTCGAGCGGGCGGACCCGAAACGGGGAGACAAGGGCGGAGACGCGGCTCGCGCCGCCCTGGCGCTTTACGATCTTCGCGAGCAGTACGGCGCTTGACCAGCAAACCGGAGCACCCCCATCCCCTTGCTTTTCCTGCATTGCTTCTCGGCAATGTCGCGCTGGCGTTTGGGCCGTGGCTGGTTCGCCTGGCCGACACCGGAGCGGTCGCGACCGCTTTCTGGCGGCTCGCGCTAGCGCTGCCATTCCTCTGGTTTCTTGCCCGGGCATCCGGACAACAACCGCACTGGCCGAAGCGCGCGCTCGTCATCATCCTCGTCATCGCGGCGGTTTTCTATTCGCTCGATCTCGCTGCCTGGAACGCCGGAATCCGGATGACCAAGCTCGGGAATGCGACACTATTCGGCAACAGTGGCAGCTTCGTCTTCGCGATTTACGGGCTGGTGCTTGCGGCGCGGCTCCCGTCCTTCCGCCAGGCCGGAGCGCTCGCGCTCGCGGTGCTTGGCGCCGTGCTTCTGATGAGCGGCAGCTACGAGCTCAGCCCCAAGAATCTCGGTGGCGACCTGCTGACCCTGGTCGCCGGCTTTCTTTACGGTGGCTACCTGATCTTCGTCGAGCGGGCCCGGACCCGGCTCAAGCCGCTACCGCTGCTCTTGCTCGTGACGCTTTTTTCGACCCCGATCCTGCTCGCGATCAGTGTCGGCTTCGGCGAAATAATCTGGCCGCGCGACTGGACTCCGCTGATCATTTTCGCGCTCTCCAGCCAGGTCGTCGGCCAGGGCCTACTGGTCTATTCGATCGGTATTTTCCCGCCACTGGTCGTCAGCCTTGCACTCCTCACCCAGCCGGCAGTCTCGGCCGCAATCGGCTGGCTGGCTTATGGGGAAACGCTCTCCGCTACGGACTGGGTCGGGGCCGTCGCCATCGCGGCGGCGCTCGTGTTCGTCCGGCTCCCCGAGCGGGGCTTGCGCCGGGCGGCCGCGCAGCCCAGTTGAGCCGCATGGCAGACACGAGTCCCTTCGAGCAGATCCGCAGTCGCCTGGCGCTCGCCGTTGGCGAAAATGCAGTGTTCGATGGCTGGACAGCGAAGGCCGTCGAATCCGCCGCTGCCCAGTTGGGTATCGATTCGGCGCAGGCGCGCGCAGCCTTCCCGAAACGCAAGGCGGCGATGGTCGACGCATACATCCAGGGCGTCGATCGCGAGATGGAAAAGCGGCTCCCGCCCGCCAATCTTCAAGCCGCGAAGATCCGTGAGCGGATTCGCGCCCTTGTCTGGACCCGCCTTGAAATCATGGGACCGGCGCGCGAAGCGGTGCGCAGCGCCCTGTCGATCCTATCCATGCCGCAGAACGTGGCGCATGCGCCCGGAATCGCCTGGCGCTCGGCCGATCTCATGTGGCGGCTCGCCGGCGATACGAGCACCGATTTCAATCATTATACGAAGAGGATGACGCTCGCCGCCGTCTACGGCTCGACGCTTGTCGCTTGGCTCGACGATTCCAGCGAGGCGTGGAGCGACACGGCCGCCTTTCTCGACCGGCGCATCGATAATGTCATGCAGTTCGAAAAGTGGAAGGCGCAATGGCGCGCCCAGGAGCATTTCAGCGTCAGCCGCTTTCTTGGCCGGCTTCGTTATCCGCCGCGCTAGGCGCGTCGCCACCTTTCGCGCGGCGTTATTGATAATGAGTTGCAACTGAGCTAGGCGCGCAGCCCATGATCATCTCGGTTGTGACTCGCGCCGCGCGGTTGTGGCTAGCCGTCTTCGCGGCTGCGCTCTTTGCATTTTCGATGCCCGCATCCGCACAGGAGAACGGCGCAGCGACGGCGTGGCGCCTGCTCGATTATGTGTCGGTCGATTATGCGGGCGCGGTTTCCAACGGAAAGGTGATCAGCGCGTCGGAATATGCCGAGATGCAGGAATTCGGCGCTTCGATCGACGAGCGCCTCAAGGCGCTTCCTCCGAAGCCGGAGAAAGCGAAGCTTCTTGCTGCGAGCGCGAGCCTGCGGTCTGCAATTGCCCAGAAACAGTCGCCGGACGACGTCGCCAACATCGCCCGCCGGCTCGGGAAGGCGCTACTCGACGCCTATCCCGTGCCGCTCGGGCCGCGAAAGGCGCCGGACCTGAAACTCGGCGCCAAGCTTTACGCCGAGACCTGCGCCGCCTGCCACGGGATGACAGGTCACGCGGATACTGCGATGGCGAAGCAGCTCGACCCGCACCCGGTCGCATTCGCCGACCATGAGCGTGCAGCCGAGCGAAGCCCGTTCGCCCTCTACCAGGTCATTGACCAGGGCCTCGAAGGCACGGCGATGGCGAGCTTTTCCAACCTTCCGCCAGAAGAGAAATGGGCGCTCGCTTTTTACGTCGGCCACTTCGCCTATCCGGAATCGCTGCAAGCGCAGGGCAAGCAGATTTGGGAATCGGACGCGCAACTTCGCTCCCGCATCTCCAACCTGGACGTCTTGAGCGGCCTTTCGGAAAAGGCGCTGGGCCAGCAGATCGGGCAAGAGAAAGCGGCAGCGGTTCTTGCTTATCTGCACACCCATCCGGAAGCGGTTACGTGGGGTGGCGCCTCGGCCCTGACGATCGCCCGCCAGAAACTGCAGCAGAGCCTCGCCGCCTATGAAGCCGGCGACCGCGACCGGGCCAAGGATCTCGCGCTCGCCGCCTATCTCGACGGTTTCGAGCCGGTGGAAGGCGTTCTGAGTGCTCGCGACGGATCAATCGTTTCTCGAGTCGAAACGGCCATGGGCGAGCTCCGCTCGGCAATCGCGTCCGGCAAGCCCGCGGCCGAAGTTCACGCCCGGGTCAATGCTCTGAACGCCCTCTTCGACGAATCCGAAGCCGCGCTCGCACCCGACCAAGCGACCGCCGCTTCGACCTTCCTGGGCGCCTTCACGATCCTGTTCCGCGAGGGCCTCGAGGCCCTGCTCATCGTTGTCGGCATGCTCGCCTTCCTTCGCAAGGGCGATCGGCCCGAGATGATCCGTCCGGTTCACGCCGGCTGGATCAGCGCGCTCGTCGCCGGCGGGCTCACCTGGCTTGCGGCGACGACTCTCATCAGTATCAGCGGCGCCAGCCGCGAGCTCACCGAGGGCTTCGGCTCGATCCTTGCCGCGGTGGTCCTGCTGTTCGTCGGCATCTGGATGCACGGCAAGGCCCAGGCCGACGAATGGCACCGGTACATCAAGGAAAAGGTCGGCCAGGCGCTATCCAAGAAATCCGCCTGGTTCCTGTTCTTCCTCGCCTTCATCGCGGTTTATCGCGAGGTGTTCGAGACGATTCTCTTCTACGCTGCGATGGCCGCCGAGCAGCACGTCGAGGCGCTGGTCGCGGGCGCACTGACGGGCGCCCTCGCGCTGGCGGTCATCGCGGTGCTGATGCTGAAGTTCAGCCAGCGCCTGCCGATCGGAAAATTCTTCGCCTACAGCTCCGCCCTCGTCGCGGTCCTCGCCGTCGTCCTCGCCGGCAAGGGCGTCGCCGCGCTGCAGGAATCGGGCATGGTCGCGGTATCGACGGCCCATTGGGTTCCGCGCATCCCGGCCCTCGGGATTTTCCCGACCGTTCAGGGCATCACGGTCCAGGCCGTCACCCTGGCAATCCTGTTGATCGGCTTTGCCTGGAACAGCCGCGAATCGCGGCGGCTCGCCGCGGCCGAGTAAAAGCTGGAATCCGCTTCACCGCTCGCTTATTCCTGGCTGCCAAGCAGGAGAGTTGAGATGGCGGGCGTCAACAAGGTCATTCTGGTCGGCAACCTGGGCGCGGATCCGGAGTCGCGGTCGCTCAACAACGGCGGCGAGGTCGTCAACATGCGCATCGCCACATCGGAAAGCTGGAAGGACCGTGACGGCAACCGCCAGGAGCGGACCGAGTGGCATAATGTCGTGATTTTCAACGAGAACCTGGGCCGGGTCGCGAAGAGTTATTTGCGCAAGGGGTCGAAGGTCTATGTCGAAGGCCAGATCCAGACCCGCAAATGGCAGGGCCAAGACGGCAACGACCGCTACACGACGGAAATCGTTCTTCAGCGTTTCCGAGGCGAACTGGTGCTCCTCGACAGCCGCGACGGCGGCGGTGGCGGTGGACGCGACTATGCCGACCAGGACTTCGGCGGAGACCTCTCGGGCGGGGCTCAGCGCCAGCAGTCCCGGCCGCAGCCAGCGACCTTCGATACCGACCTGGATGACGACGTTCCGTTCTAGGAATCGCCTCTCTTCAATTTCGCAAGCGCCGCGAACGGTCCGGCCTGCTCCTCGGTCAGGACCCCCGCGTCCTGAAGCGCAGCCTCGGCCCCCGCGCTTCGCGGATAGGGGTCCATGTTGAGCGCCAGCGTGTCGGCGATCGCCGCGCCGAGATCGATTGCGGCGCCGTCATGGAAGACGATGTCGCAATCTTCCGGCGCAAGCTCGATCTCCTCGTCCGGCCGGCCCGCTCGGGGCTCCGGCAGAAAGGCAATCTCGAACGCTTCATCGACATGCTCGGCGACCGGTTCTCCCGTCGCGACGCAGCTTTGTTCGAGGGAGGCCCGAAGGCGGCCTTGGCAGCGAACCGCGCTTCCGTCACGGGCAAGGCAGACGTGGGCCTCAAGCCGCTCCAGCGAGCGCAGTCCAAGCCGCCCGGCGATCGCCGAACGCTCCTGGTCGTCGGCGACGAGATCGAGGCGGTCTCCGTCGCGGATCCGGTCGAGCGCAATTCGATGGCCGAAGTCCCCGCTCACCCGACCCGGCCCTCCTCCAGCGTTCGGCCAAGCCGTTTCCAAAGTTCGGCCAGCGCCGTCGAGCTGTGGCGAAGCGCCCCGTCCTTGGGGGCCTCGCCCCGGTACAGGCTGGAAATCACGGTTTCATCCCAGCCGCGCTCGTCGTGGATGGCGTCGCGCCATTCGTCGACCCGGCGCTCCAGCGCTCCGACCAGCTTGCGAACACGGCGCCCCAGGCCAGGATCGTTGAGACCGAGCTCGCGATGTTCCGAATCCATAGATTCGATGAAGCGCTCGGTCAGAGCCGCCGAGGCAGCATCGCCGGCGGGGCTTCCCGACTCCAGCCTGACGATGAACAGCGCGCAGACGGTTGCGAGCGCCGCGAAACGCCCATCAATGGTATCGGCGACCTCGCCTTCCAGGTACCAGTGCGGCCGCCGGGCTTCGGTCACGACCTCGTCGAACAGGGTCCGCCCGCGGGCCGGCTCGCTCGTTAATCTGCGGAACAGGAATCGGAGCATAGTCTTGCCTACCATGGCGTGAGGGTTGCGTGCGTGCCGTCACAGCGCATATTGGCGATTGCCGCTGCGCGACAAGTCCTGTCTAGAGCTGTTAACGGCGAATCCGGGAGACGAATGGGAATGAGAGCTGCGACTGCAAGGATCGCAACGGCGCTGATTGGCGCAACCGCGCTTGCCGGTTGCGTAAGCATCAATGACCATCGCGGAGCCGTCATCGATACGCAGCTCGTGTCGGCAATCCAGCCTGGCGTCGATAACAAGCAATCGATCGAGCAGATGCTGGGCCGTCCTACGTTCACCGGCGAGTTCGGCGACAGCGACTGGTATTACGTCTCCCGCGACACCAAGACTTTCGCTTTCCGCAACCCCAAGGTGCAGAAGCAGACGGTGCTGCACATCGCCTTCGACACGGCCGGGAACGTCGCGACGATGCACACCACCGGAAAGGAACTGATCGCAAAGATCGATCCGGTGCACGACAGGACGCCGACACTGGGCCGCAAGAGCTCGCTGTTCAACGATTTGTTCGGAAACATCGGGACGGTTAATTCGCCGATGACTCCCGGCGGCGGTGGCGGCCCCTACTAAGGGACTTCCCGTAGCTTTTGCGTTCGTCCCGTTTCGCCTAACGGTGGCGGAATGACCGCGACACCTGCCGGAATCACCTATTCCGATTATCTCAAGCTCCACCAGCTGTTGTCAGCGCAGCAGCCGCTGTCCGACCTCCATGACGAAATGCTGTTCATCGTCATCCACCAGACCAAAGAGCTGTGGATGAAGCAGATGCTTCACGAGTTGCGGCTTGCGATCGGGCTGGTCGGCGATGACCGCTTTGCCGAAGCCTATAAGGCGATGGCCCGGATCAGCCGGATCCAGGCGGTGATGACCTTGTCCTGGGACGTCCTTTCGACCCTGACCCCCGTCGATTATCTGAAATTCCGCGATGTCCTCGGGACGAGCTCCGGTTTCCAGTCCGAGCAGTTCCGCGAGATCGAATTCCGGCTCGGTCTCAAGAACCCCGCGTTTCTCGAGCAGCACGCCGAGGGCAGTTCCGGCCGAGCGCGGTTAGAGACGGCGCTGCGCGAGCCAAGCCTGCGCGAGGCGGCGATCAGTGCGCTGGAGCGCGCGGGCTTCGATGTCGGCGACCGGTCCACCGACGCACTCGCCGCGGCG
>Ga0207678_10002798_pt1 | contig 15830 bp, 12 predicted proteins | sample KBSC63metaG_FD_184319 | JGI IMG/M metagenome (GOLD analysis project Ga0207678, IMG submission 184319) | Corn rhizosphere microbial communities from Kellogg Biological Station, Michigan, USA - KBS C6-3 metaG (SPAdes) (version 2) | ecosystem: Host-associated > Plants > Roots > Rhizosphere > Soil ...
TTGCGTTTGAACGCAGTCCCTTCGAACTGGTCTTTCAGAACTGATTCCAGGCTCTTCTTGGCGGCGATGAAGGCCGCGTAATTCTTCTTTTCCATGACGATGGAATCGCCCGTCGACACCAGCGAGCGCAGCGCCGCATCCTCGTCCGGCGGAAGGCTGGCGGGGCCGTCGGTGCGCTCGATGCGGGTCTTGTTCCTGGAGAACCAGCCGCCGTCTTCCTCGACCAGCCGGACATGCCCGCGCACGCCCATGTCCACCAGCGCAGCAGCGAACGTGCGGTTGTCGGCAGCCATCTTGGTGACGTAGCGCATGCCGGCGGGCGTAATGCCCTCGGGCGGCGAGAAAATCGGAACGACGGTGCCCGGCCGCGGGTCGCGCCCGGCGCGCTGCCAGGCATAATAGAAATAAGCGAGCAGCCCGATCAGCGCCCCGGCGCCGACCAACGGCGGGCCATTGTCCTCCAGCCATGCGGTGGTCTGGCTCGCTGCCGCGGATTCGTCGACCAACCCCTTGGGAAAGGCCGCTGCGACCGTCAGTCCCTGATAGGGTTCGAGCGGGGCGGTCGTCGCGAACGCGATCTCGCCGGGCTTTTCCTCGATCACCTCGGCATTCGACGCAGTCGAGCCCTCGGCCCCGGTGTAAGCCGCGCGCTGGCCAAACTTCGCCGGCGCCGGAAGGTGGATCCGCGCCTCGGCGACGTCGATCGGGAAGATCCAGCCGGTCCCGGTCACGTTCCAGTAGAGCTCGTCATATTGGGGGAAGAAGCCGAGCTCGCGGGTCGCGCGATAGCGGATGACGTAGCGATGCTCGCCTTCCTCGACATATTTGTCGGGGTCGCCGAGCTTGATCCGCACGCCGTGATTGATGACTTCGGTCGAAGCGGGAACCGGCATCCCGTCGAGGGTCGCGCCTTCGAAGGTGAAGTCTATGTGGACCTGCCGGCCGAGCCGACCCTGATATCGGGTCGGGAAGTCCCGGAAGATGCCGTGGTTGATCCGGTCGTGCTCGGCGCGGACGTCAATCGTCTCGGTCACCTCGACCGAGGCGTCACGCTGGATCTGGATGTCGCTCCAGAAGTGGAGGATCCGCTCGTCGGCCTGCGCCGCCGCGGGGAGGGCGGCGAGCAGGAGGGCAAGGCACGCCCGCCGGAATGCACCCACGATCAGGCTGCCGAGAAGGAGACCTTGGGCGCGGTCTGGATCGTCTGGTCGTCGTCCTGGTAGAAGGGTTCCTCGCTGAACCCCATCGGGCGCGAGATCAGCACCGCCGGAAAGCTCTGGATCGTCGAATTGAGGTCGCGAACCGTGGCGTTGTAGTAGCGCCGCGAGCTTTGCAGCTCACCCTCGATCCCGGCGAGCTGGTCCTGCAGCTGGAGGAAGTTGGTGTTGGCCTTGAGTTCGGGATAGGCCTCCGCGACGGCGAAGAGCCGGCCCAGCAGCCCGGTCATCTGGGCGTCGGCCTGCGCCGTTGCCTGGACGCTGCCCGCGGTGAGCGCGGCCGAGCGGTTGGCGCTGACCTGTTCGAACACCTCGCGCTCATGCGTCGCATAGCCCTTCACCGCTTCGACGAGGTTGGGAATGAGATCGGCGCGCCGCCGCAGCTGGACCGTGATCCCGCTGAACCCCTCCTTCACGAGCGCGCGCAGCCTGACCAACCGGTTGTAGAGCCCGATCATTGAGAGAACGAGCAGCACGAAGACTGCTACGATGACCCAGCCGATGATCCCCATGTGATAACCCCCATTACCGACCCGGCGAACAGCATAAGGCTGTTTGGAACAGCCGCCTAGCCGTCATTCCAACAGCGACGGTGAGTAAATGTGCCGCGCGGCCAATGTCTGCTTTCGACCCAGGCTGACATTAGCAATCGTCTTCGGGCTAAGGTAACATCGGAGCGGGGGCGCGCATCGATGTTCAGGCTATTGAAGTTCAAGCCACCGCACGGCTGGAACGCTGTCACTTGGGAACTTGCCATCGTTACGCTTGGTGTCGTCATCGCGCTGGGTGCTCAGCAGATTGTCGAAGCGATGAGGGACCGCCGCACGGCATCGGAGACGCGCGCAGAGGTTACGGATGAGCTCAACAGCAATCTTATGATTCTTCGCCTTCGACAAGCAGCGGAGCCGTGCATTAAAGGCCGCTTGAACGAACTACGGGCTATGGTAACCCAATGGGAGACGACAGGATCGTTTGTAACTCCGAAATGGGTTTCACAAGCGCCGATGTTTCTAGTCGACCTTAGTCGCTATGACGCCGCTCAGTCCGCCGGACGTTTGGCATTGCTCTCCAGCGACGAGCAGTATCGTATGGGTGCGATCGTCGCGCGGCTCCGCAAGTTCGACAGCTGGCAGACGGCGGAGCGTGTGCCGTGGGGACGGCTTCGAGCGCTTCAGTTCGGCGCTGCCGCGCTTTCCAAGAACGACCAATCCGACATTCGGAGCGCGCTGCAGGACGCCTCGACTCTCGATTACATGGCCAACGCCAATCCCGCTGAAGCGTTACCGATGGCACGCAAGTTCGGCTTCAGGCCTGATGCAAGCGGCTTTCGTGAGACGGCACCGCAGGTCTGGCCCGGGGGCAAGTTCACACCTTCGATCTGCGCATCGATCGATACGCCGCCCGAGGAAGCTAATAAGAGAGTTGTGGTCCCCCTGGCATTATGACGCCTTTTACGGAATGACCGCTTTGATCCAAGTTGCCATTGGCGGAGTGGCAGCTTTCGACCCATTCCTGCCGTTAGCTCGGCATCGGGCGGCGGCTTATCACCTTACTGATTTTGGCACTGGCTGCAGCGGCAACGGGACTGTGATCGCTTGATCCAATGGAACTGTGATCGAAGGGTGCTCGTTCCCTTGAAGTCCATCTATCTTAGGTGAGCGGGGGCCGGTTTGTCCGACACAAATGGTACCGGGACGAACAGCATTTTCGAATTGCTGGTTCAAAGCGTCACCGATTACGCGATCTACATGCTAGATACGGAAGGTCGGGTGAGCAGCTGGAATGCCGGCGCGGAGCGTTTCAAAGGCTACTCGGCAGAGGAAATCATGGGAGAGCATTTCTCCCGGTTTTACACCGAGGAAGATCGGCAGGCCGGCGTTCCCAAGCGCGCTCTTGAAACGGCAAAGAGCGAAGGGCGGTTTGAAGCCGAAGGCTGGCGGGTAAGGAAAGATGGTTCGCATTTCTGGGCGATGGTAATTATCGACCCGATACGAAATCAGGCGGGCGAACTGTTAGGGTACGCGAAAGTCACGCGTGACATGAGCGAGAGGCGCGCAATCGAGGAGCAGCTGCGCCAATCACAAAAGATGGAAGCCGTCGGACAATTGACCGGGGGCCTGGCCCATGACTTCAACAATCTGTTGACTGGGATCAGCGGTAGTCTGGAGCTGATGCAGGCGCGGATTGCGCAAGGTCGAATGGCGGAGATTGATCGCTATCTCATGGCCGCCCAAGGCGCGGTGAAGCGAGCCGCAGCGCTTACTCACAGACTGCTCGCTTTCTCGAGAAGGCAAACCCTCGATCCCAAGCCGACGAATGTGAACCGACTGCTGGCGGACTTGGAAGATCTAATCCGGCGCACGGTGGGGCCGAGCATTGATGTCGAGGTAGTGGGCGCCAGTGGACTCTGGCCCACGCTCGTTGATCCCAATCAGCTCGAAAACTCTGTTCTAAACCTCTGTATCAACGCCCGCGATGCAATGCCCGACGGCGGAAAACTGACGATTGAAACTAGCAATAAATGGATCGATGAACGCGCTGCGCGGAGTCACGACCTGCCTGTCGGGCAGTACGTTTCGCTCTGCGTTACGGACACCGGAAGCGGCATGACCGCAGATGTCATTGCGAAAGCATTCGATCCGTTCTTCACGACAAAGCCCGTCGGTGAGGGGACTGGGCTCGGGCTCTCTATGATCTATGGATTCGCCCGGCAGTCCGGTGGTCAGGTCAGGATCTACTCGGAGGTCGGCGAGGGCACGACGATGTGTCTTTATTTACCTAGACACGCCGACGACGCTTCGCTCGCGGGCGAAATTGAAGCTCCGCCCACCAGTCAGGCAAGCGGCGAAGGCGAAGTCGTGCTCGTCATCGATGACGAACCAACAGTCCGCATGTTGATTTCGGAGGTCTTGGCCGATCTTGGCTATGCTGTAATTGAGGCACCTGACGGGCCCGCGGGACTGAAGGTGCTCGACTCTAACGTTCGGATAGATCTGTTGATCACAGACGTAGGTTTGCCGGGAGGCATGAATGGGAGACAGGTGGCCGATGCGGCTCGTGTCACCAGGCCTCATCTGAAGGTGCTGTTTATAACCGGATATGCCGAGAACGCAGTCATTGGAAAAAGTCGACTTGCCGATGGCATGTACGTGGCCACAAAGCCCTTCCAAATGGAGATGCTTGCCCATCGAATCCGGGAGATCATCGAAGCCTGATTGTGGGGCAGCTTCCACCCAAAGCGGACGTTAGGCGCCGGCCTAGAAAGCGCTTAGTCCCGTAATCGCGCGGCCCATGATGAGGGCGTGGACGTCGTGGGTGCCTTCGTAGGTGTTGACCGTCTCGAGGTTCGCCGCGTGGCGCATCACCTGGAATTCGGCGGAGATGCCGTTGCCACCATGCATGTCGCGGGCGATCCGCGCGATATCGAGCGCCTTGCCGCAATTGTTGCGCTTGATCAGGCTGATCGTCTCGGGGATCAGCTCGCCTTCTTCCAGCCGCCGGCCGACGCGCAGCGCCGCCTGCAGCCCGAGCGTGATCTCGGTCGCCATGTTGGCGAGCTTCAGTTGGACCAGCTGGTTGGAGGCGAGGGGCCGTCCGAATTGCTTGCGGTCGAGCGTGTACTGCCGAGCGGCGTGATAGCAGGCCTCGGCCGCGCCCATCGAGCCCCAGGCGATGCCGTAGCGGGCGCGGTTGAGGCAGCCGAACGGGCCCTTGAGGCCTTCGACGTTGGGCAGGAGCGCGTCCTCGCCGACCTCGACCTGGTCCATCACGACTTCGCCGGTGATCGAGGCGCGAAGCGACAGCTTTTCCTTGATCTTTGGCGCTGACAGACCCTTCGCGCCCTTCTCGAGCACGAAGCCGCGGATCTTGCCGTCGTGCGCGTCCGACTTCGCCCAGACGACGAACACGTCGGCGATGGGGGAATTGGTGATCCACATCTTGGTGCCGGAGATGACGTAGCCGCCCTGCACCTTCTGGGCGCGGGTGCGCATGCTTCCTGGGTCGGAGCCGGCATCGGGCTCGGTGAGGCCGAAGCAGCCGATCCACTCGCCGGTCGCGAGCTTCGGCAAGAACTTCTGCCGCTGCTCCTCCGACCCGTAAGCGTTGATCGGGTGCATCACGAGGCTCGACTGGACCGACATGGCCGAGCGGTAGCCGCTGTCGACGCGCTCGACCGCGCGGGCGATCAGGCCGTAGCTGACGTAGCCGAGGCCGGCGCCGCCATATTCGGGCGAAATGGTCGCGCCGAGGAGGCCGAGCTCGCCCATCTCGCTCATGATCTCGCGGTCGAAGCGCTCGTCGAGATAGGCCGAAGTCACCCGCGGCTGCAGCTTCTCCTGCGCATAGCCTTCGGCGGTGTCGCGGACGAGCCGCTCCTCGTCCGAAAGCTGGTGATTGAGATCGAACGGATCCTGCCAGTTGAACGGCAGGATGGCTGGCTCGGCCACGGCTTTTAGTCCCCGCTGTTGTGAAGTCGCGGGCGCTTTAGCGGTGCTGCGAGGACCGCGCCACCCCTGCGCTATTTCGCGGGGGAAGCGCCGCCGCCGCCGAACGTCTGCTTGACCGACAGGCCGACGCTGATGTGCTGGTCGCGCTCGCGATATTCGTTGATGATCGCTTCGGGTTGCGCGCGGTTGGGGAAGAACAGCAGCCGGTTGCGCTTGCCGAAGGTGTGATCGAGGTTGAGCGTGATCGAGGTCCGGCCGCTCGGCCGGTATTCGACGAACGCATTCCACCCCGGGGCACCGCTGAAGCTCGAATCGAACTCGTCGGTGCGGAAGAAGGTGAAATGCTTGTTGTCGAACGCCTCGAAGCCGTACGAAAAGGCGCCCGCGTCGCGGCGGACCGTCAGGTCCCACTGCCAGTCGGGGAAGAATCCGCTCCAGTTGCGCTGACGGCCGTTGATCGGATCCTCGACGCGCGTGCGCTGGATGGTGCCGGTGAGCTTGGCGCGCAGGCCCTTCCACAACTTGCCGAGCGGGGCGTCGAGCGTCAGGCTTGCGAAATAGCGCTTGCCGCTGCCGAGGTTGCCCGGCGCGTCGGCGCAGAACTTCGGATCGCCCGGGTGATTGACCTCGTCACAGATCAGGATCCGGTCCTGAAGCATGCTGACGAGGTCATGGCCGAGGTCGAGCTTGAACAATCCGTCGCCGAGCAGGGCATGATCGACGCTGGCGCGAAACTCCCACGTCCGCTGCGGCACGAGGTTGGCGTTGCCGCCATTGACCCGGCTGGTCGACAATTCCCCGAAGCTGATGAAGTCGTAGAAGTCGAGCTGGGCGACCGTCCGCTTGACCGAGAACTGGGTGTGCCAGCCGCCGCCCGGCTTCCAGTCGAGCGAGATATTGGGCTTGAGGAACTTGAGCGTCCGGTCGGCCGTGGCGTCACCGCGCACCGTCAGGGTGGAGAATTCATAATTCACCCCGCCGTCGACGCGAAGCGTGGGCGATAGGGTCTTGCCGACGCTGACATAGACCTCTCCGCGCTTCTCCTTCACCGTTGCGTCGGCGATCGAGAGGTCGACGGGCACCTTGGTGCCGTCCTCGTCGACCTGGTTGAGCTCCACATGGTCGTCGAGGGTGTTGTACGACGCCTCCGCTCCAGCTTCGAAGGAAAAGCCGAGGAGGCTCGATCGGGTCCAGCTGACTCGGCCGATGGTCTCGTTGCGCCTGGCGTCGATCAGCTGGTCGAAACCGCCGTTCGTCACCCCGCCTTCGTCGATCAGGCCGTCGCGCTGGACATATTGATCGAAGTCGTGCCGCTTGCGCCGGGTGGCCAGCGCGACGAACTTGATCGCGCCCTTGGCCAGCGGTCGGGTGACGTCGCCGCCAAGCTCGATCACCGGGTCGCGGTAATGCTGGAAGAGGTTGTCCTCGTGCTGCGGGTCGTCCGCGGGGGTGACGATGTTCTTCTGGAACAGGTCGAAGCGGCTCGGCTGCCAGCGGACGTTCAGCCGGTAGGCATCGTCCGCTCCGTGCTCGAGCGCATAAGCGGCCGAGATGAACGGGTTCTTGTTGGCATAGACATTGTGCTTGCGCCGGAACTCGACGAGCTCGCCGGTCTCGGCGTCGGTCAGCGTATCGGTACCTTCTTCGAACTGCTTGTTGAAATTGTTCCCGGCCGAGATGTTGAAGCTCGACGGCCCTTTCCGGATCAGCGCGTTGGCCGAGACGTTGGGCTGGATGAACCCCTGGTAGCGCCGCACCGCGCCCACAGTGACGTTGGCGTCGAATCCGCCGGCGTTGGACAGGACGATGTTGAGCACCTGGCTCTTTCCCGCATAGTCCGAGCCATAGAGGTCGCCCGAGCCGAGCTCGACGCGGACCACGCGCTGGGCGGGAATGCGCTGCAGCGTCGTGTCGATCGTCTCCGACTTGGTGCTCGGGCGAGCGCCGTTGATGACGACGTTGCCGGCAGTCCCGGCAAAGCCGCGCACGTCGACATTGCCGGTCCCGCTTTGCGTCGCGCCGAGGTCGAGCTGGAAACCCGGAACATGCTGCGCGATGTCGAGCGCGTTGCGCGGAGCGAACTGCGCGAAATATGCGGCGTCGTAGACCGTCGTCCGGCTGCTGCTCGGACCCGGCGACGCGACCGATCCGCCAGGAGCGGCCGATTGCGCGAGTGCCGGAGCGGCGAGAGCGAGCGCCGGAATTCCGACGGTGGACAGCCAGATGTGGCGCACCACGTTTGTTCCCCTTGTTGTTGAGCGGCGCCTAGGCACGGCATTGTCCGGACCGCGACGGAACTTCGATCAATCGACAGACGGATCGACCGAAGCCCGCGCCGCGACTCATGAACGGTCGAACGGCTGGGCTTCAGCGCACCCGGTCGAACAGCCGGCGCTGGACCAACTCGTCGACCGACAGCTGCCGCTGCCCCGAAGGCTCAGCCGAGCGGACGAATTCCGGCGTGATTCCGAGCGCCTTGAACTGGGTCAGCGTTTCCGCCGGAAGGTTGCGGTAGCCGATGCGCTCGAAGCCGGTGATGAACTCGGGCGAGATGCCGAGCGCTCGGAATTGCACCAGCTCGTCGGGCGGCAAATTGCCGTAGCCTGCCCGGGCGAAGCCGCCGATCCATTCCGGCGTTATTCCAAGCGCCTTGAACTCGATCAGGCTGTGAATGCCCGCCGGCCGGTATCCGGCCTGGGCGAGGTCGCGGATGTAGCGGCCGTCGACCTGGAGCGCTGCGAGCGCAGTCAGGTCGTCGATCGTCGGCGTCGGATAATGCGCTGCGGCGATCGCGTCGATCACGTCGCGCCGCGCATTGACCGCCATCAGCCCGAACGCCTGGTCCTGCGTCGGGCGGCCGATGCCGCGGTCGATCAGCAACTGGGTGAACCGCGCGTCCGCGGTGAACCCGCAATCGCCCGCCGCATAGGATTCGCCGCCATGCCCGGTGCAGTCGAGGCGCCCGGCTTCGCGGATCAGGGCAAAGCGAACCGGCCGGGAGCCGGAAGCGCGAAACCCTGCGGTATCGAGCCCGACGAGCTCCGAGGGCAGGAACTCGGCCGACCAGTCGTGGCGGTCGCGGTCGCGGTCCTGGTCGCGAAAGGTGGCGTGGATCCGCGCGCCGTCCCCCCGCTGCGGCTCGAGCGTGAAGTGGATCCAGTCGGACGGGGCTGCGACGCAGGCCGAGGACACGGTCAGGGCCGCGACCATCAGGGCCAGCAGGAAGGTGAGACAGCGATTCATCGGGAATCTCCTTTCGTCAGGCAAGGCTCGCCCGTTCGCCCGGGCCAGGCGTTGAAAGTTCGGCAGTCTGCTGTGGTCAGGGTTGCGGCGGTCGATCAGCCGTCGTCGGAATCGTCCTCGGGCGGTTCAGGCGGCCGCGGCGCAGCGGGCGGCCGTGCTCCTTCAAATGGCCAGCCCTTGAACTTGGGCCCGGTGACGTGGACGTCCCCAGGCGCGCCCATCGCCCGCTCGACGATCTGGCTGTTGGTCACCGCGCCGGCAGCGCGGGCGCGGGCGATCTGGGCCGGGCTGATCCCGAGCGTTCTGAGCTCCACCAGGCCTTCGAGGTCGGGCCGGGCGCCGGCGGCGATCGCGCCGCGGACGTACGAGCCGTTGAGGCCGATGGCGCGGGCTTCGACGAGCTCGTCGAGGCTGAGGCGAGGAAGCCCGGCGCTGGCCAGCTCCGCGACATAGTTCGGAGTGACCCCGACCGCCTTCATCTCGACGAAGCGGTTGGCGTCGACCCGGGCAAGGTGCGGAGCGGCAGAGCGGATCGCTGCGACATATTCGGGCGTGACTCCGACCGCGCGCATTGCATAATCCTTGTCGCGATATTTACTGGCCTGCTCGCGCGCCCGCTCGGCGACCCGCTGCGCCTGCTCGATCGCGCGGTCGCGGGCTTCGGAGGCGCGCTCGAGTGCGGCGTCGCGGGCGTCCTGCGCGCGGTCGGCTGCGTCCTGGGCAGCATCGGCCGCGTCTTCGGCTTCCTCGGAGTCGTAGCGGGCCTGGCCAACCGCTGCGACAGCAGTCGAGACCGACGTCGAAACGCCTTGGGCGATGATGTGCGGCAGGTCCGACGCCGGCTGCACCGGCTGATAGTAAGGCTTGGACGTGTCGACCTTCCGCGCGGCCAGGGCAGCCTTGGTTTCGGGCGTCTGCTTCGGGGTGAGCGTCAGCGCGGCGAGCGGGGCTGCAACGACTAGCGCACCGACGAATACGCCGAGCCCGAACGACCGTGCGGCGGGTCCGCGCACCGTCTTGCCGTCGAGCACGCGCGCAACACGGCGGGCAAGGGAACTGCGCGACGGGGCGACGCCGTGGGCGCCGAGCAGCAGGCCGGGGCATTCATGCCGGGCCACGCCGACCAGCAGCTGGGCATAATCCGTGTCGACAATGTCGGCTGCGAGCACCGCATCGTCGGCGGCTTCCTCGCGCAGCTGGTGCGCCTCGCGGGCGAGCATCCACACCAGCGGGTTGAACCAGAACAAGGCGGTCGCAACACGGGCGAGCAGCAGCTTGATCCAATCCATCCGGGCGACGTGGGCAAGCTCGTGCGCGATGATCGCTTCGGCTTCGTCCGCGGCTTCTACCGCGCGGCCGTTGAGCAGGATCACCGGACGCATCAGCCCCCAGCTGATCGGCGAGGCGAGCGCGTTGCTGGTGAGCAGCGCAGTGCCATGCTTGAATCCCATGCGCTGCTGGGCGCGGGCAAGGGCGGTCAGCCAGTGGCCGTCGATCAAGACGTCGGCCCGGGCGCGCAGCGCCACCAACCGGAAGATCGCGAGGAAGGTGATCAGCAGCAGGATGACGGCGGGCAGCGCGTAGAGCGCGGACGCAGCTTCAACCGGCCCGATCGAGAACGACGGTCTGGCCGCAGCCTTGCTCGCGGCCGAAGGCACGACTTTGCTTGCAGCGGCGGCCGTGGCTTGCGGCGCGGGTGCGACGCTTGCCGGTGGCGCAGCCTCGGGCGCCGGGGCCGCGAGCACCGGAATCTCCAGCGGCACGGTCGGCAACACCAAGGGTGCGAAGGCGACCACGACCAAAGCGAGCAGGCCGATATGCGCCACCCACGACCGCTCGGCCGCCGAGCGGTGGGTCATCAGCTTCAGCAGGCCGAGCGCGAGCCCGGCGACGATCAGCGATTTCAGCGCGATGCCGATGAGCACGGACATTATTTGCCCCCTTTCGCCTGCCGGGCGCGGGCGATCATCTGTTCGAGCGCGTCCAATTCGTCGTCCTGGATCTTCTCCGACATGCCGAGCAGCGCCGAGGCGGCGCTCGCCGGCGAGCCGTCGAAGAACACCCGCACGATTTCGGTCAGCGCCGACTTCTTTGCCGCGGTCTCAGAGACGACCGGGCTGTAGAGAAAGCCGCGCTCCGAGTCGCTGCGCTGGACAAAGCCTTTGTCTTCTAGCCGCTTGAGCATGGCGCGGATCGCCGAGCCGCTCAGCTGGTCGGGAAGGGCTTCGGCGATGTCGGCGACGATCACCGGCCCGCGCTCATAGAGGATATCGACGATCTGACGTTCGCGCGGCGGAAGCTTGCTCAGCATCATTATTCCCTTCCAGGCGCGGGATTCGCCGCGCTACGTTTGTAGCGTGTGCTACATTTGTAGCGTCGATGCAAGAGCAATTTCGACGAACGGTGGCGGAGAGGGTGGGATTCGAACCCACGGTGAGCGTGAACCCACGGCGGTTTTCAAGACCGCTGCCTTAAACCACTCGGCCACCTCTCCTTAATCGAGGGCCGCATATCGTTCGGAGCGCCGGGCTGTGCAAGGCGCGCGATGAACCAAGCTGGTCGTATGTGGGTTGGACGCACTAGCCTCGGTTGTAGCGAGGAGGCGTTGTGAGCGTGAGCAGCTGGATTGCAATCGGAGCAGGGGCGGCGAGTCTCGCCTCGACGACTCCGCAGCTCGCGCAGGTCTATCCGGCGGCGGCCCAAACTTACCAGCCGGCCTATTCCCAGCCGGCCTATACCGCTCCGGCGGCCGATCCGTGGCAGAGCTACAAGGTCCGGCTGATCGCGCTCGCCCGGCAGCAGGGGGTGCGCCAAGCCACGATCCAGTCGGTCATCCCGGGCCTGCAGCTCAATCGCCGGGTGATCCAGCTCGACCATGCCGAGCCGCTCGCGTCGAGCTCGGGCGGGGTGCCGTCGATGCAGCCCTACATCCGCAAGCATGTGACGACGTCGCTGATCAGCCGCGGGCAGAGCAATTACGCGAATCATTACCAAGGCCTGCGCTGGATCGAATCGCGCTACGGCGTCGACCCAACGATCCTGCTGGCGATCTACGGGCACGAGACCAGCTACGGTCTGGTCACCGGAAGCAACGACCTGCTCGAGGTGCTCGGGAGCATGGCCTATGGCGGCCGCCGCCGGGCGATGTTCGAAAATGAGTTCATCGCCGCGCTGAAGCTGATGGACCAGGGCGTGCCCCGCTACATGCTCAAGGGCAGCTGGGCAGGGGCCACCGGTTTTCCGCAATTCCTGCCTTCGGTCGCCCTGCGCCTTCGCGCCGATGGCGACGGCGACGGCTATGCCGACATCTGGCGCGACGAGCTCGACGGCCTGGCCTCGATCGCCTCCTACCTGCGCGATGCCGGATGGAAGCCGTCGGTGCCTTGGGGCGTTCGTGCGCAAGTCCCGCTGAACCTCAATCGCGCTGCGCTGCGCAGCACGATCACCGCGCCCAAATGTCCGCAGGTGTACAAGCGGCACACCCGCTGGCTCACCGTCCGCGAATGGCGCTCGCTCGGGGTCACGCCTTATTATTCGGGGCTCGGCGACAATGAGATGGCGACCCTGTTCGAGCCGGAGGGCGCCTCGGGCTCGGGCTATCTCCTGACCAACAATTATCGCGCGATCCTCGATTACAATTGCTCGAATTTTTACGCCATGTCGGTCGGACTGCTGGCGAATGCGATTGGTCGGCGGTAGACAGGGGCTCCCGCCCATCGAGCAGTAGGATTCTGGTCCACTTCATGCGCCGCTTTGCCCTGTTTGCCACCGCCGCTTCAGTCCTCCTCGCAACCGCTGCGCCAGCCGCCGCCCCGCAATTCGATACTCCGGCCAAATATGCCTATCTGATCGATCTCAGCTCCGGCGCGACGCTGTACGAGAAGAATGCCGACGCGCGCATGCCGCCGGCATCGATGGCCAAGATGATGACCACCGACGTCGCGTTCGAGCTGATTGACAGCGGCAAGCTGCCGCTCAGCAAGATGTGCACCGTTCGGCCCGAGACGTGGCAGAAGTGGCATGGCCCGCAGGCCGGATCGACCATGTTCCTCAGCCCCAACGAGCAGGTCAGCGTCGAGAATCTGCTCAAGGGCATAGTGACGCTTTCGGGCAACGACGCTTCGGTCGTCCTCGCCGAGTGCATTTCCGGGACCGAGCAGGCCTTCACCGACCAGATGAATTCGCTCGGCAAGAAGATCGGCTTGACCAACAGCCACTTCGGAACCGCCAACGGCTGGCCCGACAATGGCGTGACCTACGTCTCGGCGCGCGACCTCGCGACGCTCGCCCGGTACGAGATCGAGAACCATTACAAGCTCTACAAGCAATTCTATTCGCTGCCGAGCTTCACCTGGGGCAAGACGCTCGGCTCCGGCCAGGACATCACCCAGCAGAACCGCAACCCGATCCTTGGCGTCATTCCCGGCGCCGACGGCCTCAAGACCGGCCACACCGACGAGGCCGGCTATGGCTTCACCGGCTCGGCCGAGCAGAACGGCCGCCGGCTGATCATGGTCGTCGCCGGGCTCGACAGCTGGAACGCGCGGGTCAACGAGTCCAAGCGGCTGATGGAATGGGGCTTCAATGCCTGGCAGGCCAAGCCCCTGTTCCAGGCCGGCGCCAAGGTCGGCACCGCCAAGGTCCAGCTCGGAAGCTCGAGCGAAGTCAGCCTGGTCGCGCCGCGCAACCTCGCCGTCACTGTGCCCGCCGGGCTGATCTCCAGCGCGGTGACCAGCATGAAGATCCGCTACCAGGGCCCGGTCGCCGCTCCGATCAAGAAGGGCGACCATGTTGCCGACCTGGTGATCACCACCAGCGACACGCCGCCCCAGGTGGTCCCGCTCGTCGCCGGCGAGGACGTCGGCCAGGCCGGCTTCTTCGGTCGCATCTGGCTCGGCTTCAAGCAGCTGCTCGGGATGGCGTGACCGCCCGCGGCAGGTTCATCAGCCTCGAAGGCGGGGAGGGGGCCGGCAAGTCGACGCAGGTGAAGGCGCTGGCCGCCGCCCTCCGCGAGCGCGGCCTCACCGTGGTCGAAACCCGCGAACCCGGCGGCAGCGAAGGCGCCGAGAAGATCCGCGAACTGCTGCTCGACGGCCCGGAGGAGCGCTGGGGACCAGAGGCCGAGGCCTTGCTGTTCGCAGCTGCCCGCGCCGACCATGTCGCGCAGACGATTCGGCCAGCCCTTGACGCTGGGCAGTGGGTGCTGTCCGACCGCTTCGTCGACAGCTCGCTGGCTTACCAAGGCGGCGCCGGCGGCCTCGGCATCGAGGCGGTGCGGGCGATCAACAGCTTCGGCATCGGCGACGCCTTTCCCGACCGGACCCTGGTGCTGCAGCTCGACGAGGGCGGCGACCGCGCGCGAGCGCGCGATGCCGCCGGAGCCGACCGCATCGGCGGCCGCAGCGCCGAATATCACCACAAGGTCGAGCTCGCCTTCCGCCTGATCGCCGTCGAGGAGCCCGATCGCGTGAAGCTGATCGACGCGTCGGGCGTCCCGGCCGCCGTCACCGCGCGCCTGCTCGACGCGATCGCGGACCTGCTGCCGTGATCGTCGGCCAGGACAAGGCGGTCGAGCAATTCGCCAGCGCCTGGGCGTCGCGCAAGCTCCACCACGCCTGGCTCCTCGCCGGGCCGCGCGGCGTCGGCAAGGCGAGCTTCGCCCATGCCGCCGCTCGCCGGGTGCTCGCCGACGCGGCGGGACCGGCATCGAGCCTGCCGGGCGTCGAGACCAGCGATGACCATCCGATGGTCAGGCTGGTCGAAGCCCGCAGCCACCCCGACATGCGCCAGCTCGAGCGGCTGGTGAACGAGAAGACCGGCAATCTCGCGCGCAGCATCAGCGTCGACCAGGTCCGCTCGCTCGCCGATCTGTTCGATCTCAGCCCGGCGATGTCCGACTGGCGCGTGGTGATCATCGATTCGGTCGACGAGCTCGAGCCCGCCGGCGCCAACGCACTCTTGAAGATGCTCGAGGAGCCGCCGCCCAACAGCATCTTCTTCCTCGTCAGCCACGCCCCCGGACGGCTTCTCCCGACGATCCGATCGCGCTGCAGACGGCTGGATTTTCAAGCCCTTGACGATGACGCCATGACGTCGGTCCTCGAGCTGGCCGCGCCCGAGACGAGCGCCAGCGAACGCGCGAAGATCGTTGCGATGTCGTTCGGCTCGGCGGGCCGGGCGCTCGCCTTCGCCGAGCTCGGCTTGGCCAAAATCGAAGATGCGGCCACCGCCATCCTGCGCCAGGGCGACCCGACCAACGCCCGCCGCTCGGAGCTCGCCTCGGAGCTCGGCAAGCGCGGCGCCGGGGAGCGATACGCAGCGTTCCTCGAGCTCGCGCCGACCCTGATCGCCCGCGAAGCGCGCCAGGTCGACGGCGCGCGGCGCGAACGGGCGCTCGACGCTTATGCCCGGGCCCGCGAGCTTGCTGCGGTCGCGCCGCGCGTGTCGCTCGATCCGGCAGCGACCGTGTTCCAGCTCGGCGGCATCCTCGCTTCGGTGGCGGACCCGCCGCTTCCTTGAAGCTCCGGCGAGGGGCGGTTAGGGCGGGCACGAATGTCCGAGCCCTTCTATATCACGACCGCGATCAGCTATCCGAACGGCCCGCCGCACATCGGCCACGCCTATGAGGCGATCGCCGCCGACGTCATCGCCCGCTTCCAGCGCAGCCAGGGCCGCGACGTGCGCTTCCAGACCGGGACGGACGAGCATGGCCTGAAAATGGCCCAGGCGGCCCGCGCCGAAGGCGTGGAGCCGCGCGCCTTCGCGAATAAGATGTCGCGTCTTTTCCAGGACATGTGCGACATTCTTAACGTGTCGTACGACCGCTTCATCCTGACTTCGGAGCCCGACCATTATCGCGCCAGCCAGGCGATCTGGAAGGCGATGGAGGAGAGGGGGGACCTCTACCTCGGCCGCTACGAGG
>Ga0207678_10002801_pt1 | contig 15827 bp, 7 predicted proteins | sample KBSC63metaG_FD_184319 | JGI IMG/M metagenome (GOLD analysis project Ga0207678, IMG submission 184319) | Corn rhizosphere microbial communities from Kellogg Biological Station, Michigan, USA - KBS C6-3 metaG (SPAdes) (version 2) | ecosystem: Host-associated > Plants > Roots > Rhizosphere > Soil ...
ATATCGGTGCGTGTTGCCGCCAGTTCGTCGACCACGCGCAGAGCTCCGACAAAACCTCCGGCCTCGCGGGTGACCGGAACCACCGTCGCTCCGTAGCTGCGGATAATGTCGACTCGCTCCCGGCTCATCCAGTCCGGCATGTAGATCTCGACCTTATGCCCGAGCGCCGCGCCCAGTGCGGCGAAGGCTATGCCGGTGTTGCCGCTGGTGACTTCCACAATGGTGTCCTGCGGCTGAATCAGGCCCTCGCGGTACGCCTGATCGAGAATCGAGAGCGCCATCCTGTCCTTGATGCTGCCGGTCAGGTTCATCTGCTCGTACTTCGCAAAGATGCGGCCGTACGCACCGTTGAAGGTGTAGCAGATCTCGAGCAGAGGCGTGTTGCCGATGAGAGCGGAGAGTTTATCGAGGGTGCGTCTGCATTCTATGTGCGACATATCTGGTCTCAAGAGAGTAAAGCAATCGTGATCTTCATTCCGTCTCCGTGCCCAACACAGCGGAAGAGGACGGAGGATGTGGGGTAAAGAATCGGATGCAATAAACGACTGCGCCAGCAATCAAAATGACGCCTGCCGTCCGCATCTCGTGTAGAAAATTCGGGCGTGACAAGAGAATAAAGAGAAAGCCGCACAATGCGAGAATCACTGGCAATGGATAAAGAGGCATGCGAAAGCCGCGGACTTTTCGCTCGCGGCGATGGCGGGGCAGCAGAACCGCCAGTCCCTGCAGAAGAAACTGGAACAGAATGCGGATCACGACCAACGTGGTAATGACCTCCTGCAAACGAAAGATGCAGCAGATGAGCGTGACGCCTCCAAGCGTGAGCAGCGCCACATGCGGGATGCGGTGCTTGGAGTGAACACGGCCGAACACCGCAGGGAAGTTTCCGTCCCTGGCCGCCGCAAAAGGAATACGCGAATAGCCCAACAGCAGCGCGAAGACGGACGAAAGCGCCGCGGCGGCAATCAGAACGACAACAACAGCAGCCGCACCGTGTCCGTAGAGCCGCTCCATAAAGGTTGCCATGGTGTACATGCGCGTGTGGGTGTCGGCCTCGGCCGCAATTTCGCGCCATGGAATCACCCCGAGCACGCTGATGTTCATCAGCAGATAGAGGACCGCGACAATCGCAATCGCTCCCAGCACAGCGCGTGGAATGGTGCGCTCAGGGTCGCGGACCTCGCCGCCAACGAAACAGACGTTGTAATAGCCCCAATAGTCATACGCTGAAACCAGCATCCCCGCGCCCAGGCCGAGAAAGAAGCCATGGTCGATATGGAACGCGCCCGCGGGAAAATCGAAAGCCATCTGCGCATTGAAATGAGTCAAGCCGGCGATGATGATGAACAGCAGCGTGGCAACCACCATCAGCGAAAGCCAGCGAACGATCTTGTCGATCTGCACGATGCTGCGATAGAGCACGATCAGCGCAAGCCCGCAGGCCGCCATGGCCATCAGCGATTGGCCGCTCAGCACCACAGGGACAGCGAAGATGTGTCCCGACGCCATGGGCACGCCCGCGTGGGGAAAGAAGTAAGAGAGATACAGCGAAAATCCGATGCAGCCCGACGCGATCGAGAGAGGCGCGGAAAACAACAATTGCCAGGCATAGAGGAAAGAAAAGGCGCGGCCAAGTTTCTTTGTGCCGTAAAGATTTTTCAGATAAGCGTACGAACCTCCGGCCTCGGGATACGCCGTCCCTAGTTCAGACCAGATGAGACCATCGCACAGCGAGAGCACCGCGCCCAAAATCCAGCCAAGCATCGCCTGCGGCCCGCCCATCGCCCCGACGATCAACGGCAGAGTGACGAACGGCCCTACACCCACCATGTCGATCACGTTCAAACCGAGCGCGGAGTTTGTGGAGAGGCCACGCTGTAGCTCCACCGTTTTGGTTGGCGTCTTCTTCTGGATACTAGCTCCCCTGAGCACGGCGGATGAGCGCATCACACTCCTGCCGCATCGTCGCTCGTGCGCTGTCGAGATTATCTCTCACCGTCGCCAGCCATTGCCGGTCCAAAGACAGTTGTTCGCTCGCCCTCATGATCTCGGGCTCAAGCGCCTCGCTTGCCGGACCACCGGGAATATGGCGCACCGCAACAAAATGGGCAGCACTTAATGAACTGAGGATATCCGCCGCAGAGAGACTGAGCGGGTCTTTCGTAAACGAAGGAAGCTCACGTTGAATAATCGCCGCCATCGCAACCGGGTCATAGCAGCCGTTCAGTTCCTTGACCGCGCTGCTAACAATTCCGTGCGCGGAGTGAAAACTCATGCCGGTGGAACGAACCAGCGTGTCGGCGAGTTCGGTCACCGGGAGAAAATTTCCTTCGGCGGCCGTGGCCATACGCTCAAGATTGAATTCGGCTTCAGACAGAACGCCGGCAAGAAGCCGAAGGCTGCGCTCTCCATCTTCAAACGCCGTGTAGGCCAGCGGCTGCAGATCGTCTTCTCCATCGTTCATATCGGCAAAAGGAGTGTTATGCAGACACCCCAGAACGCTCTGCGCCTGCGTGAGCGAGCGGCTCGCGAGAACCCGGACATGCTCCAGCGGCACCGGGTTCCGTTTCTGCGGCATGATGCTGCTGATCTGAACATAGGCGTCGCTGAGGCGGAGATAATTGAACTCCACCGTGCTCCAGAATAGAAGGTCCTGCACGAAGCGGCCGAGGCTCAACATGGCAACCGCGAGCACAGAGCAGCCTTCGCTCAGGTAATCGACCGAGGCAATCGCCCCGTAGGAGTTGACCTGCAGCCCCTCAAAACCCAGCAGAGCCGCAGTGAACGTGCGGTCAATGGGGAAGCCGGTGGTTGTGATGGCGCAGGCTCCCATGGGGCTGCGGTTCACCCGTTTGTAGGCCGCCTGCAAACGCTCGGAATCACGCTCCAGAACCTCGATAAACGCCATGAGGTAATGGCCAAGCGTCGTGGGCTGCGCGGGCTGATTGTGGGTATACGCGGGCACCAGCGCGGCGCGGTGCTTCCATGCCAGATGGACAAGCTGGCGGCGCAACTCCAGCACAGCGTCCAGCGCGTTGATCAAAAGCTGCCGGAGAACCATGCGATACATCGTCAGATCAATATCGTTGCGGCTGCGCGCCGTGTGCATCTTGCCGGCGACCTCCGGATCGCAGGTCGCCGCAATCTTCCGTTCCAGAAAGAAGAACAGGTCCTCAAAGCTGCCGTCATACTCCGCCGTGCGAATCTCGTCACGGTCGAGGGCGTCAAGAGCGCGCAGGCACTGCGCCGCCTCACCCTCAGGCATGATCTGCTGGCGCGCCAGCATCAGCGTGTGAGCATACTCAATCTCTAGAAGCGGATCGAGAAAGTATCGTTTCGCGTCGGCAAAGACCTGCTCCAGTACGGTGTCGCGATAGACTGGCGCAGGAAAAACAGATTTGGGCTTGGATTCGGACTGAGGCATTCTGTCCTTGTTCGATGCTGTGGATGATGGAGGAGGCGCGTACCGTATCCGGGTACACGCGCCTCCGCCTTCAGGTTAGAAACGGACCGCCGCGCCAAACTGCACAATGCGCGCTTCGAGAACCGAGCTTCGGTTCACCTTCGCGGCTCCCGTGGGAATACCCTTGGCATCGACCGGTTGAACGATAGCGAGGCCGGTGACATTGGTATGGTTCAGAAGGTTCTGCGCCTCGATGAAGAACTCGGGCGAGACGCGGTCGAACAGCTTCGAAAATGACCGGGTATAGCGCCCGTCGATCTGAACGATGTTCGGCGAACGGACCGTGTTGCGCGCCACGAACGCCGGACGCGTGATCGACGTAACCGTGCTGTCGCCGTTTTGCGCCGAACCGGTAAAGATGCTGCTCTGGTCGCCCGAACTGATGTTGGCCAGCAGCGAGAGCATGTTGTGATTGGCGACTTCGTTGGCGAAGCGGTTGTGCAGTGCAAAGGTCGGCTCCATCACCGCCGTCAGATTGAAGGCGCTGGGGCGGTTGACCGATGCATTGCCGTAGTCGCGGCGGTAGTTGGTCGTGTCTTCAATGCTGGAAGCGGAAGAGCCGACCTCGAACGTATTGACCTCAGGTGCGTTCGAAAGCGTATGCGACCAGGTATAGTTCGCATTGATCTGGATGCCACGCGAGATCGAGTGCGTGTAATTGATCACCAGCGCATTGAAGCTGGAATTGGCTCCCGACTCCACCTGCGTGACATTATTGAAGCGCGGATCGGCACGATACGCCGAACTGCACAGGTTCCCCACTGGATTGCATCCGCCGAAGACCGGCCGGCCATCGGCAAGCGTTCCGATGGGGTTGATCAGGTTGATATTGCGCTGAAGCTCCAGGTTGCGGCCATTCGCCATCACATAGCCGATCAGCAACGAGTCATACCGCGAGAGTTGCTGCGAAATCTGCAGGGTGGCGTTCCAGGTGTACTCGTTTTCGAAGTTGGGGGAGACGGTCGTGACATCCTGAATCGAGGTGTTGCCCACCGTAGAAGGAACGTCCGGGAACGCCGGTGCACCCGCGGGAGGAGTGCCAATACCCGCGGCATTATGCGAGACGCTATAGCTATACACAGAGGTCCGGTTCGATCCATCCTGGTTGAGCGCGTTGAACCACAGGTTCGTCGGTGTCGATTGATAGAACATCCCGACCGAAGCTTTCAGAATCGTGTTGTCCGTCGCCCGGTAGGTCAAGCCCACACGTGGCGCGAAGTTGGTCTTGGGAATATGGAAGTGGCGCGAGCTTGGATAAGGCGCGTTCGGGTTGGCCTGCGGCCCCTGAAAACGGTCGTAGCGAATGCCGTAGATGGCAAGCAGGCGAGGCGAAACCTGCCACGTATCCTGCGCGTAAGCGCCCCAGAACTGAGAGGCGTAGCCGATGCCTTTGCTGTCCGTCTTGCTGGAAAACGTGGTGTACGCGTAAGGATCGACCCCGCTCTTCGCGCGCAGATAGTTCTGTATCGCCGAATAGGCTGCTGTATTGCTGAAGGTGTACTGGTTGAAGGTGAGGTCGCGCTGGCGGTTGATCCGCTCCGCATAATTGAAGCCGAATTTGATCGTATGCTTGCCAAGCACCAGGTTGACGTTGTCGCTGCCGCTGGGTACCTTGTCCGTAAACTGGTCGCCGGCACTGCTGGACCCGCCGAGATTCGCCGCGCCCGCAACCACAATCGCCGGCCCGGTTCCGCCCGATGGCCCGGCAAAGTGCTGGTTGTTGCGGAAGGGCCACGAAAAGCGAAGCTCGTTCAGCGTGTGGTCATTAATTGTGGTGGTCAACTGGCCGGCAATCACATGCGCGCGATCGAGAAAATCGGCCGCAGTGCTCTTCGTATTGAGCCCACCCACCTGGGTGTTGAAGGGAAAATTGTTCTTGAAGTAGTTGTAGCGAACGAACATCGAGTTCTTCTTGTTGATGTTCCAGTCCACGCGCTCGTCGGTGAAGGTGCCGTGCAGCAGTCCAGGCGCTGCAACAAGCTGGTCTGCCGGAATCCCCAACGCCGCTGCATCCGCCGGCTTGATCGTCACCGCTGCCGGCGAACCTCGGGTGAGCTTTTCATAGGAGCCGAAGAAGAAGAGCTTGTCTTTGATTATGCGGCCGCCGAGATTCGCGGAATAATCCGTCAGTTGCAGGTCCGGCTTGGGTTGCGAGTGGTTCGAGAAGAAAGGATAAGCCGTAGCGTCCACCCAGCGATGGATGTACTGAAACACTCCGTGATAGCTGTTGGTACCGCTGTTCGAGATGACGTTATAGACGTTCCCCGAGGTCTCGCCGTACTCCGGCGCAAACGAGTTTGAGACCGTCTGCACCTCTTTCACAAAGATGTTGCCGATGGGAAACAGCCGCAGGCCGATGCGGTCGCTCTGCGTATTCACCATGCCGTCCATCTCGTAGTTGATGCGGTCCAGCAGGCCATTGGTATTCAGCGAGCGGGGAATGCCAAGCTCCGGGTTCGGATGGCCGCTTACCCCAGGCTGAAAGATGATGAAGTTATACGGATTACGCGAGACCAGGGGAAGATTCTCCACCTCCCGCGAGTCCAGCGTCCGCTGCAGGTTCAGCGTCGCCGGATCGATCAGGGAAGCCCCGGCGCTGACCTCGACCGAGGTGCTTGTGCTCCCCACCGCGAGCTTCGCGTCGAGCACAACTTCTTTTCCGGCGTTAAGTACGAGTTTGTCGTAATGGAGAGTGGAGAAGCCGTCTTTGCTGACCGTGACCGTATAGTTGCCGAGAGGAAGATTAGGCTGCACGAAGTAGCCATCGCTGCCAGTCGTCAGTTGGTTCGAGTAACCCACGTCCGGGTTGGAAATCGACACCACGGCGCCCGGAAGCGCCGCTCCGCTAGCGTCGGTGGCTTGTCCGCGTATGGTTCCGTTGATGGATTGCGATTGCCCCCATGCCGGGAAATTTACCGAAGAGGCGATCAGCCCCGCTGCTAAAACAGAGCCCAGGATGGAATGACGAACAGTGCGAAGGGTAGTCATAGTGCCTCCTCAATTGGACAGGCTGACAGCAAATACTTAGTAAAGTCTGCTTAGTAAGTATCGAGTGGTGGTGAGCATAGAGAACGCATTCCTCAAAGTCAACATAAAAATCTCGTCAATACTAACTTCTATGCCAGCAATGTGCTTTCGATGGCAGACAAACTCACCGAAACCGCGCCGTGAAGCTGTGCCTGAGTGCCCAGAGAGCTGGAACACAGGGCAGGCCGGGCAAACTCATTCTGCTTCAATAATTTCTCTGTCAGACGACAAAGCTCCGGATGGGAGCCAATGCCGCCGCCCAGAACGATCATCTCGGGATCGAGCAGAAGCGCAAGATCGACCAGGCAGCTTGCGAGGACCTGTGCCGTGTACAGCAGCGCCTCTGCGGCAACGCGGTCTCCTTCCCGCGCGAGGTCGAAGATCTGCGGTGCGCGCAACCTGGCGAGGGCAGCGTCGCAGTGCCCGGCCTGCTTTAGCAGCCGCAGCCACTCGGCCTCAATTCCCGCGCCGCCGATCGCTCGCTCCAGTTGTCCGGTGGCGCGCATGTGCAAAGGCTCGCGTACGGTGCCGCTCACGCCCATATATCCAATCTCACCCGCGCTCCACGTGGAGCCGTGGTGAAGCCGCCCATGCAGAAAAATTCCCGCCCCCACTCCGGTCCCCAGCGCCACAAAGATAAAGTTTTCTACTCCGCTGGAAGCACCATGCCAATGCTCTCCCACGGCCGCCAGATTGGTGTCGTTCTCGACAAACGCCGGAATGCCGGTCTGCTTCTCGATCATCGCCCGCAGCGGCACCTGGTTCCAGTTCTTCAGGTTCGGCGCGGAGATCACCACGCCTGTGTTAACGTTCGTAATACCCGGCGCACCTGCCGTGATATGCAGCACCTTTTTCAGTGACGCGCCGCTCTCCTGACACATCGCCTTGAGCCCCTCATGCATCAGCGCGCAGACAGCGCGGGGGGTCTTCTGCCGGTCGGAAAACTGCGTCGACCATTGCGTAATCACCTTGCCGTTCAGGTCCGCCAGCATCATGCGCAGCCGGGTGCCGCCAATGTCCGCACCGGCGACATAGCCATGGCTAGCCCGGAACCGCAGCAGCCCCGGAGGACGGCCGCCACTGGATTCGCCCTCGCCGAGGTTCTCCACCAACCCCAACTTCTCCAGATACGAGACCGCGCTCGACACCGTGGGCGCGCTCAGTCCCGAGATGCGCACAAGGTCCGCCTTCGAGCAGGGATTATGCTCCCGCAGCAGGCGCAGCAAGCCGCGCGCGTTCGCCTGGCGCAGGTGGGCAGGGCGCGACGGTCCCATCTCTTGGTCTTTCACATACTGCCGCGGCGGAGAATCCTTAGGTCGCATTTTTGCTGATGGCTCGCTGGTCACGATCATACTCTACATAAGTTAGGAAACTTTACAAAGTTTCTTTTGCATGGTATCCATTACCAACACATGAAACCATCGTGATGGTGGGCACAGGAGACCTCCGCAATGAGAATCACCGCACTCCACAGATCTAACGGATCCAGCAGATCCAGCAGATTCAGCGTCAGCCTTTTGACTGCATCCCTTCTTGCCTGTGGAACAATCCTTTTTGCTCAGGCGCCCCAGCCGGTTCCCTACCAGCAGCCGCTCGCCCGCCCCTTGCCTATCGATCGCGGCTCGCCCGGCCTCTGGCAAAGCCTGCAGAAGCTGCACACCCGCGCCAGCCTCACCATGGTAGTTGCGCATCCCGACGACGAAGACGGCGGCATGCTCGCCTACGAAAGCCGCGGCATGGGAGTAGACACCTCCTTGTTGACGCTCAACCGTGGCGAGGGCGGACAGAACGTCATGACTGCCGATTACTGGGATGAGCTTGGCACCATCCGCACTCAGGAGCTTCTAGCCGCCGGAAATTACTATGGCGTGCATCAGTACTGGACCCGGGTCGCCGACTTCGGCTTCTCCAAGACCATCGAAGAAGCGCTCAAGACCTGGGGGCATGATCGCGTTCTCTACGATGCCGTCCGCGTCATCCGCATGACCCGTCCGCTGGTGGTGACCTCAGTGTTCGCGGGCAACGTCTCCGACGGACACGGCCAGCATCAGGTCGCCGGCATGATGGCGCAGGAGGTCTATAAGGCTGCCGCCGATCCGAAGATGTTCCCCGACCAGATCAAGGCCGGGCTGTTGCCCTGGAGCCCGCTCCGCGTCTATGCACGCGTTCCCTTCGCCCGCGTCACCGATAAGGGCATCTACGACTACGCAACCGGCCACTGGGAGCCGGTCCGGTTTCGCAACTACGTCGACAATACCTGGATCGAGGGCATCCCCTCCACGACCCTCCAGGTTCCCACCGGAACCTACAATCCCCAGTTCGGCTTCTCTTATTTTCAGGTCTCGCGAGAGGGCCTGGACAATCAGAAATCGCAAAACGGTGGCGTAGCCGTGCCGTTGCCTGCGCCGGTTACATCGCCCTACCATCTCTATGCATCGCGGGTTCCGGCCCCGGCGCACGAAACGTCTTTCTTCGATGGAATCGATATCTCTCTGGCCGGAATCGCCAGCTACGCGCCTGCCGCACAACAGGCGCAATGGCGTGAGAAACTCAACGCCCTCAACGCCTCCGTCGAAACTGCAATCAAGGATTATGATGCCGCCAACCCGGCGAAAAGCGCGCCTGCGCTGGCAAAAGGACTGGCCCAGACCAACGAGTTACTGGCCGCAATCGGCCAGAGCAAGCTGCCCGCCGAAGCGCGCTACAACATGACCCACGAACTCACCGTGAAGCAGCGGGAGTTCAATACCGCTCTGCAGCAGGCGCTTGGCTTGACCCTGATGGCGAATGTTGTCGATGGTGTCGGCCCGCAGCGTTTCGGGCCCATGGGCGATATGTCCACGCAGTTGCCCACGCCGCAGACGGTGGTGCCCGGCCAGGCGTTCAAGGTCCACGTGCATGTGGCCAACCAGGGCGCCGATGCAGTCTCGATCAGCAGCATCGATCTGAAACCGCAGGCCGGTCCGGAGTGGTCGGTTAAATCCGATGCGCCCGCAACCGGCTCCATCGCCTCCGGTAAAACCAGCGATGAGAACTTCGAGGTTATCGCGCCCAAGGACGCGGTGCTGACAAAGCCCTACTACAGCCGCCCCAACCTTGAGCAGTCCTATTACGACATCAATGATCCCCGTTATCTCAACCTGCCTACTTCGCCCTATCCGCTCAAGGCAGTGGCGACAGTGGCCTACCAGAATGTGCAGATCAAACTCGACGGCGCCGTGCAAACCGTGGACCGCGTCAATGGCCTCGGCCCCGTGCTTCAGCCCCTGCTGGTCGCTCCGGCAATCTCTCTGACGGTATCGCCGCAGGCTGGCATCGTTCCGCTCACCAGCAGCACGCTCAATCTCCAGGTCAAGGTCCATAGCAGCGTCAAAGGCGCGGCAAAAGGGCAGGTCCACCTGGAACTGCCGCAAGGATGGAAATCGACGCCCGCGTCTGCCGACTTTGTCACCATGCGCGATGGCGAAGAAAAGAACATCTCGTTCACGGTGCAACCAGAGTCGGTTCAGACCAAGCCGTACACCATCACCGCAGTCGCCGAATACAACGGCCAGAAATTTACGGAGGGGTTCCAGACCATCGGCTACCCCGGCCTGCGGCCCTATCCTTACTATCGTTCCGCCACTTATCGCACCACCGGCGTCGATGTTAAAACCGCGCCCGGCCTTCGGGTCGGCTACATCATGGGTACAGGCGACGACGTCGCCCGCTCGCTCGAAGACATCGGCGTCCACGTCAGCTTTCTCTCGCCGGAAGACATCGCCACCGGCAACCTCGAGCAGTACGACGCCATTGTGCTTGGCATCCGCGCCTATGCCGCCCGGCCGGAGCTGCGCACCTTCAACAACCGTCTGCTTGATTACACGAAGAACGGCGGCACGGTCGTCGTTCAGTATCAGACACCGGAGTACGATCACAACTACGGCCCCTACCCGCTGACCCTCTCCTCCGACCCCGAAAAGGTGATCGAAGAAGACAACGCAGTGCAGATCCTCGCTCCCACCGATCCCTTGCTCAACTGGCCCAACAAGATCACCACCGCAGACTTCAACAATTGGGTCGAAGAGCGCGGCCACGACTTCATGCGCCAGTGGGACCCGCAGTACAAGGCCCTTACCGAAACCCACGACACCAATCAGGACCCGCAGAAGGGCGGCCTGCTCTACGCGCATTACGGCAAAGGCATCTATGTCTATATGGCATACGCCTTCTTCCGGCAGATGCCCGACGGCGTTCCCGGCTCCTTCCGCATCATGGCAAACCTGATCAGCGCAGGCAAAAACCCCGAGCTGAAGTCCGGAAAATAGCTCCGACGTTCAGGAGTACGATCAACGAACTACGCCCACGCCGCTACTTGTTGCGTGGGCGTAATTCATGAGAAAAGAGTGACCGCGATGGCTGCAAACGACAGAACCTTCCCCCATGCGATGCTGCGCGAAATCTTCGAGCAGCCGGACGCAATCGCCGACACCCTGGCCAACTACTGCGCGGACGACTGCATGCGCGAAGCCGCCTTCGCCTCCGCGCGGCAGGCACTCGTTGGTAAAGAGAGCATTCTGATTGCGGCCAGCGGCTCCAGCCGGCACGCCGGTCTGGTCGGCGAGATTCTGTTCGAGGACATGGCCGGCATCGCCGTCGACGTCGAGTATGCGAGCGAGTACATCTATCGCTCTACCCAGACGCTCAAAGACCCCTGCTTCCTCGTCATCTCGCAATCTGGCGAGACGGCGGACACATCGGAGGCGCTCCGCGAGGCCATCGCCCGCGGCTCTTCCACCATCGCCATCACTAATAACGAGCTCTCCAGCATGGCGCGGCTCGCAGACTGTTCCCTGCCCACCCGCGCCGGCGTGGAACGCGCCGTGCCCGCCACCAAAAGCTTCACCACCCAGCTGCTCGTCCTCTCGCTGCTATCGCTCTACGCCGCGCGCATTCGCGGCAGAATGACTCGCGCCGTCGTTGAATCGCACGTCCGTCAACTCCGTGCGATCCCCGCCGCGATGGCCGCCATGCTGCCCACATGGGAGCGGCAGATGGCCCAAATCGTTCAGGACCTGCAGTCGGTCGAGACGTTCCTCTTCCTTGGCCGCGGCGTTCACTACCCCATCGCACGCGAAGGCGCATTGAAGCTCAAGGAGTCGGCCTACATGCAAGCCGAGGGCTACCCCACAGGGGAGCTGAAGCACGGCCCCAATGCGCTCGTGAACGCGAAGACGCCGCTCGTCGTCCTGGCCGCCAGAGATCCCCATGCCCCCGACTCCCTGCTCCGTTACGAAAAGACCGCCGGCCTTCTGCGCGATCTCCAAAAGCAGTCCGCCCCCATCCTGTCCATCGTGACCGAAGGAGACGAGCAGATCGCCGCGCTCAGCCGCTACACCATCGCCATTCCCCACTGCGCCGAATACCTCGCCCCCCTTTACGAAGCCATCCCCTTACAACTTCTCGCATACTTCACCGCCACCAGCCGCAACATAGACGTCGACAACCCCCGCAACCTCACCAAAGCCGTCCTCACCGAATAGCCCCTAAGCCCTAAAAAATTCTTTCTTGCCCTGAACCCTGCCCCGTCGTATAACTCTGGCACGTACTCAATTCAGAAATCGAACGTCCACGAGGCTTCGTGCTGAAGAGGTGCGCGTTAGGGGCTTCATGAAATACTTTGCACGCCTGCGGCGAACCACCTGCAGGCATTGTCTCTCTTCTGCCGTCCTCGTCCTTCTCACCACTGTCGCGGTGCCGCCTTGCCTTGCCTGGAAGGACAGTGCTCCCGACTGGGTCCGCTCCGCCGCCGCCCAAAAGCTCCCGGACTACTCTCCCGAGACCAACGCCGTCATCCTGCTCGACGACACCACCTACACCGTCGCGGCAAACGGCCAGGCAACCGAGCACCATCGCCGCGTATTGAAGATCCTCCGCCCCCAGGGCCGTGACGACGCCACCGTCGTCGTTCCCTTCGACAAGGACACAAAGATCCTCTCGCTCCACGTCTGGAGCATCGCTCCCGATGGGCACGAATACGCCCTCAAAGACAACGAAATCGTCGAGTACGGCTACCCCGGTCAGGGCAATTTTTTTGAAGATGACAAGGTCAAGGTCGCCCACGCTCCCGGCAGCGATCCAGGCGGCGTCATCGCCTACGAATACGAGCAGCGCATCCGGCCTCTGCTGACCGAAAAGACCTGGTTCTTTCAGAGCGATCTCCCCAGCCTCGACCAGACGTTTACGCTCGAACTCCCTGCCGGTTTTACCTTCGGCACCGTCTGGGCCCACGCACCCTCGATCAAGGCATCCGATCTCGAAAACCAGCGCTGGCGCTGGGAGATGAAAGACGTTCCCGCCATCGATCTCAATCACGTGCTCTTTCGTCCAGCAGAGCTTTCGCTCGCCGGCCGCATGACCGTCCATTACTCCGGCCCCAACCTTCCCCTCGCGACCAATGGCACCTGGAAGAGCATCGGCGAGTGGTATCAGACCCTCGCGAAAGATCGTCTCGCCGCAACCCCCGAGATCGCGGCCAAGGCAAACGAACTCGCCGCCGGAAAGACCGACTTCTACGACAAGACCGAATCCATCGCGGAGTTTGTCCAGAAGCAGGTCCGCTACTTCGCCATCGAGGTCGGCGTCGGCGGCTTCCAGCCTCATTTCGCCGCAGACGTCTTCCACAACCGCTACGGTGATTGCAAAGACAAGGCCACGCTGCTCTCGGCCATGCTCTCCACCGTAGGCATCCACTCCGCGCTGATGATGGTCGATACCCACCGCGGCGTCGTCGATCCCGATGCGCCCTCCATCGTCGGCAATCACATGATCGCCGCCATCGAGGTGCCTCAGGGCTACGCTTCACCCCGGCTGCGCAGCCTCGTGACTGCGGCAAATGGCCGCCGATATCTCATCTTCGATCCCACCTGGGAGAAGACCCCCTTCGGCCAGCTTGAGCATGGACTCCAGGGCAGCTACGGTCTCCTGCTCGAAGGCGACCAAAGCCAGATCATGGCCCTGCCCGTTCTCTCGCCGGAACTCAATACCATCCGCCGAACCGCCAGCTTTCAACTCCAGCCTGACGGCACCCTGAAAGGGACCATCACCGAGGCGCGCTTCGGCGATATCTCTGAAGGCCGCCGCAGCCTGTACACCAGTGCCGACGCCAAGCAGCAGAGCGATTTCCTTGACAACGTTCTCAACCAGGACTTCAGCACCTTCGCCATCTCCGGCTTCAAAGTGCAGAACGCCGACGCACTGAACAAGGACATCACCACCTCCTACTCGCTCCACGCCGACCGCTTCGGCAAAGTGATGGGACCGCTTCTGATGGTCCGCCCTCGCGTCTTCGGCAGCGAAAACCTGCGCACCGACCACAAAGCGCGCCTCCTCCCCATCAATCTCAGCCAGACCCTGCAGGCAACCGACGACTTCACCATTCAACTGCCGCCCGGCTATGCCGTCGATGAGATACCCGATCCCGTTAAAGTCGATCTCGGCTTTGCCTCTTACGAAAGCTCCAGCTTGGTCAAGGACAACGTCCTCCACTACACCCGTACCTACACCGTTCGCCAGGTCACTCTTCCGGCGGACCGCTACAGCGATCTGCAAAAGCTGGCCGGCGTCATCGCGGCCGACGAACAAAGCCGCGCCGTTCTCAAAAAGACACTCTCTGCAACGCCTTAACAGCTATAAAAGGAAACATTTCAATGTCATCAAATCGACTTTTCTGCCTGTCTCTATTTGCTCTCCTCGCTCTCGCATCTCCATTGGCGCGCGCCGATCAATGGACCGCGCCCACTCCCGAAGAACTCTCCATGACCTCGCAACCGGAGGTGCCGGGAGCGGCCGCCGTTTACCTCTACCGCGAAGAGATCACAGAAGACAGGCTGCATATGTTCAGCATCTATACCCGCCTCAAAGTCCTCACAGAGAGCGGCAAGCAATACGCCAACGTCGAGCTGGGATACTCCTCCAGCGATGACAACGGCAGCAGCAGCATCGATGACATCGAGGGCAGGACCATCCACTCCGACGGCACCATCATTCCCTTCACCGGCAAGCCGTATCAAAAGCTCGTCGAGAAGACGCAGGGCGCCAAATACATGGCCAAGGTCTTCACCCTGCCCGACGTTCAGGTCGGCAGCATCATCGAGTACCGCTATAAGCGGCACCTGGACGACAACCACTTCATGGCTCCCCGCTGGTACATCCAGTCCGACCTCTACACCCGCAAGGCGCACTACGTCTGGAAGCCGACCAGTCAAACCCTGGTGACGAATGACGGTCGCGGCAAACTCACCAATGGCATCGCCTGGACCCCCATCCTGCCGCCCGGAGTCGAACTGAAGCAGACCACTCTTCCTCCAGCAGGTTTCAATGAGGGCCAGCTCATCTTTGAAGTCAACGTGCACGACATAAAGCCCGTTCCCGACGAAGACTTCATGCCGCCCATCTCCAGCCTCAGCTATCGCGTCCTCTTCTATTACGCTCCCTATCTCAAGGAGGCGGACTTCTGGAAGAACGAAGGCAAGTACTGGTCGAAGATGCACGACAAGTTCATCGGCCCCGGTTCCGCCGTCAAAGCGGCAGCCAGTTCGCTCACCTCTCCCTCCGACACCCAGGACCAGAAGCTGCGCAAGCTCTACGCCGCCGTCATGCAGCTTGAAAACACCGACTTCACCCGCCAGCGCTCCGCCGCGGAACAGAAGGCCAACGGCTTCAAACCAGTTCGCAACACCGACGACGTATGGGAGCAGAAGCGCGGCAGCAGCGATCAGCTATCCGATCTCTTCGTCGCTCTTGCGCGCGCGGCCGGCATGAAGGCCTACGTCATGGTTGTCACCAACCGCGACCGCAGCCTCTTTCTCCCCGCATACCTCAGCCTTGGCCAACTCGACGACGACTTGGCCATCGTCAATGTCGATGGAAAAGAGCGCGTCTTCGATCCCGGCTCCCGCTTCTGCCGCTACGGCCATCTCGCGTGGAAGCACACTTTGGCCTCCGGCATCCGCCAGTCCGATAGCGGCACGACATTCGCTCAGGCCCCTCCTGAGCCGTACACCGCTTCCAACGTTCAGCGGGTGGCCGACCTCACCATGGACGAGCAGGGCGTAGCCACCGGCACCGTCAGCATGACTTATATCGGTGCTCCGGCCCTGGCCTTGCGCCAGCGCTCGCTTACGGGAGATGAAACCAGCCTCGAACACGATCTCCGCACCAGCGTCGAAAAGCTTCTGCCGCCGGGAATGGAGGTCAAAGTCACCTCGGTCGAAAAGCTCGCCGATTACGAGCAGCCTCTCCACGTCAACGTCTCCGTAAAAGGCGAGATCGGCTCCTCCACCGGCAAACGGCTGCG
>Ga0207678_10002803_pt1 | contig 15819 bp, 16 predicted proteins | sample KBSC63metaG_FD_184319 | JGI IMG/M metagenome (GOLD analysis project Ga0207678, IMG submission 184319) | Corn rhizosphere microbial communities from Kellogg Biological Station, Michigan, USA - KBS C6-3 metaG (SPAdes) (version 2) | ecosystem: Host-associated > Plants > Roots > Rhizosphere > Soil ...
CCATCGCCACCCGCTATGACCAACTGGCCAACAGCTTCCTCGGCATGGTCCATCTCGCCACCGCCAGATACTGGCTCAAATTTGTCCACGCCGCCTAACACATATCTGTCCGGCCAGGAGGCCCAATAACAGATACCAACGAACAAATTTTACCGCCCGAATTATCAGAGCTTTCCTCCCTAAAACGTAGATATGTTGCACGAATGGCTGCTTTGGAGCAATCGCCACAGCTCCGTCGATGACGTCTATTGGTCGTTTGCCGCTGGGCAACTTTCTAACCCTGAACCGACCAGCAGGTTGAGGCTAAACAAAAGCTATGGCAGACATACCGCCATGAGAAATTTAATCTATGACGTGACCTGCGGCATAGCGATAGGTGTGGTGTTTGCTGCCGCCATATTTTGGCGGCACTTTGAAAATATGGTCGGCGAGGAACATGCTAACGCTTATTTTATCCTGATAGAATTCGCACTCCTCTGTCTCATAGGCGTGACCAAGAAATTTGCCAAAGGGAGTGTGTCGGGCCGGGATAAGTCCGTAAAACAGCATCAACCTGAATAGCTCTAAACGTCCGCAACTGGTCGCTTCCAGACCGTCCCCCTAACATCCCGGCCCGGACGGCATGGCTCCATCAGCATCATGTGACCCAGCAGCAACAGGTCCCTCAAAAAACATCCTATTTCCCGAACAGGCGTGAAATCGCTCTGTCCTATTCCGCGTTCGCGGTTCTATCCCGCGCTCCTCTTTGAAACGTCAGGCATATCGCGCTCACACGCATACGCGCGCCCCGGCACGCGCGCGCATATGGTGTGAACTTCGACGAAAAATGGCGGAATTCTACGGGTCGCGAGAGCGTTGCTCTACGCGGCCCTTCCATAGGCGGTGACAGTCTCCACCTCGGCCTTGTCGCCCAGCACGACCCCGACGCGCTGGTGCAGGCCGGTGGGCGTCACCTCCATGATCCGCTGATGGCCGTCGCTGGCGGCCCCGCCCGCCTGCTCGATCAGGAAGGACATCGGATTCGCCTCATACATCAGCCGCAGCCGGGCCTTGCCCGATTGGCGGTGATCGGCGGGATACAGGAAGATGCCGCCGCGCTTCAGGATACGGTGGACGTCGGCTACCATCGAAGCGGTCCAGCGCATGTTGTAATCCTTGCCCAGCGGCCCTTCCGTGCCCTGGATCCGCTCCTCTACATAGCGCGCGATGCCGGGCGACCATTGCCGCCGCCGCGCGATGTTGATGGCGAATTCGGCATTGCCCTGCGGCATCTGCATCGGGCCGTCGGTCATCCGCCAGGACCCGATTTCCCGGTCGAGCGTGAATTCAAAGACGCCCGTTCCGATGGTCAGCACCAGCAGCGTCTGCGGCCCGTAGATCGCATAGCCGGCCGCCACCTGCTGCGTGCCGGGCTGGAGGAAGTCCTGCTCGATCACCTCGCGACCGGAACATTCCTCCGGCGCCTTGAGCACGGAGAAGATGGTGCCCACGCTCAGGTCGACGTCGATATTGCTGGACCCGTCGATCGGATCGAACAGCAGCAGATATTCCCCCTTCGGATAGCGGTTGGGGATGCGATGGAGCGTCTCCATCTCCTCCGAAGCCATTGCGGCCAGATGTCCGCCCCATTCATTGGCGTCCAGCAGCAGTTCATTGGCGATGACGTCCAGCTTCTTCTGCACCTCGCCCTGCACATTCTCGCTGCCCAGGCTGCCCAGCACTTCGCCCAGCGCGCCCTTGGACACGCTATGGCTGATCGTCTTGCAGGTGCGCGCGACGGTTTCGATCAGCAGGCGCAATTGCGGCGGGATGGCGTTCGCCTGGCGCTGCTGCTCGATCAGGAAGCGGGTGAGGGTTACGGACTGCATAGGGCGGGTTACTCGCTCAAGAGAATATGGCGCGCGGACGCTCGCCATGCATGGGACCAGCGATGCCGTAGCGGCCCGGCGCGCATCGGCAAAGCGCCAATTCGCGGTACTCCCGGGACGCGGGACGATCCGTTCACGCTTCCAGACTGGCCGCCACGTCCGGTCCATGTGCGAACAGCGCGGCTTCGCGCAGCTGTTCCGGCGTCGGGCGGATGCCGGTGTAGAGAGCGAATTGCTCGATCGCCTGCAGCACGATGACTTCGCCGCCGGAAATGATCGCCTTTCCTGCCGTCCGGGCGGCGCGAACGAACGGCGTCTCGACCGGCAGCGCAACCACGTCGAAGGCGATCTTGCAGGCGGCGATGGCGTCGGCCGGAAACGCCAGCGCTTCGCTATCCGGTCCCTCCATGCCCAGGGGCGTGACGTTGACGAGCAGGGGAGCACCCGAATCGGGCAGGTCGGGCTGCCAGTCATAGCCATATCGCTCCGCCAGCGCGCGTCCCGCCATTTCGTTGCGCGCGACGATCGTGCCCTTGTCGAAGCCGGCGTCGCGCAGCGCTGCCGCCACCGCCTTGGCCATGCCTCCGCTGCCGCGCAGCAGAAAGGGCAGGGGGGCTGCGATCCGTCGCTTCAAAAGGTCGCGCACCGCCACGAAATCCGTGTTGTAGCCGGTGAGAACCCCTTCGTCATTGACGATGGTGTTGACGCTGTCGATGACCGCTGCCGTTTCCTCCATCCGGTCGATGAGCGGGATCACGGCTTCCTTGAAGGGCATGGAGATGGCGCAACCCCGGATGCCCAAAGCCCTTATGCCGCCAATGGCCGCCGGCAGGTCCGTCGTGCTGAAGGATTTATAGACATAATCCAGCCCCAGCAGCTCATAAAGCCGGTTTTGCAAGCGTGATCCCGCATTGCCGGGCCGTGCGGACAGGGACATGCACAAGCGGGTATCCCGTCCAATGGGTGGTTTCATAAGCTGATGGTCTCCCTGGCGCAGGCCCTAAAGTATGTTCAAGTTGACCTTTTACGGTCAACGGCTCGGAAAATGCGGCATCAAAAGACCAGAGCGTTTCCGCTCATAGCGAAAACGCTCTAGACGGCTGTTGTCGGGGGATCAATGACGGGGGCGACCATTCAAGCCGTTTGTTCCTCGGGTCGGCGCGGGAGCGGCTATGTCGCCAGCACCGTCGGCACCAGCGCCGCGACGCATAGGCCCAGGCCCCATTGCAGCGCTCGTCGTGCCTGATACCGCTCCGGCAGGGCGACGCCGAGGGCCACCAGCACCGCCAGCGAAAGCCAGAAGATCGCCATGAACGGCGCCGCATTGCCTAGCCACAGCCGCGCCAGCAGCGTCAAGGCCAGGGCAAGGCCGGAGCCCCAGACGATTGCATTCCACCCGTTGCGCAGGCACGGTTGCCGAAAGCCGCGCCGCTCCCGTTTGCCGAGCCAGATCGACGTGCCTGTCGCGATCACCACGCAAAGCGCGCCGCCCAGCAGCATATAGGCGATCTTGACCGTCAGCCCGCCATAATTGCCGAAATGCAGATTATAGGCCGACGCGGCAACCTGCTGGCCCGTCGCCCCTTCCGCCAGCCCGACCGTTCCGAGAAAACGCCCGGCCGGATCGAAATTATAGGTTTCGCCATAGACCAGTCGCCTTGGGGGAAGGGCAAGCACCTGCAGCCGTTGCCCGACGGTCCCCGGTTCGTGCATGAAGACATAGGTAGGGCGCACGTCGGGGAAGCGGACAGCCATGGTCCGCAGCGCGGCCGCCACGTCAGCCAGCGGAGCGGCCTTGGCATTCGGCCTGCCTTCCTTGCCGAAGATCGGTGCATAGGCGGCTTCCACGTCACCCTTGTAGAAACCCTGCGCCAACCCATAGGCATTGATCGAACCCAGGCCGATCATCGCGCCGGTCAGGGCGATCGCCAGGGCGAAGGGCAGCGTCCACACGCCAAGCCGGTTGTGCCAGTCCGCAAGTCCTACCCCGCCTTGGTCCCGCGCGCGCAGGCGAAAGGCGTCGCGGAAGATGCGCGGGTGCGCGATCACGCCCGTCAGCGAGAGGGCAAGAGTCATCACACCCAGCGCGCCTACGATGGTCAATCCCACCATGCCTGGAATGTTCAGCGTATAATGCAGGTTGAGCAGGAATTCGGACCATCCGTTCAGTTCCTTCGCGACCACCCGGCCATGGGCATCGACATGCACGGCCTGATGATCCGTGGTGAGGGTCGCGCGGGGCAGCGCGTCGGTCGGCAGATGGACGTAGAGATGCTCCGTCGCCTTGCGCCCCTTTTCGCTCGCCAGCACCGATGCCACGGCGCGTTGTACCGCGTCGGGCGCGATCCGTTGCATTTCGGGGGCGTCGGGCTGCTCAAGGCGCTGCCATTCCTCGTAGAAGACCGTCACCGTGCCCGTCAGGCAGACGATGTAGAGCAGCGCGCTCGCCAGCAGGCCGATGGCGGCATGAGTGGAGAGACCACGCTGGACCAGAGCCTTGGACAGGCGGAGAGTCATGGCGTTGTCATCCATAATGTTGCCAGTCCCAGCAGGGCAGGGACCGCCAGCAGCGCCAACTGCCGCCCCCGGTTCGGCCAGAGCAGCACCAGCATGGCCAGCAGCGCCCAGAGCAGCGGCATCAGGAAGAGCATCAGCACGTTGCCGTCGGCCTCCGGCGCGCCCAGCGCCCCGGCCATATTCCGCGCGGCCAGCCCCAGGATCATCGCCACCAGCATGGCCCCCGGTACGCTGAGCAGGAAGCTGAGGAGCCGGCCACCGATGCGCAAGGGCTCTCGCCCCTCCGGCGGCATATGGGCGCGGCGGTTCGATGCGTGGGCCTTGCCGGGCGGCGCCGTGACAGCGGCGATCGTCAGGCAGAAGAATGCGGCGGCCAGCGCCGCCAGCGTCACGACGGCAATGCCCCACGCGCCTGCGCCCTGCATCCCCATTGCCAGCGCGAAGGCCAACAGCGCCCAGGCGGCGCCATTGAGCGAAACCGAACGCTGCGCCCGGCCCCAGGCCAGGCGCAGCATGCAAACCGCGCCTGCCGCCGCGAGTGCGCCGATGCAGGGCAGAAGGGAGGGCTGGTCCACCGTCATCCTCAATAATCGAAGCGCAACGTGCCCATCAGGCTGCGCGGCGCGGCATAAAAGGCCTGGCCCCACATCAGGCTGCCCAGATATGCGGTGTTGGTCACATTGCGGAGGTTGATGCTGGTGGTCAGCCGATCGACGGGCTTGATGCTCGCCATCAGGTCCAGCACGGCATAGTCCTTCTGTCGGATAAGGATGTCGCGGCCAAGCCCGCTGTCGAGGGTACTGATGCCGCTCTGCCAGCGGAACTGGGCGCCCAGCTTCAGGTCGCGCAGTTGAGGAATATGATAGGTGCTGGCGAGTTTCAGCGACTGGCGCGGCAAATAGGTGCGGGCGCGATTGCCGGCCTGGTCCTCTATCTTGAGGCCGGTATAGCCGCCGCTCAGCGACCAGCGATCCGTTACCTGCCCGGCCAATTCGATCTCGAAGCCCTTTGCCGTGGTGTCCACCCCGGCATAATAGACATCCCCGATCTGCCCCGGATCGCCCGCGTCGAATACGCCGGCCTGCTCCGCCAGGTTCTTCTGTCTCGCGCGGAAGAGGGAGGCGCTGGCATAGAGCCGCTTCTCGAACCATTCGCTCTTGATGCCGCCTTCCACGCTGCTGCCCTGGGCGGGATCGAGCCGGCGGTTGGTGATGTCGACCTTGTCCTGCGGATTGAAGATGTCGGTATAGCTGGCGTAGAAGCTGATATTGGACGTGACGTCGAACACCAGGCCCAGATACGGACTGACCGCGCTGTTGCTGCGATATTGGTTCGCGCCGTAGGAGGAGCCGGTGGTCTTGAGCCAGAAGGCGCTGGCGCCGACGACCGCCTTCAACCGGTCGGCCAGATTGGCGTGCAAGGCGCCATAGGCCCGCGTCAGCCGGTCGGTCACCTTTTCCTCCAGGCTTTCCTGCGCGAAGTCGGGTTCAATCAGCGCGGTGCGGGCGAACGCCCATTTGCCGACGGCGGGATAGGCGATGCCGGCCAGCCCGCTTTGCTGATATTCGCGGCCGTCGGTCCTGCCGGTGGAGAGGCCGAAGGCGAGTTGATGCTCGCGCCCGAACAGCGTCACCGGGCCGGAAGCGTAGAAGTCGCCCAGATACTGGTCGGATGGCGAGCGATATCTGCCGGCCATCCCCGCAACGCCAATGCCGGTCGCTGCATCGGGATAGCCATAGGCGTAAAGCAGTTCCGCTTTCGAACTGCGATGATTATAGGTGAAGCGGCCCCGGGCGTTCCAGTCATGGCCGAATGTGTAGGCGAGTTCTGCCCATGCGCTTTCGTCGCGGACGTTCCAATAGGTCCAGTCTGCCGAGGTGCTGGCCGAACGCGGATAGGCCACCCGATCGCCATTGTCGTCGAGCAGTGGTAGCGCGCCCCACAGCACGCCGTCCGCATCATTATCCTGCCGGGTATAGCCGGCCGTCGCCTTCAGTTGCGGCGTAACATCCCATTCCAGCATGGCGCCATAGACGTTGCGGTCGACATGATTGTAGCGCAGGTAGCTGTCCCTGTCCTCATGGGCGAAGATCAGCCGCGCCGACAGCGTGCCCGACGCGTTCAACGGCCCGGAAATGTCAGCTTCCACGCGCCTGTCGTCCCAGCTCCCCAGCATGGCGGAGAAAGAGGCCTGCAATTCCCGGGTCGGCTTCTTGCGGACATAGTTGATCGTGGCGGATGGATTGCCGACGCCGGTCATGATAGCGTTGGCGCCGCGAATGGCCTTCACATTCTCGAACAGGGCCGTGTCGAGATCGCCGAACTGGATGCCCCAGCGCAAGGGCAGGCCGATGCCGTCGACCTGGAAATTGGTGATGTCGAACCCGCGCGCATTATAATAGGTTCGGTCGGTCTCCACCCGCTCCACATTGATGCCGACCATCTGGGTCAGCAGGTCATTCACATTGGTGAGCGCGAAATCCTCTATGCGCTCGCGGTCGACGATGGTGATCGACTGAGGCGTTTCGCGCAGCGTCAATGCCAGGCCGGTGGCCGATATGTTCTCATCCGTGATCGTACCTGTGACGACGATATTGTCGGCGTCCGCAGGCGTATCGGCCTGGGCCGGCGCAGCCCAGCAGGCGGTCAGGGTTGGAATGATCAGAATGGAACGGAAGGCGATGGACATGCAGATGGACCCTTTTCCTGCCGGGTTAAATCGGCGGAACGGGCCTTATTGCTCATTATAATGCGAGTCAATCTCAATTAAGGAAATTTGGGTGGTCGTGGTTCAGCGCGGGGCCTTGTGAGGATTGCCATGCCCTTAGGCACGGCAATCCCCATATGGTTCACCTGGCCCTGGCAGCGGTGATGATGATCTCGACCTTGTAGTCGGGGCTGGCGAGCTTTGCCTCGCCCGTGGCGCGGGCGGGTGCCTCGGCATCGGCGATCCATGCGTCCCACACCGCGTTCATCTCGGCAAAATCATTCATGTCGGCCAGCCAGATCTGCGCCATCAGCATATGATTCTTGCTGCTGCCCGTCTGTTCGAGCAGCGCGTCGATCTCTGCCAGCACGGCGCGGGTCTGGGCGGTGACGTTCTCGCCGGGCGCGCCGATCTGCCCTGCCAGATAGATGGTGTCGCCATGAATGACGGCTTCGCTCATGCGCGGGCCGCGGCCGATGCGGGAGATGGTCATGCAGGAAGGTTCCTTATTCTGGTTATGAATAGCGGCTGATTGCAAGATCTGCGGTCTCGATCCGGGGCTCGCGCCCGCCGATGATGTCCGCGATCACATGCCCCGACCCGCATGCCATGGTCCAACCCAATGTGCCATGGCCGGTGTTGAGGAAGAGGTTGGGGATTTTGGTGGCGCCGATCACCGGCGTGCTGTCCGGCGTCATCGGACGGAGTCCGGACCAGAAGCTGGCGCGGCCCAGATCGCCTGCGCCCGGGAACAGCGAACCCACCGAATATTCCAGCGTATCCCGCCGCGCCCTGGGCAGTCCTTTGGAATAGCCCGACAGTTCCGCCATGCCGCCCACCCGGATACGGTCGCCCAGCCGCGTGATCGCGACCTTGTAGCTTTCATCCAGCAGCGTTGATACCGGCGCCCGCGCTTCATCGACGATCGGGACGGTGATCGAATATCCCTTCACCGGATAGACCGGTAGCCTGATCCCCAAGGGCGCCAGCAATAGCGGGGAATAGCTGCCCATGGCGACCAGATAGGCATCGGCCCGGACAGGGCCGCTATCGGTCTCGACATGGCTGACCTTACCGTTCGTGACGGCGATCCGGCCGATGGTGCGTCCGTTGAGGAAGGTCACGCCCTTCGCCTTCGCCATCTCCGCCAGCGCATTGGTGAATTTGAAGCAGTCGCCGGTTTCATCATTGGGGAGCCTCAGGCCCCCGGCGAGAGGCACGCCGCTGCCCGCCAGGCCCGGTTCCGCCGCGATGCATCCTGCTGCGTCGAGCACTTCGAAGGGCACGCCGTCCGCCTGCAGAACAGCGATGTCCTTGGCGATGCCGTCGAGTTGTTTCTGCTCGCGGAAAAGCTGCAAGGTGCCCTGCGACCGTTCGTCATAGGAAATGCCGGTTTCGCGCCGCAGGTCGATCAGCCGGTCACGGCTATATTCGGCCAGCCGCACCATCCGGCTCTTGTTGATCGCATAGGCGCGTTCGTTGCAATTGCCCAACATCGCCGCCATCCAGCGTAGCATGGCCATGTCCATCTGGGGCCGCAGGATCAGAGGGGCATGCTTCATGAACAGCCAGCGCAGTGCCTTCATCGGTATCCCCGGCGCTGCCCAGGGTGAGGCATAGCCGGGCGAAATCTCGCCGGCATTGGCGAAGCTGGTCTCCAGCGCCGGGCCGTCCTGACGGTCGATCACCGTCACTTCATGCCCTGCCTGCGACAGATACCAGGCAGAGGTGACGCCGATGACGCCGCTCCCGAGAATGGCGATCTTCATGCCTTCATGCTCCGCTGGCGCCGGATCGTCGCCGCGCCCAGGATGGTGCGGTGATAGCGATGTCCGAGCTGTGTCAGGATTTCATAGGCGATGGTGCCGGCGTCGGCCGCCACCTGATCCACCGTTTGATGGGGGCCCAGCAGTTCAGCTGGCGCACCCGGATAAAGGAGGGCGTCGGGTATGTCGGTCACGTCCAGCGTGATGCTGTCCATCGACACCCGTCCCACGATCGACGCGCGATGGCCGCCAATATAGGCCGAGCCCCTGTTGCTGAGATGGCGCGGCCAGCCATCGGCATAGCCCACCGCAATGGTGGCGATGCGCGTCGCCCGCTCGCAAGCATGGGTCAGGCCATAGCCCACGGCCGCGCCGGCCGGAACGGTCCGCAACTGGATGATCCCGGCATTCAGCGAGACGACCGGTCGCATTATCGGGCCATCGCCCTGGGGCGCCCCGCCATAAAGGGCGATGCCGGCACGCACCATGTCGAAATGCCTCGCGTGCAGGAAGCTGCCGCCGCTATTGTCCAGCGAGCGCGGCACGTCCGGGAAATCCTTGCTGAATGTCTCGAAACTTTGGCGCTGTTTGTTGTTGGAAGGGGCATCGGGATCGTCGGCGCAGGCCAGGTGGCTCATCAGCAGGCGGAGGTCGATGCCCGCCAGCCGTTCCGGCTCCGCGCGCAGGATGGCGACCTCCTCCGGGGGCAGGCCGAGCCGCGACATGCCGCTGTCTGCCTGCAACGCTGCGGGCAAGCGTCGATTCAGGGTCCGGGCCATTTCCGACCAGCGCGCGATCTGATCGAGCGAGTTCAGAACCGGAATGGCGCCGATGGCCGCGCAATCGCTTTCCATGCCGGGCTGCAGCCCGTTGAGGATGAACAGGGCGGTGTCGTTGTCCAGCATGGTCCGGAGCGCCATGGCTTCGCCGAGATGCGCGACGAAGAAGTGACGGCATCCCGCCTCTTGCAGGCTGCACGCGACGATGCCCGCTCCCAGGCCGTAGCCATTCGCCTTGACCACGCCGGCAACGGCGGCGGGGGCTACCTGCCGTTGGATCATCCGGTAATTCTCGACGAGCGCGTCGAGATCGATGCGGAGCACGGCTGCGGCGGTATCGATGGACGGCATATCCTTCCCCCTTCAAGGGGAAAGTAGCGTGCCTCCTTGCGAAAATGCTCTCAAATGACAGAAGGATCGTCTAATAAGAGCAAATATTTCGAAGGTTATTCGTAGGAAATGCAATAAAATGTCAGAATCGCTGGACGCCATCGACCGATCGATCATCCGCCTGCTCCGGCTGAATGCACGGCGGCCCAATTCGGAAATCGCGGCGGAGGTCGGTCTTTCGCCTTCGGCCTGTCACCGGCGTATCCGGATGTTGGAGGATGCCGGCGTAATCCGCGGCTATACTATCGTGACGACGCCTATGGAAAAGGAAGGCCGCGCCGTCGATGTGCTGGTGCAGGTGACGCTCGATCGGCAGACGGAGGATTATCTTGCGCGCTTCGAGCATGCCGTGCGGCAATGCCCGGAAATCCGGGAATGTTTCCTGATGACCGGTGGCGTCGATTATTGGCTTCGAGTGGAAACGGAGAGCGTGGCGGCCTATGAGGCGATCCATAGCGAGATCCTCTCCCGCATGCCCGGCGTCACCCGGATCAACAGCAGCATCGCGATGCGCGATGCGCTGCGGCCCAGGAAAGCGGCACGGCGATGACGGGCACGACGCCGCGCCTGGCGTGCATAGGGGGAAGCGCGGCTGAACGACATTTGAACGGTGCGAGCTAGACCCGTCTGGCAATGGCGCCCGCCGCCCATCCCATGCCGACCGCCAGCATGATCGCCGCCAGCCCATAGGCGAAGGGCCATTGTTCGGCCGAGACGGCCATGAACCGCTCGAACCCCGACTTTCGGACGGTGATGTCGCGCACGGCGGCGGCCACCACGCGGCCGTCCTGCACGAGGAAGGTTTCCGCCGTGTAATCGCCGACGATGACCCGGGCCGAAAGCGGCAGTCGTGCGCGGTATAACACGCCGTCCGTGATCTCCACCGTTCCGGGGCGCTCGACATAGAGACCGGCCCTTTCCCTGAGGTCGATCAAACCCTTCTGGAACCGATCCAGCTCCGCGCTTTCATTGAGCGAAGAGGGCGAAAGCTGGAGCTTGTCCACGCCCATTTCATAGATCGCCGCCGTCCGTTCATCGACCATCCTGTCGATCGGGCGGGACGATGCGATGGCATAGAAGCTGGGAGCGGAGCGGAAACGCGCGCTGTCGGCGTTGATCCATATGCCTGCGACCTTCTGCTTTTCGCGCATCGTGATCGATTGATCCGGCCCCTTCAGCACGACCATGATGTCCGGCGGCTTGCTGGGCCGACGCCCGTCGGGATAGACGATCGCGCCGAACAGCAGCAGGTCCGCGCCCGTGAAGCTATATTGTATTTCCACCTCGCGCTGGGACACGTCGGGCACGAGCATCGGTTCGTCCGCCGCCGTCAGCAGCAGCAGGGCGGGGAGAAAGGCCAGAAACGCTGGGGCCCTCACCGCAGCTCCACCGTATAGATTTCGTCCGGTCGGAACCCCAGACCCAGCGCCATCCGCGCCGCCACCAGCAGCACGATGGCGGCAAGCAGGATGCGCAGATATTCCGGCCGGATCGTCATCGAGATGCGCGTTCCGACCTGCGCGCCGGTCACGCTGCCGATCAGCAGCAGCAGGGCCAGGACAAGGTCAACCGCATGCGTGGTCATGGCGTGCATCATCGTCGTCGCCATGGTCACGAACAATATCTGGAACAGCGACGTGCCAACCACGGACTGGGTCGTCATCCCCAGCAGGTAGAGCATCGCCGGAACCAGGATGAACCCGCCGCCGACGCCGAGCAACATGGTGAGTATGCCGGTCGCCATGCCCAGCAGCAGTGGCGCCAGCGGCGAAATATACAGCCCGGACCGATAGAAGCGCCACCGCATCGGCAAGGCCGCGACCAGCGGATGGTGCCGCCTTTTGCGCGCCTGGATCTTCCTGCCGGTCTTCAGCGCTATCAGCGCCTGTATCGATTCCTTTGCCATCAACGATCCGATGCCGCCCAGCATCAGCACGTAAAGAATGCCGATTACCGTATCGATCTGTCCTATGGCCTGCAGCAGACGGAAGATCAGCACGCCCAGGCCCGCGCCCACCACGCCGCCGGCGATCAGCACGCCGCCCATGCGGAAGTCGACCGTGCCGCGCGACATATGGGTGAAGACACCGGATACGCTGGCGCCTGTCACCTGGCTGGCCGCCGAAGCCGCGGCGACGGTCGGAGGAATGCCGTAGAAGATCAACAAAGGCGTGGTCAGGAATCCGCCGCCCACCCCGAACATGCCGGAAAGCAGGCCCACCACGCCGCCCAGGGCAATGATGACCAGCGCATTCACCGACAGGTTGGCGATGGGCAGATAGAGATCCATGCAATCCCTGGGTTAAGCCCAATATGCGGAGAGATAAAGGCGCTCCGCCTTAAAAATCAGCCCCAAGCGTTACTGCCGGGCCGGAAGCCGGCGCGGCACGCCCCGCGATCCGTTCCCGCCATTCGACGCTCAGCCTGGCGCCGACAGGCTTTATGGGCAGGCGGATCTGAAGTTCCGGGCCGATGTCCAGTCGCTCCACCTGCGGCTGCGCCCCGCCGGAAAGGCTTGCGCCAAGCCGCACGGGCGCGTTGCCGAGCGGCGACAGCAGCGAGATCTTGCCGTCCACGAACAGGTCGCGTGACCGGAAACCGACCATGCCGCTCTGCGCATAGGCTTCGACTTCCAGGGACGGCGCGACCCGCGTCGGGCCGAAACCGCCGACCGCCAGCACGGCATTGGCGTTGCGCCCGCCCTGGCCCAGGGCAAACCGTCGTTCAGCGGCGAAGCTGACGGGGACGGTGCGCGCTGGCTGCCATGCCAAGCCCAGCGCGCCTTCGGGAGAGACCGGCTTGTTCAATGCAGCACTGGCGCGAGCATAAGCGGTCGCTCGGCTGGAGGCGCGCGGGGTCAGGTCGAAATCGAGGCGGAAACCTGCCTGTGATCCGCCCAGCCGGCCGCCGGTCGCGGCGTCGGCGCGGGGGGCGCTGCCGTCGCGCCACAGCAGCCAGGCACTGCCATGCCAGCGGCCGATGCCAGCGGCTGGCGGGTAGGCCAGGGGCAAGGCAGGTGAAGGGTTGATCGATGGAGCGGCTCCCATGACCTTGCCCGAAACCTCCTCGGTCGACGCCGCTTCCTCTGTAGCGGGTGCGGCGGGTGCCAAGGCTGCTTTGATCCTTGTTGCTCTGGCCCATGGTGACGATGCCATGAGCGCCAGTCCCGGCGCTGCGGCGGCAGATGTCAGCCTTTGCGGCGGCCCGCTCTGCCGAACTGGCGGACCATGCCCTTCGGCTGTGATTCCTACGTTGGTCGCATAAGTCGTAGGACGGAATGGACCCTCATTGGGACCGTCCATTGCGCCGCCGAGAAGGTCGAAGCCGGTCCCCGCCAGACGGATGGTGACCCAACCGGCTATAACAAGCGCGAAGAAGCGGACCGGGCGTCCGCTGGCTGCCTCGTTCATGACTGGGATTCCAGATCCGGAAAACGATGCTGTGTCTTGTCCCAGGTCAGCGGCCTGCCGATGAGCGATCGAAGATAGAGGAGCATGGCCCGTCTGGCGGCCATCATGGCAATGATATTGGCGATCAGCGTGCGCGGTATGGCGCCCAGTCCGAAAACCCATCCATAAGCCATGCCGGAAAAAATCGCCCGCATCGCCATTCGCCAGCTCATGAACCCGAAATTGATCCACAAGAGGACTTCGATGACGGGGGAGATCCTGGCGAAGGCGACGTCGCTGAACAGGCCCGCGACGAGCAGCACGCCCCAGAGCAGCAGGGCGAGATAGGCGGTAAACAGGACGAAGGCGGAAAGGGCGGCGGCGCGGTCCCGCATGCGCATCCACCATTCGGCAGGGCCGCCCTGCCAGCCCATGCGGTCCCAGCCGGCAAGTGAGATGCCGACCATCCAGCGCGCCTTCTGCTTGACGGCCGCGTTCAGATTGTCGGGAAAATATTCCCTGGTGGCGACGAGATCGCCATTTCCGTCGCGCATGCGTAGGAAGATGCCCCGTCCGCCCATGTTGCTGATGCGCAGGCCGACCTCATAATCCTCCGTTAGCGATTCCGGATCAAATGGTCCGCCGGTGCCGGCATTCGCCAGCCGCTCCAGCATCTGCCGTTCAAATGCGCACGCTACGCCAGCCGAGGGCATGGAGGCGCCCATGGCTTCACGCACGGTCAGGAACTTGCCGTGGCTCTCCGCAAATTCATCGCAATAATGATTGGCGATAAGCTTCGACCACCAGCCGCCATTGCCGGGCAGGGGCAGGACCGGAAGCTGAACGAGCTGGAACCGGTCCGTCATCACGTCGAATAGTCGGATTTCATCGCGGTGAACCACGTCTTCCGCGTCATGCAGGGCGATCGCCTTGAAGCGCGATCCGGTACGTCTTTCTTCCTGAAGCATGGCGCGCCAGACACGGTTCAGGCAATCGGCCTTCGTGGTCGGCCCGTCGCGTTCGTTGATGCACAGGATCAGCCGCTCTTCGCCAGAAGCGAGGGGGGTCAGTATATCCAGGGTGGCTCGATCATTGGGATAAATGCCGACAAAGATGCGGTAGTCCTGATTACCCCAGCGGTTCAGCGCATTGCGCAACATCCGGCCGATCACATCGGCCTCCTGCCAGGCGGGAATGAAGATGGCGATGCGGCCCGGCTGCCGCGAAGCCGGCAGGGTCGCCGTCGTCATTCGCTCGTGGCGCGAATAGACAACCAGCTTGCGCCACAGCCGACGACACAGGAACACGGAGTCTATAATGAAATCATCGATCCCGCCAATCGCCAGTCCCACAACCGCGAACAGCAGAATTTCATGATGAACCCTCGCCAGAATAACGAAGATGGACTCCCCCACGGAATGCGGCTCCCTGTATTCCCCGGACGCGCTATGGCAGCAAAGAATTGATTCTCAAACATTTATTGGTTGCGACATCGGAATGAACATCGATCTTCAGCCCTCTTCCAGCCCACTCCCACAGGAGCAAGCAGCATGATCAATCGGCGCTCCTCGGCGCTGCGCGATTTTGTGAAAAGCGAAGCGGGGCGGGCGGCCGCCTCCTGCTGATGGGGGCTGTCGCCCTGGCCATGCTGTTCGCCAATTTGCCGGGGCCTGCGGGGCATCTCCATCATGCCTTTGTTCATGCGGAGGCCGGGCCGGAATTGAAGCGCGGTCTGGGCAAGCAGATCGGCATCTTCGGCAGCATTCTCGCTGGCTTGCGGCTTTCGGCCGTGACGGGATATCTTGTCCTGCGACGTGCCAAATACCGCTGAAGATCCTGATTTACTCGTCCAGCCGCCTTTCCCATGCGTCGGACGGAATCGTATAGCTACTGGGCCGGTGTTATCGTGACGCTGCCGCAGAGCGAATCGCACTTGATGCGAACTCCAGCCAATCTTTTCAACGATCAGGTAGGAGGGTGAATATGAATAGGGAGATGGATGTAAATTATCTGCTGCACAGGCAGCAGGTCGCCTTGATCCGTGCGCAGATGAGCCGGTCGGCGAAGGGCCGGGAAGCCTATGAGGGTCTTGCGCGCGGCTATACGGATCAGATCGATGCCTACAGGCGTCAGAATGAAAATCTGGTCGATCTGACCCATTAAGCGTCCCCGCATTTCCCCACGATACTCTGGTCGTGACGACCCCTCTGTCAAAGCCGGTTGATCAGTCGCGCTATCGATTCATGATGCGTTGCATCGTCACCGCATTCCTTTTCCAGCATGGACTTTATCTGCTCCAGTTCTGCTTCGGTCAGATGTTCGATGCCGATGAACTCGTTCCGTGCTGTCGAAAGGGCGCGTATCAGTTCGTCCATTTTCGCCTGAATGGCTGAGCCATCCCGA
>Ga0207678_10002804_pt1 | contig 15808 bp, 11 predicted proteins | sample KBSC63metaG_FD_184319 | JGI IMG/M metagenome (GOLD analysis project Ga0207678, IMG submission 184319) | Corn rhizosphere microbial communities from Kellogg Biological Station, Michigan, USA - KBS C6-3 metaG (SPAdes) (version 2) | ecosystem: Host-associated > Plants > Roots > Rhizosphere > Soil ...
GGCGGCATCACCGCCGCCTCCGCGCCCGACTACCTGGCGCTCGCCAACGTCAAGGTCGTCGGCGGCTCGTGGCTGACGCCGCCCGACGCGCTCGCGTCGGCCGACTGGCCGCGCATCGAGCGGCTCGCGAGGGAAGCTGCGAGCCTGGCGCCGAAGTAGCGCTCAGGCGGTCGCGCTCGATCAGCTCGATCTTGTAGAGGCTGAAGCCCACCTGCACCTTGCGCGTCGGCGGCCACATCGTGGCACTAGGGCTCTACCACGCTGACCAGGTCGGCAAGGAACCAACCATTCAAACTCTGCTCGATGATCCAGCCGGTCGTGTCGTAAGGTGCGTGCCGGAGTTTGACGATCGCGATCATTCGTGGCTGGCCATCGACCTCGGGCAGGGAGTGGAGGATGTACGGCAGCAGCGGCGTAGGCTCCGGCGTAGACGGTTGGAGCGGGTAGACGGCCTCCGCCAGCTTCATCGGCGGCAGCAACGCACGGGCGGCCTTCGTCAACCGGTCCGCCGCCCGCAGTTGCGCAGCGGTCAGCGGCGACGGCGCATGAAGGAGTTCTGCCGCAGTGCCGTGATCGCGCATTCTCCAGAGCTTCAGCCGCGCACTGAGCTCGCGCGTCGACGGCGATCTCGCTTGACCGGAGGGTAGGTGCGCGGTTCGCGACCGCGTGGCTTCGCCGACGACATCTTCAACCGGCTCGGCACCGGTCCATCGACCGAGCAGTCGGTCGACGAACGCCCGCGCGTCGACCGGGGCGGCGTGTTGCATGGACGCATTTCCGGGAAGCGTCAGCAGCCTGCGGCCGCTCCACTCGAGTGGGCCGGGAGTCGGCCCATCGGGCAGAGTGAGACCCGCGAGAAAGCCGGTGTCCTCCATCCCTTGCGAGACGAACCACGCACGCTTCTGCGTTTTGGTGGTCGCTTGGACAAACCCTTCCAGCGACGGCAGGAGCGTGTCCCATCGCGCGGGGTTGCGTGCCCGGCCATCGATGCTCGGGTATCGCACGAGTTCCTCGAACGTTGCCCGGGCCATGGCCAGCGCGTCGACGGGCCAGCGCGCCGTTGCGTCCGCCGCATGGGACGCCGATCCGCCGCGTGCGGTGGCACGGCCAAGGAAGAGACTCGGATCGCAACGCAGCGAACCACCTGGGCTGGGCGTGGACGGGATCCCCTGATGCGCCCATGAATCCTGAAGCGGATGCAGTGCCTCGCCGAACTTGCCGAGCATCAGCCCTTCCTTGCCTGGCAAGCGCCCGACGAGCGCCTTGAGGGCCGCCCGTGCTGCATCGCTCCCGGGAACCACCGCACGATCGGCCGCTGGGGCCGGCACCGGCCTCTCGCTCGGAAAGTGGTCGCGTTGCGCCTGCCGGGCGACCTCCGCGATCCGGCCGGCGCAGGCAAACTCCAGGCCGAGTTCGAGCGTTTCGAGCATTCCGCCGTCGATGCGCTGATCGCCGACGGCAATTGCCTGGGCCTGTGCCTCGGTAAAGCCGGCGCGCATCGCGATCCAGCGGGTCAGCCCGAAATGCACATCGCTTTCGTACGCCCCCGCATCCGCCGGCAGCGCAAGCGCGAACGCCGCCGCGACGCTCGTCGACGCGATCGACAACAGGCCGCGATTCATTCGAAGGGGGCGTGGCTGGTCGGTGATCGGGGGGACGCGTCCGAGGTTAGCGGCGGTGCTGTCGGCGGGCAACACTCGGGTTAGCCCTGTGCAGACCTGCGCCTTTTTGGAAGACCTCCACGATAGACCCGGTTGCAATGCACAAGGCCAGTCCGGCAGCGACCGGCAGCATTCGACCGGCGACCTGGAGGAACCCATGAACATCCGCCACAAGGAAACACAGGCCTGCTTCGTCCTGCTGCCCGTCGCTGCGGCGGCGATCCTTGCAGCCTGCGGCGGTGATTCCAGCGACAGCACCGACTCCGGTCCGGTCCCCCTGACCGTGCCGAAGGTCACGTCCTGCGCGGAGGGAAGCACTCCGGAGACCGCGCTCCAGGGCCAGGTTCCGGCGGCGCTGCGCGCTTCGGGATTCAAGGGGTTCAACTGCAACCTGAACCTGGTTTCCCAGTCGCAGAACGAGGGCGGCAACTGGTCGACGGCTTCGTTCACCGACGGCGCCGGGCACACCTGCGCCTATCACGCGACGGCCGTGCCCAACGCGACTCGCAAGAACCCGGGAGTGCCGGTGATCGACATCACCGACCGCACGAAACCCTTGCGCGTCACTTCGCTGACGACGCCGGCGATGACCGATCCCTGGGAGTCGTTGCGCGTCAGCACGCGCCGCCAGGTGTTGATCGCCGACAACGGCCAGAACGGCGGCGGTGGCCCGGAAGTCGACATCTACGACATCTCCGGCGACTGCCGTACGCCCCAGCTCCTGTCGACCCTGGCCGTCGGCACGGGATCCGATGGCGGCATCGTCGCGCCCAACACGCCGATCGGCCACGAAGGCAACATCTCGCCGGACGGGTTGACCTACTACGTCGGCGATCTGCGGAACTCCTACTACTACGCGGTCGACGTCACCAACACGACCAAGCCGAAGATGATCGCGAGCTTCGCGATCAAGACGCTGAGCCCGACCAGCACCGTCCACGGCATCTCGATCAGCAACGACGGCAACCGCATGTATGGCGTCATCCTCGGCGGCCTGGGATCGATCACCACGCCAGCCGTCGCCGACCCGGCCAAGCTCGACAACGGCTTCGCCATCTTCGACACCTCGGAAGTGCAGAAGCGCCTTCCCAACGCGCAGATCAAGGTCGTGTCGAAGGCACTGTTCCAGGACGGGACGGTCGCGCAGCACACGATCCCGATCACCGTGGCCGGCAAGCAGTACATGGTGATGGTCGACGAAGGCGGCTCGGCCGGCCTGGCGAGCGCAGCGGCTGCCAAGGTCGCCTGCACCGCGGGCCTGCCGCCATTTCCGATGGCCCGCATCTACGACATCAGCGACGAGAAGAACCCAACGCCGGTGTCGAAGCTGATGCTCGAGACCCACGATGTCAAGAACTGCGATCAGGTGCTTCCCGACATCGCGGGCCTGTCCATCTTCACCTACGGCAGTCACTACTGCAGTGTCGACAACCGGGACAACGCCACCGCGCTGGCATGCTCCTACTTCAACTCGGGGGTGCGGGTGTTCGACATCCGCGACCCGGCGCGACCGAGGGAGATCGCCTACTACAACCCGCCGTCGACGGGCTCGATGCCAGGATCCAGCCATGCCGTATTCGGGCAGTGGAAGGCCGGCGGCCCTGATTGGTGCGCGTCTCGCCTCGACTTCGACCTGGCGAAGAAGCAGCTGATCACCATGTGCCAGGACAACGGGCTGGTGGTGTTGCAGTTCACCGGGACCGACAACTGGCCGTTCAGCACAAGCACCGCGTCGCTCAGCCAAAACTAGGAACTTCGCGCGAGTGGCGTCGCGGCCGGCCGCGTCGTGCGGCGGTCGGCGTGCTGTGCGCGTCGCTGCTCGTCGCCGCCTTGGCCGCGGCCGCGTGGTACGAGCACCAGCGCTTCGACATGGTGGGCACCCTGGCCCGCTTTGCGCGCGACGAGGGCGCCTGGGACACGCCGTGGGACCAGCAGGAGGGCAAGATCGCCAGCCTGGAAGGCGATCTGCGACACGAGCGCGACCCAATCCCGCGTTTGATCCTGTTGCGGCAGATCGCGCAGGAGTACGTCAACGGCGGCAAGCCCGAACCCGCCATCGCGCTGCTCGAGAAAGTGATCGCCCAGTACCGGGGAATCGTCACCCGCCAGGACCTCGAAACGCTGCGGTCCGACTTGGCGTTCGCGCATTTCCGGGTCGGCGAGCAGAGCAACTGCGCGATCGGCTTGGACACCGAAACGTGCATCGTTCCTCTCAACGCGTCCGGCGTGCATCGGCAAAAGCTGGGGGCGTCGGAAGCCGCCAAGATCTACGAGCAATTGCTGGCCGACAAGGAAGTCGCCCCGGACAACGCCTTCATCTACCGCTGGATGCTCAACATTTGCATGATGCAGATCGGACGCTATCCGGAGGGCGTGCCGGCGCAGTGGTTGATCGACCCGAAAAGCTTCGCGTCCGAGCACGACATCGGCCGCTTCAAGGAGGTGGCTGCCTCGAGGGGAATCGTCGAGCTGGGCCGCGCCGGAGGCGCCATCCTCGAAGACTTCGACAACGACGGTCACCTCGATCTGATGATTTCGCATTTCGGCTTCGATGATCAGCTCGCGTATTTCCACAACAAGGGCGACGGCACGTTTGTGCGGGCCACCGACCGTGCCGGGCTGAAGGGCCTGCTGGGCGGGCTGAACATCGTCCAGGCCGATTACGACAACGATGGCTGCATCGACGTCTTCGTGCCCCGCGGCGCCTGGTATCACGACAAGGGCCAGCTTCCCAGCTCCCTACTGCACAACAATTGCGACGGAACCTTCACGGACGTCACCGCCGAGGCCGGTCTGCTCAACAACTATCCGACGCAGACGGCGGTATGGGCCGACTTCAACGGTGACGGGCTGCTCGACCTGTTCGTGGGCAACGAGATCGTGCGCGACAAGGTGAGGTGGCCCGCCGAGGCGAAGAACTTCCGGCTCTACATCAACAGGGGCCATGGCCGGTTCGTCGACGCGGGGCCGGAATCGGGCATCCGGGTCGAGGGCATGATCAAGGGCGCGACGGTCGACGACTACGACAACGACGGCCGGCCCGATCTGTACGTGTCCGTGATGAACGGGCCCAACCACCTGTTCCGCAACCTCGGCGGCGCCATGCCGAAGTTCGCCGACGTCACCGACCGGGCCGGCGTGGCCGAGCCGGTGGCCAGCTTCACGACCTGGTTCTTCGACTACGACAACGACGGCTGGCCCGACATCTTCGTCAGCGGCTACTCGGCGAGCGTCGCCAACATCGTGCGCGAGCTGGCCGGGGACAAGGCGAATGCGAGCGGCGCCCGGCCGCGCCTCTATCACAACAACCGCGACGGCACCTTCTCCGACGTGTCGCGTGAAATGCACCTGGATTCACTGCTGCTGACGATGGGAGCCAATTTCGGCGACCTCGACAACGACGGCTGGCTCGACTTCTACGTCGGCACTGGGGCGGCACCCTTGGGCAACGTGGTGCCCAACCAGATGTTTCGCAACGATGAGGGCCGCCGCTTCCAGAACGTGACGACCTCCGGCGGGTTCGGTCATCTTCAAAAGGGCCACGCCGTGGCGTTCGGCGACGTCGACAACACGGGCGCTCAGGACGTCTTCGAGACGATCGGCGGCGCGATGACGGGCGACAAGTTCTACAGTGTGCTGTTCAAGAACCCGGGCAACTCGAACCACTGGCTGAAGCTCGATCTGGTCGGCGTGAAGGCGAATCGGTTCGGCCTCGGTGCCCGCGTCAGGCTACAGGTCCGGGACAGCGATGGCCAAGCCCGCGAGATCTTCCGCACCATCACCAGCGGCGGCAGCTTCGGCGCTTCCAGCCTGCGGTTGCACGTTGGCGTCGGCAGCGCAAGCAGCGTCGAGGCACTGGAGGTTCGCTGGCCAGGCAACGGCCACACCGTCGATCGGATTTCCGGGCCGATCGGCGTCGACGCGAGGTACCAGTTGAGGGAAGGCGGTGGCGCGCTGGTCCGGGTCCGACTGGATGGTCGCCGGGAATCGTCCCTCACGCTGGCTCGCTGACCGACGCCGCGAAGTTCCAATCCGCCGCCGCAACGGTGCGCGGGCTACCGGTTGGCGGGCTTTCTTGATCCTGGCGAGCCAAGTTGACACTGCAGGTTGCTCCGCCGATGGGAGCACGCTGCCCAGCGGCGACTTTCAAAACCGATGCGGGCTCGTCAGTGAAAACCCGCCGACGGCAGACCGAACGCGCACTTTCATGGCCTTACTGGGCATTGGTGCCGAGCGGAATGCCCGAGCGAGGTAAAGCCCGTCGCCTTACGATTTCGAGTCGTGCAAGGCCCGCCGAATGCTCCGGCCATGCAGAGCAGTCTGACGAACATGATTTCCTTGACGTCCGCGACGTGGAGTGGATTGCCGGTCCATCGGTTTCAAACCGCCCGACGTTTGCATTTCGCGCCCTGTGAGCTGCGGTCGCCTGTCCTCGTGCTGTGGACCGCGGGCGAAGCGATGGTCGACGTTCGCCTCGATGCACAGAAGTATTGGCATTTCCGGGGCCATTCGCACGGCTTCGATCTGTATCCGGCCGGGACGTATGAAACCGTGGCCATCAGCGCATCGCCGCGGACGATGCTGGCCTTGCCGCTGCCCGAGCCCCTGATGGCGGACCTGTTGCCCCTCACAGCAACCTACGTCGTGCTCGAGCATTGCCGTTTCCAATTTGTCGATCGCACATTGGAGCGTCTGGTGTTGGCGCTGGCGCGCCATGCTCAAGACGGCGAGCCGCTCGGGCCGCTCTATACCCGCTCGCTGTCGGCCGCGGTCGTGACCAGGCTGTCGGTCATCCAGAGCCCGGAACGTACGCCAGTCGAGCCGCGCATGGGCGAAGCGGCGCGGGAGGCTGTTCTGGAGCTGATCGAAGGGCGGCTCGCGTCACCACCGATGGTCGAGGAGCTTGCGTTGATGTGTGGAATGAGGGCGGCCGATTTCGTCAGGGCTTTTCGCGTTGAATTTGGCGAGACGCCGCATCAGCTCGTTCTCACCAGACGCATCGCGAAGGCCAAGCAACTGCTTGCCGGGGACGTGTCACTGACGACGATTGCCCTCGAGCTTGGCTTCGCAAGCCATGGCCACTTCACCGCCACGTTCCATGCGCGCACGGGGGTCACGCCCAGCGACTATCGGCGGCGGACGCGCCAGGCCGAGGGCCGTCGCGCCTGAACAGCGAATGCACCCCGTTCGGCTCGGTCATGGGCCCTTAGACATCAGCGGCGCCCGGCAGTTGGTCTCGATGAACCTCTCGTGCGTCGGCATCAGTTCAACGCACTTCTGAATGGCCTGCCGGATGCCTTCGATGAACACGCTGATGTCGTCGGCCTCGACGACGTCGACGATCGGGTTGTAGCCGCGCGGCCTGAGCCCTTGGCCCTGCATCACCTGAATCCAGCTGCCCTGGGCGAACAGCTCGTCGGCCTCGCTGAAGAGCCTACCCTGGCTCTTGAACAGGTCCATCTTGCGCTGCAACGATTCCGGGATCGACATCTCTCGGCAGTAGACCCAGAGCGGCGAATCGTCGCGCCGGTTGGCGTGATAGTGCAGCACGATGAAATCGCGGATGTGCTCGAACTCGCGGCGGGTGAGTCGGTTGTACTCGCCAATGTCGACTTCGCTCGGTACCCGCGAGGGGAAGAAGTTGAGCAGCCGCGCGATGGCGCTCTGAATCAGGTAGATGCTTGTCGATTCAAGGGGCTCGAGAAAGCCGCTCGAGAGGCCGATGGCGACGCAGTTGCGCTGCCACGATTTGCGCCGCACGCCGGTGACGAACTTCAGTGTGCGGGGCGGTGCGAGCGCTTCGCCATCCAGGTTGCGAAGCAAGGTTGCAGTGGCTTCGTCCTCGCTGATGTACTTGCTTGAAAAGACATATCCGTTGCCGGTCCGATGTTGTAGCGGGATGCGCCATTGCCAGCCCGCCGTCCGGGCGGTCGATCGGGTGTAGGGGAGCAGCGGCAGGGTGCTTGCGCAGGGCACGGCCACAGCGCGATCGCAAGGCAGCCAATGTGACCAATCGTCATAGCCCGTCTTGAACACGTCTTCGATCAGGCGGCCACGAAAGCCCGAGCAGTCGACGAAGAAGTCGGCGCTCAGATGCTCGCCACTGGCGAGCACGAGACCGCGGATGTCGCCATGGGTCGCGTCGAGGCGGACGTCGACGACGCGGCCCTCGACCCGCTTCACCCCCCGGGCCTCGCTATAGCGTCGGAGGTACCTGGCGTAGAGACTCGCATCGAAATGAAACGCATAGGCGATGTCGGCAAGCGGGGAGTCAGGGACATCGAGACGCGGCCGCATGAATTTACCCGCGTAAGCCGCAACCTTGGTGATCGAGTAAGACTGCAACGCGTCGGCACGGCCTTGCAGGCTCATCTTTTGCCAGACCTGCTCGAAGGTCGTCAGCTGGATGTCCTGCCGGTAGCGCCCGAACCCGTGCATGTAGCGGCTTCCGAGGGCCGCCCAGTCGACAAACTCGATGCCGAGCTTGAACGTTCCCTGCGTTTCGCGCAGGAACTCGTTCTCGTCCAATTCAAGCATTTCGTTGAAGCGGACGATGCTTGGAATGGTCGCTTCGCCGACTCCCACGGTCCCGATTTCATCCGACTCGACGACGGTGATCGCGACCTTCCCGTTCAGGGACCTGGCAAGTGCAGAGGCCGTCATCCATCCGGCGGTTCCTCCACCCAGGATGAGGATGTCGCGGACGATTTGCTGCTCCATCGAAGGCATCCTTGGCTGATCACGCACGCCGCACCTTTGCATGCTGGCTCGGCCTCCGGTCGGCTGCTTCGGTGATTTCCCTGCGCCTGCTGGGCTCGTTTGCGGTCTCCTGAAAGCGCGCTTCGCCCGTGCCGATGAGATGCGCCGTGTCCGCCTTGGGTCCGCTACGCCAATCTCGGCGCGCGAAGCCTTAGCGCCCGACGGGCATGACGAGCCGCCGGCAGTGCCCGGCGATCCTCGCCTGAGTTGGTGACCTCAACCCGGTGCCGCGCCTTGTGTTCCCGTGTACACGGCATACAGGGACTGGCTGGCCGCCATGAACAGCCGGTTGCGTTTTGGGCCGCCAAAACAGACATTGCCGCAGATTTCCGGAAGTCGGATACGGCCGATCAACTTGCCCTGTGGATTCCATACGGTGACGCCGCTGAAGCCGACCGAACGGCCGGCATTGCTGGAGCACCAGAGGTTGCCGTCGACGTCGGCGCGCACGCCGTCGGGGCCGCACTTGACGGAGTTGACCATGAAGTCGCTGAACAGTTTGCCGTTCGACAGCTTGTTGTCCGTGCCGACATCGAACACCCACATGTCGCCCTTGCCACCGGGTCCGGTGTCGCCGGGACCCTGGCCTGTGCTGACGACGTACAGCTTCTTGTAGTCGGGCGAGAAGCACAGCCCGTTCGGGTCGGGCACCTGCGCCTCTGTCAGCACTTGAGTGAGAGTGCCGTTCGGATCGACCCGGTAGCAAGCGGTCGGCAACTCGCGCTTGTAGGTTCCGAATTCAGGCGGCTGCCCCAGGCGCGGATTCATGCGCCCCGACTTGTTGGCCGGTCCTCCGGCGACATCGACTGTGCCCTCGTAGAACTGGGCGCCGTACGGCGGATCGGTGAACCAGTAGCTGCCATCGGGATGCGGCACCACGTCGTTGGGTGAATTCAGGCGCTTGCCGTCATGCATCGCGGCGATGACAGTGGCCGAGCCGTCGAGCTCGTAGCGCACCACGCGGCGGCCCAGGTGCTCGCAGGACAGTTGCCGCCCCTGGAAGTCGAAGGTATTGCCGTTCGAGTTGTTGGACGGCGAACGCATCACGCTGACGCGGCCGTCGTCCTCGAGCCAGCGCATCTGGCGGTTGTTGGGGATGTCGCTCCAGACCAGGTAGCGACCCACAGAGTTCCAGGCGGGCCCCTCGGACCAGAGGGCGCCGGTCCAAAGCCGCTGGATCGGCGCGTTGGGCTGACGCAGGCCGTCGAACGACGGATCGATGGTCAGCACATCGGGGTCGGTGAAGTAGGTGGTAGGAGCACCGTTGACGCTGAAATCGCGTGGTGGATTGGTTACCGTGCTTGGCGGCGCCACCGGCCCCTGCGGGTTGGACTGGGCGCGCGCCAGGCTCGGCGCAAGCGCGGCAGCGCCGATGGCCGCGCCCATGCCACGCAGCAGTTTGCGGCGCAAGATCGAAGCGTCGGAACCTGGAACTGAGAGATTGTCCAGCAGCATTTCTCGTCTCCCTACGTTGAGACTGAAGAGGCGACCGGCACCGCCATCGCGGCACCAGGGCCATCGTACGCGCGACGATTGATCGAAGCCAGTCTGTCTGGCGCAGTCCGGCGGGAAGTACGACGAAGAAGCTTCGGAGTGCAAGCATCGGGACGGTCGTCTCGAGCAACACGACGCGTGATGCTGAGTGGCAACTCCCGGGCGCTCGAGACAAGGCAACCGGCTCGCAATTTCGTTGAAAGCCGTCCGCTCGAAACAGCGGCTCGCGGCCATCAAGAGTCATTCGCGAAGGGCAGCTATGCGGAAATCCAGATCTAACGCCAAGCCGAGTCGATGGAAGCCTCCAGAAGGACCGGCGGACAGAGAGCCAAATATCGGGCGAGAGTATTGGGGATCGCGACTTACTCGATTACCCGCGTGGCTTTCAACATCAACGCGCGCGGCAACTCGATGCCAAGCGCGCGCGCCGTGCGCAGATTGACAATGAGTTCGTACACGTTGACCTGCTCGACCGGAATCTCAGCCGGCTTGGTGCCTCTCAGAATGCGGTCGATGATCGTCGCGGAGCGTTTGAACAGCGCCGAAATGTCATATCCATACGACAGCAGCACGCCGGATTCTGCGACCGCCGAGTGACCGAGCATTGCCATGCGGTGCTTGACCGCCAAAGCAGCAGTTCTGTCGCGCTCAACGAATATCACGCCTGAAGCGGCCAAGTCGATGACACCGCTTGCGCGCGCCTTCGCGAACTTCTCGAACGCTGGTTCGATATCCACGGGCCGGTCAACCAACGCCGGCACCAACTCCAAGCCGAGGGTGCGGCGCGCATCTTCAAGAAAGGCGAGCCCCATGCGATCCTGGCTGCTGACAAACACGCCCACGACCTTCAAGCTGGGAACTGCCTCCTTCAGCAGCGCCAGCCGTTTCGGGTACAGCTCGCCGTCAAGAGTCGCAAGGCCGGTCACGTTTCCACCCGGATTGGCAAGCGACTTGACTAGACCTCGACTCACCGGATTGGTACCAACGATAAACACGATCGGCACGGTCTTGGTGGCCGCCGCTGCGGGACCTAGCATGAAGTCAGTGGTCGCGACGAAAACGTCGGGTTGCAGCGCCAGAAGCTCGCTCGTCTGCCGCGCCCAACCTGTCGCGTCGCCATGATCCCAGCTCTCGTCGACGATCAGATTGCTGCCTTCGATCCAACCCAGTTCGTGCAGTCCCGACCTCAACAGCGAACCGACCCTTCGTTCAGCAGGCCCCGGCGTACCGATCGCAAGAAACGCGACGCGCCGCTTGCCGGCCTGTGCATTGGCTCGATTCGTAGCGACAAGCAGGGTAGCGCCAACGGCAGCGAGGAGCGTTCTACGGCTTGTCATTCGGTCACCTCGCGAGGGACGCCGCGCTCGGACAAGCGTTTCCTTGGTACCAATTGCGGCTTATACGCCCTTCCGAGTCGACGCCTTAGGAGCGACGGTCCATCCCGCTCCCGAACCGGCTAGGCCGCTCGAGCGGCCACTCCTCACGCATGCGCTATGAAGCACTGGACGATCAGGGTTGTTCAATGTTAGGCGCGATCGAGCATCGTCTTGTGGCGGTCAATCGGCATTGAATGAAGGACGCGGCCGTCAATGTCGTCTCCGCGGCCGGCATTAACTAAGGCGACTGACGGGAGTGGGTCCGGAAGCATGGTCTACGTTGTCGACAAGGTGAGAGTCGGCTGCCGCTCACGCATCTTCGCTCGGGACGCCCCGCGCCTGGGCAGGGTGTGCTCCCGCTGACTTGACTCCAAGCGGCATCAGCGCACAGTCGGCATTTGCGGCGCCGACGCGCCGGCCGAAGGGGCTTCCATGAATACCGTGATCCGTTGCCTTCCCCTGCTCGCCGCCCTCGCTCTGCACGCGCCCGCCTACGCCGACGAGGACCATGCCCACATGCACGGCGGGAAACTCGGCAAGGTGTCGTTCGCGACGAGTTGCGATCCCAAGGTGCAGCCGGCGTTCGAGCGTGCCGTCGCGATGCTCCATTCGTTCTGGTATTCGGCCGGCGAGCAGGCGTTCCGCGACGTGCTCAAGGACGATCCCGGTTGCGCGATCGCCACCTGGGGAATCGCGTCGATCCTGATGTCGAATCCGTTGGCCGGGCAGGGCGCGTCGGCGAAAGGCGCGGAGGCGGCGCTGGCGGCGCTCGAGGAAGGGCGCCGCATCGGCGCCAAGACCGAGCGCGAGCGCGGCTACATGGACGCCGTCGCCGCGTACTACCAGGACTTCGCCACGCGCACCGAGCGCGAGCGCCAGCTCGCGCGCGCCAATGCGTACGAGGCGCTGGCGCTGCGATATCCCGCCGACGACGAGGCGCAGATCTTCTTCGCGCTTTACACCGCCGGAACGCAGACCCAGGCCGACCAGAGCTACGCCGCTTACCTCAAGGCCGCAGCCGTGCTCGAGGGCCAGTTCCGCAAGTACCCCGACCATCCCGGCGTGGCCCACTACCTCATTCACAGCTATGACGCGCCGCCCATCGCCGACAAGGGGCTCGTCGCCGCGCGCCGATACGCTGGCCTCGCCCCCGACGCGCCGCACGCTCTGCACATGCCCTCGCACATCTTCACGCGCGTCGGCGCCTGGCAGGAATCCGCCGCCACCAACCTGCGCTCGCGCGAAGTGGCCAGGGCCGGCAACGAGCCCGACGAGGCCTACCACGCGTCCGACTACATGGTGTACGCGTACCTGCAGCTCGCGCGCGACCCCGAGGCGCGCCGCGCCATCGACGAGGCGATGAAGGTGCAAGGCATCACCCCGCGCTTCGTGGCGCCGTACGCCATCGCGGCGATGCCGGCGCGCTACGTGTTCGAGCGTGGCGCTTGGTCGGAAGCGGCGGCGCTGCAGCCGCTCGGCAGCAGCTATCCGTTCGTCGAGTCGATCACCTATTTCGCGCGCAGCGTGGGCGCCTCTCGCAGCGGCGACCTCGCCGCGGCGCGCCAGGATGCCGCTCAGCTTCAATCGCTGCAGGCGGCCCTGGTGGCGGCCAAAAACACCTACTGGGCGAACGAGGTCGAGGTGCAGCGACTGGCGGCGACAGCGTGGATCGCGCTGCGCGAGGGGAAGACCGACGAGGCATTGCGCCTCATGCGCGCTGCCGCCGACCTCGAGGATCGCAGCGAGAAGCACATCGTGACGCCGGGGCGCATCATGCCGGCCCGCGAGCTGCTCGGCGACATGCTCCTCGAGCTCAAGCAGCCGGCAGCGGCGCTCGCCGAGTTCGAGGCGTCGCAGCAACGCGAGCCCAATCGCTTCCGCAACTACGCCGGCTCGGCGCGCGCCGCGGAAATGGCGGGCGACCGCGTCAAGGCCGCGGCCTATTCGCGCAAGCTGCTCGAGCTCGCTCAGGGCGCCGATAGCGCCCGGCCGGAGCTCGCGACCGCGCGGACGCTCGCCCAGCGCTAGCGGCGGGTTTGGGGAACGGCGCTAAGCCCTCGACTCCAAAGCGATCAATTCGATCTTGTAGCCGTCGGGATCGGTGACGAAGGCGATCACCGTCGTCCCGCCCTTGACCGGCCCGGGCTCGCGCGTCACCGCGCCGCCGCCAGCGCGGATCTTCTCGCAGGCGGCGTAGATGTCCTTCATGCCGAGGGCGATGTGGCCGTACGCGGTGCCGAGCTCGTACGAGCCGACGCCATGGTTGTAGGTGAGCTCGATCTCGGCCTGCTCCGGATTCGATCCGTAGCCGACGAAGGCGAGCGAGTAGCCCTGCTCGGGCCGCTCGGTGGTCCGCAGCAGGCGCATCCCCATGATGCGCGTGTAGAAGTCGATCGATCGCTGCAGATCGCCGACGCGAAGCATGGTGTGGAGGAATCTCATGGGGCGTCGAAGATGAAGCAGGTGGTGGAGCCGTGAGCGTACAGCTTGCCGTCGGGGCCTGTCAGGCGCCCGTCGGACGTCGCCATGCGGCCGCCGCCGTGGATGACGTGGCTCTCGGCGCGAACGAACGGCACCTTGTCGCTCAGCGGCCGGACGATGTTGACCTTGAGCTCGGCCGTCGTGTAGGCCTTGCCAGCGGGCAGGATCGACGCCACCGCGCAGCCGAGCGCCGAGTCGAGCAGCGTCGCGAACCAGCCGCCGTGGACGATCCCCATCGGGTTGTAGTGGGCGAAGCCGGGCCGCCCCTGGAAGACGACGCGGCCCAGCTCGGCCTCGACGAGGATGAAGTCGAGCGTCTGCGAGATCGGCGGCGCCGGCAGGTCGCCGGCGATCATCGCCTTGAACAGCTCGAGCCCCGACTTGCCGGCGACCTGCTCGCGCGTCGCGACGCCGTAGACGGTCTGCCGCTGCCGCAAGGCGGCATCGACCGCTTGCCACTCGGCGAGGCGATCGACGAGTGCCGGGGCGCTGGATTCGGCCATGAAACTCCTCCTGCGGAAGTTGAACAATTGCAGCTACAATTATTGCATGCGCAAAGATGCCGTCACTGCCGCCGCGCCGAAGGGCTGCACCAGCTTCAAGCTGCGCCAGCTGACGCGTCGCGTCAGCCAGCACTATGACCGGGTCGTCGCCGCCTCCGGGCTGAAGACGACCCAGTACTCGCTGCTCTCGCAGATCGAGCACCTTGGCCCGGTGCGGCCCAGCGATCTCTCCGCGGCGATGGCGATGGAAGCGTCGACCCTGACCCGCAACCTGCAGCCGCTGGTCGCCAACGGCTGGGCCGAGATCGGGCCCGGCGAGGACGGCCGATCGCGCCTCGTCGTCATCACCGCGCGCGGCCGCGCCAAGCGACTCGAGGCGCAGCGCGAATGGAAGCGGGCCCAGCTCGCCCTCAACGAGCGCCTCGGCGCCGGCCGCGTCGCCGAGCTGCATGCGCTGCTCGACGACTGCCTCGCCACCTTGTCCGAACCGGAGCCGGAGATGAGCGATGTCTGAATCGATTCCCGCCGCGCGCGCCCGCGCACCGGTCGCCCTCGGCCTCGTCCTGCTCGCCGCCGGCGGCATCTTCGCGGTGACGATGGGGGCGCGCCAGTCGATGGGGCTGTTCCTGAGCGTCATCAATACCAGCACGGGCCTCGGCCTCGCCAGCATCAGCCTCGCGTTCGGCGTCGGCCAGCTGTGGTGGGGCTTGACGCAGCCGCTCGCCGGCATGGTCGCCGACCGCTACGGCGCGGGCCGCGTCGTCCTGTTCGGCCTGCTCCTGGTCGCGCTCGGCACCGCGCTCGTGCCGCTGATGACGACGACCTTCGGCCTGATCGTCGCGATCGGCGTGCTCGCCGCCGGCGGCGCCGGCTTCGCCGGGCCCTCGGTGCTGCTTGCCGCGACGGCGCGCCTGGCGCCGCCGGCCAAGCGCGGCATCGCCAGCGGCATCGTCAACGCCGGCGGCTCGTTCGGCCAGTTCATCTTCGTGCCGATCGCGCAAGGCATCACCGCCGTCGCCGGCTGGGCGATCGCGATCCAGAGCATGGCGGCGATCGTCCTCCTCGCGCTGCCGGCGGCGTGGGTGCTGCGCGGCAGCGCGAAGCAGGCGGCGGCGAGCGCCGCCGCGGCCGCGCCGAACGTTGCGCCGGTGCGCGCCGAGACGACGCGCGAGGCGATCCGGCGCGCGATGCACGACCCGAGCTACCTGCTGCTCGCGACCGGCTTCTTCGTCTGCGGCTTCCACGTCGCCTTCATCGCCACCCATCTCCCGGGCGTCGTCGCCGCCTGCCAGCTGCCGCCCGCGGTCGGCGCCTGGGCGCTGGCGATCGTCGGCCTCTTCAACATCGTCGGCAGCTTCGCGATGGGCTGGGCGGTCGGCCGCTGGCGCATGAAGTCGCTGCTTTCGCTCGTCTATGCGGCGCGCGGGCTCGCTGTCCTCGTCTTCCTGTTCGCGCCGAAGACCGAGGCCGTCGTCCTCGTCTTCGCCGCCTTCATCGGCCTGACCTATCTCTCGACGGTGCCGCCGACGGCCGG
>Ga0207678_10002810_pt1 | contig 15793 bp, 14 predicted proteins | sample KBSC63metaG_FD_184319 | JGI IMG/M metagenome (GOLD analysis project Ga0207678, IMG submission 184319) | Corn rhizosphere microbial communities from Kellogg Biological Station, Michigan, USA - KBS C6-3 metaG (SPAdes) (version 2) | ecosystem: Host-associated > Plants > Roots > Rhizosphere > Soil ...
ACGATCCGTGGGCGCCACATCATAGTGAGTCGCGCAGCACCCGATGGTTTGCGTACCGTCACCGAAGTGTTCGAGCTCTCCAACGATACGTCGGTAACGCGTGTCGCGCCGAACGAGTCGGACGCAGGCGCAGTATGGTCGTCGGGACTTCCGTCTGGGGCAGGTACGCCGGTGGTGGCGGACGGCGACATTCCGGCTGCGGCTGTACGCTTCGCAAATTCGCGCGCACTCGTGTACGCGCCGTTCGCACCCGGCATGAAGCAGCTGGCATTTCACTACGATCTGCCGGCTGATGCGTTTCCGCTAAAGATTCCGTTCGAGCAGAGTGCAGTCGTGTTCGAGGTTCTCGTCGAGGATTCGACCGGTGTCGCGAGCGGTGCGCGACTGGCCGCCGTCGCTCCTGTCGCGATAGAGGGTCATCAATTCCGACGATATCTCGCGTCGGACGTCCCGGCAAATGCGGTCGCGGTCGTGAACGTTCCCGAAGTGAAACAGCCGCCGGCGTTCCTGTTCGTTGCCGGACTGACGCTCGTGATCGGAGGCGCAATGACGGTGACGCTTGCGCGCGCGCTCAGGCGCAGGTAGCTTCACCACATAATTGATTTTCGCGGTCGGGGGACACGGAAGCCGGTGAAATGCCGGCGCGGCCCCGCCACTGTAACGGGCAGTAAGCGTATCTGAGGTCCCACTGGCTGAGCTGGCCGGGAAGGGAGATGCGACGGCCCGGAGCCAGGAGACGACCTTCGTCCGCGCCACATCTTACAGACCCTCGGGGGAGGGCTGGTGGCGTTGTACGTCGTCGCCTGTCGATCTCGTACATACGTTGCGGGCTTCCTTCGAAAAAGGATGCCCGTTTTGCGTTTCAGGACCGTCAGTTTCGGCGCGACAGTGATTTCATCGTACAGATCCGCAATCCGGATCTCCGCATGCGCTGCGCTCGCGATCCTCTCCGCTTCCTGCACGCGAGACTCGACACGCAACGCTGCCGCGTCACGCAATCCGGCGAGCCGTGTTGCGTCGACCGTTCGCGATGACTTTGGACGTTCGATTTCGTTCGCAACGCATCCCCGCCGCGTCATCTCACTCAATCCGACGACGACGGAGACGATCTTTGCAATTGGCGCGGGATCGCTGCTCATAGGCAGGTCACACTGGGACGAATGGCCGGACTCGGCCAGGACCATCCCCGATATGGGAAATGGAATCGGGCCCAACGTCGAGAAGATAGTTGCCGCACATCCCGACCTCGTGCTGCTGTACGCAAGCGAGGACAACCGCGCAGCCGCCGAGCGACTGGAAAGCGCGGGGATACGCACGATATCTCTCCGAATCGATCGGATCGCCGACTTCGATCGCTCTGTGAGACTGCTGGGCCGAGTTCTGGGCGACAGCGCGCGTGCCGCCGTCGTTGTGGACACTGTGGCCACGTCGCTTCGGCGAGTGGCAACTGCGACGCGTGCGCTACCCAAACCGACCGTCGTGTGGCCGATGATCGACACGTCGCCGATGGTGGTCGGCGGCGGAAGCTTCATGAACGAGCTGCTGACGATCGCCGGTGCGCACAACGTGTACGCATATCTGCCGCAACCGTCGCCGATCGTCTCGATCGAAGACGTGATAGCGAAGAATCCAGATTTTGTGATTCGAGGTGGCGAAGGCGGAAGCGACGCGCCACTCGGCGGCGTCTGGCAGGCCGTTCCGGCGATCGCGCAGGGACATGTGATCCGGATTCCGCTCACCATGATTCTCCGGCCGTCAGTGCAGATGGGATCTGCTGCGACTGTGCTCGCGCGTGCTCTGCATCCGGGGATCGTTCTCCCATGATCGTCCATCGCGCGTGGCACTGGTGGATAGGCACGCTGCTGTTCGGCGCGGTGTGCGTGCTCGGCGTCGCGCTCGGTACCGTATCGCTTTCGCCGATGCAGGTGCTCGCGGCGCTCACCAGTCATGCGCCAGCGGCGGTGCACTCCATCGTCGTGACGCTCAGGTTGCCACGCGTCGTGCTCGCTGCGCTCGTTGGAGTCGCGCTCGGCACCAGTGGCACGACGCTGCAGGCGACGCTGCGCAATCCGCTCGCTGAACCGTATCTGCTCGGTGTGTCGGGCGGTGCAGCGGTCGGTGCAGTGGCCGCGATGATGCTCGGCGTATCGTCGGCGCTGTGGCCGCTGCTCGCGTTCGTCGGTGCCGGGGTTGCCGTGCTGCTCGCCATCGGTGTTGCACGCGGGGCGGGACGATCGGGTCACACTGACGTTCGTGTATTGCTGATGGCTGGCGTGGTCGTTGGGGCATTCGCCAACGCGTTGATCATGATTCTGCTCGCGAACGTTTCGCCGAATACGATTCGTGGCGCGCTGTGGTGGATGATGGGCTCAGTCGCGGACGCAACGTGGTACACGGTCGCATGGCTGGGATTGTATGTCGCGGCCGGTGTCGCCTATCTCGTTGCATACGCACCCGAGATCGACGTGCTTACGCTGGGCGAGGATTCGGCCGCGGGGCTGGGCGTGGACGTGCACCGCGCCACGCGACGCGCGTTTCTGGCGAGCGCGCTGCTGGCCGCGGCAACGGTTGCCGCCGCTGGTTTGATCGGATTCGTGGGACTCGTCGTACCGCACATGGCACGCGCATTCGGCCTGTCGCGACAGCGCGCCATGCTCGCCGGTTGCGCGATAATCGGCGCAACGCTCGTCGTTGCATCCGATCTCTTGGCGCGCGTGGTGATTCCGCCGTCGGAGCTTCCGCTTGGCGCCGTGACGGCGGTCCTCGGCGTTCCGTTCTTTCTGATTCAGCTCAGGAGGATGCGGTGATCGCGTATGAGAACGTGACCATCGCGTACGATGCAAGCGCGAACCCCGTTGTGACGGGCGTATCGCTGCGTGCCGAACGTGGCGCGGTGACGGCCATCGTCGGTCCCAACGGTAGCGGGAAGAGTACTCTAGTCCGGGCACTGCTCGGCCGTGTTCCGCTCGTGTCCGGCCGTATCACGATCGATGGGACAGACGTGGCGGAGATCTCCCGGCGCGATCTTGCGCGACGATGCGCCGTCGTGACTCAGCGTGAGGACACCACGTTCGCGCGAAACGTCGCCGAATACATTGCGCTCGGCCGCTATCCCCACACCGGTGCGTGGGGGTCGGCGGCGGCCGGCGATTCCGACGCTGTGTCAGCTGCAGCGCGACGCGCCGGTGTGGAGTCGTTGCTGGGAAGAGTCACCGACGAACTGTCTGGTGGCGAGTGGCAGAGAGTGCGGGTCGCTCGCGCGCTTGCGCAGGGCGGCGACGCGCTCGTTCTGGACGAGCCGACGTCATTTCTCGATGTCGGCCACGAGATGCAGATCTTTCAGTTGGCGTCGTCTCTCGCGGAATCCGGCACTGCCGTGCTCCTCGTGAGCCATCAATTGAATCTCGTCGCGCGCTTCGCGACATCGATGGTCCTGTTGCACCACGGCGCCGTGGTCGCGACAGGAGCGCCGGACGCGGTGATGCGTGGTGAGCTGCTGGAGCGTGTGTACGACTGGCCGCTGGTGGTCACTCGCGATCCGGCAGTCAACGCTCCTATGCTGGTCCCATTACGCCGATCAACATGACAACACACATATAAATACAATGAACAAGTTGACACTTTCGTTACTTGCGCTGCTGCCCGCAACAGCGCTGGCGCAGCGCGCGGACACAACCGCCGCGCTCGAACCCGTGATCGTGACTGCCACGAAGCTCCCGACGCCATCCTCGTCGCTCAGCCAGCCGGTCACAGTACTCAACGGCGATGAGTTGCGTGCGCGTGGCGTGGTCACGGTCGCCGAGGCGTTGCGTGAAGCGCCGGGCGCGACAATCGTCCAGAGTGGATCCTATGGTGGCGTCACGTCGCTCTTTCTTCGTGGAGGCGAGAGCAGGTATACCAAGGTTCTCATCGACGGAACGCCGATCAATTTGGTGGGGGGAACTCAATTCTTCGAGAATCTGTCGATGGACAACGTCGACCGGATCGAGATCGTTTACGGACCGTCGAGTGCGCTGTACGGCGCCGATGCAGTGAGCGGCGTGATTCAGATATTCACCAGGCGCGGTGCGGGGCCCGCAACGCTCGACGCCGACGCGCGTGCCGGGACATACGGCTCGCACGATGAATCCGTATCGCTCCGGGGTGGCGTGCCCGCAGCGGGATACTCCATCGGTGGCGGGTGGCATGCCACTGATGGAGTGTACGCGTTCAACAACGCGTATCGGAATGGCGATCTGAACGGCTCGCTGCAGCTTCGTCCCGACGAAAAGTCGGAAATATCCCTGACCACGCGATACACGGGGTCCGTCTATCACTTCCCGACGGATTACACGGGTGCAGCAGTCGATACGAACTCGTACACCAGGGAGCACAGGCTCGTAGCCGGTTTCGACGCATCGCGCCGAGTTGCACCGAGCGTGCGGTTGCGTCTCATCGGCGGCGACAACGAGGTTCACGGATTGTCCGAGGATACCAAGGCGTCGGGCGTGCCGGCGGCTCCGCTCTCGAAGACATCCTCACCATCAGCCGGCTATCGACGGTTCGCGGAAGGCCGTGTCGAAGCGGCGCTGGGCAGGTTTGGCACCGGAACGGTCGGCGCACAGTATCAGGTCGAGGGGCAGCGATCGCGGTTGTTGACCATCAACTACGCAACCGTTCCCTCCGCCGGAACCAGCGTCGTGACGCCCGGTTCCGACGATCATCGCATCACACGCGGGTACTACATCGCACTCCAGGGGGATCCGCTGTCGCTCTTCTCCTACGATCTGAGCGCGCGGCATGACGACCATTCGGATTTTCACGGCGTCAATACCTATCATGCTGGCGCGACCCTGGCGCTGTGGACCGGCGCGCGCCTCCGCGGAGCGTATGGCACCGGCTTCAACGCGCCGTCGTTCGACGAGACGCAGGGATCAGCGTTCAACATCGGAAACCCGTTGTTGCAGCCCGAGCAATCGCACTCGCTCGATGTCGGATTGGTGCAGACGTTGTTCGGTGGCCGACTGCGCGCGAGCGTCGGTGCGTTCGATCAGCGATTCAGCAATCAGATCCAATACGTGTCCGGGACGTTCGGCGGTCCGCCGGACTTCGTTCAGCTCACGCCGTCGTACTACAGCAACCTGACGCAGGCGCGATCGAAGGGCTATCAGGGTGAGGTGGACGCCACGTTACCGTTCGGTTTCACCGGCTCGGCGAGTTACACGCAGACCATCGCACAGGTGTTCGCCGTGCCGCCGGGTTATGCAGGCTCGCAGATGCCGGGCGACGCTCTTCTGCGTCGGCCCAGCCATTCCGGCACCGCGTCGCTTTTCTATGCGCGCTCGGCCGAATGGAGTGTAGGCGCCTCGGCCAACTACGTCGGCAAGCGTCCCGACATGGACTTCTCGCAGTTTCCGTCACCGACCGTGACCCTTGCGTCATATGTGAAGCTGGGCCTGTCCGGCAGCATGCGCGTCTTTCAAACAGCCGCGACGACTGTGTCGTTGACGGGACGGGTCGACAACCTTCTGAATCGGCGGTACCAGGACGTATTCAACTTCCCTGCGCCAGGTCGCGCGATCCTGATCGGCGCGAAGCTGTCCGCCACGCGGTGATTCACGGGGTGATTGCAGGTTGACGCGGCGAGGCGGCGAGCGGCGCAGGATTAGATTTCGACGATGCCGCTCGTCGTCACGCAGGCGATAGTTCTTCACGCTTTCGACTATCTGGAAACATCGCGCGTGTTGCGACTCATCACGCGTGAGGCAGGCGTGCAGTCGGTGCTTGCAAAGGGTGCGCGGCGCACTCGGGGGCGCGTCGGCACCGGCGTCGATCTGTTCGCCGAGGGTGAGGCGCAGATCTACATCAAGCCCACGCGCGATCTTCACACACTGGGTGCGTTCGACGTGACATCGTCGCGCGCCGGACTGGCACTGGAGATGTCGCGCTTCACAGCCGCGTCGGCGCTCGCCGAGCTGGCGCTTCGCGTTGCCGGAGACGAAGCGAATGCGGCCATGTTCGACGATCTGTCGGCGACGCTGGACGCGCTCGCGGCTGCGTCCGGCGATGCCGTGTTGGAGCGGGCGCTCGCTGGTGCCTGGCAGATGATCGCCGACGCTGGCTTCACTCCATCGCTGGATGTGTGCGCGAGCTGCCACGCTGAGCTATCGCGCGACGCCACGGTGACATTTTCTCATCCCGCCGGCGGCGCACTGTGCGACGATTGTGCGCGACTCGCCGCCGTGGTACGCAAGCTCCCGCCTTCCGCGCGCGACACGCTGCGGCGGTGGCAGGCCGGGGAGGTTGTTACGGGGCTGGGGGCGGCGGAAGGGAGGGCGCATCAGCGCCTGCTGCGCGAATTCGTTCGCGAGCACGTCGTCTCCGACGACAGGCCGCTACGCGCGTTTGCTGCATGGGAGAGCGACTTTGGCGCGCAGCCCTCCGCGCTGCGGGGATAGTCCCAGCTGGCGCCAGCGGATAGCGGCGCGCGCCAGAGCCTGATTTTCGTGGCGTGACACGTGCATCACATCTGTGTGGCAGCGAGTCGGGGAACCGTCTCGTTGAAACCCCGGATGGTCGGAGAGCGTCTGAATAGCGGGCCGTTGCCAGCTGGCGTTCGAGGGCGGCGAGCCAGCTGAGGCGATCGGAACATCGGGCCGTCCGAGGGTGTTTGGTAGGTTCCGGTGACAGCTTGAAGTTTGTCGCGTCGCAGGTTGCGGGCAGGGCCAGCGGTCGGGCGCAGGGAAATCATTACGTTCGGTCGAAACGGCTCTGGCGCTCCGGATTATTGGGCAGTATCTTCGCGCTTGAGTAGGATGTACCGGGTCGAACAATCGTTCAGGAGTCAGTTCAAGGACACTTTCTAGTCAGCCTGGAGTTAAGAAATGGAGTTGCGTTGGGCAGCACTCATCGGGGTGCTTGCATTCAGCGCGCTCGCGCCGCGATCGGCGGCCGGCCAGGCGAATTTGCCCGGGACCGGACGGGATCGCGGGTCTGGATCGGAGTTGGGGCAGAATAGTCCCAATCCTTTCGTTTCAGAGACGCGGATGCCTTTCACGGTGGGAGATTATCCCACGTGTTCGGACCCGAGTCGCGTTTACCGGGTCACCTTGCGGGTGTACAACATTTTGTCGCAGGTCGTAGCAGTACCCGTTTTGCAAGGTGGAACCGGGAGCGTCGCTGGTGGGGCGCCATTGGAGAACGTGGAGTTGTCGTGCGGACAGTACACAGGTTACTGGGACGCGAAAAACTCCCGGACAGGGCAGGATGCGCCACCCGGCATCTATCTCTATCGATTGGAGATAGACGGAAGGCCGGTGACGAAAAAAATGATTCATGGGAGATAGGGGCACGCGAATGATTACATTCGGCGGCCCCTATTTTTCATGCGGCATCAGTGCGACGTAAGTGAACCGGGACGTGGCGATGCCGGTTTCCATCGCCTTCTCATCTTCGAAGATGACGGCGATCGCGCGGTCGGCGTAGCGCCTGCGCTCGCGCTTGCTGTGCTGTCTCAGCAGCGGCCGTGCAGCATCGGTGATCTGGTGCGCGGTGGCGATACGGTCCGAGAGCGGCGCGTCGGTCATTCCCGTGCCGCGCAGCAGTATCTCGAGTCGGCCGCGCTCCTTGCGCACCGCTGGCGGCCGCTCGAGTTGAAAGATCGACTGGAGCTGTCTTGACAGAGCCGCGAACGGCGCGAACACGGCCACGACACGGTCGATCATCCCGTTGGCTGATGCTTCACGCCGCACCGCTGCTTCCCCGTTACGTCGCAACTTCGCGCGGGCCGGACGGTTCGACGCGATAGACGCGGCCGTCCGGCAATCGGGCGATGCTGCCCATCGTCGCAATGTCACCGGCCCAGTCCAGCGCGACGCCGGCGTGGATGCGCGCGAGCGCCATGGCTGCGTCCAGATAGTGAGCCCGCCCGATCTCCTGATCGTTACATAGCGCACGCCACTGCGGCACCGCGGCTCCGCCGCCACCCGTTTCCATGCGCAGAAGATACAGACCGAACGGCGGATCGCGAGAGCGAGCCGGAGCACTTTCACCGTATCCGTTCGCGCGAGCGTGCCCGTCGGAATGCGCTTTGCCTCCTCGCTGAATCTTTTGACTGGCGCAAAATTCAACTTGGTGCAACCATGTGGCATGGCCAGCGAAAGCCCGGAAGTGATTGCCCTGGTCGCGACGCTCCGCCGGCACCTGGAGCACGACGCCACGCGGGACGAGGTTTCCTCCGCTGTGAAGGAGGCGTGCATGGCTATGCACGCCACCGGCATGCCCCCGCAAACGATGTTGGTTACGCTCAAGGCCGCCGTTCAGACTGCCGCATTCGAGGCGCGCACGCCGGTGAGTCGCGATGCGATCCGGGCCGTGACGTCGGACCTGACGCCGTGGATGATCGATGTGTGCTTCCGCCCTCGAGACCGGGCGCGACCCTAGCGCTGAATCATCGCAAGCCGTCGTCCCGTCCAGGCGCCGGCACTCACGCGAAAGCCCGCCACGCCGGATCTTGCGGCGGTCCCGGGGCGGCAGGCAGGGATGACGGGGTGCGAACGACGCCTCTGCCGTTTCGGCAGATATCCGAGGCATCGCGATTGCACATTATTCGGGCATGATCAGCCAAGACAAACTCACCGTCAAGTCTGGAGAGGCGCTGAACGACGCGGTTACGCGCGCTCGGCAGGCCGGCAACCCGCTGGTTTACGATCTCCATCTTCTTCTCGCCCTGCTGGACCAGGACGAGAGCATCGTTGTGCCCATCCTTCAGAAGGTGGGTGCAAGTGTCCAGGCGCTTCGCCAGGCCGCGCTCGGCGAGGCCGGCCGATACCCCAGGCAGAGCGACGCCCAGCCTTCGGTATCGCGAGAGTTGAACCAGGTGCTCGACCGCGCCGAAGCGATCGCCAAGGAACTGGGCGACGAGTACGTATCGACCGAGCACATGCTGCTAGCGCTCGCCGACGTCAAGGGAACGGAGAGCCGCACGCTGCTGCAGACCGCAGGCGCGAGCTACGCGACGTTGCGCGACGCACTTGCTGCCGTGCGTGGCAGTCACCGCGTAACGGATCAGACGCCGGAGAATCAGTACCAGGCGCTTCAGAAATACACGCGCGATCTCACGGAGGCTGCGCGCAAGGGAAAGCTCGATCCCGTCATCGGCCGCGACGAGGAGATTCGTCGCGTGGTACAGGTACTCTCGCGCAGAACAAAGAACAACCCTGTTTTGATCGGAGAGCCGGGTGTCGGCAAGACGGCAATCGCCGAAGGCCTCGCGACGCGCATCATCAACGGCGACGTACCCGAGAGTCTCCGCAACAAGCGACTCATCGCACTCGACCTGGGCGCGCTGATCGCGGGCGCGAAGTATCGTGGTGAGTTCGAGGAGCGACTCAAGGCGGTGCTCAAGGAGATCACGGAGAGCGAAGGTCTGTTCGTCGTATTCATCGATGAGATGCACACGCTCGTCGGCGCGGGCAAGGCTGAAGGCTCGATGGACGCCGGCAACATGCTCAAGCCGATGCTCGCACGCGGAGAGCTGCGCGTCGTCGGCGCGACGACGCTGGACGAATATCGCAAGTATATCGAGAAGGATGCAGCGCTCGAGCGTCGCTTCCAGCCGGTGTTCGTCGGTGAGCCCACTGTCGAGAGCACCATCGCGATTCTGCGCGGGCTCAAGGAGCGCTACGAATCGCATCACGGCGTGCGCATCACGGATGGTGCAGTCGTCGCTGCCGCAACGTTGTCCAATCGCTACATCGGCGATCGCTTTCTGCCGGACAAGGCGATCGACCTGATCGACGAGGCCGCTTCGCGCCTGCGCATCGAGATCGATTCGATGCCGCAGGAGATCGACGAAGTTGAGCGTCGCGTCACGCAGCTCGAAATCGAGCGCCAGGCGCTGCAGAAGGAGAAGGATCCAGCATCGGTGGAGCGGTTGCACACAATCGAGAAGGACCTGTCCGATCTGCGCGAGAAATCCAGCGCGATGAAGGCGCAGTGGCAACAGGAAAAGGAATCACTCGGCGCCGTCGGCAGGATCAAGCAACAGATCGAGCAGGCGCGTACGGAAGCCGAACAGGCTACGCGTAACGGCGATCTGGGCAAGGCCGCGGAGATCACGTACGGACGCATTCCGCAGTTGGAGCAGCAGATGGCGAGCGCCGAGAAATCTCTGTCGAGCAATACCGGTGGCGCGCGCTTTCTCAAGGAAGAAGTTGGCGCCGACGACGTTGCGGAGATCGTGGCGAAGTGGACCGGCATTCCCGTGTCGCGGATGATGGAAGGCGAGCGCGAGCGGCTCACCAAACTGGAATCCGTGCTGGCGAGTCGCGTCATAGGTCAGGTGGAAGCGGTCGAAGCGGTGGCGAACGCCGTGCGGCGGTCACGCGCAGGATTGCAGGACCCGAATCGTCCAATCGGCTCGTTCATTTTTCTCGGACCGACGGGAGTGGGAAAGACCGAGACCGCGCGTGCACTTGCGGAGTTTCTGTTCGACGACGAGCAGGCGATGACGCGCATCGACATGTCGGAGTACATGGAGAAGCACGCCGTCGCGCGACTGATTGGCGCGCCTCCCGGCTACGTTGGATTCGAGGAAGGCGGACAGCTCACCGAAGCGATCCGGCGGCGTCCGTATTCTGTCGTGCTCTTCGACGAGATCGAAAAAGCGCATCCCGATGTGTTCAACATATTGTTGCAGATCCTGGACGACGGGCGCCTCACGGATTCGCAGGGTCGCACGGTGGACTTCAAGAACACCGTCATCATCATGACGTCGAACGTCGGAAGTCAGTACATCCTGGAGAATACCGGCGGCGATTTCGATCGTGTGGAAGAGCAGGTGATTTCGGTGCTGCGGCAGCAGTTCCGGCCCGAGTTTCTGAATCGCGTGGATGACATAATCGTGTTCCGGCCGTTGGGCGAGGAGCAGATCACGCGCATCGTGGATCTTCAGCTCAACCGTCTGGATCAACTGCTGGCGGATCGCAAGTTGACGATCGATCTCACTCCAGAGGCGAAGCACTACCTCGCGCACGAGGGTTACGATGCAGCGTTCGGTGCGCGGCCGCTCAAGCGGGCGATCCAGCGGCTGCTGCAGAACCCGCTCGCGATGGCAGTGCTGGAAGGTCGCTTCGTCGAGGGTGACACGATTCGTGTTGGAGTTGACGGCGCGCGCGGATTGACGTTCGAGTCGGAGCGCGAAGCTGCCGCAAACAAGTAGTCGCGACGTCGAGTATCTGCGTCAGGCGCTCGAGCTCGCGCGCGAGGCCGCGTCGGCCGGAGAAGTCCCGGTCGGCGCGGTCGTCGTGCGTGGCGACGAGATCGTCGGGCGCGGTGCCAACAGAACGCAGCGTGACAGCGACGCGACGGCGCATGCGGAGATGATTGCGATCCGTGATGCGTCGCGTGCGCTCGGGAGTTGGCGACTGGAAGGATGCACGCTGTACGTGACGCTGGAGCCGTGCGCGATGTGTGCTGGAGCGATGGTGCTTGCGCGGGTGGATCGTGTCGTCTTCGGTGCGTGGGATGTAAAGGCGGGCATGGCCGGATCCGTGGGGGATCTATTGAGGCATCCGAAGCTGAATCATCGGCCCGAAGTGCTTGCCGGCGCGCTCGAGAACGAGTGCGGCGCCGTTCTCACCGAATTCTTCGAGATGCGGCGCAGCGATTGAACATGGTGGGACTGCATGTGATGAAAACAGCAAAGGGAGCCGCGGGTGAGCGGCTCCCTTTGTTGTTTACGATCAACCGAAGCGCCGGAGATTCAGATCTTACGCTTGCGGCGGATCATTGGAACCAGGCCGACGAGACCTGTGCCGAGGAGAGCCATCGAGCTCGGCTCGGGGGTCGAAGTGAAGCTCACGTTGATCGCGTCCGTCTGTCCGTCGCCGGTAGTGTTCAACGAGAGCGTGTTGGCGCCGGCAGTTGGATCGAGAGTGAAGACGCGTGGCGTCGGCTGGCTGAAGTCACCGGGCGCCGGAGCGGGAGTCACGGTCGTCGTGACGCCGTTGAACGTGAAGCTCTGGAAGAAGTTGTCGGTCCACACGGTCATCTGCAGCGGTGAAGTCGAACCGCTGGTGAAGTTGCCGGTCCAGGTATAGCTGTAACGCTGCACGTTGTCGCCCGTGCCGCCTGGAAGGCTGGCGGACGAGTTGGTGCTGACCCAGAAGGACGTCGGCGAGGTGTTCGCCCAGGCGCCTGGAGGCGAGACGACTTCCACGGCCTGGCCGCTGCCAGTAGTCGGGCCGGCCCAGCTGACGCTCCAGTTGGGATCCGAAGCACCGGGCGCGATACCAGCACCGGTGTTCGACTGCGCGAAGAGAGGGGATGCCGCGAGGAAGCAGCCGAGCGCTAGAGATGTGGTGCGGATGATACGGGACGTACGCATTAACGTTCTCCGGATATGTAAGGAGCGTCGAAGGAGGTGCGGGGCTCGGTGAAGCGTGCCGACAGTTGGCAACTCGCGTACCGATCCCGGGCCGGTGCTGGGTTACGTCACCGGGTGAGTGAGCCAAGACCTTTGGTGTCAACCAGTTACCGTGAGATGCGCCGGCGTTCTTTGTGCGTTTTCGGGTGAGGGCCATTGAAGTCGCCGCCAGATGTTCCCGGCCACTTTGCAGGACTTCCCCGACAACCTGTTGCGTCGTGTCCACGGATACTGGCCGTCCGCACATGTGGATAAGTGGGGAGTGACTTCGTTGACTGGCCTGCGCCGGCTGGCTATGTTGCTAGGCTGTGGAATCGGCGGCTCACCACCCCGATCTGGACAGGTGGCAGAGCGGTTGAATGCACCGGTCTCGAAAACCGGCATACCTGCAAGGGTATCGAGAGTTCGAATCTCTCCCTGTCCGTTTTTTCGAGCCGCCGTCACGCACCGGGACGGCGGCTTCGTTTTTTGTGTGAGTGTTGTTGTCGTATCGAGATAAGATGTTGGACAGGTGGCCGAGCGGTTGAAGGCGCACGCCTGGAAAGCGTGTATACGTGAAAGCGTATCGAGGGTTCGAATCCCTCTCTGTCCGTGATTCCCTCCGTCCCGTCTGCAATATGCCTGCGGACGGGATTTCGTTCGCCTGCGAGAGGCGTTTCCCGATTTGCGCGCAGCGGCTTGCGACCTGCGATGCAGCCTCGCACATTTGCCGCGAAGGCTTGTTCCGAAACAGGCGTCGTCGCGCGCTCCCCCCGTCGTCACGCAGCAATGTGTTGCGACCCGATCTGCCTTCGGTTACGAAGCGCGACGCCGATCCTGTCCAATTCACCACGAGGCTACAATAGATGCGCCGACTTCTCGCTGTCGCCACTCTCGCCGGACTCGCTACTACCGCGCTAGCCGCGCAGGACCCCGGCCAGACCGTCCATCCCTTCGACAAGAAAACGGGCGGAAGTGCGAGCATGCACATGATTGGACACGTTGTCACGCATCCTGGCGCGTGGAAGCTGGCCGACGTCGAGATGGAGCAGGATCCGTCGCGCCCCTACGTGTATGTGTCAGGCTTCACCAACTTCGACATGCAGATCTACGACGTGCGCAATCCATCGCAGCCGAAGAAGATCTACGACTGGACCATCGAGAACCCCGAGCTGCACCGCGGCATCGGCGCGATGGACGGGAAATACTTCAAGATCGGAAACAAGTACTACTACGCGCAATCCTATCAGTTCATGCAGGGAAGCCCGGACAAGGACCTCGGCGCGGTCATATTCGACGTAACGGGGCTGCCGGACCCGTCGAAGGTGAAAGTCGTCGCGCGTATTCGTTACCCGCAATCCCCTGGCGGATTCCACAACACGTTCGCGTACAAGCACTCCGATGGACGCGTGCTGTATTTCGCAACCGTCAACGAGCCGTACGCACTCGTGTATGATCTGGACAAGGTCGTGAGCGGCGCCGATTCGAGCACCTGGCTCGTCGGAAAGGTTCCCAACCCGACTCCGTTCAAGCAGATCGGCACTGGTGGCTATCACGATTTCTACGTCGGCTACGATCCCGCTACGCATCGGGACGAGTTCTACGGCGCAGGCCTCGGCGGCTACTCGACGTGGGACGTGACGCACCCGGAAGCGCCGAAGCAGATCTTCACGATCACAGGCCTCGGGCTGGACATCGCGCACACATTCACGCCATCTCCGGATGGACATTACGCGGTAACCGAAACCGAATATCAGTACACGCCGCTCAAGATCTGGGATCTTTCCGAAGGGCAGTCCGGCAAGACGAAGAATCTCGATCTACCCATCAGCGGATGGACGGCGGACTGGCGCGATCTGTCGCACAATCACGAGGTTCGGTGGCCGTACGTATTCGTCTCCGCGTATGAAGATGGCATGCAGGTGTTCGACCTCAAGGATCCGAAGAACCCAAAGACTGACGGCTATTACTTCACGTGCGGATGCGTGCACGAGCATGGCTTCGGCGGCACGCCGGACAACGGCTGGGAGAGCACCGTAAGTGTTGAGCAAGGTGCCTTCGGCGTCGACGTACGAAACTACGACGGGTTGATCGCGCTCTCCGACATGCGTACCGGTCTCTGGCTGTTCCGCATGGATGGATTCAAGGGCTGGAACGGTCACGACTTCGGCATGCCGAACATCTCGAGTGTGCAGGACTACGATCACGGACCGGAAGGGGCGCCGGCGCGAGCGGCGTCATCTGCTTCGGCGGCCAGCACGCATCAGACGCACGGGAATCAGTGATTCTTGAGAAGGTGGGGCTGTCTATCGGCGGGCGGTTGTCTGTCGCAGTCGTAGTGACTATGCTCGCCGGACCCACGGGACCGTTCGACATCCCGCTGTTCGCCACACCGTCCGTGCCAGCCGCGCGCGGTGTGGCACGACTGGTGTATGCGTCGTCGCCATTCGGAGTCGCAGTCACGGCAGACGGCCGCGCGCGTTACGACGTTCAGGTTACGGCGTCGGGACTGCCGGCGCCGGCGAAACTCGGCGCGTTCAACAGTTACGTCGCGTGGGAGGTTACGCCCGATCTCGACAAGTGGGTTCGGCTTGGCACTATCACGAACGGAAAGAGCACCGTCGGTCAGGCCGAACTGAACAAATTCCTGTTCGTGATTACGGCTGAGGCAGATTCCACCGCGTCCAAACACGCGGGCCCGACCGTGCTGCACGGTACGTCGCCGAGCGGATGGCTGCAATCGTTTCTGACGCATCCGTTGTTTCGCGGGGTGTACTAGGGTGCGGGTCCCGATCGCGTTGGCGGCGCTGCTGTGCGCGGCGCTGACCGCCGCGGGGGCGCAGCAGCCCGTCGCCCCCGTGCCGAAGCCTGTCCCTCCATCCGGCATTACCGGCACGAAGGGGATGCCAGGAATGCAGGCCGACACTGGCAAGCCCGCGCCGGTTGCGAAGGTGCCGGCCGACACCAATCCGATGGATGGGATGCAGATGTCCGGCATGGGGCACGGTGGAATGTCGATGCCGATCCCGATGCCACCGGGAATGCCCATGATGCCGGGACTGGTCGGGCTCGTCCCGAGCGTTTCATCGTTTCTGCCGGGCGCGGGTGTGGATCCGATGAGCCTTCCTGCGGTCAAGGCTTCCAGCGTCGCGAGACTCAAGGATGGCGACACGCTGGATCTCACTGCGATGCTGGTGCGGCGCACCGTCCGTGGTCATGCATTCGTGATGTACGGCTTCAACGGAGAAGTCCCGGGTCCTCTGATTCGCGTTCCGCAGAACGCCACGATAACGGTGCGGTTCCACAACCGGATCGACCTGCCCAGTACCGTCCACTGGCACGGATTGCGTCTGGACAACAAGTACGACGGTGTGCCGGACATAACGCAGGCCGAGGTACCGCCCGGCG
>Ga0207678_10002817_pt1 | contig 15772 bp, 13 predicted proteins | sample KBSC63metaG_FD_184319 | JGI IMG/M metagenome (GOLD analysis project Ga0207678, IMG submission 184319) | Corn rhizosphere microbial communities from Kellogg Biological Station, Michigan, USA - KBS C6-3 metaG (SPAdes) (version 2) | ecosystem: Host-associated > Plants > Roots > Rhizosphere > Soil ...
CGATCCGGCGGATCGAGATCGAGCTAGCCCTTGAGCAGGGCGCGGGCCATGACGACCTTCTGGATCTGGTTGGTGCCTTCGTAGATCTGCGTGATCTTGGCGTCGCGCATCATGCGCTCCACCGGGAAGTCGCGGGTGTAGCCGGCGCCGCCGAAGAGCTGGACCGCGTCGGTGGTCACCTCCATCGCGATGTCGGACGCGTACATCTTCGCGGCCGAGGCCATGAAGCCCGCCCGCTTGTCGCCGCGCTCGGACGCCGCCGCCGAGGCGTACACCAGGTGGCGGGCGGCCTCGATCTTCGTGCCCATGTCGGCCAGCATGAACTGGACGCCCTGGAACTCCGCGATCGACTTGCCGAACTGCTTGCGGTCCTTGACGTACGCCACCGCCGCGTCCAGGGCACCCTGCGCGATGCCCAGCGCCTGCGCGCCGATCGTCGGGCGGGTGTGGTCGAGGGTGCGCAGCGCCGTCTTGAGGCCGGTGCCGGGCTCGCCGATGATGCGGTCGGCCGGGATCGTGCAGTTCTCGAAGTAGATCTCGCGCGTCGGGGAGCCCTTGATGCCGAGCTTCTTCTCCTTCGGCCCGACCGAGAAGCCCGGGTCGTCCTTGTGCACGACGAACGCCGAAATGCCGTTGGCCTTCTTCTCCGCGTCCGGGTCGGTCACGGCCATCACCGTGTACCAGGAGGATTCACCCGCGTTGGTGATCCAGCACTTGGTGCCGTTCAGCACCCAGTGGTCGCCGTCGAGGCGGGCGCGCGTGCGCATCGAGGCGGTGTCCGAACCGGCCTCGCGCTCCGACAGCGCATACGACGCCGACGCCTCCCCCGACGCGATCGAGGGCAGCACCAGCTTCTTCAGCTCTTCCGAGGCCGACAGGATGATCGGCTGCGTGCCCAGCTTGTTGACCGCCGGGATCAGCGACGCCGAGGCGTCGACCCGCGCGACCTCTTCGATCACGATGCACGCGCCGACGGCGTCCGCGCCCTGGCCGTCGTACTCCTCGCCGATGTGGACGGCGTTGAAGCCCGACTTCACCAGCGCGTTGTACGCCTCGATCGGGTAACGCTCGTTCTCGTCGACCTCGGCCGCGTACGGCGCGATCTCCTTCTCGGCCAGAGCCCGGACCGCGGCCCGCAGCTCCTCGTGCTCCTCGGCAAGCTGGTACAGGCCGTCGGTCACTTCCGGTCACCTTCTCTGCAACGTCGGGAGGGGTTCCGTCGATGTTAGCGCTCGTTCACCTACGTCGTCCTTGTGGCGTTGACCGCAGAATTCGTATGGTCGAGTGATGCCGCTCACCGCGCCGAAGACGCCGCCCGGTCTGCCCACCTCCCTCGGCTACCCCGAAGTCCCGGCCGGTTCGATCCTGGCGGCGGGCGCCGCGCGCTGGGGCGACCGGACGGCCTTCGCCCACGACGGCCACAGCCTGACCTTCACCGAGACCTACCGCGCCGCCTGCCGGTTCGCCAACGCCCTGCGTGCCCGCGGCATCGGCCGCGGCGACGTGGTGGCGCTGCACCTGCCGAACTGCCTGGCCTTCCCGGTCGCCTACTACGGCACGCTGCTGGCCGGGGCCACCTTCAGCCCGGCGAACCCGCTGCTCCCGCCGGACGACCTCGCCTTCCAGCTCACCGACTGCGAGGCCGCGGCCGTGGTGACGTTCGGCCCGGTCGCGGGCGCACTGGCGAGCGTCGCCGACCGGATCCCGGCTCGGTTCACCGTCGTCGTCCAGCCGTCCGGCGACCTGCCCGAGGGCGCCGTCGAGTTCGAGGCGTTCGGCGCGGACCAGCCGCAGACGCGCCCCACGGTCGAGTTCGCGCTGCACGAGGACCTCGCGCACCTGGCGTACACGGGCGGCACCACCGGCCGGTCGAAGGGCGTGCGGCTGTCGCACCGCAACGTCGTGGTCAACACGCTCCAGCACGCCTGCTGGGGCACCGGCTCGGTCCCGGCGCTCGACGAACGCGGCGACGTCACGATCGACCAGCTCGGCAGCGAGGACGAATGGCCGACGCGCCTGGGCACCGGCGTCGCGATCAACCTGACGCCGTGGTTCCACGCGATGGGCATCATCGGCGGCCTGAACGCGGCGGTGATCGCCGGGACGACCATCGTGCTGCACTCGCGCTTCGACCCCGAGGCGTACGTCGCCGACGGCGAGCGCCTGCGCATCACCGGCATCGGCGGCGCGCCGGCGCTGTTCGCCGCCCTGCTGGCGACGCCGTCGTTCCACACCGCGGACCTGTCGTCGGTGCGCGCGATCGGATCGGGTGCGGCGCCGATGAACCACGCGATGATCAACGCGCTCCGCGCGCGGTTCCCGGACGTGGTGGTCGCCGAGGGCTACGGCCTCACCGAAGCGACGATGGGCGCGGTGATCTCGCCGGCGTACCGTTCGGGCACGCGCAAGGTCGGCTCGGTGGGCCTGCCGATCTTCGACACGGAGGTCAAGGTGGTCCCGGCCGAGGGCGGCGAGGAAGGCCTGCCGCCGGGCGAGAAGGGCGAGGTCTGCCTGCGCGGGCCGCAGATCATGCTCGGCTACCGCAACCGCCCGGACGAGACGGCGGCGGCCCTGGTCGACGGCTGGCTGCACACCGGCGACATCGGCATCCTCGACGCGGACGGCTATCTGTCCATAGTGGATCGCAAGAAGGACATGCTGCTGTACAAGGGGTACAACGTCTTCCCCCGCGAGCTCGAGGAGCTGCTGATCACAATGCCGGGCGTCGCGGCGGCCGCGGTGGTCGGCCGCCCCGACGTCGAGGTCGGCGAGCTCCCGGTGGCGTTCGTGGTGCCCCGCGGCTCGCTGGACGCCGACGGGCTGATGGCCGCGGTCAACGAGAAGGTGCTGCCGTACAAGCGGTTGCGCGAGATCCACGTGGTCGAGCAGATCCCGGTGTCCGCCGCGGGGAAGGTGCTGAAGCGGGAACTGCGGCAGCAGCTGGTCGGCGAGCTGGACCAGGACGGCACCGCCGAGCCGGGCCGGCGGAGGTCCTGATCCCCCTCGCGTGTCAGGAGCTGGGCTTGAACCGGCAGCTCGCCGGCTGAGCCTGGCAGTCGTACCGCTCGGGGCCCTCGGTACGCATGTTGTACTCGACCCGGTGGGGTCCCCACGCGGTCGTCGCGAAGGGCGGCTGGCCGGCGGGCGGCACGACGACGGTCCGCTTGTCGCCGCGGTAGGTGTACTCGATGCGGACGCGCCACAGGCAGAAGCACCGTTCGGTCTTCGCGCGGATCACCAGGTGCTCCGGCTTGCCCTGCTCGACGAACCGGATCTTCCCGTCGGCGAGGTAGGGCCGCGCGCCGGCGGCGTCCCCGGGCACCAGGGCGGGGATTTCGAGACCGGCGCCGGAATCGAGCCGGAACTCGACGAGGGCGGCCTCCTCGCTCCCCTGCGGATCGGCGACGAAGGCGGTCCCGGCCAGCGGCTCCCGCCGCTCCTCGACGACTGCGGTGATGCTTTCGATGTCGATCCGCCCCGAGCGGTGGCTTTCGAGGGTGACCTGCTGCCCGGAGGTGCCCAGCTGGGCGTTGGTGTGCTGCCGGACCTCGTCGAGCACCCGCCCGGAGGCAGGCCCGGTCAGCACGGCATCGGTCGCCCAGTACTGCCCGGCGACCAGCTGCGGGTGAGGTTCCCCGCGCACGGTGAGGACATCCCCGGAGAAGAGGTCCCGGGCCCGATCGGCGACAAGCGGAGCCACCCCGGGCACGGCGACGGCCAGCACCAGCGGAGTGACGGTGGCGAGCAGCCACTTGGGAGCCCGGCCGAGCCCCCGCCACCACGCGAGTCCACGTTTGGGCGGCGAGGCGGGCCGAAGTGAGGTGCTCCGCCCGGCAACGACCGGTTTTCGCTTCCGGTTCACGCTCCGGTGCCCTCCTCGCTCACGCCGGCGCCGGATCCGGCTCGCAGCTCCGGCCCGGGCTTTCGCTTCGCCGCCCGCTCCTGCGCATCGGGCGCCGGACCCGCCGCCTCCAGCTCGGGCCCTGCCGCCGCCCGCCGCTCCGCGCCCAGGGCCGCTTCCCTCGGCTCCACGCCCAGGGCAGCTTCCCTCGGCTCCACGCCCAGGGCTGCTTCCCTCGGCTCCGCGCTCGATGCCGCCGCCAACTCCGGCGCAGGCCTGGCCGCCTCGCCCGCCTCCAGCTGCGGTTCCGGCGCCGGCTCGGCAGGCTCCTCCTCTGCCTCCGGGGGCTCGATCACCCGGGGTCCGACCACGATCGCCAGCAGCGGTACCGCTGCCAGCGCCGCGAAGAAGCCGATCCCGAACGACAGCTCGTTGCGCTGGGCGCTGAGGCGGTCCGCGAAGCCGCTCGGGTCCCACAGCAGCCACGCGTTGATCAACAGCACGCCGTACAGGCCGCCGCACACGTACAGGGCCGCCGTGCGGGCGGTGGCTCGGCGCCAGCCCGTTGTCAGCGCCGTTGCCACCAGTAGCACCAGGATGGCGATCAGCCCGGCTCGGTAGATCCCCGGCCAGCCGGTCACCACCGCCGGGAGCTCGTTGTCGGCGTTGTCGATCTCGAACCAGGGCAGCGCCTGGGTCAGCACCACGAGCGGCACCGCCAGGACCAGCGCCGTCAGCCGGATCACCGGGGTGTGTCGCGGCGGGGGCAGGGTCGGGCCCGGCGCGATCGGGATGCGGGTCGCCGCCGGGACGCCCGCGATGGCCACGCCGAGGCCGACCAGCAGCAGCCCGGTCGTGTAGAGCACCAGGCCCTGGCCCGCGTTCACCAGCACGTCCGGGCGCAGCCGTTCCGGGTCCACGCTGGTCGACGGCAGGCTGGAGCGCAGGTCGGCGGCGTTGGCGCGCAGCCCGACGACCATGGCGGCCAGCGCGGGCAGCGGAGCGCACACGACGACCAGCAGCCACCCGACGCCGGCTCGCCTGCGCGCGGCCGAGAACGCCACCACCGCAGCCATCGCCGCGAGCACCAGGAGCACCGCGAACGTCGGGCCCTGCCGCTCGATGCTCGTCACCGTCAAGGGGAACGGCGGGTACCGGGCGTCGACCCGCACCGAGATCCAGGGGAACGTCAGCGCGACGACGGCCAGCCCCGCACCGATGCCGGCCAGGGCGACCCCGGCCAGCCAGGGCACCGCGACGCCATCGTCCGGCCGGGAATCCGCCATCTCTCGCCCCTCGAACCGTTCCGGGAATTCGGCGTCCGGACCTTAGCGGGTTCGCCCGGACGCCGGAGGGGATTCCGGACAGGACCCCTCGAAGGGATCGGTCAGTGACCGGTCTTCTCGCGCAGCGCCGCGTCCTTGTCCAGGACCAGCTTCTCCAGGTCCGCCTGGAACTTCGCCATCTTCGCCCGCAGGCCTTCGTCCGACGCCGCCAGGATGCGGACGGCCAGGAGACCCGCGTTGCGCGCGCCGCCCACCGAGACCGTGGCCACCGGGACGCCCGCCGGCATCTGGACGATCGACAGCAGCGAGTCCAGCCCGTCGAGGTACTTCAGCGGGACCGGGACGCCGATCACCGGCAGCACCGTCGCCGACGCCACCATGCCCGGCAGGTGAGCCGCGCCGCCCGCACCCGCGATGATCACCCGGATGCCCCGGGCCACCGCCGACGTCGCGTAGTCCAGCATGCGCTGCGGCGTGCGGTGCGCCGAGTAGACGCCGACCTCGTACTCGACGCCGAACTCGTCCAGCGCCGCGCCCGCCGCCTCCAGCGTCGGCCAGTCCGAGTCGCTGCCCATGATCACGCCCACCTGCGGCGCCATACCGACCTCTCCCGTCAGTGGATTTCGTAGCCGTCGAGCCAGACGGCGTGGGACAGCCAGTGCGCCGACAGCAGCGCGCGGTTGCGCAGGTCGTCCATGCGCTCGCCGGTGAAGTTGACGTGCCCGAGCTTGCGGCCCGGCCGCTCCTGCTTGCCGTACAGGTGCACCCGTGCCTCCGGGTACCGCGCGAACAGGTGGTGCAGCCGCTCGTCCGGCCCCATTTCGGGCAGCTCCGGCGCGCCAAGGACGTTCGCCATCACGCAGGCGGGCGCGACCAGGTCGGTGCGGCCCAGCGGGTAGTCGAGCACCGCACGCAGGTGCTGCTCGAACTGCGACGTGCGCGCGCCGTCCATGGTCCAGTGCCCGGAGTTGTGCGGACGCATCGCCAGTTCGTTCACCAGCAGCCCGGTGTCGGTCTCGAACAGCTCGACCGCGAGCAGCCCGGTGACGTCCAGCGTCGACGCGACCCGCAATGCCAGGTCCTGGGCTTCGTGCACCCGCGAGTCGTCGAGCCCCGGCGCCGGGGCGAGGACCTCGGTGTTGATGCCGCCGGTCTGCACCGTCTCGACCACCGGGTACGCCGCGCCCTGGCCGAAGGGCGAGCGGGCGACGAGCGCGGACAGCTCCCGCCGCATCGCCACCTTCGCCTCGACCAGCAGCGAGGTGCCCGCGGCCAGCAGCTCCGGCACGGTCTCGCGCGCGTGCTGCGCGGTGTCCAGCATCCAGACGCCGCGGCCGTCGTACCCGCCGGTCGCCGCCTTGAGCACGACCGGCCAGCCGTGCTCGCCGCCGAACGCCACGACGTCGTCCACAGTGGACACCTCGGCGAACGCCGGGCCCGGCACGCCGAGGCCGGCCATCATCTCGCGCATCACCAGCTTGTTCTGCGCGAAACCGAGCGCGGACGCCGCCGGCCGGATGACGTGGCCTTCCATCGCCAGCGTCAGCAGGTGCTCGCCGGGCACGTGCTCGTGGTCGAACGTGAGCACGTCGACCGAGGCCGCGAACTTCCGCAGCGCGTCGAGGTCGGTGTGGTGCCCCAGCGTCACGTCGCCGGCGACGAGCCCCGCGGCTTCGTTCTCGCCCGCGGCGAGCACGCGCAGGGACTGGCCGAGGGAGATCGCCGCCTGGTGGGTCATCCGGGCCAGCTGGCCGCCGCCCACCATGCCCACGACGGGCAGACCGGTGTGTTTGTCCATAGCCCGCTCAGACTAAACGGTGACCACCTGCGGTGACCGCCGGACCAGACGTAGCTCACGCGCCGCCAACCCGAGGATCCCGGCCGCCGCCGCGAGCACGTAGAGGTTGCCGAGGACCGACCACCCCAGGCCCCAGCCGAACTCCGTGTCGCCGCCGTTGGGCACCAGCATCACGACCTGCGAAACGAACAGCACCGCGACCGCCGCCGCGGCCCACCACCGCGCCTTGACCACCAGCAGCGTGAGCAAGGGCACGCACCAGACCCAGTGGTGCGACCACGACACCGGCGACAGCAGCAGCCCGTAGAACGCCGTCACGAGCAGCGCGGCCGCGTCCTCGCCACGCCGGTGCAGCCGCACGACCAGCCACACCGCGGGCACGGCCAGCACCGCCGCCACCCCGATCGCCACCGCCAGCGACCAGGGAGCCAGCGCCGACGCCCGGTTGACGAGCCCGTTCAGCGACTGGTTGAAGATCCAGTGCACCGACCCGACCCGGCTCGGGTCGGTCGCCGAATCCCGCCAGAACCTCGCCGCGTCGACCGGGATCACCGCGAACATCACCGCTTCGAGCGCGACGAACGTGCCCAGGGCCCGCAGCCCGTCCTTCCACCGGCCCGTGAAGAACAGGTGCGGCACGAAGATCAGCGGGGTCAGCTTGATCGCCGCCGCCACGCCGATCAGCACGCCCGCCCAGCGCGCCCCCCGGACGGACAGCACCAGGACGTCCAGCACCACGAACGCCATCAGTATCAAGTTGATCTGACCCAGGAACAGCGTCTTCCACACCGGTTCCAGCGCCAGAGCGACGGCCGTTCCCGCCGGCAGCGCCCACCACCTTCTTCCCAGAAGGGATGCGCGCCCCGGCGACGACGAGACCACCGTGATCACGACGATAAGGGCAACCACCGACAAAACCGCGATCACGCCCCAGACCAGGCCCGACGGCACCAGCGCGAGCGGCAGGAACAGCGGTGCGGCGGCCGGCGTGTAGGTGAACGGCAGCCGCACCCAGTCCGGCAGCGCGGTCAGCACGTCCCGCGTGTAGAGCGGGTCGCCGTGCAGCAGCGTCAACGCCCCCGCGCGGTACACGGCGCTGTCCGCGCCCACGTGCCACCCGGCCAGCCAGACGACCACCCCGAACGCGAAAACGAGAAGCGCGAGGACCCCGGCGAGAACGCGGCCGGTGCGCGCCTCAGACACCGGTCGTGACGTCGACATGCTCGTCCGCGGCGGCCTTCTTCCTCGCCCGCCGCTGCAGGCCCCAGCGCAGCGCGAGCGCGAAGGCCAGCACGACCGGCATCAGGATGTAGGCGTCCCCCAGGATGTTCTGCCACACCTGCCAGTGCAGCTCGACGTTGCGGCCGTTCGGCAGGATCAGCAGCACGCAGCTGACGAACACGAACGCCACCAACCCGGTCCCGACCCAGCGTTTCCACGCCGTCTTCGGGGTGGTCTTCGGCAGCCGCGAGACCAGCAGCACGATCAGCGGGATGACCCACACCCAGTGGTGGGTCCACGAGATCGGCGAGATCAGCAGCGTCCAGAAGGCGGTGACGAGCAGCGCGGCCAGCGCCTGCCCCTTGCGGTGGAAGCGCACCAGCAGCCACAACGCCGGGATCGCGAGCAGGAACCCGATGCCCATCGCCGCCTTCGACGCCCACGGCGCGAGGTCGGTGGCCCGGTTCATCAGGGCGTTCAGCGACTGGTTGCCCGCCCAGTGCACCGGCCCGATCCGGCCGGTGTCCGGCAGCGTGACGGTCCAGTACTTGGCGGCGTCGTGCGCGTTGATCAGGAACATCAGGCCCTGGAGCAGCACGAACGTCGCGAACCCGCGGATCGCGTCCATCCGGCGGCCGGTGATGAACAGGTGCCCGAGGAACACCAGCGGCGTCAGCTTGATCGCCGCCGCGACGCCGACCAGCACGCCGCCCCACCGGCTGCCGCGGGCGCCGATGACCAGCATGTCCAGCAGGATCATGGCCATCAGGATCAGGTTGATCTGACCGAGGAAGATCGTCCGCCACACCGGCTCGAGGGCCAGGAAGACCAGGAAGAACACGATCGTCGAGCGGGCAGGCGAGGCCCACCAGCGCGGCCCGTCGGCGGCCGGGCGCGGCAGCGCGCCGATCGCGATCCGGATCGACAGCGCCATCGCCCCCAGCGAGACGGCCGTGATCAGGCCCCACGAAATCTGTGTCGGGAACGCGGCGAGCGGGACGAAGATCAGCGCCGCGGTCGGTGGGTAGGTGAACGGCAGCAGCGCCCACCACGGCTCGTTGGGCAGCGTGTTCGCGTCGTAGAGGGAGTCGCCGTGCAGCAGGGTGAGTGCGCCCGCGCGGTAGACCGCGCTGTCGACGCCGAGCACCCACTCGTGCTGCCAGCCGTAGATGCCGTACCCGATCGCGACCAGCGGAATCACCGACAGGATCAGGATCGACCGCGGGCGGACGGACAGGCGGGCGAGTGATTTCCGCAGGGCCAGCCGGTGCTGGGGTCTGGCCGAGACTTCGCCGTCGACGTCGGTGGATACGGTCCGGGTCACCGCACCAGGAAATCATGACCCGCCTGGTCCCGGTCGGAAGGGTCCGGGCAAAACCGGACTTTTCCGGCGTTCTACGCGCGTGCGCTACGCGCGCGCCAGGTGAGCCAGCAGGTCGCAGGCGAGTTCGTGGGTGGCGGGCAGCCGCACCGCCGAGACGCGGGGTCTGCCGACGTCCGCCAGCTGCGCGTCGACCGACAGCCGCTCGTGCAGCGCTCTTCGCAGCGCGACGCCGTGCGAAGCCACCCGCTCGTCCTTCGGGACCAGGGCCGCGACGACGGACGGCCCCAGCGAAGCGACGCTCTGCCCGCTGTCGAACACCACCCGCAGCGCGTCGGCGACCAGGATCATCCCGGTCAGCCGCGGGAAGCCGGCGACGGCGCTGAGGTCGAGCGAGACGACCAGCAGCACGTGGTCGTCGGCGGCGGGCCGTTCGTGCGCGGCGGCGGCGCGGTAGACCTCCGCGAGCCGGGTGCGCAGGTAGGCGGCCGTGGGCAGGCCGGTCAGCGGGTCCGTGACCTCGGTGTGCACGAGCTGGTCGGTGGCGACGTCCGCCCAGGCCAGCGCGGTGGTCCGGAGCAGCCGCGCCGGCGTGGCGTCGACGTCCGGCGCGACGAACCCGTCGCTGCCGTGGTCGAGCACCGCGTGCAGCGCGGCGAGGTCGGCGAGGGTCTCTGCGAGCCCCGCACCGGCCGCCGCCCGGGCCCTGGCCAGCCCGGCCAGCGCGGTTTCGGCGGCGTCGACGCGGCCCTTGGCCATCACGGCCGCGCACACGGCGTCGACTTCGGGCAGGGCCCAGTCGCTGGGGAACCGCCAGCCGGCGGCGAGGCTGGCCGTGCGCCAGCGGGCCCGCAACGCACGCAGGGAGGCGTCGCGCTCGGCCTGCGTGGGCGGGGTGTCACCGGAATCGGGCCGCGCAGCCGGAACATCCACTGGCCACCCGCCCCTTTCGTCCGTTCCGCGCCGATCTTGGCCCGTGCTTCACGATGAGGACGTGCCCCGACGGACGCCGTGACGCGTACTGACCAGTTTTTGTCGCGGAGCTTTTCCCCGGCCCGGCCCGGGGGTGGGTGATTTTGCTCCGCCGTCGGAGTCATCACGCCGACCACGACGTGACCGCCGGGGGTGGGTCAGTCACACTTGTCTCGCGTCCCGGATCGGCCTGTAATGGCAGGTCCTGGCCCTAGCCGACCGAGGAGTGCCGTGTCCACCGTTCCCGCCGATCTCAGCGGAAAGAGTGACGCCGAGCTGATCGCGGAGGTCCGCTCCGGGAAGATCGCGTCGTACGGCACGCTCTACGAACGGCACACCGGCGCGGCCCACAACCTGGCCCGTCAGCTGGCCCGCTCCAGTTCCGAAGCCGACGATCTCGTGTCCGAAGCGTTCGCCAAGGTGCTCGACACGCTCCGTGGCGGGAAGGGCCCGGACACAGCCTTCCGGGCGTACTTGCTGACCGCACTGCGTCACACCGCGTACGACCGCACCCGCAAGGAACGCCGGGTCGACCTCAACGAAGACATGACCGAGGTCGGCGGCGCCGCGGCCGAAGCGCTGACCGTGCCGTTCTCGGACACCGCGGTCGCCGGGCTCGAGCGGACGATGGCCGCCCGGGCGTTCGCGCGGCTGCCGGAACGCTGGCAGGCGGTGCTCTGGCACACCGAAATCGAGCAGCAGAGCCCGGCCGAGGTCGCGCCGCTGCTCGGCCTGACCGCGAACGGCGTCTCCGCGCTCGCCTACCGCGCCCGCGAGGGCCTACGCCAGGCCTACCTGCAGGTCCACCTGCAGGAGAACGCCGAGGAACGCTGCCGCGCCTGCGCCGAGCGGCTCGGCGCGTGGACCCGCGACGGGCTGTCCAAGCGGGAACGCGCCCAGGTCGAAAACCACCTGGACGAGTGCGACCGGTGCCGCGCGCTGGCCGCGGAGCTGGCCGACGTCAACGGCGGCCTGCGCGCGATCATCGCCCCGATCGTCCTGGGCGGCGCTGCACTGGGCTACCTCGCCACCATCGGCGCCGCGAAGGCGAGCGCGGCCACCGCGGGTGCGGCTGCGGCCGGTGCCGCCGCGGCCGCCGGCGGCAAGGCCGGGGCGTCCGCGGCCGCCGCGGGACCCCGCCAGTTCGCCGGGGTCGCCGCTTCGGGCACGGCCATCGTCGCGGCCGTCGTCATCGCGCTCACCGCGGGTGGCGGGACGCAGGACATCCCGGTCGCCGCGCAGGTGCCGCCGCCGGCCCAGCAGGTCGAACCGCCGGCCCCGCAGCCGCCGCCCCAAGCCCCGCCCCAGCAGCCCCCGGCCCCGCAGCCGGCCGAGCCGCCCGCACCGCCACCGGTCGAGCCGCCCGCACCACCGGTCGCACCGCCCACGCCGCCGGTCGAAACCCCCGCCCCGGCGCCGCCGCCCGCGCCGGCACCCCCCACGCCGGCACCGCCCGCACCGGCACGGCCGTCGATGTCCGCGACGACCCCGCCCGACGGCGTCGAGCTGAGCCCGGGCACCGCGACGAACCTGCCGATCACCGTGCGCAACGACGGCGGCAGCCTGTCCGAACCGGTGGCGGTCGCGCTGAAACTGCCGCGCGGGGTGCGCGCGGTCGACACCGGCGGTGGCGGCGGGTCGGTGGCCCGCGCGCAGGCCCCGGGCCCGATCTCGGTGAACTGCCCCGGCGGCGAGGGCACGGTCACCTGCAAGACCGGCGCCGGCCTGCAGCCCGGCCAGAGCGCAACGCTGAACTTCCGCCTGGAGGCCGGCGAAGACGCCGAGGGCGGCACGGTGACCGGTTCGGTCACCGCCGGCGTCCAGATCTCCGTCGACGTCAGCGTCAAGGTCACCGTGAAGCTCCCGCGGGACGCCGTGGTCCTGGAGGCGCAGGGCGACGGGCTCTCGGCGTTCCCCTGGAACCACCACCCGCTGGTCTACGTGCGGGTCCGCAACACCGGCGAGACGACCAAGCCGGTCACGGTCACCTTCGACGCCCCGCTCAAGCAGTGGTGGAGCCTGCGCGGCTTCCCCTGCAAGACAACCGGCGACGGCGCGAGCTGCACGACGAAGAGCGCGGTGGCGCCGGGCCAGCACGTCAACCTCTGGGTGCGGCTGAAGGGTCGGCCGGACGACGGCCAGGTGACGATCACCGCGCAGCTCGGCCGGGCGTCGGCGCCGCCGGTGACCGTGGACTTCGGCTGCTGGCGGCACTGGTGCGGCAAGGACCCGCTGCCCACGACGACGACGCCGTCGGTCCCGAAGCCGACGAAACCCTCCAAGCCGACGCCGACGAAGCCGAACCCTCCGGCGACCACGACGGAGGAGCCGACGAGCGAGCCGCCGGTTTCCACGACCACGACGAGCGCCCCGCCGCGGTCCGGCGGGAACCCCGGCGCCAAGCCGCCGACGGTCAGCCCCGAGAAGGCTTTCGGCTGGCTGACCGGGTAGCGTCCGCGCGGTGCGCGAGCTGCTGACGAAGCATCGCGAGCTCGTCCGCTTCGCCGTCGTCGGCGGGATCAGCTTCGTGATCACCATGTCCGTCAACTACGGCCTGAAGTTCACCGTGCTGCGGACCCACCCGGTGACGGCGCTGATCGTCGGCGTCCTCGTCGCGACGATCTTCTCCTACGTCGCCAACCGCGAATGGTCGTTCCGCACGCGCGGCGGCCGGGAGCGGGCGCACGAGGCCGCACTGTTCTTCCTGTTCAGCGGCATCGCGCTGGGCCTCAACGCGCTGCCGCAGTGGTTCTCGCGGTACGTCCTGGACCTGCAGGCGCCGCGGCTGTCGCCGTTCGGGGTCGAGGTGGCCGACTTCGTCAGCGGCATCGTCATCGGCACGCTGCTGGGCACGCTGTTCCGCTGGTGGGCCTTCAAGAAATGGGTGTTCCCGGACGCCGGCGGCCGTCCCCGCGCGGTGCCCGCCACCACCACCGAGAATTCGGACATCAGCGACAGAAAAGCCGCCTGAACCACAGGTCAACGCGGAGTGCTCCTAGACTGCGTGCTGTGACCGTTGTGGAAACCGTGCTCAAGCGCACGCCGGAGCCACTGCGTTCGGTGCTGATCAAGCACCGGGAGCTGCTGAAGTTCGCGATCGTGGGCGGCACGACGTTCCTGGTCGACAACGGGGTCTGGTACACGCTCAAGCTGACGGTGCTGGAGCCCAAACCGACGACGGCGAAGGCGATCGCGATCATCGTCGCGACCATCGTGTCCTACATCCTCAACCGCGAGTGGTCCTTCCGGACCCGCGGCGGACGCGAGCGGCACCACGAAGCCGCGCTTTTCTTCGTCATCAGCGGCATCGCGGTGGGCGTCAACCTGGTCCCCCTGATCGTCTCGCGGTACGTGCTCGACCTCGAGGTCCCGCACGTGACGTTCCTGGTCCAGGAGATCGCGGACTTCGCGAGCGGCTCGATCATCGGCATGCTGCTGGCGATGTTCTTCCGCTTCTGGGGCTTCAAGAAGTGGGTCTTCCCGGACGAACTGGGCGAGCGGCGGCGGGACAACGACCAGGTCAGCCGCCTCCCCTGAGAAAGTACTTGTCTTCTGACATGTAGTTGTCTACAGTCATGCTCGTCAGTGTTGCTGCGTAGAGGACGCCGTCCGGGTTCGGCCGGGCGAGCGGGACGATTCGAGGTGGTTTCCGAGCGCGAAGAGGTCGCATCCGTCCGCGGATGACGATGGAGCCTTTTCCCGACTCGACGGGGCGCGTTTTCCACGCGTCCGCATCTCTCGTCCCTTCTGACGAACCAAGGATTCTTCTTGAGCACGATCGCGCCTCCGCGCGCCCTCAAACCTGCCCTCACGGGCCTGTTCCTGTCCGTTTTCCTCGCGATGCTCGACGCCCAGGTCGTCGCCACCGCGCTCCCCCGGATCGCCGCCGAATTCGGCGGGACCGGCGCCTACGCCTGGGTCACCACCGCCTACCTGCTCGCCGGGAGCGCCACCGCGCCCCTGTACGGCAAGCTCGGTGACGTCTTCGGCCGCAAACGCGTGCTCCTGGGCGCGCTCGCCCTCTTCCTGCTCGGCTCGCTCGCGTGCGGGCTCGCCCCGTCGGCGGCGTTCCTGATCGCCGGGCGCGTGCTGCAGGGCGCCGGCTCCGGCGGCCTCTTCGTCTCCGTCGGCGCTTCGCTCGGCGAGATGTTCACGCCTCGCGAAGGCGCGAAGTACTTCGGCTGGTTCTCGGTCTGCTTCGCCGTCGCGTCGCTCGCCGGTCCGGTCGTCGGCGGGCTGCTCACCGGGCTCGCCGGGTGGCGGTCGATCTTCCTGGTCAACCTGCCGCTCGGGCTCGTCGCCCTGGCCTGCCTGAAGACGCTCGACCTGTCGCGACGGCGGCGGGAAGCACCGTTCGACTTCGCCGGGGTCGTCCTGCTCGGCGTCACGATCACCGGGTTCACCCTGCTCACGCCGTGGTCGGTCGCCCTCGGCGCGGTCACCGGGCTGGTGTTCGTGTTCGTCGAACGGCGAGCCGAAGCGCCGGTGCTGCCGCTGCGGCTGTTCCGCGACCGGACGTTCACCGTGTCCGTGCTGCTCAGCGTGCTCGCCGGGTTCGCGTTCCTCGGCTCGGTCAACTACGTCGCGGTCTTCCTGCAGGCCGACGCCGGGCCGGCCGAAGGCGGGCTGCGGCTCGTGCCGATGACGCTCGCCGTGTCGCTTTCCTCCGTCGTCGCGAGCAAGGTCATCGCCCGCACCGGCGCGTACCGCTGGGCGCCGCGGCTGAGCATGGCGCTCGGCCTGCTCGCGGTGCTCGGCCTGCTCACCGTGGACGGCCTGCCACGGATCATCGGCTGCCTGGTCGTCTTCGGCCTCGCGGCCGGGCTGAACCTCCAGGTGCTCGCCATGGCCACGCAGAACACCGCACCCGCCGCGGACCGCGGCGCGGTCGCCGCCGGCGTCAACCTCGCCCGCGCGCTCGGCTCGGCCCTCGGCCCGGTCGCGCTCGGCTTCGCCTACCACGCCGGCACCCACGGCGTGTTCCTCGCGCTGCTGCCCGTGCTCGCGCTCGGCCTCGTCACGGCGTTCGCGCTCCCCCACGTTCCGCTTTCCCGATAGGAGAACCACGATGATCTTCGTCCTCGGCGCCACCGGCAAGGTCGGCCGCCACCTCGTCCCCGCCCTGCTCGACGCCGGCGCCCAGGTCCGCGCGCTGACCCGCGACCCGGCGAAGGCCCGGATCGACCCGCGCGCCGAGGTGGTCCGCGGCGACCTCGACACCTCGGACCTGCCCGCGCTCCTCGACGGCGCGGACCGCGTGTTCGTGCTGACCCAGGGCCACAGCGCCGACCGCGAGGCGGCCGTCGCGCGGGCCGCGGCCCAGGCCGGCGCCA
>Ga0207678_10002818_pt1 | contig 15771 bp, 13 predicted proteins | sample KBSC63metaG_FD_184319 | JGI IMG/M metagenome (GOLD analysis project Ga0207678, IMG submission 184319) | Corn rhizosphere microbial communities from Kellogg Biological Station, Michigan, USA - KBS C6-3 metaG (SPAdes) (version 2) | ecosystem: Host-associated > Plants > Roots > Rhizosphere > Soil ...
CATGGAGCGAACGCACCCGCGCCATCAGTCCCGACGGGCTGATCTGCACCCGATCGTCGACGTGAACCGAACCGGACAGCACAGTGCCGGTGACGACCAGTCCGACTCCGGGAAGCGTAAATGCCCGGTCGACCGCGAGGCGGAAGCGGCCCTCGGCAGATCGGTCGAGTGTTTTGGCGGCGGCCGCCGCAAGGTAGCTACGCAACGCGTCCACGCCGTGTCCCGTCAGCGCCGAAACCGTCAGAATATCGGCGCCCTCGAGTACCGTCCCTCTCGTTGCGGTTCTTATCTGACCCGTGACGACTTCCAAGCGCTCTGGCGTCGCTAGATCAGCCTTCGTCACTACAACGACGCCGCGGTCTATGCCAAGCAGATCGAGTATCGCCAGATGCTCGAGCGTTTGCGGTTTGATTCCGTCATCGGCGGCGACAGTCAGCAGTGCAAAATCAATCCCGCTCGCACCGGCCAGCATCGTATGCACGAAACGCTCGTGTCCCGGCACGTCGACGAAGCCGAGAACCTGCCCTTGCGCAATTGGCAAATACGCGAAGCCGAGATCGATGGTGATCCCGCGCGCTTTTTCTTCTTTCAGCCGATCACAATCGACCCCGGTCAAGGCTTTGACCAGAGCGGTCTTCCCATGATCGATGTGACCGGCGGTACCGATAATCATAACGCTATATTCCGTCCTAACGACGGCGCGGTTCCTGTGCGACTACTGGCCCACCCAGATCCATCATCAAGCCATTCAAGCCAATGCACTATCGTCCAACGTGGGCAGGATCGACAGAAAAGCCGCTTCGTCGGTCAAGCATCTGAGATCGAGAATGAGGCCGCCATCCTCGATCCTCCCGATCACAGGCCGTGCCAAATTACGCAGCGCTCCCGCGAGACGTTCCAGCGCGTGGCCACCTGCGTTCGAACGGATAACGAGGCCGGCGCTAGCGATCGTATCGAGAGGCAAGGAGCCGGACCCAACTTGGCTCTGACATTCGCACACCTCCACGGTGAAGACGTTGCCCATTGCCTGGGCTACACGCGGCAGCAGGCGGCGCGCCTGGGCCGCGATATCCGCTTGGGAACGCGTTAGTAATTGCAATGTCGGCAGACGCTCGGCGAGGCGTTCGGGATCACGATAGAGCTTCAAAGTCGCCTCTATCGCCGCCAGCCGAATCTTATCGATACGCAGCGCGCGTTTCATCGGGTTGCGGTTGATTGCTTCGATTAGCTCGCGCTTGCCGACGATGAAACCCGCTTGCGGTCCGCCGAGCAGTTTGTCGCCGGAAAATGTCACGAGACCCGCGCCCTGAGCTACCGCGTCGCTGACGGTCGGCTCCTTACACAGGCCATAACGCGAAAGATCTAGCAACGTGCCCGACCCCAAATCATTCATCAACGGCACGTTCGCTTCGCGCGCGATGCCGGTCAATTCCGCGGCGCCCACTTCGGAAGTAAATCCCAGAATACGATAGTTGGAGGTGTGAACCTTCAGGATCACCCCAGTCGCGGCGGACAACGCTGCGCGATAATCCTTTGCGTGGGTACGGTTCGTGGTGCCGACCGAAACCAATCGTGCCCCTGCCCGCGCCATGATGTCAGGCATGCGGAACGCGCCGCCGATTTCGATCAGTTCGCCGCGCGAGACAATGGCCTCGCGGCCGTCCGCGAACGTGTTGAGCGACAGAAGGACAGCCGCCGCATTATTATTGACGACAGTCGCGTCTTCCGCACCCGTCAAGCTGCATAAGAGATGCCGCACATGGTCGTCACGCTCGCCACGCTTGCCAGCCGACAGGTCGAACTCCAGCGCCACGGGATTGCGCATCGCCGCCACCGCTGCGTCGATCGCGGCCTCGGCAAGCACCGCTCGGCCAAGATTTGTGTGCAGCACTGTGCCGGTGAGATTGAACAGGGGGCCAAGACCCGAACGGTCTTCTTCGCCAAGCCGCGCAAGCGCCTGCAGCGCGAGGTGTTCTGCGCTAGGAACGGGGAGCGCATCGGCTTGCAGCGCCGCCCGCGCTTCTGTCAGCGTTGCGCGGATAGCGTCGGTGGACGCAACGCGTCCAAAGCGCTCAACAAATGCCTTGGCGGCAGCCGTTTTCAGAACTGCATCGACCGAGGGCAGATCGCGCAGACGTGCAGGTCTCGAATCTCCCATATGCGGCTCTCAATCACGCTGCGGGCGCAGTCTGCTTCCAGCGTTCACAACGCATTGGGACAACGAACGATCCGGCATTGTCTTCGCTCCCGGCGAGCTCGACGCGTCTATGCAGTTCCAGAATTCTTCTTTTATACTGGAACAGTCCGAATGGGCGAAGCGTTGGCTGTCGCTCGAAGCACCAGATTGGTTTACCGGCTGCGCTAGGTTACCGCCGATACTCCGGCACACCAGCCTGCAAGCAGGTGGTTTGAACTCGAATGTCTTCAAAGACGAAGCGGCAAATCTCTTTCTTGAAGTTGGGGTTGTTGCGGATCTTAGCGGCTGAGGCTTTGAAGCCATATTCGCGTGCCACGTCCGCCAGATACTCATCTTGGCAATAGGGCGTATATATCATTTGGCCATTGACCCTTTGCAATCCTCGGACGCAATCGATAGCGCCAGCGGGCTTCGCAAAGATTCCCAATGCAACCGCGGCTCCCAGCATCAATGTGAGTCCGGCCCATTTTGACATCGGCTTCTCCGAGTGACGATCGTCCTGCTAGTCGGTGGATGGATAATGTCGGCTTCAAGTGCATCAGCATAGTTAATTCTTATTGCAAATGCCGTCGTCTAACCACGTGATACAAATCAAGCAGGATCCGATTGCGTCTGCTTCGGTCCCTTGAGCAAGACCTCTAGCATCGCCGTCAAATCGCGATCGGCAATGTACACATCTGCAGATTTCATGACGGCATCGCGCTGCGCTACGCCGCCGAAGCCAACGATGTAGGCGCCTGCCTCCCGCGCCGCGAGATCGGTGACGCCATCTCCGACCATCGCAAGCGATGGGTAAATGCGAATAAGTGCGCGGCAGATGTCGGCTTTGCCACCCGGCCGGGTGAGCGGCGAATGGCGGTCGAAATCCCGATAGCTGCCGTCAGGCCCGAACGTCACGTCGACGGCGTAAACGTTGTTGCGCGGGATGCCGAGTTCTGCGCTAAGCGGAAGGATCGCGGGCAGCAGGCCGCCACTGACAATGAAGGCGGGCATGCCGGCGCGATGCAGCGCATCGACGGTCTTGCGTGCACCGGGCACAGTCTCTTCGACATAACGTTGGCCGAGCCATGCCAGGGCCGAGCGGTCCGGTCGAACGATCGCGAGTCTTTTCGCATAGATATCGTCGAGTGGGATGCTGCCGTCCATCGCTGCCGCCGTGAGAGGCGCAATCTCGGCGTCGACCCCCACGCGGCGCGCGAGTTCATCAATGCCCTCGAGGCGGCTCAGTGTGCTGTCGCAATCGAAGCACACGGCATCGAATTTAGATCGATGATTGATCACAGCTCGAATTCCACAGCTTGGTGGATTGGCGACAGAGCCCTGATCTCGGCCATCGCGCTCTCCGACAGAGGCGCGGAGATGCTGATCAATGCAATCGCCATCGCAGCATCACCGTCGACGCCAACATTCATGCGTGAGATGTTGATATTCTCGCGCCCGAGGATGCCACCAAGCGTCCCAACAACGCCCGGCCGATCCTGATGGCGGGTGAAAAGAAAGCGCCCTTCCGGCACTGCCTCAACTTGATAGTCATCAATACGCACGAGGCGCGGCAGGCGTCCGCCGAGCAGCGTGCCCGCAACAGTAGTCGCCTTGCCGCCGGCGATGGCGCTTATTTCGACGAGCGACAAGTAGTCCCGCGCCTGCTCTGACCTCGTCTCCCTTACCTCGATCCCTTGCGACCGCGCGAGATGCGTGGCGTTGACGCGATTGACGCGACCGGCCAGACGCTTGCCGAGCAGACCCACGAGAGCTTCTGCCGTGATCGGCCGCGGGTCGAGATTGGCGACACGCCCGAAGAGGCGCACGACGAGTTCGTCAATCGGTCCTTCACTGATCGCCCCGACAAGGCTGCCGAGAGAATGCGCAAGCTCCTGATAGGGCCTCGAGAGGCCAAACTGCTCGGCTGTGATGCGTGGAAGGTTGACTGCCGTCTCGGCTGCGCCGGTAGCGAGGAAGTTGGCGATATCCGCCGCGATCTGGATGCTGACCGCCTGTTGCGCTTCCTCGGTGGAGGCGCCGAGGTGCGGTGTCAGCACGATATTATCGAGCGTTAGCAGCGGCGAGTCCGTCGGAGGCTCTTTGGCATAGACGTCAAGGGCCGCACCGGCAATGTGGCCACTTATGAGCGCTTCGAAGAGCGCGCCCTCGTCGATGAGGCCGCCCCGGGCACAATTGATGATGCGGGCTCCGGGTTTCATTGCGGCGATGCGGGTCTTGTCTAGCAGGTTTCGGGTTTTCTCGGTCAGTGGACAATGAAGCGTGACGCAGTCGGCGGTTGCAATGACGGCGTCGAGGTCTAGAGGCTCTGCGCCCGACTCCTTCATGATCTCCGGTGTCACGAAAGGATCATAAGCCACAACCCGCATCTTGAGGCCCAAGCACCGTACGGCCACCAGCCGTCCGATGGTGCCGAAACCTATGATTCCGATGGTCTTGCCGGCAAGTTCGGTGCCGACGAAGCGCGCCGGCCGCCACTCATTCTTGCGCACCGAGCGGTCTGCTTGCGGTAAGTGGCGACTCAAGGACAGCAGATGCGCGACCGTCAATTCGGCTGTCGTCGTGGCGTTGGCGTCCGGTGTATTGAAGACGACAATGCCGCGTTCGGTGGCGGCCGACACGTCAATGTTATCGACACCGATGCCGGCTCTGCCGATCACCTTAAGTGCTTGTGCTGCGGCGATGACCAGGCGCGTCACGCGCGTTTTGGAGCGGACAACCAGAGCGTCGTAACCTGCAATCTTTGCCGAAAGCCCGGCTTCATCGAGCCCGGTTGCGACATCGACGCGAAGGTCACCTCGGTCCAAGAGCAGCTTTCGGCCGTCCTCATGGATCGGGTCCGCAACCAGCACACTGTAAGTCTGATTCATTCCCCAGCCTCCCGATATCCAAAACGCTCAACCGGTCCCACTATCGGCGCGAAGACTGGACCTTCCGGGCCGGCACGTCCGGTGCTTTGACGTACGACTCCAATGGCGGACACGAGCACGACAAGTTTCTGTCCCCGTAAACATTGTCGACCCGGTTGACCGGCGGCCAGTACTTGTCGACGCGGAAAGCCCCCGTGGGAAAGCAGGCCCGTTCGCGCGAATAAGGCCGGGCCCATTCACCGATCAGATCTTCGACCGTATGCGGCGCATTCTTCAGCGGATTGTTGACGCGATCGAGCGCCCCACCCTCGATCGCACGCGCTTCCTCTCGAATGGCTAATAGGGCATCGCAGAAGCGATCCAGCTCCGCCTTCGTTTCCGACTCAGTCGGCTCGACCATCAGCGTTCCCGGTACCGGCCAGCTCATGGTTGGCGGATGGAAGCCGCAATCGATGAGACGCTTTGCAATGTCCTCCACCGTTATGCCCGCGCTTTGCGCGAGCGGTCGTGGATCAACGATGCACTCATGCGCGACGCGGCCTTTGGCTCCTGAGTAGACGATATCGTAAGCGCTCGCCAAACGCCTGGCGATGTAGTTGGCGCTGAGGATTGCGACACGCGTCGCCTGCGTCAGTCCCGGACCGCCCATCATCAGGCAGTAGCTCCAGGAGATCGCCAGGATCGACGCGGAGCCGTACGGGGCCGCTGAGACCGTCATGGCGTTGCCGCCCGTCTCGGGGTGCCCCGGCAGGAACGGCGCCAAATGTGCTTTGACGCCGATGGGACCCATGCCGGGTCCGCCGCCGCCGTGGGGGATGCAGAACGTCTTGTGCAGATTGACATGGCTCACGTCTCCGCCCACGTCGCCCGGGCGCGCTAATCCGACTAGTGCATTCAAGTTGGCCCCATCGACATAGACTTGACCACCATTGGCGTGAGTTATGGCGCAGAGATCGCGGACCGTTTCCTCGAACACGCCATGCGTCGAAGGATAGGTGATCATTACAGCCGCGAGGCTTTTAGCGTTGGCTTCGGCTTTCTCGCGAAAATCTTTGACATCGATGTTGCCGCCCTTGTCTGACGCGATGACGACGACCTTCAAGCCGCACATGGCAGCAGACGCCGGGTTCGTGCCGTGGGCGGAAGCCGGAATGAGACATACGTTGCGATGTTCCTCGCCCCGGCTCTTGTGATAGGCACGGATCGTAAGAAGTCCCGCATACTCTCCCTGCGCGCCTGAGTTTGGCTGCATCGAAAAGGCGTCATAGCCGGTAATCTGGCACAGCTTGTCAGAGAGATCCTTGATCATCTCGGCGTAGCCTAGCGTCTGGTCGGCTGGCGCAAACGGATGAATTTCGGAAAACTCCGGCCATGTGATCGGTAGCATCTCGGCCGTCGCATTGAGCTTCATAGTGCATGAGCCAAGCGGGATCATCGCGCGGTCGAGCGCGAGGTCGCGATCAGCAAGGCGACGCATGTAGCGAGTCATCTCGCTTTCAGCCCGGTTCATGTGGAACACGGGATGAGTGATATAAGAAGATTGGCGGATCAGCGCCTTCGGCAGACGATACTTCGGATACTCGTCGGAATAGGTAAGACCGTAGCCGCCGAACGCACGCCACACGGACTCAAGTATGGCGGGCCGCGTACGCTCATCAACAGTGATCCCTATCCGGTCGCAGCCGACCTTGCGAAGGTTGATGCCGTTGTCGACGGCGTTCTTCATGATCAGGCCCTGATAGGGACCGACCTCGACAGTGATCGTATCGAAGTACGCGTCGGGGCTGATCCTGAATCCCAGGGACGCGAGTCCGTCGGCCAGGCGTGCGGCCTTGCGATGCACCCTCTCCGCGATTGCCTTAAGACCCTTCGGTCCGTGGAACACCGCGTACATCGAGGCCACCACGGCGGGCAGCACCTGCGCGGTGCAGATGTTCGACGTCGCGCTCTCGCGGCGGATGTGCTGCTCGCGCGTTTGCAAAGCGAGCCTGTAGGCGCGGTTTCCGCGCGTGTCGATTGACACGCCAACCACTCGGCCCGGGAGTAATCGCTTGTAGGCGTTCTTGACCGCGATATACGCGGCGTGTGGTCCCCCGTAGCCCATCGGCATTCCAAAGCGCTGCATGGAGCCAACAGCGATGTCGGCGCCCATCTCGCCGGGTGCTTTCAGCAGTGCCAGCGAAAGCGGATCGGCGGCGATGACTGTCAAGGCGCCGTTCGCGCGCAAAGCGGCACTTGCCTCGGAGAAATCGTGAAATTCCCCACAAACGCCGGGGTACTGGAACAGCGCGCCGAACACCTTGTCGGGCTGCAGATCTGTAAATGGATCTCCAACAATGATCGGCCAGCCAAACGCCTCCGCGCGCGTCTTCACGACGGCAATGGTCTGCGGCAGGCATTCGGCATCGACAAAAAATGCGGTTGCCTCGGACTTGGTGGCACGATGCGCCAGCGCCATCGCTTCAGCCGCCGCCGTTGCTTCGTCAAGCAGCGACGCGTTGGCGACATCAAGTCCTGTGAGGTCTGCGACCAGAGTCTGGAAGTTGAGCAGCGCTTCGAGCCGTCCTTGGCTGATTTCCGGTTGATAGGGGGTGTAGGCGGTGTACCAGGCCGGGCTCTCCAGGATGTTGCGTTGGATGGCGGGTGGCATGATCGTGCCGTGATAACCCTGGCCGATGAGAGACGTCAGTACTCGGTTTTTATTGGCGGTCTCGCGTAAGCGGTCGAGCGCTGCGCGTTCTGATAGGGGACGACCAAAGTCGAGAGGCTTGGCTTGGCGGATGTCCTTCGGCACGGTCTCCGCGATGAGCTCGTCGAGGCTATTGACGCCGACGACCTGCAGCATCTCCTCGATCTCTTCCGGCGAAGGTCCGATATGTCTGCGGTTGGCGAAATCGTAGGGTTCGTAGTTCGGAATGGCCATGCATTCTCCTACTGCCCGACAAGCTTCTTGTAGGCCGCCTCGTCCATCAGGGCGTCGGCCGACGCCGTATCGGCGAGCCTCAGTTTGAAAAACCAGCCCGTATTCTGAGGGTCCGAATTGACGATCGAGGGATCATTCACAATGGCGCCGTTGACCTCGACGACTTCACCGTCAAGAGGAGCTAACACGTCGGACGCTGCCTTCACGGATTCGACGACCGCGGCGGCATTGCCCTTTGCGAGCTTGGTGCCGACGTCGGGCAACTGGATAAAGACGAGATCGCCAAGCTGTTGGGCGGCAAACTGAGTGATGCCGATCGTTGCGACGTCTCCGTCCAGCTTCAGCCACTCATGGTCTTCGGTGAATTTCAGCACGGTTACCTCCGGAGCGAATGCGGCTCAGCCGCGTTTGTGGTGCGGAGCGATAAACGGCAATGTCGCGACCCGAACCGTCAATCTCTTGCCGCGCACCTCAGCAAATATCTTTGTACCTGGTTGTGCGAGCCGGCTTGGCAAATAACCCATCGCTACTGGTGCATCGATGCTCGGCCCAAAGCCGCCCGAAGTCACACTGCCGACGTGCAGACCACCCTCAGCATCAGAGAACAGCCGCGAAGCGGCACGTACTGGTGCCCGCCCGTCGGCGCGAAGTCCGACGCGCCGCCTCACGGTACCCGCCTCAAGTTGAGCAAGTATGACATCGCCACCCTGAAACCCGCCGGCGCGCAGTCCACCTCGACGCCGCACATTCTGGATGGCCCAGCTTAGTCCAGCTTCAACCGGTGAAGTCGTCTCATCGATATCGGAACCATAAAGACAAAGACCCGCTTCCAAACGCAGCGAGTCACGGGCGCCCAAGCCGACTGGCGCGACGTCCGAAGATTCGAGCAGACCCTCGGCAATCTCGCGCGCGACATCGGCGGGCGTCGAGATTTCGAAGCCGTCTTCGCCTGTGTAACCTGACCGTGAGATGATACACGGGGTGCCCATGATCGGCGCAGCTCGCACGTCCATAAACCACATTCCCATGCATTCTCGGGCGAGGCGTGCAAGCGCCGCCTCCGCTTTCGGCCCTTGAAGCGCGATAAGCGCACGATCCTGCCGTTCGACAACGCAATCCGGCGCGAGGTGCTGAATGAGATACTCTTCGTCCGCTTCCTTGCAGGCTGCATTGACGACGAGCAAGAGTCGGTCGCCGAGGTTGCAAACCATCAGATCGTCGAGAATTCCGCCATCTTGATTTGTAAAGAAAGCATAGCGCTGCCGGCCCGGAGCTAGTCCCAGAAGATCGACGGGAACAAGCCGCTCGAGTGCGTGCGCCGCATCGCTAACCGCCCCCGATTGCGGGCGCACTATGATCTGCCCCATATGTGAGACGTCGAAGAGGCCCGCCGCAGCGCGCGTGCGCAGGTGCTCTCTCAGCACGCCCGTGGGGTACTGAACGGGCATATCGTAGCCCGCAAAAGGCGTCATGCGAGCACCAAGCGCCAGATGCAGGCCATGCAACGGAGTGTGCTTCAAAGCCGGGTGGGTAGCCGTTTCGTCGGCATCGATCGCCACGAAGAGTATCCTCAAGCTCATTGTCCACGCAAACTGCGCGCAAATAACGAGTGCAGACGTTCTTGCGATTGAACACGCCCATTAGCGTTGATCGGACTGTCCGGGTTGAGCGCCGATAACCTTTGTAAACTTCCTCCGTTTGAGTTGCGAGGGTCGAAACGACGGACTAGAATTTTTCCTACTTGGATCCTTTGGGCGGCGAGCGCGAGCTCTGAGCGCCCGTAAGGCTACTTCGCGGGCCGTTGGGCCAGAAGTGCATCCTCCGGCACGCGATAACGCAAGGGAGGATACAATGGCCGTCATTGCCATGACGCGCGAAATGGCGACGCGCGGAAGCGAAGTTGCGGCCGGCCTCGCAGATCGGTTGGGGCTTGCTATCATACATCATGAGATCGTGGAGCACGACATCGCCGAGCGAACTGGCATGCCGGAAAGTGAGGTGCATCGATTTCTCGAGGGCGAGACATCGCTGCTGGAGCGGTGGACGCTCGATCGAAAACGAATGTCTCGTTATACAGCTCAAGAGATCCTGGAGCTGGCCGCCAAGGGTAACGTACTGATCCGAGGCTGGGGCGCCACCTATCTTCTGAAATCCGTACCGCATGTGATATGCGTGCGCATCTGTGCGCCGATGCCATTTCGCGAGAAGGTCTTGATCGAGCGGCTCGGCGTAGGCATCGCCGCAAACGCCAAGCGTGAAATCGAGCGCAACGACGCTGCTCACAATGGAACGATGCAAAAACTCTTTGGCATCGACTGGGAGGATCCGTCGCTGTACGCGACCGTGTTAAATACCGCGAGGGTTCCGGTGGTAGACTGCGTCGAACAGATCATTCGCCTGGCAGAGAGCCCGACATTCCAGGAGACCCATGAATCCCGCAACGCGCTTATGGATCAATTGATCCTTGCGCGAGTGCGGTTTGCTATCGATCGCCGTTTTGGCCCCAAGTCACTCCAAAATTGTTTTGACGTGCATGTGCTCAACGGCAAGGTGTTACTCACAGGTGCAACGACGGACGAACAGATGATCGTCGAGGCTGTGCGCCTGCTGCAAGGCGTTGCAGGCGTGACCGGCGTGGAAAGCAAAGTCGCCCACATCGCCTTTGCTCCAAACGATTAACTCTAAAGCCGAAAAAATTACCACTGCCGGTAGCTTTCCCATTGCTAGCAGCGGACTACGAGGCAGGTCGAAAAGAGTGGATCGCCATGGCAAAGAGTCTTGAAGGAAAAGTTGCGCTCGTCACCGGCGTCAGCCATGCAGGCCAAGTCGGACAAACCGTCGCCAAGGCGCTCGCGGCAGAGGGCGCCGTGCTCGCTATTTGCGCGCGCACACAAAGCAATGTTGATGCGCGCGCTGCCGAACTCCGGCAAGGCGGCGCACGGGTACTATCACTCGCCGCATCCTTGACTGACGAAGTCCAGGTGCGCCGCCTGATTGCAAACGTCGTGAACGAATTCCAACGCATCGATATCCTTATCAATCTCGCAGGCGGACTTACGCGCTACAAGCCGGCTGTCGAGCATGGACTGGACGACTGGCACGCGGAGATTGATAACAATCTGCTCAGTGCCTTTCTCACGTCTCGCGAGGTCTTTCCACACATGGCGAAGACCGGCGGGGGATCGATCATAAATTTCTCGCGTGCTGGCGGCCCGCAAGCCAACATGGTTGCCTACAATTGCGCCAAAGCCGGCGTGGACGCTCTCACGCGAACGCTCGCTCTTGAGGGGCGCGACATCGGTATCCGCGTCAACGCGATTGCGCCTGGGCTGGTAGATACTGAGTCCAACATCGCCGTAATGAAGCCGGAGGACCTCAAGCGCTGGACCAAACGCGACGATATCGCCTCAGCCGTTGTATTCCTCGCCTCTCCCGCCGCCGCTGGCGTGACAGGTCAGGTACTGCCCGTCACTGGCTGGGGCCTTTGACGGTGCGCCAAGGGTGACCGATTAGCTCATTCACTACGGCGTCGTGTGTCTGCTTCTGGCCCAAAGAGGATTTTCGGAAAGGCTCAATGAGCTTGCGCTAACGGAAGTAGAGCGAACATTCAATGCGAAGGCCCCCGACGTCAGCTCCTGAACCGAAGCGGACTCGAACGGCCGCAGCAGCAGTGTCCGCTATCTGACCTCTAACTGACGTCACGAGCGATCGTGCCAAGGTCGCAAGCGAACCGTTGCAGACATCCACAAAGCTATACGAAATTCAAAGAGCCAGAAGTTAGGCATTTAGAAAACGAAGCGTGTTCCGGTATAGGAGCGCAGCAGCTTGCCCGGCATCTCTAGCTTGGCGAGTTCGTAGAAGGCCTCTCCCGTACAGTGCAACGGAACAATGTAGTTGATGTCCATCCCTTTGAGCGCAGCGATGGTCTCGCGGACATAGTCCTCTGAATACGGCGCGAGGTGAAACCCGCCGATCACTGCGTGCACCTTGTCGATTCCAGACACCGACTGCGCCTGCTTAATAGTGTTGACCACTCCGCGATGGCTACAGGAGGTCAGCACAACCAATCCGCGCCCCTTCAGATTGAAGGCGGTCGCAATTTCATGCCTGAACCGATCAGGGACGACCGTTTTCGTCCGCTCGTCTATCGGCAGTTTGTCGGGGTAGCAGCCAAGACCGTGATCGACGCCAACCGTCATTGCGCTAGGGGACCGCACCTCCTCGAAACTGGTCAGGTGAATTTGGCCCGTGGTTAAGCCATGATCGGCGACAATTGACGGCCCCTCGGCGTAGGTTACGACGAGGTTCGCTTGTTCCAGCGCCTGGCGATCCAATGTGCCGAAGTTCCCCTGAAACGGCGGTGCCGTCCATTCCCGTGAGCAGAAGCACTCCTCTCCCCCGATATAGATCTGAAGATTTGGTTTCAGCTTACCTTGGTGCCGTCGCAGGAAGCCCACTAAGCCACCGAAATGGTCAAAATGCCCGTGGCTCAACACCATAGCGTCAATCTTGGCCGGGTCGACACCGAGAAGTTCCGAGTTGTTGACCATTGCCTCGGGCGTAAAGCCAAAATCGATGAGGGCGTTCCGTGTCTCCGCATCAACCCGGGATTCGACATGCATCGATAGGCCGAACTCGCTGATCAGCGTCCGCCCAGGCGGCTTGTCCGCGCTGATACCCCAGCCGAAGTCTTGAATTTCGACCAAGTCGGACTTTCGGCTAGGAGCGACGGCGAACTGATAGCTGTCGATCACGACGCGCACCGCCAGACCATCGACATCAGGCACAGCTCCGGAGATCGGTTCCGCGCGGACAGGCTTCGCGCCTCCGAGCAGCGCGGCAATCATGGCACTAAAAGTGGCAGCCCCGCCGCCGCAGACAACATGCCGGCGATTGATTGGAAACCCGTCAAAGGAGCAGTCGGCCAACATGGCCCAATCCCTACTAGGTCGCCTTGCGCCTCACAATTGATCAGCTCTCCACAAGGATACTACCAAAAAGAGCCACGCCATACGTGTCCGTCGACAAGGACGACGTCTGATTCTGGCCCTTAGCGGATCTTCGAAAAAGTGTACGGTTGCGTCTGCTTTCGCGCAAAGAGCTGACGTCTCAGTTCCATTGCTGTGACCCAAACCGGATTCACACGACGCGGCTCGGGCTCGCTTTCGGCCGATCACGCACCCGTTGCGCTGCTACGGCTCGAACGCGAAGATGCGCTTCCAATCTTTCGTCATGCTGATGACGATCCATCCTGGTCTAACACTTGCGTAAAGGTGCCGGCCTTTGGGTCGGTCGTTAACTTTACCAAGCCGCCCAACCTGCTAAAAGTGCCGCAGCAGACGCCCCGTCGCGACCGCCCCGTGGCCGGACGTAGGCGCAATTGTCCGGTTTCAACGACCGAAAAACTTAGGGCGTTTTTTGCGTAACTCCGCCAGTCGGACAGTGGTGCCTTCGGAATCGAAGGTATTGTCGTGACGATTTTGGAATTTGTGGAGGTAACAAACATGTTGTCGAACAAGTTCATTGCAGTTTTTGCAGCTTCGAGCGCGCTGGCGGTCTTCTCCGCCACGGCGACCAATGCCGATCCGATCGTCAAGCAAGAGCAGAATCAGCTCGGCGATTCCGCTGCTCCGGATGTGGACCCCGGCGCATCGCGCGGCACCGACAAGTCGATCGTCAAGCAAGAGCAGAATCAGCTCGGCGACACCGCGGCTCCGAATGTACCCGAGCCTTCCATGAAGGGCGGCCAGTCGATCCCATCCGAGGAGAAGAAGCAGCTCGGCAACTAAGCTGGGTAGCTTCGCGCAAGGGACTTCTCTGCGAGGTGAACGTCCACTCTCGCCCTAGACTGACTTGCGCCATGGCCAATGCTTCCGCTGTCGACGGAAACGCAGACCTTCATGCGAACGTGCACGACTCAGGTCAACTGAGCCCCAATCAGTGCTGTGCTTGGCGCTAGTATGGACTGGAGGGCGTCACATCTCACGCCGAGACGCCATGCGGGGCAGCGTTATGGTTGCCGCGAGCGCGGCAGTGATTGCGCCGATGGGCGCCGGCCGACGTCCAAACGCCCGACTTCGTGACGTATGTAGATTTGACCGCGAGGGATGAAGACTAACATCTAGCCGTCCCTTCGATTGGAGGAGCACACATGTCCGTCCTTCATCAACACATACTGTCTCGGCGCGGATTCTGCCTGTGCTGCGCGGCGGCGACACTCGCAGCGACGAAAGGGTGGCTGACCCCGCGCGAAGCCTACGCGGCGTCCCGCAACCTCGTCGATCTGATCCGTGACGCCGCCGCCAAGGTCCCAATTACCGTCCATAAGCTGCGCGGCAACGTCAGCATCCTCGAAGGCTCCGGAGGTAACATCGCCGTCCTCACCGGAACTGACGGCAAGGTCTTCGTCGATGCCGGCATTACAGCCTCGCGTCTGCGCATTCTCGAGGCTGCCAACCAGCTCAGCAGCGACCCGATCCGGCACTTGATCAATACGCATTGGCACTTCGATCACGCTGATGGCAACGCATGGCTGAATTCGGAAGGGGCGGCCATCCTCGCGCACGAGAACACGCACAAGCATCTTCTCTCGGCACGGAGGGTCGAAGATTGGGATTTCAACTTTCCCTCTCCGCCGCTCGCAGCGGTCCCGACCGAAACGTTCTCGTCTGAGAAGACGCTCAAGCTCAACGGTGAAACGCTGGCGTTGAAATACTACGGGCCGGCCCACACAGACAGCGACATCTCGGTTCGGTTCTCCGACGCCGACATTCTTCACGCTGGCGACACCTACTGGAACGGCATCTACCCGTTCATCGACTACTCCACTGGTGGAAACATCGAGGGGACGATCAAGGCCGTCGAGGCCAATATCGCCGCCACGACGGATAAAACCATCGTCATCCCCGGCCATGGCCATCCCGTGAGCAACAGGGCGGAGCTCAAATCCTACCGCGACATGCTCGTCGCCATCCACGAGAACGTCGCCAAGCTCAAGCAGCAAGGACGCTCTCTCGAGGAGACGATCGCTGCAAAGCCAACCGCTGACTTCGACGCGAAGTGGGGCCAGTTCGTCATAGGCCCCGACTTCTTCACCAAGTTGGTCTACGAGGGCGCGTAATTTCTGCGCGACGTAGAAAGGTTTTGAACATGTCTGTGATAGTGAAGCCGCTCCATATCGACATTCCGGTGAAGCTCTCACAAGTGAAGGTGGTCTTCAGCATCGGCGCCCTCACATTCGAAGGCGACCTTCCAGCGTCCATCTTTCACCTCGGGCTCATCTCGAACGACAGCGCCGACTGGAAGGCCAAGAGCGAGGTTGTTGCGGTCTTTCATACCAATGCTGGTCACGCGACTCTGCACGACGCGGCATATAACGCCGACCGCAACATCTCGACCGGCAATCCCTATAAGGACCTTCTCACGGATCTCATGAAGCGCGACGTGCAGGTAGAGCTGTGCGGCGCGACCGCTAAGGCCCACAACTGGGGGAATGCCGACTTGCTTTCCGGAATCAAGGTCAACACGGATGCCATGGCGCGCACGACGCAGCTTGTCCAGGAGGGCTTCGTTAAAATGACCGAATGAACGCCGCTTCGAAAAACGCTGTATAACGGGTCGCATCTCATCTCCGAGCAACCGGGCCAAACAACGGCTGCACAAAGGTCGCCCCACTGTGTGAACGTGCTAATATAACATAAGGCCAATGCGAGCTTTCTCGTCGAAAATTCATGACCCGCTGGCCGTCAGAAGTGCAACGTCGCGCCCACGACCGGCCCCTG
>Ga0207678_10002825_pt1 | contig 15738 bp, 13 predicted proteins | sample KBSC63metaG_FD_184319 | JGI IMG/M metagenome (GOLD analysis project Ga0207678, IMG submission 184319) | Corn rhizosphere microbial communities from Kellogg Biological Station, Michigan, USA - KBS C6-3 metaG (SPAdes) (version 2) | ecosystem: Host-associated > Plants > Roots > Rhizosphere > Soil ...
GATGCGTTCGAGCGCCGCGCGGATCGGCACATCGTCGAGCGCGTCGGCATACGCGCGAGTCGCGCCGTGCTGCTCGAGGAATTGCGCGAGCGCTCCGTTCTGCGCGCGGACCTCGTCGGGTTTCGAATCGAACCAGCCGCGTACGCCTTCGAGCACCTGCACGAACGCGGGCTGTCCGTAACGCGGCGTCTTCGGAAAGTACGTGCCCGCGAAGAACGGCATGCGATCGTCCGGCGTCAGGAACACCGTCAGCGGCCAGCCGCCGCCGCGGCGCGTGAGCGCCTGGTGCGCGAGCTGATACACCTTGTCGATGTCGGGCCGCTCTTCGCGGTCGACCTTGATGTTGACGTAGAGCGCGTTCATCACGCGCGCGGTCGCTTCGTCCTCGAAGCTTTCGTGCGCCATCACATGGCACCAGTGGCACGCGGCGTAGCCGATCGAGAGCAGAATCGGCTTCTTCTCGCGGCGCGCAGTCGCGAGCGCTTCATCGCTCCACGGCCACCAGTCGACGGGGTTGTCCGCGTGCTGACGCAGGTACGGGCTCGTTTCGTGCGCAAGTCGGTTCGGCATGCGGCAAGTCTACGCGCGGCCGCGCTTGTAGCGAGCGCGCCGAGCCGTTACCGTGCGCGTCCGCGTCGAATCGGACCTTCCGTTGAGCGAGCCCATCGAATATCCGGCGCTGTTTCTGAAGCGCGGCGAGGACAAGCGCCTTCGCGAAGGACACCTCTGGGTGTTCTCGAACGAAGTCGATGTCGCGCGCTCGCCGCTCACGGAGTTCGAAGCGGGCGAGATCGTCGCGATCCTCGATCATGCGGGCAAGGCGATCGGCATCGGCTATGTGAATCCGAATTCGCTGATCGCCGCGCGCCTCGTCGTGCGCGGCGTTGCGCATGCGCTCGACAAGTCGCTGATCGTGCATCGGCTCAACGTCGCGCTCGCGTTGCGCGAGAAGCTTTACGCCGAGCCGTACTACCGGCTCGTGTTCGGCGAATCCGACGCGCTACCGGGTCTCACGCTCGATCGCTTCGGCGATGTCGTCGTCGGCCAGATCACGACCGCGGGCATGGAGCGTCTCAAGGACGCGATCACCGAGGCCGTCGTCAAAGTGCTGAAGCCGCGTCAGCTCTGGTGGAAGAACGACGCGTCGATTCGCACGCTCGAGCATCTGCCCGAGTACGCCGATCTCGGCTACGGCGAATACGGCGCGCAGCCGAGCGTGCGCGAAGGCGGGCTCGAGTTCGCGCTCGATCCCGTCGGCGGCCAGAAGACCGGATGGTTCTACGATCAGCGGGAGAATCGCGCGGCGCTCGCGCGCTTCGTCGCGGGCAAGCGCGTGCTCGACATGTTCAGTTATCTCGGCGCGTGGGGTTTGCGTGCGGCGGCGGCCGGCGCGACGTCGGTTGATTGCGTCGATGCGTCAGGCGCGGCGGTCGAAGCGATCGGCGCGAACGCCGAGCGCAACGGCCTCGCCGATCGCGTGCGCGCGATTCGCGCCGATGCGTTCGATCATCTGAAGGCGCTGCGCGAGGCGCGCGAGCGATACGACGTCGTGATTCTCGATCCGCCCGCGTTCGTGAAGCGCAAGAAGGATTTTTCGGAAGGCCGCATCGCGTATCGACGCCTCAACGAGCTCGGCATGCAGGTGCTCGCGCGCGACGGGATTCTCGTCACGTGCTCGTGCTCGTATCACATGCCGCGCGCGGCGCTGCTCGATTCGGTGCAGCAGGGCGCACGCCATCTCGACCGGCAAACGCAGTCGCTGATCCAGTTGCAGCAGGCGCCGGATCATCCCGTGCATCCGGCGATTCCGGAGACGGATTACCTCAAGGGTTTCGTCTGTCGGGTGCTGCCGGCGTAATACCCGGCTCGTCGAGCTCGAACGACGACTGCAGGATGTATTCGGTATCGAGCGCGAAGTCGATACCGGTGCGGAGCTCGCCGGCCGACAGCACGAGCGGCGTCGGATCGACGTCGAAGAAACCGCCCGTCGGGCAGGGGCGTTCCAGCCATACGACGCATCCGCCGCGCGACGAGCCTGCGTCGAGGTAGTACGTGTCGGCATACCACGCGGGCGTCGTGTAGGTGCCTTCGGCGCTCGTGTAGACATTGGCCATCACGTTGCCGTCCGCTCCGAACAGCGAAACGTAGGCATCCGCGATCGTCGCGCCCGTGTGTGCGTCGCGAACGGTTCCCGAGATCGCGGCGCCGAGCGGCAGCGCGAGATCGATGCCGTCGACTTCGGTGTCGTGCCGGAACGCGAAAGCAGTGCCGTTCGAAACCGCGTGGATGTCGTAGAACGGCACGTTGGGGTAGGCGGTGTCGATATGCGGCGCGCTGCCGAGCGTTCCCACGTAGTACACCGTCTCCGCGCTTTCGAGCACGCCGAACCCGTAAAGCGCGTAGTCGCCGTTCGCGTCCGTCGAAGCCGACGTCATCGTGTAGACGGCGCTGCCGAACGGAAGCTCGAAGATCCAGTACGTGTTGACCTCGATGCCCGGCAAGCCCTGTCCCGACGCGGCGTCGGTGACGCGGCCGCGAATGAGCACGTCGGGAGACAGTTCGAAATCGATGCCGGTGATGTCCTCTTCGTCGCCGACTTCGAGCGGCTGCGCCGATGCGAAATCGCACGTGAGCTCGCTGCATTCGACGCCGGGCCAGATCTGACCGACGAGCGCGCCGCCGACCTCGACGTGCACGTACCACGCGCCGGCCGGCACGCCCTCGACGCGGTAGTTGCCGTCCGCGTCGGTGTAAGCGTAGGTCTGGCCGGGCCAGGTGTGCACGAGATCGGAGAGGTTCACCGTCACCCAGCGATTCGCGATCGGTGTTCCCGCGAACGCGTCGACGACGCGGCCAGAAATCGAGCCGCCGCGCGAAAGATCGAAATCGATTCCATCGCGCGTCTCGCCCGCTTCGACCGTCACGGGCGTCGCGTTGCGGCCGGTGCCGACGACCTGGTCGATATGGTCCCAGCACTGCTCGATCGTTGCCGAATCGAAGCCGCCCGCGCAGGTCACGTACGTACCCGGCCCGCCCTCGTAGGTGTACGAGCCGTCGGCCGCCGTGATCTCGTACCACCCGACGTTGTCGCGGTATTGCCAGACCTCGATGCCGGCGGCCGGCGAGCCGTCGGCGTAACGGAGATGGCCGGCGATGACCGCATCGGTGCCTGCCTCTGCGGCGGCGGAAAGCGGTGCTGCGCAGACCAGTGCTGCGAGCGCGATGAACGTCGAGCGTTCCATGTCGATTCCCCTGAATCGCGCGGCGATCATACTCTGGTCGGGCCAGCGCACGACGCGGGTGCCGCCCGCGTTTACAATGCGGAATCGTCAGCCGTCCCCGCCGGTTTCGTGACCCACTATTTCGTCGACATCGACCCGATCGCGTTCTCGATCGGCCCGGTCCAGGTGCACTGGTACGGGATCATGTATCTGCTCGGCTTCGCGGCCGCGTGGTGGCTCGGGCAGCGGCGCCGCGCCGCGGGTCGCTTGCCGGTCAGCGCGGATGCGTTCTCGGATCTCGCGTTCTACGCGATGCTCGGCGTGATCCTCGGCGGTCGCATCGGCTACATGGTCTTCTACGACACCTCGCAGCTGATCCATGAGCCACTCAGCCTGTTCCGCGTCTGGGAAGGCGGTATGTCGTTCCACGGCGGCCTGCTCGGCGTGCTCACGGGCGCGCTGATCTGGGCGCGCCGGCACCGGCTCAATTTCTTCGACGTCATGGATTTCGTCGCGCCGCTCGTGCCGATCGGGCTCGGGCTCGGCCGGCTCGGCAACTTCGTCGGCGGCGAGCTCTGGGGCCGTCATACCGACGTCGCGTGGGGCATGATCTTCCCGCGCGCGCTCGAAGCGCTCGGCCGGACGAAGGACGACCTGCATCAGATGTATCTCACCGGCGCGCTCGACAACGAAGCGCGGCATCCTTCGCAGCTCTACGAGTTCGCTCTCGAAGGCATCGTGCTGTTCGCCGTGCTCTGGATCTATTCGCGCAAGCCGCGTCCTCGTTACGCGGTGTCGGGCCTCTTCGCGCTGCTCTACGGTCTCTTCCGCTTCTCGGTCGAGTTCGTGCGCGAGCCCGACGTGCAGCTCGGTTTCATCGCGTTCGACTGGCTCACGATGGGTCAGATCCTCTCGCTGCCGCTGATCCTCGTCGGCCTCTGGCTGCTGTGGCTCTCGCGTCGCGCACCGACGCTGCAGGCCGGCACGATCGCGGTCGGCGACGTTTCGAAGAAGGCCGGCTGATGCGCCAGTATCTGGACCTTCTGCAGGAGATCCTCGAGCACGGCACCGGCAAAGCCGACCGCACCGGAACCGGCACGAAAAGCGTGTTCGGCCGGCAGATGCGCTTCGATCTCGCGCAAGGTTTTCCGCTCGTGACGACGAAGAAGCTGCACCTACGCTCGATCGTGCACGAGCTCATCTGGTTCCTGCGCGGCGAGACGAACACGCGCTATCTGACGGACAACAAGGTCACGATCTGGGACGAATGGGCCGACGCCGACGGCGAGCTCGGTCCGGTCTACGGCAAGCAATGGCGCTCGTGGGCGTGTCCCGACGGACGCACGGTCGATCAGATCGCGTGGGTCGTCGACGAGATCCGCCGCAATCCCGATTCGCGCCGGCTCATCGTGAGCGCGTGGAACGTCGCCGATCTGCCGCGCATGGCGCTGATGCCGTGCCACACGATGTTCCAGTTCTACGTCGCGGGCGGCAAGCTCTCCTGCCAGCTCTATCAGCGCTCGGGTGACATCTTCCTCGGCGTGCCGTTCAACATCGCGAGCTACGCGCTGCTGACGCACATGGTCGCGCAGGTGACGAATCTCGAGCCCGGCGATTTCGTGCACACGCTCGGCGACGCGCATCTGTATTCGAATCATTTCGATCAGGCGCGCGAACAGTTGTCGCGTGCGCCGCGCGCGCTGCCGAAGCTCGTGCTCAAGCCCGACGTGCACTCGCTGTTCGACTTCACGTTCGACGACGTCGCGATCACGGGCTACGAGCCGCACGCGGCGATTCGCGCGCCGGTCGCGGTCTGATCCCGATGGGCGACGTGAGCCTCATCGTCGCGCTCGATCGCAACTACGCGATCGGCCGCGACGGCGAGATGCCGTGGCATCTTCCCGACGATCTGAAGCGCTTCAAGGCGCTCACGCTCGGCAAGCCGACGCTCATGGGCAGCAAGACCGCGCGCGCGATCGGCCGCGCGCTGCCGGGTCGCGACAATCTCGTGATGACGCGCGGCGACACCGCGCCGTATCCTGGTCAGCACGTCGTGCATTCGCTCGACGAGGCGATTCGCATCGCAAACGGCGCCGAGCTTGCGGTCATCGGCGGCGGCGAAGTGTTCACGCTCGCGCTGCCGCGCGCGACGCGCATGCATCTCACGTGGGTTGATGCCGCAGTCGAAGGCGCCGATGCGTTCTTTCCGCGCTTCGAGGCGCGCGAGTGGAAGGAAGTCGCACGTGTCGAGCACGCGGCGGATGCACGGCACGACTATGCGTTCGCATTCGTCGACTACGAGCGCGCCTAGTCGACGTCCTTGCCCGCGGGCGGCTTGCGATCCGATTTGATCGTCACGAATTCGGGCTCGGCGCTGTCGAGCCGAAGCGCCGTCAGCCATCCGCCCCAGACGCAGCCCGTGTCGATCGCGTAGATGCCGAGGCCCGCGAAGCGTCCGAGCGTCGACCAGTGCCCGCAGACGATGCGGATGTCGCGCTTGACCTGACCCGGCACTTCGAACCACGGATAAAGCCCTGGCCGCTGCGTGCCGGGCGCATGCTTCTCGCCGAACGCGATGCGGCCGCGCACGTCGCAGAAGCGCATGCGCGTGAACACGTTGATGTTCGCGCGCAGGCGATCGATGCCGCGCAGCTTCGGATTCCAGAGATCCGGCTTGTTGCCGAAGAGCTGCTTCAGCAGGCGCCGGTAGCCTTCGCCGCGCAACCGTTCCTCCACTTCTCGTGCGGCTTCGACGGCCTGGTCGACCGTCCAGCGCGGAAACAATCCTGCGTGCACGAGCATGAAATCGAGCGCGCGATCGACATGCACGAGCTGACGCGTGCGCATCCAGTCGAGCAGCTCGTCGCGATCGGGCGCGAACAGCACTTCGCGAAGCTCGGGATTGACGCGCTGCTGATCCTCGCGCTTGCGCTCGCCGACCGCGAGCAGCGAAAGATCGTGATTGCCGAGCACGACGATCGCGCGATCGCCGATTCCCTTCACGGTGCGCAGCACCTGCAGCGACTGACCGCCGCGATTGACGAGATCGCCGCAGAACCAGAGCGTGTCCTGCGCAGGATCGAATCGAATCTTCTCGATCAGCCGGACCAGCTCGTCGTGACAGCCCTGGATGTCGCCGATGGCCCAGGTCGCCATCAGTGCAGCGTCCTCGGGGTCGTCAGCACGAACGCGGGGATGTGCGCGTCGAAATGCGTGCCGTCGTCCGCGATCATCTGATAGCTGCCGCGCATCGTGCCGAGCGCGGTTTCGAGCACGGCGCCCGACGTGTACTCGTAGTCGTCGCCCGGTCGCACCCACGGCTGCTCGCCGACGACGCCGTCGCCGTGCACCTCACGCGTCTTGCCGTTGCCGTCGGTGATGACCCAGTGGCGCGAAAGGAGACGCGCGCCGACCGTGCCGCGATTCTCGATCGTGATCGTGTAGGCGAACGCGTAACGATTGTCGGACGGCGCGGACTGGTCGTCGAGAAAGCGTGTGTCGACCGTGATCGCGATGTCGTAGGGCTTCTTGCCGCTCATGGTGGTGATTTTCCGTGAGCGCGGGCGCCACGGCAAGGCGCGGTGAAATGGTCAATCGTTGACCATATCGCGGAAATGCCGCGTTTTTGGGGGTTTTTCCTCTATCGGCTTGCGGTAGCCGACAGCACATCGGCAAGCCGCACGAACGCGGCCGGAGCGAGCTGCTCCGCACGCGTGCGCGGATCGATGCCGGCCTGCTCGATTTTCTTCGCGTCGGCAAGCTCGCGAAGCGCGTTCGACAGCGTCTTGCGCCGCTGACCGAACGCGGCCTTGACGACGCGCGCAAGCAGCGCCGGATCGGCGAAGCGCCGTTCTTCGGGCGGACGCGGCGTCAGTCGCACGACGGCCGAATCGACTTTCGGCGGCGGCCGAAACGCGCCGGGCGGCACTTCGAGCAGCGGATCGACGCGACACGCGAGCTGCAACATGACCGAAAGCCGGCCGTAAACCTTGCTGCCCGGCGCGGCCGCCATGCGCTCGACGACTTCCTTCTGCAACATGAAGTGCATGTCGCGAATCGCGTCGATCGATTCGATGCAATGAAAAAGGATCGGCGATGAAATGTTGTACGGAAGATTGCCGACGATGCGAAGCGGGCCCTTCGCGGCCAGCGTCGAGAAGTCGACCGTGAGCACGTCGGCGTTGACGATCTCGAGCGCGCCGACCCCTTCGGCCGCCGCACGAAGGCGCGGCACGAGATCGCGATCGAGCTCGATCGCGGTCAGGTGGCCGAGCTCGCGCAGGAGCGGCAGCGTGAGCGCGCCTTCGCCGGGGCCGATCTCGACGACGTTGTCGTCGGGCTTCGGTGCGATCGCGAGCACGATCTTGCGCAGGATGCCCTGATCGTGGAGGAAGTGCTGGCCGAAGCGCTTGCGCGGAATGTGCTGCATGCGTTCGCTCAGCGTTTCGCGAGCGAGAGCGCCATGCGCGCCGCGGCGACGAGACTGCCCGCGTCGGCGCGGCCCGTGCCCGCGAGATCGAGCGCGGTGCCGTGATCGACCGACGTGCGCAGATACGGAAGACCGAGCGTCACGTTCACCGCGTTGCCGAATCCCGCGTATTTCAGCACGGGCAGGCCCTGGTCGTGATACATCGCGAGCACGGCATCGAAACGCGCGAGTTGCGCGGGCACGAACGCGGTGTCGGCCGGGAGCGGACCCGTCACGTCGAAACCGAACGTGCGGAACTGCGCGATCGCGGGCGCGATCTCGTCGATTTCCTCGCGCCCGAGATGACCGCCTTCGCCCGCGTGCGGATTGAGACCGAGCACCGCGATGCGCGGCGCTGCGATGTGGAACTTCGCGATGAGCTCGTCGCAGAGAATGCGCAGGGTTCGCACGAGACTCGCGCGCGTGATCGCCGCGGGCACGCGCGCGAGCGGCAGATGCGTCGTCGCGAGCGCGACGCGCAGATCGCCGCCGTTGCGCGCCGATTCGCCGGGTGCGACGAGCATCATGACGACCTCGCGCCGCGCGCGCTGCGCGAAGAATTCGGTGTGACCCGTGAACGGCACGCCCGCGTCGTTGATGACGCCCTTGTGCACCGGCGCGGTCACGATCGCATCGAATTCGCCGCTCGTCGCGCCTTCGGCCGCGCGCGCAAGCGTCGCGAGCACGTAGGCCGCGTTGCGCGGATCGAGCGTGCCCGGCGTCGCGGGCGTGTTGAGCGACATCGGCACGATGCGGATTCCGCCCGGCTTGCGCGATTCGATCGCGTTGCCGTCCCATGTGCGAATGTCGAGCGCGACGCCCGCGGATTTCGCGGCGTCGGTCAGCAGATCGGGATCCGCGATCGCCACGAGATCAGCCGCGAGATCGGTCGCCGCAAGTTTCGCGACGAGCTCGGGGCCGATGCCGGCGGGTTCGCCGGGCGTGATCGCGAGGCGGGGGAGTGCGTTCGTCATTGCTTTGCTGTTCCTTCTCCCGCGAGCGGGAGAAGGTGCCGAAGGCGGATGAGGGAAGCTTGTGGTGCCATTGCGAAAGAGCCCCTCACCCGCGCCCGCGGCGCGACCTCTCCCGCGCTGCGGGAGAGGTGAAAACTAGGGCGCGCCCGCCGCAGGCATCGCCGCCGGCGAGTTCTGACCGCCAGGCAGACGCACCTCGACATACGCTTCGCTGCGCATCTGCCGCAGGAAGCTCTCGTACTCGTCCTCGGCCTTGCGCTGGAAGATCATGTTCTTCGCCTGATCGCGCTGCAGGTCGTTCGTCTTGTCGGTGCTGCGCGTGTTCTCGAGCTGCAGCACGTGCCAGCCCGCGTCGGTCTGGAACGGCTGCGAGATCTCGCCGGGCTTCATGTCCTTGATCACGGCCGCGACCTTCGAGCCGTACGCGTCGCCCGAGAACCAGCCGAGCTCGCCGCCGAGGCGCGCGGTCGCGGTGTCCTGCGAGACGTCCTTCGCGACTTTTGCGAACTCCTCGCCGCCGACGACCTTCGCGCGCGCGGCCGCGGCTTCCTTCTCGGCCTGCTCGCTCGACACGAGCTCGGTGATCTTGAAGAGAATGTGGCGCGCTTCGTACTCGGTCACGAGCTTGGTGCCCGTGTCGTCGCGCTTGCCGAGCAGCTTGATGATGTGAAAGCCGTTCGGGCCGCGAATCGGGGGCGAAACCTGGCCTTCGGTCATGCGATCGGCCGCGTCGGCGAACGCGGGCGGCAGCTCGTCGACGTTTCGCCAGCCGAGATCGCCGCCTTCGAGCGCGTTCGGCGCATCGGAGTAGCGGATCGCCGCGGCCGCGAAATCCATGCCGCCATCGATCTGCTGCTTCGTCTCGTCGGCTTTCTTCTTGCCGGCTTCGACCTGCTCGGGCGTCGCGCCGTCGGGCAGCGAAATCATGATGTAGCCGAGATGCAGCTGGCCGCGATGCAGCGCGCCGTTCTTGAGCAGCGTGTCGACTTCGGCGTCGCTCACCTGCACGCGGCTCTGCACGACGCGCTGGCGAAGGCGCGACACGACGAGCTCGTCGCGCACGTTGCGGCGGAACTGCTCGTAGTCCATGCCCTGCGCCTGGATCGCCTGGCGAAGCTGCGAGAGATCGAGCTTGTTCTGCGCGGCGAGACCGGTGAGCGCCTGATCGACTTCGGCGTCCGACACCTTGACGCCGTTCGAGTCGGCACGCGTGATCTGGAGCTTCTGCAGGATCAGGCGCTCCAGCACCTGATGCTCGAGCACGTCGCGCGGCGGCAGCTGCTGCGGGCTCTGCGCGTATTGCGAGACGACGCGGCTGACCTGGCGATCGAGCTCGGACTGCAGCACGACGTCCTCGTCGACGACCGCGACGATGCGATCGAGCGGCTCGCCCGGCAGCGACTGGGCCTCGACGGCGCGTTGCGGAGCGAACACCGCGGCGGCGAGGGCGAGGGCGACGATGAGATTCTTCATGAGGTTTCCGGATCGGTTTCGGGGCGCGCGGTGCGGCCGTCAGGCGCCAAGTTTCGCAAAGTTCGGAGCCGCGTTCGCAAAACGCGCGTTCAGGCTGGCGAAACGCACCCGCACGGAGCGCGTCTCACGGGCAAGTCATTGATAGCCAAGGATACCACGGCGCAGGAAGTCGTCCGACGTCTGCCCGAACGAGCCGATGCCCTTGAACTCGATCTCGAAATAGACCGCGTTGTCGGCGTCGCCCTCGGCGTTGTGGATCCAGTGCCGCGCGATCACGCGGAACGCGACGCAGCAGGTGTCGTGCTCGAAGCCGAAGAAGCGCTCGAGCGTGCGCGAGCCGGTGCCGTGCGGATCGGTCGGCAGCGCGAGCGGATTGTTGAGCGCGTAGTTCCAGCGCGCGATGAGGCGCCAGGAATCGGTGATCGGCACGAGCGTCGACACGTCCACCTGCTCCAGGAAATCGCGTCGATAGCGATACGAGAGATTGAGGATGCCGTTGCCGCCGAACCGGTTCTGCAGCGTCACCGCCGAGAGATCGGTGCGATCGGTGTTCGGATTCCATTGCTGATCGAGCGTCAGGCGCCAGCGATCGTTGATGTGGAAATCGAGCTCGCCCGCGTAGGTCGAGCCGCCGAAATCGGTGAGCGGCACGTTCGGCAGCTGCACGCGCTGGTCGTCGAAGTAGCGGATCTCGCCGATGCTCGCCGCGATGCGCTCCTCGCCGGTCGCGTCTTCGAGGAAGCGCGTCGTCAGCGCGAGCGAGAGGTTGTTCGCGTCCATCTGCCGGTCCGCGCCGACGAAGCGGTTGGTGCGGAACAGCTCGCCGAACGAGAACGGAATTTCCTGCGTGTCGAAAACCGGCAGATCGTCCTGATTGCGGTACGGCACGCGCAGGTAATACGCGCGCGGCTCGAGCGTCTGCGTCCACGCCGAGTCGCCGAACTGCATGCTGCGCTCGAACACGAGGCCCGTATCGAGACTGAAGATCGGCACGCCGCGATCGGGCGACTTGTCGGTCAGCGTCGGCGCGTACTGGAGGTGCTGCAAATCGTACGTCGTGTAGCGATAGCCGAGCTGCGGGCGGATGAAATACGACGCGGTTTCGATCGGGAACGAGATGTACGGGAAGAGATCGAGCCGGTCGCCCTCGATCGCGTGATCCTTCTCGAACTTGATGAACTCGGAATTGATGCCCGCGGTGAAGTCGCCGAGGATCGGGTTCTCGCCCGTGAACGTCATGCGCGGCAGGCGATGGTACGGCTCGAACTGATCGGCGATCGTCGGATCGGTGATCTGGTACGTGTCGCCGCCGATGCTCGCGTTCCACCAGCTGCCGTGACCGTAGACATACGCGCTCGACGGCAGGAAGCTGATCGCCGACGTGTAGAGCCCGCGGCCGAAATCCTCGAAATAACGCTTGTCGGACGCGCGGTTGAGGTTGACGCTCGCGCTCCAGTTCTCGTTGAAGCCCGTCGTGTTCGTCCACTTGTACCACCAGCGGTCGTCGGGCAGCGTCTCGTTGTTGAGGAGATCCTCGTCGTCGACGCCGCGATCGTTCGGCAGCGCCTCGAAGTCGAACACGCCGACGCCGATGTCGGTCAGGTAACGGAACTCGCCGCCGATCATGAGCCCGCGATCGCTCATGAGCCGCGGCGTCAGCGTCGCGTCGTAATTCGGCGCGATGTTGAAGTAATACGGAATCGAGACATCCATGCCGCGACGATCGCTGTAGCCGATGTCGGGATAGAGGAAGCCCGATTCGCGGCGATCGTCGAGCGGAAAGCTCATGTAGGGCAGCCAGAAGATCGGCACGTCGTGCACGCGGAACGTGACGTCGTGGCCGACGCCTTCGCCCGCGTTCTGGTCGAGCGTCATCTCCTTCGCCTTGAACGACCACTGCTGATCGGAGAGATTGCAGGTCGAATACGTCGAAGTGGTCAGATTCGCGTGCTGCTTGTCGTCCATGACGATCGTGTCGGCGCTGCCGTTGCCGCGCGACGAAAGCAGCTGATAGCGCACGCCGCCTTCGAGCGTGCACTGATCGAGATCCGCGTTTCCTTTCGCACTGCCCGCGGCCATGATCAGGCCGCGATCCTGATAGCGCACGTTGCCGACCGCGTCGTAGTCGGTCGTCTCGGCGTCGTAGCGGATCGTCTCCGCACGCAGGAACTGGTCGAGCCGCTGGATCTCGGCATCGCCCTCGAAGAGATAGTGCTGCGCATCGGAGCTGCTCACGCGATTCGCGTTCGCGGTCGCGTTGACCCCGGCGCGGTCGCCGTCGGTCGGCAGGCCCGGAACGTACGTGTCGAGCAGGTCGTTCTTCGTGCACATCGAGAAGTCGACCTTGCGCTTCGGGCACTTGAGCACGCCGAGCGGGCAGGTCGGCGGCGGCGCGCTCGCCGCGCCGGGCACGATATCGGGCGACGTCGGCAAGTCGTCCGCGACCGCGAGGCCGCCGTACGCCAAGAGGAGACTCAGCGCCGGAGCGAAGCGGCGCGCGGGACGAGGCAGCTGGGGCACGGAAACCGTATCGTCGGGACGCGAGGGCCGCTAGCTTGCCGGAAACGCCCGCTCGGCGGCAAACCCGGTCGCCGACTCGTTCAGCGCCGCTCGCGCCCCTGCGGACGGCCGACGCCGACATCCATCGGCTTGTAACCGGCCGGAACCTCGAAGCGCGACGCGGAAATCGGCGCGGTATCGATCGCGAGCGTCGCGCGCCCGGTCTCCTGGCCGCCCGCGTAGCAGATGCGGCGCACGAGCACGCGATCGTCGACTTTCGGCTGCATCTCGCCGGGGACGAGGCTCTCGCTCCACGCGCGGATCGACTGGCCGAAGCGCGCGATGCGTTTCGTCTCCTTCTCGCCGAGGTGCAGCGCGGCCGGCGTCGCGAGGCAATCCTCGCCCGCGATCACACCGCCGCGCAGATGCTCGCGTCGCGTGCACGCGATCCCGTCGACGACGATCGCGTCGACATCTCGATCGATGCGCTCGGGTTTCGGAGGCGGAGGCGCGGCGCTTCCCGGCGGCAGGCCCGGCATCATCGCGCCGCCGCCGTTCGCCATCATTCGCTGCACCTGCTCGCGCTGATCGGGCGGCATGTTCGCGAGCTGCTGCTCCATCATCTTCTGCATCGCGGCCTGCATGTCGGGGCTGATCGTCGCGCCGCCGCCGCCGCCGCTTTTCATCGCGTCGGCCATCGCGTCGGCCATCGCTTCGTGCGAAAGCGGCTTGCCGTCCGCGCCCGTCATCGCGCCGCCGATCGTTGCGCCGTTGCCGCAGTCGATCGGCTCGCCCGCGACCTGATCGCGCCCGCCCGCGGCCGCGCCGGGACAAAGCGAGTGCGCGATCTCGTACGGATCCATCCCGCCTTCCTTGCGCATGCGGATGCGCATGCTTTTCGTGATGTCCGACTGCAGATCGACCGCGTCCTCGTCCATCTCGGTTTCGAGGAACGTGTGCGACGCGTTGTCGATGAAGTACGCGAGCTTTTCGCCGTGGTCGTAGATCATGCTGCCGCCGGAAGCGCCGCCGCCATCGACGCGCAGGAACAATCCCTGGAGCTCGACGCGCTCGAAATCGCCCGCGCAACCGCCGGTGCTGCGGTAGGTCAGCGTGTCGTCGGCGCAAGCCGCGCCGGCAACGAGCATCGCGGTCATCGCGGCGAGCAGACGTGCGTTCACGGCTTCCCCTTGTCGTCGGCGCGAAATGTCTTGCGCGTCGTGTCGCGGCGATCCGTTTCCTTCGTCTCGAACGCGGCGATGCAGGCATCGCGTCGCACCATCTCGCATTCGAGATAGTCGATGATTTCGAGCACCGCGCCGCGCACGGCCTTCGCGTCGGCTTCGTTCTCGATCGCCGTGAGGCCCGCATCGCGATCCATGAGGTCGACGGTCGTCGTGCGATCGTTCGTGTGGCCTTCGATCGTTCGCGCATAACTCACTTCGCCCGTCGACGTATCGACGACGCGAAGATCGATCGCGAGATACGAGCCGTGATTCGTCTTCTCAACGCGCGCGCGGCTGAAGAGACCGCCGCCGCTCACCTTCGTCTCGGTGTCGGGCTCGAACGCGGTGATCGTGCCCATGACGAGAAATTGCGCGCCCGTGAGCTCGCCGATCTTCGCGCGATCGCCAGCCTTCAAGAGGCCGGATTCGGCAAGGTCCTGCTCCTCGAGCACCGCGCGCAGCTTGCGCCGCTCGACGACCGTGAACGCATCGCGCGCCGCGAGCTCGCTCGCGAGCATGTTCGTGACGACGCGCCCGATGCCGCCCTGAAACGGCATCGCGCCGGTCTCGTCCTGGAACTTCAGCACCGCGAGCACGGGCTTTTTCGCCGGCGCGTCCGCGTGCGCGAGCGCGCACGCGACGACACCGAAGCCGAACGCAAGCCAGGCCATTCGAGCGAGCACGCGAACGCGAACGTCCATGGCGCCTCCCTGCGCCAGTGTACGCCCGGCACGCACGGCGCGAATCAGGGCGCCGTATTCGAGTCGAACCCGTGCCGGAAGATCGTGTCGGGAAGCCCGAATTCGATCGCGAGGAAATCGCCGTTGCTGCCGGGCGTCGCGATGCCGACGGCCCAGAAATGCTGGCCGTCGATGTCGTTCGCGAGACCGTAAGCGACGTCGTCCACGGTGCTGGTGGCCGACACGTCGACCGTGCGGATGCCGAGCGTCCCGAAATAACGATCGAGCGTTCCGTCCACGTTGTACGCGACGAGCGCGATATCGCTGCCCGCCGCACTCGTGCTGATGCGCGACGTGCCCGCGGCGACGAGGCGTCCCCACGGCATCCGCGTGAGCGCCCAGGCGACATCGTCGCCGGGACCGATCGGCGTCGTCACGATGCCGCCGGTGCCGAACGTCGCATCGAGCGCGCCCGTCGACGTGAAGCGCGCGAGCGCGAAATCGCGGCGCCCGTCGCTCGCGACCGCGCTTCCCGCGAGCGTGATCTTTCCATCGGGCGCGAGCACCATCGCGTTCGCGACGTCCTCGCCCGTGCCGATCGGCGTGCGCACGATGCCGAGCGTGCCGAAACCCGCGTCGGGCGTGCCGTCTGCGCCGAGCCGCATGAGCAGGAACTCGCTGTTGAACTGGCCGCCCGCGAAACCCGCGACGAGAATCTTGCCGTCCGGCTGAATCAGCACCGCGCGCGCTTCCGAATTGCTGTTCGGCGATTGCGACGCGTTGATCACGATCTTGCCGCCGCCCGCGAAGCTCGGATCGAGCGTGCCGCTCGCGGTGTGGCGCGCAAGCGCGACGCGCGACGGACCGTCCTGATACGAAAGGCCCGCCGAAACGACGCTGCCGTCGGCGTCTACCGCGACCGCATTGCACTGATCGTAGAGACTGCCGCCCGGCCCCGACTGCAGATACGACGTGATCGCGTAGCCGACGCCGTCGAACGTACCGTCGAGCGAGCCGTCGCTCATGAAGCGCGCGGTCACGAAATCGGTCGCGGTGCCCGGGCTGAACGCGAGACCGCAGGCGACGTCGCGCCCGTCGCTCATGCGGGCGATCGCGCGAAGGCCGTCGCCCTGGTTCACGGCGAGATCGTGGATTGCGATCCCGCCCGTGCCGAACGCGCCGTTCATCGCGCCCGTT
>Ga0207678_10002827_pt1 | contig 15732 bp, 14 predicted proteins | sample KBSC63metaG_FD_184319 | JGI IMG/M metagenome (GOLD analysis project Ga0207678, IMG submission 184319) | Corn rhizosphere microbial communities from Kellogg Biological Station, Michigan, USA - KBS C6-3 metaG (SPAdes) (version 2) | ecosystem: Host-associated > Plants > Roots > Rhizosphere > Soil ...
CCCTCTTCTTCAGATAGTCGAGGAGCGAACGGCGGGTCGAGACCAGCTTCAAGAGGCCGCGACGCGAATGATTGTCCTTCACGTGGGTCTTGAAATGGTTGGTGAGGTTGTTGATGCGTTCCGACAGGATCGCGACCTGGACCTCGGGCGAGCCGGTATCGCCGGCCTTGTTGGCATTGGTCTTGATGACTTCCGCTTTGCGTTCTGCGGTAATCGACATCGTCAGTTACTTTCTTTGCGGGCCGAACTGGCGGTCAGTCCGGTCAGGTTAAACACGCGCTTGGGGATGAGTTCGCCATTGCCAACTTCAGCGAGGGCCAATAATCGCCCTGCCACCGTGACATAAACTGTGCCGCTACAATCGGGCGCATCCCGTCCGCGCAACAAAACGGCTTGGCCCCGATGGAGCCTTGCCGCATCCGCCCGTGTGACGGCCAGTGCCGGGATGTCGTCCAGCGCGGTCTCAACGGGCAGTAGCGCGTCGGCGAGGCTACCCTCGCCAGACGCGGCTCTATCGCACAAAGCCTCCAACTGTTCCAGCGGAATCATGTCGGCTTCGGCGAAAGGTCCGACCAGGGTACGCCGGAGCGCACTGATATGGCCGTAGCAGCCGAGTAAACGGCCGATATCGCGGGCCAGCGCGCGCACGTAAGTGCCCTTGCCGCACTCGGCTTCGAACACGGCATGGTCGCTATCTGGCTGTTCTGTCAGGACTAATTCGTGAATCACAACCGGTCGGGGAACCAGCGGCACCACCTCGCCGTCGCGGGCGAGATCATAGGCGCGCTCGCCCTGGATCTTGATCGCCGAGTATTGCGGCGGGGTCTGTTCGATATTGCCGGTAAATTGCGGCAGCAGCGCCCTGATCTGGTCGGCCGTTGGCCTATTCGGGCTGGTGAAGGTCGCACGGCCCTCGGTGTCGTCGGTATCGCGTTCCTCGCCCCAGGCGACCGTAAAGCGATAGCGCTTGCGGCCGTCCATCACGAACGGAACCGTCTTGGTGGCTTCGCCGAGCGCGATCGGCAGACCGCCGGACGCCAACGGATCGAGGGTACCGGCATGGCCGGCGCGCTTGGCCTGGAACAGGCGCTTGGCGATCGCGACCGCCTGGGTCGAGGTCATGCCGATCGGCTTGTCGAGGATCACCCAGCCATGAACGTCGCGCTTGTCGCGCCGGACCTGGCCCTGCTGACGCTGCTTGCCGCCCTGATGGCGGGGATCGTTATTGCCGCGATGGCCCTGATGCTGACGCTGGTCATTGCCGCCGCGGTCACCTTGCTGACCGTGGTCGCCGTGCTGCACGGCCGGAGACAGGGTGGGCTCGCCATTGCCCGCTTCATCGAGGCGTGAATCGAGGGCGGCGGCTGGGGTCGTCACAGTCATTCGTTTTCGTCCGAGTCTGGTTTGAGGTCGCGCGCAACGGCAGGCGTGCGCAGGAGTTTGTCGATGCGCTCGGCTTCGTCGAAGCGCTCATCGATGCGGAAGCGAAGATCGGGGGCGTATTTGAGGTTCACGCGATACGCGACCTCGGTTCGCAGGAAGCTCTTGTTCGCCGCGAGCGCCTTCAGCACCGGTTCGGTGTTCTGGCCGCCGAGCGGCATCACATAGACGGTGGCGAGCTTGAGATCGGGCGACATCTTCACCTCGGGCACGGTGATGATGGTGGTCTGCAGAACGGGATCGTGGACCCCACCCTGCGACAGGATATCGGCAATCGCGTGGCGCATCAGCTCGCCAACGCGCAATTGACGCTGCGAGCCGCCCGGCGCGGCAGATTTTTGGTGATGCTTGGGCATCGGTTTCCCTACGAAAACAAAATTCGTCATGGCCCGGTTTGTCCCGGCCATCCACGACTGCTCTTTTGAAATTCAAAAACGTGGATGCCCGGCCATCTAGCGAAGCTAGCTTCGCGCAGGCCGGGCATGACGTCTCGTTTAAATCCGGTCTCTCTGTAAGATTTGGACTTACAGGGAGCGCTGGATGGTCTCTACGCGGTAACACTCGATCACGTCGCCGGCGCGCATATCGCCGTAGTTCTCGAACGCCATGCCGCATTCCTGGCCTGACGCCACTTCCTTCACTTCGTCCTTGAAGCGCTTCAGTGTCGACAGCTTGCCTTCGTGCACCACGACGTTGTCGCGGATCAGGCGCACATTCGCGCCGCGTTCCACGGTTCCGTCGGTGACGCGGCAACCCGCAACCTTGCCGACCTTCGAGATGTTGAACACTTCGAGGATCTGCGCATTGCCCAGCATGGTTTCGCGCAGTGTGGGCGCGAGCAGACCGGACATGGCTTTCTTCACGTCATCCACGAGGTCGTAGATGATGTTGTAGTAGCGGATTTCGATGCCGTTGCGCTTGGCAGCAGCGGCGGCTTCCTTGTTGGCACGAACCGAGAAGCCGATGATGGCGGCGTTGAAGCCTTCCGCCAGCGTGACGTCCGATTCCGAAATGCCGCCGACGCCCGCATGCAGGATGCGCGCGGCGACTTCGTCGGTGCCGAGCTTCTCGAGCGAGCCGAGAATGGCTTCGAGCGAACCCTGCACGTCGGCCTTGATGATCAGCGGGAAGTCCTTGCGACCCGAAGTCTTCAGCTGGCTCATCATCTGCTCGAGCGAGCCGCGCATGCCATTGGTGGAGGCCGCGGACTTCTCGCGCTTCTGATGCGCACGGTAGCCGGTGATTTCACGGGCTCGGGCTTCGTTCTCGACCACGGCCATACGATCGCCGGCTTCCGGCGGACCGTTGAAACCGAGCACTTCGACCGGCACCGACGGACCTGCCGCGGTCAACGTCTCGCCCTGATCGGAGATCAGCGCGCGGACACGGCCCATTTCGGCGCCGGCCACGATGATGTCGCCGACCTTCAGGGTGCCGCGCTGAACCAGCACGGTCGCCACCGGACCACGGCCACGATCGAGCTTGGCTTCGATCACGGTACCTTCCGCCGGACGCTCCGAATTGGTCTTCAGGTCGAGAATATCGGCCTGCAGCGCGATCATTTCCAGGAGCTTGTCGAGATTGGTCTTGTTCTTCGCCGACACTTCGACGTCGACCACGTCGCCGCCGAAGGATTCGACCTGCACGTCATGCTGCAGCAGTTCGGTGCGTACGCGCTCCGCCTTGGCATCCGGCTTGTCGATCTTGTTGATCGCCACGATCATCGGCACGCCGGCTGCCTTGGCGTGGTTGATGGCTTCGATGGTCTGCGGCATGACGCCGTCATCGGCCGCCACCACCAGGATGACGATATCCGTGACCTTGGCGCCGCGGGCACGCATCGCGGTGAACGCAGCGTGGCCTGGCGTATCGATGAAGGTGATCTTCTTGCCGCTCTCGGGCGACGTGACCTGATAAGCGCCGATATGCTGCGTGATGCCGCCGGCTTCGCCGGACACCACATTGGCATGACGCAACGCATCGAGCAGCGAGGTCTTGCCGTGGTCGACGTGGCCCATGACGGTCACGACCGGCGAACGCGGCTCGGTATCGGTGGAATCGTCGACCTTGTCGAACAGACCTTCTTCAACGTCCGATTCGGCAACGCGCTTGACGGTGTGGCCCATTTCCTCGGCCACCAGCTGCGCGGTGTCGGCGTCGATGACGTCGTTGATCTTGTGGATCGCGCCCTGCTTCATGAGCAGACGGATCACGTCCACGGCGCGCTCGGCCATACGGTTGGCGAGCTCCTGAATCGTGATCGCTTCCGGGATCGTGACTTCGCGAACCAGCTTTTCCTTCGGCTCGTTCGACTGATGACCCTTCAGACGCTGGGTGCGGCGACGGAACGAGGCGATCGAACGCTCGCGCACGTCGCCAGCCGACAGCGCGGTAACGACGGTGAGACGGCCGCGCTCCTTCTGCGGACCGGGCTTGGCAGTGGGCTTCGGCGCGATCACGGGGCGCGCGGCGCCGCCGGGACCACGGCGAATGACGCGTGGACCTTCATCCTCGTCGGTGCCGTCGGCAGCGACGCCGGGCGCACGCGCAGGCGTAGTTGAGGTGGCGCCGGGGCGGGCCGTCGTCGTGGCCGGCTTGGCGGCCTTCGCATCGGCTTCAGCCTGACGGCGCTTGGCCTCGACTTCGGCGCGGCGCTTGGTTTCTTCTTCCTGGCGGTGACGCTCTTCCTCGGCCTTGCGACGGGCTTCGGCAGCTTCACGCTCTTCCTGTTCCTTGAATTCCTTGGTGTTGCGGCGGGCAGCCTCGATCTCGGCGAGGCGACGCTCTTCCTGCTCGCGCACGCGGGCATCGGCCAGCGCGCTGGCGCGGGCATTGCGCTCTTCTTCGGTCAGGGTGCGGAGCACGACGCCCGAACCTGAACGGGCCGGAGGCTGCGGGCGCTGCGGCGCGCGCGACGGCGGCGCTGCGGGAGGCGGAGCAGAGCTGCGTCCTGCCGGAGAAGGCGCAGCAGTGCGGGAAGCCGGTGCGGCCGGTGCAGGCGCAGCAGCGCGCGCAACCGGCGCCGCGGGCGCAGCAGTTGCAGCGGGAGCAGCCGGCGCAGCAGCAACGGGAGCTGGTGCAGCAGTCTCGACAGGTGCGGGAGCAGCAGTTGCTGGCGCGGCGACAGGCGCAGCCGCGGGCGCATCGCCGGGCATACGGCGCTTGCCGCGCTTCTCGACCACCACCTGCTTGGTGCGGCCATGGCTGAAGCTCTGGCGCACAGTGCCCTGCTCGACGCGCGGCTTGAGCGTCAAGGTCTTGCTGGGAACGCTCAGAGTCTTGTCACCAGGCGTTTTCGTATCAACCATTCAGCAGTCCTAATCTTGTTGCGTTGTGCGCGGTCGCACAGTCGTCGAAGTTTCGATCAGCGAGATCGTTGGCGTCAGCGGCTCCGTCTCCGGCGCAGCAGTTGTCAGCGAAGCTTTGGCGCTTGCGTTGATGTCGTCGTCAGCCAGCCGGTATTGGACCAGAGTCTGGCTGCGCGACAGGAACGTTTTGCCCGCCGGGCCCGTAAGCACGGCAGCATGTATCACATTTGACCGCCCCAATGCCAAATCCAATTCATCGGAGCTTAAAACCGTAATGATCGGCAGTTTCGGCGCGTCGTCGCCGGATTCCGCGTCAAATTCCACGCGTTGCCGGGCAACGCTGTCCAGTTTACGGATTCCGTCGGGGGCGCCGTTGGAGGCGTGGAGAAGAACACCGACCGTTCCGCGGCGCAGGGCGTCTTCGACCTTGGTGAAGCCGGAAACCACCTGACCGGCCTTGGCAGTCATGGCCAGCGCCTCGATGACGCCGCGCACCATGAGCTTGTCGGTGTCGTCGGCCAGGGTCGGCGACGCCTTGACCGCTTTCTTGAAGCCCTTGGCAAAAAGATTGCGCTTCGCCGCCTCGGTCACCGCCTTGCGGGAGGCCGTGACCCAGAGGCCGCGGCCGGGAAGCTTGCGCTTCAGATCCGGGATCGCCTCGCCCGTGGGCGCGACGACGAACCGGATCAGTTCATCGATCGGGCGCACGCTCCGCGTAACCACGCACATCCGCATCGTCCCGGGCTTGGTGCTCCGGGGGCCGTTGTCCAGATCTGCTTGGTCAGCAATGGCGAGCATGCGCGTGGCATTGTCCTTACGCTTCTTCGGTGGCGTCGAGCGGCGCACCCTTGTCGAGATCGGCCTGGGTGATCCAGCCGGCCACGACGCGGGCCTGCATGATCAGATGCTCGGCGTCTTCGCGCGAAATTTCGCTGGCATCGAGAATGCCCGGGTGCTTGGTCGGCTCGGAGCCTTCCTTGCGTTCGGTCCAGCCCACCAGATCGTCAGTGGCACAGCCGGCAAGATCCTCGACGGTCTTGATGTCGTTTTCGCCGAACTTGACCATCATCTTGAGGGTCACGCCCGGAACGTCCTTCAAAGCGTCTTCCACACCCAGTTCCTTACGTTTGCCTTCGAGTTCAGCTTCGAGCTGCTCAAGGTATTCACGTGCACGGCTCTGCAATTCGGCCGCTGTTTCGTCGTCGAAGCCCTCGATGCCCGACAGTTCCTTGGCATCGACCATCGAAAGTTCTTCCACCGAGGTGAAACCTTCCGACGCGAGCAGCTGACCGACGACTTCGTCGACGTTCAGCGCTTCCATGAAGACGCGCGTGGAATTTTCGAAATCGGCCTGGCGACGTTCGGATTCTTCCTGCTCGGTCAGGATGTCGATATCCCAGCCGGTCAGCTGCGAAGCCAGGCGCACATTCTGGCCGCGACGACCGATCGCAAGGGATAGCTGGTTATTCGTGTCGGGAACGACAACCTCGATGCGCTCACGATCTTCATCGATCACGACTTTCGAGACTTCCGCCGGCGCCAGCGCGTTCACCACGAAAGTGGCGATATCCGGCGACCACGGAATGATGTCGATCTTTTCGCCCTGCAGCTCGTTGACCACTGCCTGCACGCGGGAACCACGCATACCGACGCAGGCGCCGACCGGATCCACCGAGGAGTCGCGCGAGATCACACCAATTTTCGCACGCGAACCGGGATCGCGGGCCACGGCCTTGATCTCGACGATACCGTCATAGATTTCAGGCACTTCCTGCGCGAACAGCTTGGCCATGAACTGCGGATGGGTGCGCGACAGGAAGATCTGCGGACCGCGGGTCTCGCGGCGCACGTCGAACACATAGGCGCGAACGCGGTCACCGTTGCGGAACACTTCGCGCGGCAGCATCTCGTCGCGACGCACGATGGCTTCGCTGCGGCCGAGGTCGACGATCACCGAACCGTATTCGACGCGCTTGACGATGCCGTTGACGATCTCGCCGATGCGATCCTTGAATTCCTGGTACTGCCGGTCACGCTCGGCTTCGCGCACCTTCTGCACGATAACCTGCTTGGCGGACTGCGCGGCGATACGGCCGTATTCCAGCGGCGGCAGCGTGTCGGCGATAGTGTCGCCGATCTGCGCACCCGGATTGGCGCGCTGCGCGTCAAACAGCGAGGTCTGGAAAGACGAATTCTCGACGTCCTCGACCACCAGCATGTGGCGGGTCAGAGAGAGCTGGCCGGTCTTGGGATGAATCTCGGCATGCACATCGGTCTCGGAACCGTAACGCGCGCGGGCCGCTTTCGCGATCGCCTCTTCCATCGCTTGGATGACGATGTTGCGGTCGATCGATTTTTCGCGCGCGACGGCGTCGGCGATCTGCAGCAGTTCGAGTTTATTGGCGCTGACAGCGGCCATAGCTCATTCTCCTTCGATGGGATCGATTTCGCCTCGGCGCGCACGGTCGGCGGCCAGACGATGTTCTTTGGTATTCTTCGGCAAAGGCTTCTTGGCAGCTTTCGCGACCTTGAGTTTCGGCTTCGGCGCAAAGCTCTTTTTCGGATCGCTGCGCTTGGCATGCGGTGCCGGCGGCGGCGCGAGACCGAGCTCCCGCTTGAGATCAAGCTCGGCGTGCTTACCGCGGCGCATGGACTCGGCGATCAGCTCGTCGGTCAGCACCAGACTGGCATTGGAGATATCTTCCAGCGGCAACCGCGTGATGGGGTCCTCGCCGTCGCGGGCGCCTTCCCGATCGATCAGGACCACGTCGCCTTCGATAGCGCCGAGCAGGCCACGGAAGCGTTTGCGGCCGCCGACGGCGACAGCCATCTCGATCTTAACCAGATAGCCATGATAGCGCTCGAAATCGGAGCGTCGGACCAGCGGACGATCGATGCCGGGCGAGGAAATTTCGAGGCGATAGGCGCGCTGGATCGGATCGGCGACGTCCATCACCGGCGACAGCGCGTGTGAGATCGCCTCGCAGTCCTCGACCAGCATGGTGCCATCCGGCCGCTCCGCCATGATCTGCACGGTGCAGCCGAGCTCGCCGGAAATTTTGATCCGCACCAGCCGGTAACCGAGGTTTTCAAGCACGGGCGTGGCGACTGCCGATACCCGCGCCGCAGCACCCGGCTCGATCACCAGGCGCGGCTCGGAAAGCAGCTCGGTATCAACGGTTTCTGGGTTTTGGTCGGTCATGTCCAGGATCGAAGTATTCCGGTTGGAGGATGTCTGAATACGCGTGCAGCCTGCAGAAGTGTATCGCGTCGGGCTTTCGGCCCTTTTTGACCCGGGCGAGCCCCGCCGGATTATCGGCCAAGGTCCGTTCAGGTAATAAAAAAGAGCGGGTCCCGAGGGGCCCACTCTCAAACGCGATCGTATGAGAACCTAATAAGTTGTGGGCGATATAGCCCTTTTCCGGCGCCCCGGCAAGGCCGCAGTGGCTGCCCCGCAATATTTCTGCAACCCGCGGTAGCCCAATCCTGCGGACTAACCGTTCCTTCATCAACCCCATCTAGGGTGCCCCAGCCTTTCCGTATGGTGGTGTTGAGTATTTTTTGATGGCTGAGGCGAAATCGCTCATTCCCGGGCTGGAGAACATCGTCAGAGATGGCGATCCCAAGCGGCGCGGCGAGGCGGTGCGTAAGATTTCCGAGCTTTTCCTAAGGGGCGCATCCCGTTTTCAACCGGCACATGTCGATCTGTTCGACGGCGTTCTGACGAGTCTGGTTCCACAAACCGAGGTCGAAGCACGCACAGAGCTGGCCGAACGGCTGTCCGATCTCGTCAACGCACCGCCGCAACTGGTGGCCTTGCTCGTCCGCGATGACGAGATCCTGATCGCCGGGCCGCTGTTGCGCCGCTCACCCTTGATCGACGAACCGACACTGGTCGACATCGCCAAGGCCCAAGGCCAGTCGCATCTGCTGGCGATCTCCGATCGCTCGACGCTGACCCCGCGCATTACCGACGTGATCGTCCGCCGCGGCGACCGCGATGTGATCCGCCGCGTGGCCGGCAACGCCGGTGCGGCTTTCTCGCAGCTCGGCTATACCGGCCTCATTCGCCGCGCCAGCGATGATGGCGCCCTCGCCGTCACGGTCGGGCAACGCGACGATCTCGCGCCGGAACAGCTCAAACACCTGTTGGCGCAGTCGGTGGAGGTGGTTCGCCGCCGGCTGTTCGATGCCGCCGCCCCCCAACTGCGCAACGCGATCAACCGCGCGATGCAAGACATCACCGGTACGCCGACGCATCTGGCCGTCACCCGCGACTTCGCCACCGCGCAGCGTGCCATTCGCAAGCTCCACCAGGCCGACGAGCTGGACGAAGGCGCTTTGTTGCGCTTTGCCCGCGCCCATCAATATGAGGAAACCGCCGCCGCCCTCGCCGCTCTGTCGGGCGTGCGGATCGGGACCATCGACCAGCTCCTCAAAGGCGACCGCGACGATCCGATGCTGATACTCGGCAAATCGATCGGGATTTCCTGGGCCACTGTCCGCGCCCTGATGACGCTGCGTCTCGGCCCCGGCCGTTCGCCTGCCGCCGCCGATGTCGAGGAAGCCCGGCAGAATTTCGAGCGCCTGGTGCCCGCCACGGCACAGCGTGTGCTGACCTTCTGGCAGACCCGCGAGACCGCCTCAGCGATTCCCCTGCCGCTCTGATCCACTGGGGTTCTCCGGGGCCGCAGCCCGCCGCTCCCGTTTGCGCCACTCCGCCACAAAACTCACGAACGCCGCCAAAGCCGGCGGCGGCTGCCGACGGCTTGGATAATACAGGAACGGCCCCGGGAATGGCGGCAGCCAGTCCTCCAGCACGCTGACCAGCCTCCCGGTCGCGAGGTCGTCCCGCACATAGCCCTCAAACACCGCGTAAAAGCCAAGTCCGTCCCGGGCTGCTTCCAGCCCGAGCCGGGAATAGCTCGCCAGCAGAGGCCCGCGGGGCGGTATCCGGACCACCTGGCCGTCCTTTTCGAACTCCCATTCCGGGATAGAACCGTTGTCGAAACGCGTTCTGATGCAGCAATGCTGCAGCAATTGCTGCGGTGCAATAGGTCGCCCATGCTGCGCAATATATTGCGAAGAAGCCACCATCACGAAGCGTTGCGGTGGCCCCAGCGAGACCGCGATCATGTCCTGCGCCAGATCCTCGCCATAACGAATGCCGGCGTCGAAACCCTTGGCGACGATGTCGATCAATGACGTCTCGGCAACGATCTCAAGTTCAACCTGCGGATATTGCTGCAAAAATGGTGTAACCATCGGCGCCACCACGATATCGATGGCTGGTGCTGGACCGTTGATCCTGAGGCGGCCAGACGGCACATCACCGAAATCGCGAACTTGCTGCAACGCAGCATGGACATCGCCCATAGCCGGAGCGATTTTGCGTTGCAGCAATTCTCCAGCCTCGGTGAGCGCCACACTCCGTGTTGTGCGATGCAGCAAACGAACGCCGAGGCGCTCTTCCATGTCACGCAGTCGCTGGCTCAGGCTGGACACCGAGACATGGGTCTCCACCGCCGCCCGCCGGAAATTCCGGGTCCGTGCAACTGCCAGAAAGGCCGCCAGATCGCGCAGATCGAGATCGCTCATTGTTCGACAGAGTGAACAAGCCTTTCGGGATTGTCCAGCTTATCGGATCAATGGAGCGGGCTCATATCGGGGCGGCAGCGGCAAAGGATCGGTCCGGCCGCCTTCTGGGAGAACCACCATGAAACACCTTCAACTCGGAAAGACTGGCCCGACAGTGGGCGCGCTCGGCCTCGGCTGCATGGGCATGTCGGATGTCTACGGCCCGGCCGACCGAGGTGAAAGCATCGCCACCATCCACGCCGCGCTGGAGGCCGGCGTCACCCTGATCGACACCGGCGACTTCTACGCCATGGGCCACAACGAACTCCTGATCGCCGAAGCCCTGCGCGGCCGCAACCACGATAACCTGCAGCTTTCGGTCAAATTCGGCGGTATGCGCGATCCCGCCGGTGCCTTCATGGGCTTCGACAACCGCCCGATAGCGATCAAGAATTTCGTGGCCTATTCGCTGGTGCGGCTCGGCGTCGAGGTCATCGACATCTACCGCCCCGCGCGGCTCGACCCCAATGTACCCATCGAGGACACCGTTGGAGCCATCGCCGATCTGATCAAGGCCGGCTACGTCAAACATATCGGCCTGTCCGAAGTCGGCTCCGAGACCATCCGCCGTGCCCACAAGGTGCATCCGATCACCGACCTGCAGATCGAATATTCGCTGATCTCGCGCGGCATCGAGGACGACATCCTGCCGACCTGCCGCGAACTTGGCATCGGCATCACGGCCTACGGCGTGCTGTCGCGCGGCCTGATCGGTGGCCACTTCACCAAGAACGGGATGAACGCGAGGGACTATCGCAGCCACAGCCCACGCTTCAGCGCTGCGAATATCGATCGGAATCTGGCGCTGGTCGACAAAATCCGCGCTGTCGCCGACGACATCGGCGCTTCGGTCGCACAGGTCGCCATCGCCTGGGTCGCCGCACAGGGCCAGGACATCCTGCCCGTGGTCGGCGCCCGGCGACGGGATCGGCTCACTGAAGCGCTGGGATCGCTGGAGGTGAAACTCACGCCCGCGCATCTCAGGGCTTTGGCAGAGGCGATCCCGGCCGATGCGGCAGCCGGCGGCCGTTATCCAGACGAGCATCTCGCGCATATGGACAGTGAAAAGAAGCGGGCGTGAGACGACACAGGCCAATGGCATCCCTCCCCCCCTTGCGGGAGGGATTAAGAAAGCGCCTCACAAATATGCGCTCAAATCCCTGATGCTCGGCGCATCCCCGTTGAGCGGATTCGCCGGATCGCGCCCGTAACGCAGCGTCTCGAAGCGCATGTTGCGGGCGTCGATCATCAGCAGACGCCCGACCAGCCCTTCACCAAAGCCCACGATCTCGCGGATCGCTTCCAGCGCCATCATCGAGCCAACCATGCCGGCCAGCGCGCCCATGACGCCGGCTTCCTGGCAGCTCGGCACCGTGCCCGGCGGCGGCGCTTCGGGGAACAGGCAGCGATAGGTCGGGTTCAATGCGCCCGACGCGTTGGCCTCATGGGCACGGATCGTGGTCAGCGACGCATCGAAAGTGCCGAGCGCAGCGGAGATCAGAGGTTTCTTCGCGAGATAGCAGGCATCCGACAGCAGATAGCGCGTGGTGAAATTGTCGGAACCATCGAGCACGATGTCGTAGCCCGACAACAGCGCCATCGCATTCGCTGCATTGAGCCTGACGGCATGGCCGATAAATCTGACATGCGGATTGAGCGCATGGATCTTTGCCGCGGCGCTGTCGGTCTTCAACGCGCCGATATCCGGCGTTGCGTGAATGACCTGCCGCTGCAGGTTCGACAGCGACACCGTGTCGTCATCGACCACACCGAGCGTGCCGATGCCCGCGGCCGCCAGATACATCAGCGCCGGTGCGCCAAGCCCGCCGGCGCCGATCACAAGCACTTTCGCGCCCTGCAGCGCGGTCTGGCCGGGACCGCCGACCTCGCGGAGCACAATGTGACGCGCATAGCGCTCGAGTTCATCGGCATTCAGCATCGCAATAGTCGCTCCAAACTCCGACCCTCATGGTGAGGAGCGCGCTTCTTGCGCGCGTCTCGAACCATGAGATGAACAGCTCATCCTTCGAGACGGCGCTGAAGAAGCGCCTCCTCAGGATGAGGCCACAGATCAGGTCCCGCATTGTCGTGAACCCTTCCCGCGCTGTCACCGACCCACGAGATGTGCTTAATTCCACCGAAATCAATCACCAGCTTCAAGACCGGACATGTCATGAGATCGATGCTTTCAGCAACATTGATGATCGTGGCAGCCTCTGCGGCTCACGCACAGGTGCAGGCGACGCCTCCCGCGGTGCAGGGCGTCAAACCCAAACCCGTCACCACCACACCGATCCGCCCGGCGCTGCAGACACCTGCCGACACCGCCAATGCCATGGCGCAGGCCGAGCGGCTCGGCATTCAATCGGATCTGGCGTGGACCGGGCAGTATAACGGCGCCATTACCGGCGAGGTCTCGGATCGCATGGTCAATGCGATCAAGACGTTCCAGAAGGACAACGGCGCCAAGCAAACGGGCGTGCTGAACCCGCAGGAGCGCGATCTGCTGCGCGCCGCAGCGAGGAAACTTCAGGACAATGTCGGCTGGAAAATGGTCACCGACATGGTGACCGGCGCACGGCTTGGCATTCCCGGCAAGCTGGTGCCGCAGCAGGCCTCCGACGCGAACGGCAGCAAATGGTCGTCCCCCACCGGCACGGTCCAGATCACGCTGGCGCGCCGCAAGGAGGACACGCCCTCCACCGCGAAACTCGCCGAGGCCGAGCGCAAGGAGCCCGGTCGCAAGATCGACTATCAGGTCGTCAAGCCGGATTTCTTCGTGCTGTCCGGGTTGCAGAACCAAAAGAAGTTCTACATCCGCGGCCAGTTCAAGGACTCCGAGGTCCGCATCCTCTCGATCTTCTACGATCAGGCCACCGAAGGCACGATGGAGCCGGTGGTGATCGCGATGTCGTCTGCCTTCAACGCATTCCCCGCAGGGGCGCAGGCGGTGGGTCCGCCGCCGCGCAAGAAGGTCGAATATGCCAGCGGCATCGTGGTGAGCGATGACGGCGCCATCGTCACCGATCGCCAGGCAGTCGATGGCTGCATGTCCATTGTCGTCGCTGGTTACGGCAATGCCGACAAAGTCGCCGAAGATAAAGTGCGCGATCTCGCACTGCTGCGCATCTATGGCGCGCGCGAGCTGAAGCCGCTGTCGCTTGGCGCTGGCGCAGCGAAGCCCAATCTCGATCTCGTAGGGATTGCCGATCCGCAAAACCAGGGCGGCGGCGCAGCCGTCACCAGCGTGAAGGCGTCCACCACGCCGGTCGGCACCGGCAGCGAACTGGCCCTCTCACCCGCACCGGGGTTCGGTTTTTCCGGCGCAGCCGCCATCGACAGCGACGGCAAATTTGCGGGCCTCGCGCAGTTGAAGCCACTGCTCGTTGCCGGCCCGCCGAATGCGGCACCGCTGGCGGCGCTGGTGCCCGCGGAACTCGTGCTGAATTTCGTGAAAGCGAATGGCGTGAACGCGAACGGCAGCTCGGCCGATGCCAAGGCTGCGATGGTGCGCGTGATCTGCGTGCGGAAGTAGCTGTCGGGCTCCGAAGCCCGCAGACGTTTGCTAGTCCACTTCCTCGTACATCGAATCCATCTGCGCCGCGAACGGCGTCGCGCGCGGCGGCGGCGCTGCGGGCGCGCGGATGATCCGGCGTTCGAGCTGTTCGCGGTTCTGCTGCTCGACGAATTTCACTGCGAATCCGCCCTGGAGATGGCGCACCACGCGGCCGACGCAGGCGCCGACGGCGAGCGGCGTTCCGACCTCCGGCTGCACATCGGCCGAGATCGCGGCGCCGGACACGGACATGTCGATGACGAAGCAGTTCTTCATACTGCCGTCGGCGAAGGTCAGCATGGAATGCGGACTCGCGGGAATGAGGCGCGCCTGCTTGCGTTCTTCCCGCACCGTGGGGTCTTTCTGGAATTTCTCCAGCCAGGTCAGCTTGTCGGAGAGCTTCTGACGCATCGGCGGCGTCATGTTGAGTTCGAGCAGGAAGCTGCCGGAGATGGTGTCACTGATGCGGCCTTCGAGCTGACCGAAGTCGCCGAAATAAGGCGTGATGCGATCGCCGATCCGACCGACCACCGGCACATCGACAATCATCCGGAACGGCGAGACGCGGCTGGTCCGGCAGGCAAAGCTGCGCGGATTGCCTGCGGAATCCAGCCAGTTCGACAGCGTATATTGCCCGCTGACAACGACGTTGACGGCGCGCTGCTTGAGGAATTTTTCGACGGACACAGGTTCATCCTCTACGGTACATTTCCACCACCATAGAAAACCCAACCACGCCAGCATTTGCGCCCGCCTTGGTTATTGCGTTACTTATATACCCCTTCAAGTTGAGGAAATATTACCGGCAAAATCCCGGCGATTGGCGCTATGGAGGCCAGAGGCTTCTCTGCCTCAGCCGGGCACCCGCCCCTTGATGGCATTGGCGCGGGCACTGCAGGTGATACGGCCGGTTGCATCCTCCGAAAGTCCCGTCCGGACGCGCGATTTGAGCTGCACAATCTCCTCCGGCGTCATCGCCGTCAGAGCTGCCTTCACCGATGGCCCTGCGGACGAGGCCGACCAGAAGTCGTCGAAATCGGTGAAGGCACGGGTGACATCGATCACGCGGGTTTCGACGTCCACCAGGCCGGCGGAGGTCCACAGCGACTGCATCACGTCGAGGCGCGATGCGTCCACGCTCGGCGGAAGCGACGGCATCTGGCCCATCTTCAGCAATTCACCCAGGATCGGCTGCAGCGGAAAGCCGCCGCCATCCATATCCCACGCATAGGCGGCCACCGTGCCGCCGGGTGACACGACACGCACCATCTCCGCAACGCCCTTCGACGGCTCCGGCACGAAGAAGATCACCAGCGCCATCACGGCGACATCGAAGGACTTGTCGGAAAACGGCAGTGCCATTGCGTCGCCCAGATGAAACGCCGCCATCGCAGCACCCGGCCGCGTCCGCGCATAAGCAAGCTGCGGCTCCGAGGGATCGATGCCGTCGATCACCGACGGCGCATGGCGCTCGGCGATCAGCTGCGTGAAGGCGCCGTTGCCGCAGCCGACATCGACCCAGGCAAGACCCGGCTTTGGCGCCACCCAATCCAGAAAGACCTCGCCGGCGCTGCGGCTCCAGACGCCCATCATCCGCTCATAGGACGCGCCGTCATTGAAGCGGATGGAGGGAGACGATGCGTCGGTCATGGGGAGTCCTCAATACGGTGTTGGCAGCAGATCATGGCCGGAAATGCCGGGCGCGCAACTACGTTGCCTTCACGGTGGGATCGGCGCGATGCGCACGCATCGGCACGGTTGTTGCTTGGTTTATCGCAAGCAGAACAGTTC
>Ga0207678_10002829_pt1 | contig 15730 bp, 12 predicted proteins | sample KBSC63metaG_FD_184319 | JGI IMG/M metagenome (GOLD analysis project Ga0207678, IMG submission 184319) | Corn rhizosphere microbial communities from Kellogg Biological Station, Michigan, USA - KBS C6-3 metaG (SPAdes) (version 2) | ecosystem: Host-associated > Plants > Roots > Rhizosphere > Soil ...
GCCCATCATCGCCTTGCCCATCTCGCTCATCACCGAGCGGACGTCGGCGAAGTCGAGGTTGATGAGGCCGGGCATGACCATCAGGTCGGTGATTCCGCGAACGCCCTGCTGGAGCACCTCGTCGGCCATCTCGAACGCCTGTTTGAACGTCGTCTCGCTGTTGGCGAGGCGGAACAGGTTCTGGTTGGGGATGACGATGAGCGTGTCGACGTGTTGCTGAAGCTCCTGAAGGCCGGCTTCGGCCGAGCGGGCGCGGCGCGCGCCTTCGAATGCGAACGGTTTGGTGCAAACGCCGACGGTGAGGATGCCCCGGTCGCGCGCCGCCTTGGCGATGACGGGAGCAGCGCCGGTGCCGGTGCCGCCGCCCATGCCCGCGGCGATGAAGCACATGTGCGCGCCTTCGAGCGACTGGATGATTTCCTCGATCGACTCTTCCGCGGCGGCGCGGCCGATCTCCGGCCGCGAGCCCGCGCCGAGACCCTGGGTGATCTTGAGGCCGAGCTGGATGCGGCGGTCGGACTCGGAATTGTTGAGCGCCTGGGCGTCGGTGTTGGCGACGACGAAGTCGACGCCCTGGACATCGGCGCGCATCATGTTGGCGATGGCGTTGCCGCCCGCACCGCCGACGCCGATCACGCTAATCCGCGGACGAAGCTCGTCGACCTCAGGCCGGATGAAATCGATGCTCATGATTCAAATTCCCCCCAATGCGCCAACGCGTTGAGCCTCCACGGGGAATCCATGAATCATTGCGAGTCCCATGCCAAGCGGAAAAGTTAACGCAGACGAAAAAAGTCGGGGAAAGTGTCGCCCGAAAGACTCACCTGCGGCGCGAAGGTGACGCGCATTGCGATTCGGCTGCAATCCAATCCAGCTTAGATAAGCCGGCAGAAGGGCGGCGCGCCCTTCGCCGAACAGACGTCCGGCCTGGTGTGCGAGCTTTTCCAATAGTCGAGGAAACCGAGTTTTTTCGCGACTGCGGCGAAACCGGGATCGCTCAGGACCCCGCGCATGCTTGGGCGCCAGAACAGCCACAGCCTGTCGCCCACCATCGCCAGCGCCTCATGGTTCGCGCCCAACGCGCCCAGCATCGCCACGACCCTGCCGCTCCGCTTGTCCTGGGGCAGCGCAAGCAGCGCATCGACTGCCTTCCTCTTCGCCCGGGGATCGCGCGCCGCAAGGGCCTGGTATCCCGATAGCAAAGCGGCGCGGCTGTCTTCGGGCAGCTGGAGCTGCGGGTTGCGAAGAGCGGCGATGGCGGCCGAATAATCGCCGGTCTCCACGCCAAAGTCCGACGCGATCCATTGGTCCAAGATCGGATCCGTGGTGAGATCGATTGCCGCGGCGAGATAGGGCTTCGCCTCTTCGGCCCTCCCTGCCGCGACAAGCGCTTCAGCCAGCGCCAGCTGTGAGTCCGGCCAAAGGGCGAGCATATCGGTCGCGGCCTTTTGCTGATCGATCGCATCGCCAATGCGCCCGACTTTCAGCAACATCAGGCCGTAGCCGTAATGCTCGCATCCGCAATCGAGCGGCTTGGCTGCGATCGAGGCCTTGTACAGCGCCTCCTGGCCGGCCCAATCGTGCGGGTCCTTCATCAGATAAGTCTTGCGATCGAGGGCTTCGCTGTTCTTCGGGTCCAGCGCCAGCGCTCTGTCTGCGGCTTGAAGCCCTGCAACCCGCAATTGTTCGGCGCGCCGGCTGTCCTGTTCGAAAACGACGGCCTGCATGTAGCCGGTCTGGACCGCTGACCATCCCCAGGAAAAATCGGGAAGAGCTGCGACGACGCGCTGCGCGGGAAGAAGGGTCTTGGTTCCCCCGTAGGCCCAGGATTGCTGACAATATTGCATATAGTCCTTGAGCACCGAGTCCGGCAGCGGCTTGCGATAGGTCGCGGCTCCGGACAGGCCGCAGCGAACGACGATGCCGGCATCGACGGCGATCCTGTGGGGGATCTTCGCGACCTGATCGGGGGCATAGTCGATGCTGTCGGACCACAGGATCGCGCCGGTGCGCTCGTTCGTGAAGCGCGTAATGACGCGAATGGAGTCGCCCACCCGGTGGATGGTCCCGCCGAGCGCATAGGCAGGGGCCGAGCCCGGCGGAGGGGCCGGGGCGGTCGAAACGCCGATGACGCCGTCCGCATTGAACGCTGCAGTGACCTCGGCGCCGACGGCTTCCTGCATGGTTGCGGGAAGGTCGGGCGACAGCAGTTGGAACCCCGCGAGACGAACCATCATGCTGTGGGCCGCGCCCTGGGACGGCCGCAGCATCCACCACCCCCCCGCGGCCATCGCCAGCAGAAGCAATCCGGCGGCGGTGGCAATCCACGCCGGCCGTCTCGAGAAGTAAGCTTTGCGGCGGGGATTCTGAACGGCGGTCGCGGCCGCCGGCTGCGCGCCTTCAATCCGCCCTAACCGCCCGACGAGCGAATCGATCGGCTTGTCCCAACCTTCGAACGCGTCGATCCATTGCCGCGTTGAAAGCTCGTAGGCGAAGGCGTCGCTGGGCTCCACGTCTTCGATCCGAAGCGCCATCACCGGCACGTGATAGCGGCTGGCGAGCGAGAGCTCCTTCTTGATCTCGTCGCTGCTGTTGGCGGCCTGGGAAAAGACGAGCACCACCGCCCGGGCATTGCGGATCGAGTGGACGATCGCTTCCTGGTAGTTCTCGCCAGGCTCGACGTCGCGCATCGAAATCCAGCACGCCGTCCCGCGGCGCTCGATCGCCTTGCACACCGACAGCGCCTGCTTCCGGTCCGCCGTCGCGTAACTGATGAAGACGGACCGGCTCGGGCCGCCGGGCTCAGGCGTTGGCGTCACTTCACTCACGGCGCCCCCTCCTGCCGCCACCCCCAAGCTTTACCGGCCTTCGTAATGGATGAGAAGCCAGACGGACGACCTGCCGTTCGCCGCACCTCAGCGTCGCCCTGCCGTTACCGCAGCCGAGTGAATCCATTTGCGCCGCCCGAGCGGTGGATTTTAGCGAAAAAGCGTTGCAGCTTCCGAGACTTACGAGTCGGGGCAAGGCTCGTCTTCGGGGTGGGTTCCAATGGCCAGCACGGTTCGATCGCTTTCCAATCATTATGACATTTTGCGCGTGCCGAGAGCGGCGAGCGGGGACGAGATCGTCGAGGCGTTCGCGGCCGAAATGCGCGCGGCGCGGCTTCGGCCGGACATTCCGGTGGCGCGGCTGGCCGAGCTCAGCGTCGCCTACGAGACGCTTCGCGACCCGGCCAGGCGCCGCGCCTATGATTCGTCGCTCGGGCTGGACCGCGCGCCGAAGCCGGATCCGCCGCGCACCCTCGCCCCAGCGGAATCGCGGGTGGCCTCGTTCATCGCCTCCTCGCTTCGCGATCCGGTCAAGCCGGTCGAGACCCAGGCCACGCCCGATCCGGTGCCGCCGCCTCCCGCCCCGACGCCGGATCAGGTTGCCGAGACCTCTCCTCCTCCCTTCTGCCAGGCCGCTCCCCCGCCACCCGGCGGCCTGCTGATCGACCGCAATCGTGCCACGATCGGAGCCGGCGCCGCGGGCCTCGCCATCCTGGCGCTCGCGGTTTCGCTGCCCGAAAGCACCGCGGACCGTCTCGCTGCCGCGAGCCCGCCGGCGCAAGCCGTGACCGTCGGCCTACCCCCTGCGGAGCCGGTCCAGGATTATGTAGTGCCGCCAGAAGCGACGCTGACGCGCGCCCATGTGCAGGAGCCCGCAGCCGCGCCGAAGGCCGAGGCTGAGAAGCCTCCACTTGCTGCGCCCGAGAAGATCGATGAGGCGGCGGCAAGCCCGCCCGCCGCCCAGGCCGCGATGAAGGAGAAGGCCGCCGACGCGCTGGCGCCACTCTCGCAGCAAGCGAGCGCCGCCGCGGATGGCTCCTCGCCCGTCGCAGTGAGCGATGCCAAGCTGCCGCTTCCGAACGCCACCATCGCTCGAACGATCGAACGGATCGGCTATTCGTGCGGAAGCGTCGCCTCCGCCGCGGCCGTCGATGCCGCCTCCGGAGTGTTCAAGATCAACTGCTCGTCAGGCGATTCCTATCGCGCTGCACCGGTCGGCGGACGCTATCATTTCCGCCGCTGGGACAGACGCTAGCTCCGTCGTTCTACCCCGCCCGGCGGCCCGACATCGCGCTTGCGCCGGTCGCCCTTGCGGCGGTCGCCTCCGTTGCGGCGCTCTCCTGACATGCGCGGCGCAGCGTTGCCGAGCTGGTCGATGGCAATCCGCTCGGCCGCCGGATCCTCGCGCAGGCGGGCCGTGGCGGCGCTTACGACGAGCGAGAGATGGGTCCGCACGAATTCGCGGCGGTCGTCCTCAGTCATGGCGGCAGCGCCCAGGCCGAGCTGAAGATAGTCCTCGATCGCCTGCCGCGAGACCGTGATCGCCCGGAATTTCCCCTGGATCCAGAGGTCGAGGAGGACGCTGTCCCCGACCGCGCGTACGGAATCGCTTTCCATCAGCCCCAACCCTGTTCGAGGAATTGCGTGGCGCAGCCCGCAAGGAATGCCGTTCCGCGCGGAAGCACGGTTTCGTCGACCATCATTCGGCTCGAATGGATCGCGCAGCAATGCGCCCAGTCCGCGCCGGATTCGGCGACCCCGAGAAAGGCCATCATCCCGGGCACTTTCTCGAGCACGTAGGAGAAATCTTCCGCACCCATGATCGGCGCCGGGAGCGCCATATATTCGCCATGCGGGAGCGACGTCGCCACGGCTTCGGCGAGCGCGACCGCGCGGGCGTCGTTGACCGTCGGCGGAAACCCCTGCGTGATCGTCACGTCCGCGTCGCACTCGTGCGCCTGCGCGATGTTCTCGGCGAGTTGGCGGATCGCGTTCCACACCTCGCTGCGGCGTTCGGGCGTGAGCGTCCGGATCGTGCCTTTGAGCAGCGCGCGGTCGGGAATGACGTTGTGCGCGCTTCCGGCGTCGATCTGGGTGACGGTGACGACGACCGCCTCGGTCGCGTTGAAGCGGCGCGTGACCATCGCCTGGAGCGCCATCACGATCTCGCACGCGACCGGCACAGGATCACGCGTGTCGTGCGGCATCGAGGCGTGGCCGCCGCGGCCTTCGACCGCGATCTCGAGCATGTCGGCGGATGCCAGCAAGGTGCCGGAGCGGGTACCGATCGTCCCGTGCGGGGCGTTGGGCATGATGTGCAGCGCGAAGGCGGCGTCGGGCAGCGGATCGAGCAGCCCGTCGTCAATCATGAAGCGCGCGCCGTGATAGCCCTCCTCGCCCGGCTGGAACATGAAGCGGACCTCGCCCGGCAGCGAGTCGGCGCGGACAGCGAGGATCCGCGCCGCGCCCGCGAGCATCGCGGTATGCGTGTCGTGTCCGCAGGCGTGCATCCGGCCGGAGACCGTGGAGGCGAACGGCAGGCCCGTATGCTCCTCCATCGGTAGCGCATCCATGTCGCCGCGCAGCAGGACGGCGCGACCCGCCTTGCCAGCGTTGAGAACCGCGACCGCGCCGGTGCACGAGGCGCCTTCGCGCCATTCGAGCGGAAGGTCGGCAAGCTCCGCCTTCACCTTGGCGAGGGTCTTCGGAGTCTCGAGCCCGAGCTCCGGCTCGGCATGGATCGCTCGGCGCAGCGCGGTGATCCGGTCGGCGATCCCGCGCGCGTCCTGGAGAAGGTCTTCGGTCAGCATGGCGTGATGATAGCCGCGGCGGCGGGCCCTAGCCAGCGGCGCGGATCGCAAGATCAGTCCAGTTCGACCTGCTCGATTCGCGGCACGCCCCATGCCCACCATGCGGCGCCGATCGCAGCGACGGCCGCGGTGAGCACGAAGGCGCTGTCGTAGCCGGCTCGCTGGACGACGATTCCGGTGACGATGGGACCGACGATTCCGGAAAGGTTGCCGATCGAGTTCTGAACGCCGACCCATGTCCCGGAAGCGCGAGGACCCGCGAACATCTGGGCGATCGCATAGAGGTTGATCGACAGCACCGCCGACGCCGCGCCCGCGAGGCACAGCAGCACGCCGATGACGAGCGCGCTCTTCGCGAAGGCGAGCGCCAGGATCGCCACCGCCGCAAGCGCCTGGCTGGCGATCATCATTCCGCGCCGACAGGCGGCTTCCGAGCGGCCGGAGCGAGTCCACCAGTCCGAGAAACGGCCATAGCTGAGCGCGCACGCTCCCTGCACCGCGTAGCCGAGGGTCGCGAGCAGGGTCATTTCGCCGATCGAGAATCCGCGCGCTCTGGTGAGGAACAAGGGCAGCCAGGCGAGCAGGAAATAGAAGCAGTAGTTTCCGAGCGAATGGACGATCGCCATCGACCAAAGCGGCCATTTCGAAAGCAGCGCGCCGAGGGGCACCCGCGCCCCGCCATCATGATGCCCGGTCGTGGGCAGCGCCTGCACCGTCCCGCGCCACGGCAGCAGCCAGATCAAGGTCAGGACGCCGAAGACGAGGAAGATCGCGCGCCAGCCCCACTGGCCGAGGATGAGCCCGCCTGCGAGCGTGCCCGCTGCGGGGCCGAGCGCAATCCCTATGGCGAGCGCCCCATTGGCCATTCCGCGGCTCTCGGGCGGTACGTGCCGAGCGATGATCTTCGAACTTCCGGGGAAGGAGATGCTTTCGCCGACTCCGAGCATGACGCGGAGGACGAGGAGGGAGGCGAACCCGCCGGCGAAGCCCATCAGCAATGTGCTTCCCGCCCAGAGCAGGATGCCGACGGCCATGAGCTTGTAGACGGAGAAGCGGTCGCACAGCCAGCCGGCGAAGAACTGCACGGGCGCGTAGATCCAGAAGAATGCCGAAAAGGCGAGCCCATACGCCTCCTCCGAAAGTCCGAGCTCGGACTTCATCAGCGGCGCCGCGATCCCGATCGCCCCGCGGTCGACATAGTTCAGGAAGACGGCGGTCCCGAGGAGGAAGACGAGCGCCGAAACGGCACGGTTGCTGCGCGCACCTGCAATCGTAGCCATGTGCGTTCCCCCCTGGGCTGGAGCCTAATAGCCGCCCTTCATCGCCGCAATGAATCGCCCGACCACGCCCCTGGGCGCGCGGGCGCGGGCGATCGGGCCGATGTCGCGGATGTCGCCCCGGCCCTTTGCCGCGAGAAGCGCGAGACCGACGAGAGTCGAGAAGGCCGGGCCGCTGTGCGCGTCGGGAAGGCCGGTGATCTGCTTCGGGCGGCCGACGCGGACCGCGCGGCCGAGCACGCCCTGCATGTAGTCCGCGACGTTCTTCAATTCCGCGCCGCCGCCGGTGAGGACAACCTGGCGGCCGACGGGGCCGGTGAAGCCGAGGCCCTTCAGCGCCGCTTCCACCTCGTTCGTCAGCTCCTCGATCCGCTGGCGGATGACCATCATCAGCTGGGCGCGGGTGATCTTCATCGGCTCGGCGCCGGTTTCCGCGCCGATCTGCGTCGCCTCGATCATCTCGTGATTGTCGCGCGGTGACGTCATCGCCGAGCCGTAGAAGCATTTCAGCCGCTCCGCATCGCGGCGCTGAACGGCGAAAGCGCAGGCGATGTCGTTGGTGATGTCCTTGGCGCCGAGCTGGATCGAGCTCAGGCCCGCCATCATCCCCCCGAAGTGGACGGAGACGTTCGTCACTTCCGCGCCCATCTCGACCAGGGCGACTCCCAGCTCGCGCTCCTCGTCGCTGAGGCAGGCGAGCGCGGCGGCGATGGGCGAGGCGACGATCGCCTTCACGCCGAGATGCGCCTGGCGGATCACCGTGTCGATATTCCGGAGCGGCGACGGATCGGCGGCGATCACGTGGATGTCGACCCCGAGGCGCGTGGCGTGGAGCCCGATCGGCTGCTGCACGCCCTGCGCGCGGTCGATCGTGTAGAGCGCGGGGTGGGCGTGGAGCACGACCTGCCCGTTGCGGTCGATCGCGCGCTTTCCGGCATCGAGCAGCTCGTCGACGTCGGCCTGCTCGACCGCATGGCCGCCGAGCTCGACCTCGACATTGGCGATGTCGCTGACGAGGCCCGGAGCGCCGTAGCTCGCCCACACATCCTCGACCGTCACCCCGGACATGCGCTCGGCAAGCTCGACCGCCTCGCGCACCGCGAATTCGCTCGCGCCCATGTCCGTGATGTAGCCGCGCTTGACCCCGCGGCTTTCGCGCTGGCCGGTGCCGAGGACCGTCGGACGCCCGTCCTCGTCGACGCGCGCGATCATCGCGCTGACCTTCGAGGAGCCGATGTCGAGCGCGGCGATGAGGTCCTGGTCGGCAGGCTGGGCCATTCGTGCTGTTAGCCCTGCTGTGCGTGGGCCGGCAGGGCCGGCTCGATCGCGTGCGGCATGCGGACGACCATCTGGCCTGGAACGCGCAAATCGAAGCGCACGAGGCCGCGGCCCAGAAGGCCGTTCTGCTTGTCCATCCGCGCGAACTTGTAGAGCGCCGCCCGGGCGTGGTCATAGCCTTCGGGAAGCGCGACCGTCTCGCCGGACTGGAAGTTGAGGTCCCAGCGGCGCCCGCCGACCCAGGTTGCGGAGGCGAGCTGTGGCCGCAGAGTGGGCGCGCCCGCCATCAAACTGGCGAGCTCCTGCTCCTGCGCATTGGCGCCCGGTCCGATGAGCAGCGGGAGGTCGGGCATGCGGTCGACGGGCACGCGGTCGAGGACCACGCCTTCGGCATCGATCAATGCGAGCTGGCCCTTGCTCTGCCACAGAGCGGCGGGCCTGCGCTCGACGATGTCGATGACGAGCGTGTCGGGGAGACGGCGGAGAATGCGCGCGTCCTTGACCCAGCCGAACTTGAGCAGCTGGTTTCGGATTGCGCCGGCATCGACCAGCGCCTGCGGCGCCTTGGCGGCGCCTGCCTCGTCCGCGGCGCGGCGAAGCTCGTCGGTGACCACGTCGTCGACGACGGCGCGGTTCATGTGGTTGATGCCGACGATCTGGTAGCCGCCTACGGTGAATCCCGCCTGCCCGACCGCGGCGCCGGCCATCCGCTCCGCCTTGGCCGGAATGTCGAGGGCGACGATCACCACCGCCGCGATCGCGAGCATGAACAGGCCGACCACGACGCCCGCGACCTTGTTGGCTCGCGCCTGGTCGACCGGAAGCTTCTTGGCGATCTTCTTGGGGACCGCGACCTTGGCGTTCCTGCGCGGCTTGGCGCGGCCCGATGCGCCGCGGCGGACGTGGGCGGCGCTCATTGAAGCGCCTCTTCGATCAGCCGCTCGACCAATTCCCCGTACGCGATGCCCTTCATCTTCGCCTGCTCGGGGACGAGGCTCAGCGGGGTCATTCCGGGCTGGGTGTTGACCTCGAGGAGATAGACGCCGGCCTCCCCCTGCTCGTCGTCCCAGCGGAAGTCGGAGCGCGACGCGCCCTTGCAGCCGAGCAGCCGGTGCGCCTTGGCGGCCATGTCCATCATCGACCGGGCGATGTCGTCGGGGACCTCGGCCGGGCAAACGTGGAGGGTCCGGCCATCGGTATATTTGTGCTCGTAATCATAGAAGCCGCTGTCGATCTTGAGCTCGGTGACCGCGAGCGGCTCGTCGTTCAGGACCGCGACGGTCAGCTCGCGGCCCTTGATGAAGGGCTCGGCGAGAAGCTCGTCGAATTCGTGCCACGGGCCCGGGACGTCGCGCCCAATCGGATTGCCGTAATTGCCGTCCGCGGTGACGATTGCCACGCCGACCGAGGAGCCTTCGTTGATCGGCTTGAGCACATAGGGCCGCGCCATCGGATCGCCCGAATAGACACTCTCGCTTTCGATGATCCGTCCCGCCGGCATGCGAATGCCGTGGGGCACGAGAACCATCTTGGTCAGCTCCTTGTCGATCGCGATGACCGAGGTTTCGAGCCCGCTGTGGGTGTATTTGAAGCCCATCAGGTCCATCATGCCCTGGACCGTGCCGTCCTCGCCCGGCGTGCCGTGAAGCGCGTTGAACACGACGTCGGGCTTCAGCTCGGCGAGGCGCAAGGCGACGTCGCGATCCATGTCGAGCTCGGTGACGTTCGACCAGCCCCGCTCACGCAGCGCGGCCGCGATCCCCGCGCCGCTGGTGAGCGACACTTCGCGCTCCTTCGACCAGCCGCCCATCAGGACGACGACGTGGAGGGATTTATCCATTCGCTATCCGCCGTACCCCGGCGAAGGCCGGGGTCCAGTCCAAGAAGAAAGTCTGGGTCCCGGCCTTCGCCGGGACACAAGTTTGCTTCAACCTTCCCTCCCGACCCGCTGGATTTCCCATTCCAGCATGATGTGGGTTTTCGCCTCGACGCGTCGGCGGACTTCCTCGCCCAGCGCCTCGATCTCCGCGCTCGTCGCGCTACCGAGGTTGAGCAGGAAGTTGCAATGCTTTTCCGAGACTTGGGCATCGCCTTGCCGAAGGCCACGGCAGCCTGCCGCGTCGACCAGCGCCCACGCCTTGTGTCCTGGCGGATTCTTGAAGGTCGAGCCCCCGGTGCGGCTGCGGAGCGGCTGCGATTCCTCGCGGGCACGGGCGATTGCGTCCATCTCCGCGCCGATCGCTTGCGGGTCGCCGGGGGTGCCGCGGAAAGTCGCTTCGATCACCACCGCGCCGCCGGGCACATCGCTGTGGCGGTAGGTGTAGCCGAGCTTTTCGAGCGGCCATTCGGCCACCTCGCCGGAGCGTAGTACGAGCCGCGCGGAGACGAGAATGTCCCTGACCTCGCGGCCGTAGGCGCCGCCGTTCATGCGGACGAAGCCGCCGACGGTGCCGGGGATCCCGCGCAGAAACTCTAGCCCCGCAATGCCCGCGTCGCGAGCCGTGGACGAGACCAGGATCCCGCTCGCTCCGCCGCCGCAGCGGAGGGTCGTTTCGTCGAGCCGCTCGATCCTGGCGAATGGCTTTCCGAGGCGGACAACCACGCCGGGCACGCCGCCATCTCGGACGATCAGGTTCGAGCCGAGCCCGAGCGCCATCACCGGAACGCCCGGGTCGAGCCCACGCAGGAACTGCACCAAATCGTCCTCGTCCTTCGGCTCGAACAGCCATTCGGCGCTTCCGCCGCTCTTGAACCACACGAGCGGGGCCAAGGGCGCGTTCGGGGTGAGCTTTCCCGTGACTTGCGGCATGGCCGCGACGGCGCTCATTTCTTCGCCCTCGCAGCGCAGATTCCGTTCGCGAGCCCGGCGGCCCATTTGGTGATGTCGCCGGCGCCCATGCAGATGATCATGTCGCCCTCGGCGGCGAGGTCGCGCAGCGCTCCGCACAAGTCGTCGAGGTCGGCGACTGAGCGCACCATGCGGTGGCCGTGGGCGCGCAGCCCTTCCGCCAGCGCGTCGGAGTCGACCCCCTCGATCGGCTCCTCTCCCGCGGGATAGACCGGCGCCACGAACACCACGTCGGCGTCGTTGAAGGCGCTCTGGAAGTCGTCCATCAGATCGCGCAGCCGGGTGTAGCGGTGCGGCTGGACGACGGCGATCACGCGGCCCTGCGCGCCCTCGCGCGCCGCCGCAAGCACTGCCCGGATCTCGGTCGGATGATGCGCATAATCGTCGATGACGACCGCTCCGTCCGCCTCGCCGGCATGCGTGAAGCGGCGCTTGACGCCTTCGAACTTTTCGAAAGCGGCAACGATTGTGTCATCGGAAATACCCAGCTCGAGCGCGACGGCGATCGCCGCCAGCGCGTTCTGGACATTGTGCCGGCCGGGGATCGGAACGTGCACCGCAAGCGACCGCCGTTCGCCGTCCTTGTCGAGGATCAGGGCGTCGAAGGTGGTGCCGCCCGGCACCGGAGTCACATTCTCGGCGCGCACGTCTGCGAGCGCCGAAAATCCGTAGGTGACGATCCGCCTGTCACGGATTCGGCCGATGATGGTCTGCACCTCGGGATGATCGACGCACAGCACGGCGAGCCCATAGAAGGGCACGTTCTCGACGAACTCGACGAACGCGTCCTTCACGCCGTCGAAGTCGCCGTAATGGTCGAGATGCTCGGGATCGATGTTGGTGACGACGGCGATGGTACCGTCGAGCCGAAGAAAGCTGCCGTCGCTCTCGTCGGCCTCGATCACCCACCAGTCGCTCTTGCCGAGCCGAGCGTTGGAACCGTAGCGGTTGATGATCCCGCCGTTGATCACCGTCGGGTCGAGCCCGCCGCCGTCGAGCAAAGCGGCGATCATCGAGGTGGTCGTCGTCTTGCCGTGAGTCCCCGCGACCGCCACGGTCTTTTGCATCCGCATCAGTTCGGCGAGCATCTCGGCGCGCTTGACGCGCGGCAGACGGCGCTCGGCCGCAGCCTGCACTTCGGGGTTGCTGTCCTTGATCGCGGTCGAACAGACGACGATCGCGGCGTCGCCGAGATTGTCGGGCGAATGGCCGATGCTGACCGGGATGCCGCTCTTGCGGAGCTTCTCGACGACGTAGGAGTCGGACGCATCGGAGCCCTGCACCTTGTAGCCGAGCTGGTGCATCACCTCGGCGATTCCCGACATGCCGATTCCGCCGATCCCGACGAAATGGATCGTGCCGATGTCCGTGCCCAACGCCTTCATCATGCCGGAGCGGCCCCTGCGGGAACGACGGAGGCGCGGCGCGGCGCCAGCGACGGACCCACGGCGAGCGGCGAGAGCTTGTTGGCAATTCGCTCGACGAGATCAGCGAGGTCGCGCGCGGCGTGGGGGCGGCCGACCGACAGGGCGCGTGCAGCGGCGTTGCTCAGCGCGACCGGGTCCATCGCAAGCGCCTCGATCTGGCGTGCGAGCACCTCGGGCGTGAAGTCCGACTCCTGGATCGCGCGGGCGCCGCCGGCCTTCACGATCTCGCGCCCGTTCGCCGTTTGATGGTCGTCGGTTGCCGCCGCGAACGGCACGAGGATCGCGGGGCGCCCGGCGGCGCTCAGCTCGGCGACCGTGGACGCGCCCGCGCGGCCGATCACGAGATGCGCGTCGGCGAACTTCTCGGGCATGTCTTCGATATAGGTCATCAGCTCGGCGGGGATTCCGAGCTCGGCATATTGGCCGCGCACCCGCTCGATGTCCTCGGGCCGGCATTGCTGGACGACCTGCAGCCGCCTGCGAAGCGAAGGATCGAGGAGGCCCAGCCCTTCGGGCACGACCTTGCTCAGCACGCTCGCGCCCTGGCTTCCGCCGGTGACGAGGATTTTGAGCGGCGCGACCTCGTCGAACGCGGGGAAGGGAAGCTCCCCTAGCTGGGTAATCTCGGCGCGCACGGGATTGCCGATAAGCACGGTCTTGCCCGCGAACTTCGGCTTCAGCCGGTCGACCTGGTCGTAGGCGATGCCGATCGCCTCGGCCTCGCCCGCGAGCAGCCGGTTGACGCGGCCGAGCACTGCATTCTGCTCGTGAAGCACGGTCGGGATGTTCATCGAGCTTGCCGCGAGCAGCGAGGGAAATGCGGGATAGCCGCCGAAGCCGACCACGGCGTCGGGCCTGTGCTCGCGGTAGAGGCGCTTGGCCTCGCCCCTGCCCTTCACCACCGCGCCCAAGGCCTTGATCAGCCCGATCGCACCGCCGCCGAGCCTGCCTGCGGGGAGGATATGCACCGGCACGTCCCCGAACAGTCCGGGGAAGCGCGATCCGCGATCGTCGGTGATCAGCAGAACGCCATGGCCGCGGCCCTTGAGCTCCGCGGCCAGCGCATGCGCCGGAATCATGTGCCCGCCCGTTCCACCGGCGGCCAGCACGAAGTTCATGTGGTCAGCTGCTCCCCGGACCATTTCACGACATAGGGCGAACGCGTGAGATAGGGGTTCCGGCGCGTGAAGGCGAGCAGCAAGCCCATGCCGATCGACAGCGCAAGCATCGAGCTTCCGCCGTAGCTGATGAACGGCAAGGTCATGCCCTTGGACGGGGCGAGCTGGACGTTGACCATCATGTTGATCAGCGCCTGCAGCCCGAACTCGATCGCGAGGCCCGCGGCGGCAAGGATCGCGAAGGGCGATTCCTCGTCGAGCAGCTTGACCAGCACGCGCGCGACGATCCCGAGATAGAGCGCGGCGATGGCGAGGCACGCAATCAGCCCGAACTCCTCGCCGACGACCGAGAAGATGTAGTCGGTATGCGGCTCGGGAAGGCCGAATTTGCGCGTGCCTCCGCCCGGACCCATCCCGAACAGGCCGCCCGCGGTCAGCGTGCGCATCGCATTCTCGGTCTGGAAATTGTCGCCGGTGCCGAACAAAAACTCGTCGATGCGCGCGGTCGCGACGTCGTAGAAGAAGTAAGCGAGGACGATCCCGATCACGCCCGCGATGGCGAGGCCGATCAGGATGCGGATGTTGATCCCCGCGAGCGCGAGCATCGCCAGCCACACCGCGCAGAAGATGATCGTGCTCCCGAAGTCTGGCTGCTTCATCAGAAGCACGGCGATCCCGCCGACGATCACCGCGGAGATCCAGTAGACCGGCAGCGATTTGTCGCTCTCGCGGAGGCTGAGAAGCCAGGCCATGGCGATGACGAAGAAGGGCTTCAGGAACTCCGACGGCTGGACCTGCCCGACGCCGAATTCGATCCAGCGGCGCGCGCCGTTATGCTCGGGGCCGACGATGGGCACGAGGACGAGAAGCGCGAAGAAGATCGCGGCGCCGGCGAGCGAGAGCCTCCGCGCGCGCTCGCGGGGCATCATCGAAATGCCGATCATCACGGGAATGCCGATCGCGATCCAGGCGAGCTGGCGCCAGAAATAATAGAGCTCGGAGAAATGGACGTCCCCGCCCGAGTAACGGTGCGCGGCGGCGGGCGAGGCTGCGGCGACGGCGATCAGCCCGATCGCGATCAGGCAGGTGACGAGCAGCAGCAGGACCTTGTCGATCTCCCAGAACCAGCGGCCGATCGGCGACGTGTCCGAGCGGCCGTAATGGTTCGGGTCCATCAGCGCCGCCTTGGCCTTGATCTGGCCCGAGATGCCCTTGATCATAGTTCCTCCACCAGCCGCCGGAACTGGTCCCCCCGGTCCTCGAAATCGCGAAACTGGTCGAAGCTCGCGCAGGCCGGGGACAGGAGCACCGTATCACCGGCCTCGGCATCCGCAGCGGCCTGACGCACCGCCTCGTCCAGTTTTCCACAGTTTTTCACAGACATGTGCGGCGACAAGAGCCGCGCGAACAATTCGCCAGCCTCGCCGATCGTGTAGGCTGAACGGACATGCCCGAAATGCGGGGCGCATTCGTCGAGATTGTCGGTCTTCGCCTGCCCGCCGCAGATCCAGCGGATGCGCTCGAAGGCCGCGAGCGCGGGCGCCGTCGCGGTCGGATTGGTCGCCTTGCTGTCGTTGACGAACAGGACGCCGTCCTTTTCGCGCACTCGCTCCATGCGGTGAGGGAGGCCTGGGTAGGTAGCAAAAGCTTCGAAAATTTGGTCGTCGTCTAGGTCCAGCAACTCACACGCTGCCATCGCCGCCGCCGCATTCTCTACATTATGCGGACCTTGTAGCGCGGTCCCGACGTCCTGACTGGTCAGAGGAATGTCGTCGGGAGCAAGGAAGTCATGTGGAATGTCCTCCCTGCGACGGAACGGATGGAACCGTCGGACTAGCGGTCTAGGAATCACCGCGCCGCGAGGCCCCATCTCGAAAAGGCGGAGTTTCGATGCCGCATAGGCTTCGAAACTCTCGTAGCGGTCGAGGTGGTCGGGCGTGATGTTAAGCAGCACCGCGACGTCGCAATCGAGGCTCTGCGTCAGGTCGATCTGGTAGCTCGACAGTTCCAGCACATAGACGCCGCCTTCGGGCAGCGGGTCCTGGGCGAGGATCGGCAGGCCGATGTTGCCGCCCATCTCGGTTGGCACACCCGCCGTCTTGAGGATGTGGTGGACGAGCGCGGTGGTTGTCGACTTGCCGTTG
>Ga0207678_10002830_pt1 | contig 15730 bp, 15 predicted proteins | sample KBSC63metaG_FD_184319 | JGI IMG/M metagenome (GOLD analysis project Ga0207678, IMG submission 184319) | Corn rhizosphere microbial communities from Kellogg Biological Station, Michigan, USA - KBS C6-3 metaG (SPAdes) (version 2) | ecosystem: Host-associated > Plants > Roots > Rhizosphere > Soil ...
GTCGAGCTGATCCCGCCGCGCACACTCCCGCGCACCAGCTCGGGCAAGCTATCGCGAACCAAAGCCCGGAACCTCTACCTCTCCGGCGAGATCCAGCCCTACGACATCGCCGCTTGAGCTGCCGAGCGTAGCGACGCCGACGCGCAGCGGCGCCGGAGCAGCGCGAAGAGACAGCGAAAGCCGGCCAGCGGGTCGCGAAGCGAGCCCGACTGACGTCACGGGATTTACTCCCGTGACGGCCTCACTTCTGACCACGCCTGACGCTTAACCCCCGAACGACACCATCTTGGCTCGGGTCGCCGGCTTGCCGGGCGCTACCGGAGTCGGCTTTCCCGGATCGGCAACAGCCCAGTCCTGCACCGATTTCCAGGTGCCGTCAGCCTGCTTCTTGTAGACCGTCAGGAACGCGCCGCCGACCTTCACCGGCTGCTTGGACTCGGGGTCCGTATACGTCTGCTCGAACCGTCCTCGTGAAGTCGCCATGTCGCCGGCCTGCGCGACTTCGACCTTGTCGGCCGCGAAGCGGATGTTGAAGTTCGGATCCGCCAGGCCTTCGGCATAGACCTTGCGGATTTCCGTCAGGCCGCTGGTCGGCTTGAGACCCGGCGCCACGAAGTCGGCGTCGTCCGCATAGTGACTGACCAGGGCTTCGAGGTCGCGCGGCTTGGCCTGGAACTGGTCGCTCCACGCCTTCTCGTCGGCCTTGATCGCGGCTTCGATCTCGGCCGGATTGGCATTGACGGTACCCGTCTTCTGGCAACCGCTCGCAAGCAGCGCGATCGCCGCGCCGCCAATGAGCAATGGAAGCTTGCGTTGCTTCATGGCTTCCTCCCCTTTTTTGACCGAGCGCGACAACATCACGGTGCGGCGAGTCGCGCAACTTCGTTCGGACCGCGGGAACGCACTTAAATCTTCGTTTACCCGGCTCCCCCATAAGCACTCCACACGCGTGGGGACCTGGCAATGCAGCGCATGCAGGGATGGATCGGCCGAAAGGACCGTTTTCCGGTCGCGATCGACGCGATCGTGCACCGCGCCGACGGCGCGACCGTCTCCGTGCGCCTGACCGATTTCTCCGAAGAAGGCTGCCGCATGGAAGGCGATGACTTCCACATCGGCGAGCATGTCCGCATCGACGTACCCAAGCTCGGGCTGGTCAAGGCCCAGGTCCGCTGGGCACTCGCCGGGAGCGCCGGCACCCGCTTCTTCCCCGAAGCCGAAGCCTGACGCCTACCATGGCGGATCGCGTTGACCCCGTTCGGGGGCGCGCTTAGCTGTTGGTCATGTCCTGGTTCCGCACGCGCTGGCTCGACGTCGTTACCGCGATCTACATCTACAACGAGCATCGCGGCTACACCGCGCTCGACAAGGTGCTGTACGCGGTCCGGCGCCACTTTCCCGATGACCATCAGCTGATTGCCGAGGTCGAGGCGCACCGCGCCGACGAGCACAAGCACTATCTGATGTTCAAACGCTGGTTCGAGAAGCGTGGGGAGATGCCGCTCAACATCGACCGCACCTGCGGGCACATCGACCGCTTCGTCGAGCTCGTTTTCAACAAGCGCATCGACGAGCTCGACCTCGACAAGTTCATCGAGGAAGGCAATTTCGAGGAGCTGTGCCGCGTCATTTCGCTGACCGAGCAGCGCGGCTACCGCCAGGTCGAAATCCTGCTCCGCCATCCGGCCGTGCTCGAGGATCGCGGGCTGACCAAGATCTTCAGGGTCATCAAGCAGGACGAGCCGAGCCACTGGGCGCCCTACGATCGCTGGCTGAAACGGCACGGAAAGCGCGATTTCAAATGGTGGGAGCGCGCCATCGACGGCTTCATCCACTCCGAGCTCCTGCTGCTGAAGCTCCCGGCGCTGTTCCTCCACCCCCGGCTCGAACGCCGCGGCGCCTGGCCTGACGCGAGCGATCCGCCCGCGCCCGCCGCGCTCGAGCTGGCGCCGGCAGGCTCGCGCTGACCGAAACCGAATATTTCGAGGGCGCGGCGACCCAGGAACGCCGGACGAGGCTGATCGACCGGCTCCTGAGCCGCCGCGGCGCGATCCTGCTCTGGCGCAACACCGTCGTCAGCATCGGCGTCTTCACCTTCGGCCTCGGCGTCCTGTGGCTGCTGGTCGAGCAAGCCGGCATGGCCAAGCTGCCCGCGGCGGCCGTCTCCTTCATCGCCGCCAACACGCTGCATTATGTCTTCGGCCGCACGTGGATCTACCGCGGGACCGACCGCAAGGTCGTCGCCGGCTATGCCTATTTCATCCTGAATGCGCTGGTCGGGCTCGGCGTCACGCTGGCGCTGTTCGCCGGCTTCCTCGCGCTCGGCATGCACTACATCCCGGCGCGGATTGTCACCTCGGTCTTCGCCGGCCTGGTGCTGTTCGTGTTGAACGCCGTGCTCAACTTCCGCAGCCTGTGACGGCCCCGAAGCGTCTCCGCGTCGCGCTCTTCTCGGGCAATTACAATTATCTGCGCGAAGGCGCGAACCAGGCGCTCAACACCCTCGTCGGCTGGCTCGAGCGCAGCGGTCACGCCGTCCGCGTCTATTCGCCGGTCACCGCCACCCCGGCCTTCGAGCCGACCGGCACGCTTATCCCCGTGCCGTCGATCACCCTTCCATTCCGCACCGAATTCCAACTCGGCCTCGGCATCCCGGCTTCGATCCGCCGCGACCTCGAGCGCTTCGCGCCCGACATCGTCCATGTCTCGACGCCCGACCTCCTCGACCTGCGCGCCCAGGCCTTCGCCAAGGCCCGCGGCATCCCGATCGTCGCCAGCATGCACACGCGGTTCGAAGCCTATCTCGCCTATTACGGGCTCGGTTGGCTGAGGCCGCTGGTCGAAGCGCATCTGCACCGCTTCTACCGCCGCGCCGACTGGGTGCTCGCGCCGACGCCGGCGCTGGTCAACGACGTGAAGCGCTTCCGCGGCGACGATCGCGTCAGCCTGTTCAGCCGCGGCGTCGACCATGCTTTGTTCAATCCCTCGCGCCGCTATCCGGGCTGGCGGCGCGCGCAGGGCTGGGGCGACGACGATATCGTCGTCATGTTCTTCGGCCGCCCGGTCGTTGAAAAAGGGCTCGAAGTCTTCATCGCCGCGCTGCAGCAGCTCCAGTGCGAGCGCCGCAATGTCCGCGCGCTCGTCGTCGGCGCGGGGCCGCACGCCGATCGGCTTCGCGTGCTCGACGACGTCGTCCTCACCGGCCATTTGACCGGCCCCGACCTCGCCCGAGCCGTCGCCAGCGCCGACATCATGCTCCACCCGAGCATCACCGAGACCTTCGGCAACGTGATCCTCGAGGCGATGGCCTGCGGCGTCCCGATCGTCGCCGCCGATGCGCCCAACGCCCGCGCGCTGGTCGAGCCGGGCCGCACCGGGACGCTCGTGCCGGCCGCCGACGCCGCGGCCTATGCCGCCGCTGCGGGGCGCCTGATCGACTTCCCCGACGATCGCCGCCGCATGGGCGCCGCCGCGTCCCGGGAAGCGCAAACCTACACGTGGGACGGAGTCTGCGCCGAGGTCGAAGCAGCCTATTTCGAGGTGATCGGGCGCTAACCGCGCCGCACCGCCGGCAGCATTCGCTCGAGCACCCGGTCCTTCAGCACATAATGGTGATAGAGCGCGGCAAGCGCGTGGATCAGCGCGAGGATGATGATCGCCCAGCCGATCTTCTCGTGGATCTCGCGCAGGTCGTGGCGCAGCGCCTTGTCCATCATGCCAGTCAGCGGCGGAATTCCCGCGCCGAAGAATTCCATCGGCCGCCCAGCGCCCCAGCGGAACGCAAAGCCGAGGCCGGCCTCGATGACGAGGAGCCCGTAAAGCAGGTAATGCGTCGCCTTCGAGCTCAGCCGGACCCAGCCGGCCTCGAGCGACGACACCTGGTGTCGAGGTAGCCAGCGCCACGCGAGCCGCGCGATCACCACCGTCGCGAGCAGCACGCCGAACGACATGTGCGTATCTTCCATCAGGCCCTTGGTCGGCTTGGGAAACCAGTCCCACGTCTGCGCCAGCGTGAAATTGGCGATCACCAGGAACGCCGTCGTCCAGTGCAGCGCGATCGCCACGCGGTCGTAATTGGTGCCGTCATCGCCCGCCGCGATCCGCGTCGCCGTGTCAAAACCCGTCCTGTCGTCCATCCTGCGTCCTTGCTCGTGCTTGAACGCCCGATACCGGCGGCCGCCACTATTGCAAGCGATTCGCAATAAGGACTGCAAGTAAAATTCGAGTGGCGATCAAAACAGCCTTCTTGAAGCCGGGACTTCCCGTTGCAATCTAGGACGGGTTGCTTTCGCGGCCTGCGGCCGTCAGTGGCGTTCTCCCGTCAGGCCGGAGGCGAGCTTTTGGACACCCCGAGTAGCGAATATTTTCACGCCCGCGATCGGGACAATCTGATCGTCCGATTCCGCCAGCGTCCGGTCGGCCAGCAAGTCGCGATCGGCCTTGCGGCGCTCGCCGTGGTGCTGGTTGCCGCGTGGCTGCTGTTCGGCAACCGGGCGCAGCCCCAGCCTGCCGCTCCCCCGCCGACTCCGGTCGGCGTGATGGTCGTCGCCGAGCAGCCGGTGCAGCTGACCACCGAGCTGCCGGGCCGCACCTCGGCCTACGAAACGTCCGACGTCCGCCCGCAGGTCGACGGGATCGTCCGCGCGCGGCTGTTCACCGAGGGCGAGTACGTCCGCGCCGGCCAACCGCTCTATCGCATCGATCCGGTCGCCTATGAGGCCCAGGCCGCCAACGCCCGGGCTTCGCTGGCCAAGGCCCGAGCCGCCACCATCGCCGCCGACGGGCAGGTCCGCCGCTATGCCGAGCTGGTCAAGCGCGACTTCGTCTCGAAGCAGCTCTACGACAATGCATTATCCGCCGCCGGCGCGGCGCGCGCCGAAGTGGAGGCCCAGGCCGCGGCGTTGCGCTCGGCCCAGATCGACCTCGACCGAACGACGATCCGGGCGCCGATTTCGGGCCGTATCGGCCGCTCGCTCTATACCACCGGAGCGCTGGTGAAGGCCGGCCAGGACAATCCGCTGAGCACCATCCAGCGCCTCGACCCCATCTACGTCGACATCCAGCAATCGAGCTCCGACCTGCTGCGGTTGCGCGAGCAGATTTTGTCCGGACAGGTTGCAAGCGACACCGCACCGGTCCGGCTCAAGCTTGAATCCGGGTCGATGTATCCGGCGGTCGGCACCCTCAGCTTCGCCGACGTCACGGTCGATCCGGCGACCAGCTCGCAAACCGTCCGCGCCGTGTTCCCCAATCCGCAGCATCTGCTGCTGCCCGGGATGTTCGTGCGCGGTCAGCTCACTCAAGGGGTCCAGGCGCGCGCCATCCTCGTTCCGCAGCGCGCGGTCAGCCGCGACGAGCGCGGCCGCCCGACGGTGCTGATCGTGGGCAAGAACAATATGGCGGAGCTCCGAGTCATCCAGGCGGACCGGACGAGCGGGGATAATTGGGTGGTGACCGGCGGACTCAAGCCCGGCGAGAAGGTGATCGTCGATGCCGGCCCGCTGGTGCGGCCGGGCGTGCCCGTGAAGCCCGATCTGCAGCGGGGCCGCTGAGCCTTCATGTCGCGTTATTTCATCGACCGGCCGATCTTCGCCTGGGTGCTGGCGATCCTCGCCTGCCTGTTCGGGCTGCTCTCTATCCGCTCGCTCCCGGTCGCTCAGTTCCCGGCCCTCGCCCCGCCGCAGATCGGCGTTACCGCCGTCTATCCCGGCGCCGATGCAACGACGCTCGACAAGACCACGACCCAGATCATCGAGCAGCAACTGCAGGGCATCGATCACCTGCGCTATTTCTCGTCCCAGTCGTCGTCCTCGGGTCAGGTCATCGTCACGCTGACGTTCGAGCAGGGCACCAATCCCGATACCGCCCAGGTCCAGGTCAACAACAAGGTCCAGTCGGCGCTTCCGCTGCTTCCGCAGGAGGTCCAGCGCCAGGGCGTCCGGGTCGAGAAGTCATCCGCCAACTTCGCCCTCGTCCCCGGGCTCTACTCGACGGACAATTCGCACGACCAGTTCGACCTCGCCGACATGATGGCGTCGAAAATCCAGGAGCCGGTCAGCCGGATCAACGGCGTCGGCGGCTTCCAGCTGTTCGGATCGCAATATGCGATGCGGATCTGGGTCGATCCGATGAAGCTCAACAGCGTCCAGCTGACCATGGCCGACGTGACCTCGGCGGTGCAGGCGCAGAACGCTCAGGTCTCGGCGGGCCAGCTCGGCAACCTGCCCGCGCCCGCCACGCAGCAGCTCAACGCCACCGTCTCGGTCCAGTCACGGCTCCAGACTCCCGAGGAATTCGGCACCATCCGGCTCAAGACGGCCGAGGACGGCTCGGTCGTTCGCCTGCGCGACGTGGCGCGGATCGAGCTGGGGTCGGAGGCTTATGGTTTCAGCGCGAAATACAGCGGCCATCCGGCGACGGCCGCCGCGATCCGGCTCGCGCCCGGCGCGGATGCGCTCAAGACCATCGGCGAGGTGAAGGCCAAGATCGCCGAAATCGCCAAGACGCTGCCGCCCGACGTCAAGGTCATCTACCCGTGGGACACGACGCCGTTCGTGAAGGTGTCGCTGAAGCAGGTCGTCGAGACCCTGTTCGAGGCGATGGTCCTCGTCTTCCTGGTCATGTTCCTGTTCCTCCAGAACTGGCGCGCGACCCTGATCCCGACGATCGCCATCCCGGTCGTCCTGCTCGGCACCCTGACCGTGATGGCCATCGCCGGCTTCAGCATCAATACCTTGACCCTGTTCGGAATGGTCCTCGCCATCGGCCTCTTGGTCGACGACGCGATCGTCGTGGTCGAGAACGTCGAGCGACTGATCCAGACCGAGGGGCTTTCGCCCAAGGAAGCCGCGCGCAAGTCGATGGACGAGATTTCCGGGGCGCTGATTGCGATCGCGACCGTGCTCGCGGCGGTGTTCCTGCCGATGGCGTTCTTCGGCGGGTCGACGGGAGTCGTTTACCGCCAGTTTTCGATCACGATCGTCTCCGCCATGGCCCTGTCGGTGCTGGTCGCGCTGATCCTGACCCCCGCGCTCGCCGCGACCATCCTGAAGCCTGGCGATCCCCTGCAGCACGAGGGCAATGGTCCGCTCGCGCGCTTCTTCCGCTGGTTCAACCACGGGTTCGAGCGTGCCCGCGTCATCCACGAGGGCGGCGTCGTCCGTATGCTCGGCGGCAAGCGGCGCTCTGCTTTGGCCTATGCGGCCATCGTCGCCGTGATGGCCTTCCTGTTCTGGCGCCTTCCGACCGGTTTCATGCCCGACGAGGACACCGGCGCCGTTTTCACTTTGGTCGCCGAGCCCTCCGGAGCGACCTTGCCGCGGACCGACGCGGCGCTCGACTACGCCCGCCAGTATTTCGAGAAGAACGAAGCCAGGAACATCGAGGGCGTGTTCACGGTGGGCGGCTTCTCCTTCGCCGACCAGGGCCAGAATGCGGGCATCGCCTTCCTGCCGTTGAAACCGTGGGACGAGCGCAAAGGCAAGGCCAACACCTCGAAGTCCATCGCCGACCGCGCCACCGGCGCGCTGATGGGCTATCGCGACGCGCTGATCATCTCGTTTATTCCGCCCGCCGCACTCGAGCTCGGCAATGCCACCGGCTTCGACCTCCAGCTGGTCGACACCGGCAACATAGGCCATGCCAAGCTCACCGAGGCGCGGAACATGCTGCTCGGCATGGCGATGCAGGACAAGCGCATCGTCGGCATTCGCCCGGTCAGCCTCGAGGACGCGCCCCAGCTCAGCGTCGATGTCGATCAGGACAAGGCGCGCGCGCTCGGCCTCGACATCGGCCAGATCAACCAGACCATCGCTTCGGCCTGGGGCGGGTCATACATCAACGACTTCATCGACCGTGGCCGGGTCAAGCGCGTCTACGTCCAGGTCGATCAGCCGTACCGGCAGCAGCCGGAGGATATCCACGACCTCTATGTGCGCGGCGCGGACGGGAAGAGCATGGCGCCGTTCACCTCCTTCTCGACCCTCAAATGGGCCAACGCCCCGGTCCAGCTGTCGCGCTACAATGGCGCGCCCTCGCTGGAGCTCCAGGGCTCGCCCGCGCCGGGGGTCAGCACCGGCACGGCGATGACGGCCCTGGAGGAGATGCAGGCCAAGCTCCCGCCCGGGACCAGCCTCCAATGGACCGGCCTCAGCTACGAGGAGCGGCAGTCGAGCGGCCAGGCGCCGATGCTCTACGGCCTGTCGCTGCTGATCGTCTTCCTGTGCCTCGCCGCTTTGTATGAGAGCTGGCTGATTCCGGTCGCGGTGTTGCTGGTCGTCCCGCTCGGCATCGTCGGCGCCGTGATCATGGCCAAGCTGACCGGGCTCGAGAACAACATCTACCTGCAGGTCGGCCTGATCACGACGATGGGCCTCGGCGCCAAGAATGCCATCCTGATCGTCGAGTTCGCCGAGAGCCGGCTGAGCGCCGGGGCCGGCGTGGTCGATGCCGCGATCGAGGCCGCCAAGCTGCGGCTTCGCCCGATGCTGATGACCAGCCTGGCGCTGGTGTTCGGCGTGCTCCCGCTGGCCATCGCCAGCGGACCGGGCGCCGGGAGCCAGAATGCCATCGGCCGCGCCGTCGTCGGCGGTGCTTTATCGGCGACCTTCCTCGCCATCTTCTTCGTGCCCCTGTTCTTCGTGTTCGTGAAGAGCTGGGTTCGGCGGGACCGTCCCGCGGCGGCGCCCGAGCCGCAACCGCTGCCCGCCGAGTGAGAGACTTCGAGGTTGCGAAGCCGCGAGCGCGTGGCTACCTCGCCGCCGGCACAGGAGTGTAGCTCAGTTGGTAGAGCATCGGTCTCCAAAACCGAGGGTCGTGGGTTCGAGTCCCTCCACTCCTGCCATCCCCAGGCATGGCACGCCGCGAGCGCGAGAGCCGTCACGCGATTCACGCGCGTAACGGCCCACTAACGCCTCTCACAAGATCAGGTTCGAAACAGACAGGTTCGCGGCGTCCGGCCCGTAGATATCGATATTGACGTCCGGATAGGCATCGCCGTCGACGTAGGCCGAAACCCACACGTAACCATCGATCTTGTTGATGTAGAGCGCGCCCGGCGAATGATCGGAGACGGGCTGGCCGGTGTTGATTCCGACGAAGTGGAACGATTGCTTGCCGGCAAGCGTGGGATCGATGTCCACCGCCGACAGGTCGATTTTGTCGATCGACTGGAAGTCGTAGATCGTATCCCACTCGGTATAGATCAGCCCATAGGGTGGAGCGTCTTGCGTCGTTGTGTAGACAAACACGTCGGCTCCGGCGCCGCCGTAGAGTCCGTCGCCGCCCAGGCCGCCGTAGATCCGGTCGTTGCCGCCGCCGCCGTGGATCACGTCATAGCCGCCGAGGCCCATGATCACGTCATTGCCGGCCGTGCCGTTCAGCGTGTCGCCGTTATTGGTGCCGGTGATCGTCGCGCCGGTCGTTCCGCCGCCTCCCGAATCCGTCCCGAACTGCAGCGCGGCTTTGACCGCGGTCACGCTCGTGCCCGAAAGGGTCAGCTTGTCGGTGGCCGACAGCGTGACCACCACGTCGCTTCCGACCTGGGTCACCGATTGAGCCGAGCCATAGCCCGAGATCCGGACCGCATCGCCCAATCCGAGGTCGGTGATCCGATCCTGTCCATCGCCGGCCGCGAACAGGAACAGGTCCTTGCCCGCGCCGCCGCTGAGCACGTCATTGCCGGTCCCGCCAGTAATCGTATCGGCGCCGCCGCCGCCATAAATCGTATCGTTGCCGCCGCGTCCTTCGAGCGTGTCGTTGCCGCCGCGGCCCGAGATCGTGTCCGCCGCGGCGCCGCCGACGATGTGATTGGCCGCCGCCGTTCCGTTGTAAATCGTCATGTCATTGCTCCCTCTTTCGAACGGCCCCGAGCATCACTGCGTCGCGCCTGCGATGGGATGATGGAGTGCCGATGGTTTTCCGATGATTTGGGGAAAAAAGAGCCCCGCAGGCGAAGCGGGGCTCTTCAGCGTGGAGCGGCCCGCGAACGGGATTGGCTAATGCGTCCCGCCCTGCACTGTCGGGTTGCAGCCGTTGGCCGGGAACAGGAAGCTCGCCCGCTGCGCGGGATCGCTGGAATCATAGATTCCGAACTGGCCCTGGAAATAGCCGTACGACTGGGCGATTCCGCCAGGATCGCCGGCCGGCGGGAAGCCGTCGGGCGTGTCGTTCAGCCCCGAGAACGAGCACAGCGAATTGCCATTGCTGATGGTTGTCCCGGGTGCAGGGTTGAGATTTGCGGCGGGCGGCGGGCCGTGGATCTCGCCGGCCGACGCGGCGGTCGAACCGAATACCAACAGCGCCGCCGCGATCGTGTGAATCGTGCTTCTCATCATGACTTCCTTTCGGGTTTTAATGATTGCGCTGCGCGAACCAGTCGCTCGCGAGCACGTCCTCGATATGGTCGGTGATGTAGTAGAGCCCGTCCGAGGCGTTGCGGTCGCAGGTGAACGCCCTGGTCAGGAAGCTCGCGGCTTCACCGGTCGTGTCGAAGAACTGCGGAAACGTAGCGACGAGCCAGGCATTCTCATCATTGCTCATGCCCGCGCTTGCCGCCTCGCACGCGCCGCGCGACGGATATGCCGTTGTCGTGTCGTGAGCGGCCACGGCGGTCGACATGGTCATTGCGGCGATTCCGGCCGCGATTGAAAGCTTTCTCATGTGATCTCCTTCACCTGGCTGGTGCCGGAACGACACGCCTGCCAGCGAGCGAACTTGCGGACTTCGGAGCGAAAGAGGATGATGAACGCCTGACGATCTGCCGATGATTTGGCGATCATTTGGGGGGACGTGTCGAGGAACATGGACGTTCCGAGGCGATCCAGTAGCGAATTCCTGACCACGGCTGACCTCGCCGCGCGCGCGGACTTTGCTCTCGGCGGCGTCACCGTCAGCCCGTCGACGCGCACTCTCGAAGGTCCTGACGGCAGCATCGATGTCGAGCCCCGCGTGATGCAGGTGCTGTTGGTGCTTGCCGACAGCGCGGGCCGCGTCGTCACTCGTGAGACTTTGTTCAACCGTTGCTGGGGAGGCGTGTTCGTCGGTGACGACAGCCTCAATCGCGCCGTCGCGGCCGTTCGCCGTGCCTTGGCCGAGGTCGGCGCCGAGGCCTTCGAGATCGAGACGATCCCGCGCACCGGCTACCGGCTGACCGGCGCAGTCCCCCAGTCCGCGGGTAACGATGGTGCGGACGGCGAACCTCGTCGCCTGTCGCGGCGCAACCTGGTCGCCGGCGGCGCCGCTGCGGCCGTGCTCGCCGGTGGCGGCCTGTTGTGGGCGCTGCGGTCGCGCGAAAGTTCCGACGCGCGGTTCGAGCAGCTTATCGAGGTTGGCGAATCGGCGATCCGAACCGAAGACGCGAACCGGGAAATCATTCGATCACTCGAGCAAGCTACCGCGATCCGGCCGGGCAGCGCCAGGGCATGGGGGCTGTTGGCCTTCTTCAACATCATCCTGGCGCAGCTTTCCGAACCAAGGGACGCGGCGCCCCTGATCGACCACGCCCAGGATGCGGCGCGCCGGGCATTCTCGATCAATCCCAGGGAACCGAACGCGCTGCTCGCGATGGTCGAGCTCCAGGGCTCGACGCTCGACTGGTTCACGCGCGACCAGCAGCTGCGCCAAATCATCGCCATCGATCCGACGCGGATCTGGGCCATCGTCGAGCTCGTGCTGATGCTGCAGGCAGCGGGGATGAATCGGGAATCCTGGTACTGGAACGAGCGCGCGATTTCCCTTGTGCCCCTGTCATTGGATTTCCTGACCAAGCGCGCGTTCAAATTGTGGATCGCCGGCCGCGTCACCGACGCCGATAAGGTCATCGACCAGGTCCGCGCGCTCTATCCCACCAATGAGTGGGCGTGGTGGGCGCGCTTTGTCATCTTCGCCACGACCGGCCGCGCCCATGCCGCTCAAACCATGCTCAACTCCAACCCGAAGATGCTGAGCGACCCGGCCGAGGCGAGCATGTGGCGGGTTGCGCTGCCGGCATTGATCGACCGTTCCGCGGTTCCATTGTCGCGCATTCGCGAAGTGTGCTTCCATCAGGCGAAGGTGGCCGGCCAGACGCATGGCCCGGCCGTGATGATCCTGTCGGCATTGGGCGACGTCGACGGGGGTTTCGCGATCGCGGACGGAGCGCTTCTGGCGCGGGGGCCGATCGTTCGACAGGAGCAGCCGGGGTCGAACGCGGCCGCCCAGGAGGCCGTCGATCGGACCAACATGCAATGGCTGTGGACCCCACCCTGCGCTCCGATGCGCGCCGATCCGCGCTTCGGCCCCCTGTGCGACGGCATTGGCCTCACCGAATACTGGCGCCGGCGCGGCGTGAAGCCTGATTATCTTAAGCTCGACCGCTAAAAGCGCGCCTGGAGGCCGATGCCGATCTCTCGCGGATCGGTGAGCCCGACCTCCACTTCCGGACCATCCGTCGGTCCGCTGTAGCCGAGCACCCGGAACGTGTTGAACAGGTTCTGCGCATAACCGAACAAGGTGAACCGGCGCGTGTCCCAGCTGACGCGGCCATCGACCATCGTCCAGCTGCGCGTGCGAAATAGCGGATCGTTGTTGTCGTCACCCCAAAAGCCGCTGGTGTGGTGGGCCTGCGCCGACATGCTGACCTCGCGGAAGGGTTTCCATTCGACCACGGCGGCAGCAGTGAAATGAGGGGACCCGTAGAATTCCTTGTCGAGGAACGGATCGTTCGGCGCGATCCCTTTGGTAATCCGCGTGCGAAGCAAGCCTGCCGACCCCTGGACCGTCAGGCGCGAGGAAAGCTTCGCGCTCAACTCCATCTCGGCGCCGTAGGTGCGGCCACGCGGCTCGCTGATGATCCTGAGCAGGCCGACGTTGCCGCCGGGCGAATTGATGTCGAAGTCGAGCTCGCGCTGCGCGTTGTGCATCGCGTTGTAGAAGATGTTGGCGGTGAGGCTCCCGCGGCCGCCGAACAAGTCGGCGCGAACGAAGCCTTCGAAGTCCCACAGATATTCCGGCGGAAAATCGAGCTGGGCATGATGCTCGGGATCGAGCGTGGTCCCACCGGGATTGTAAGCGCGCTGGACCATGACGCCAGCCCGCATGTCCTTGGTGATGTCATAGGATGCACTGACCTTGGGCAGGAACGCGTGGCTCGTCTTGTCGTAGTCGAGCGGCAGGTCCCGCGTGGCCTGAAGCAGCCCCGTCCGTCGCTTCCCGTCGCTTTGGTAGCGGGCTCCGGCACTTAGCGTGACCCGCTCCGCCGGGCGCCAGGTCAGGTCGCCGAACACGCCCACGCTGCGCTGCCGGTCCCTGAATGATCCCGTTCCGAGATCGGCGTTGGACAGATCGATCGACTGGTCGATGTGGACCTGCTGAAAGCTGATTCCTCCCACGGCGGTCAGCGGCCCGCCGGAGCTCCACTCGATCACCGTCTCGGCGGCGGCATCGTGGGCATGGATCTGCGTCTGGCCGAAGCCCTGCGGCGCGAAGCGACGGAAGTGCGACTTGCCCCAGCTCAGCGTCGTCCGCGTTTCCAGCGCGCTCGCCAGCGGATAGGTGACGATGCTCGTCACCGAATCCACGTCCGACTTGAAGTAACCGAAGCGGTAGTCGTCGTCGTGCCGTTCGCGCAGCGGCGGTCGCGCCAGCTCACCTTGCGGCGCCTGCGCGCGGGTGTGCGCGTAGATCGTCAGGATCCTCAGGCCCGGCACCGCGCGCGGCTCGGCGAGCAGCTTCGCCCGCGCCGTCCAATAGCGGTCGAGGTTGAGGTTATCGATCCCGACGACCGGTCCTTCCATCGTCGTCGAGCTGTGCGAGCGGTAGAAGTCGCCCGATACGCGAAACGCCAGCTGGTCGGCGACGATCGGCCCCGAGATCGCGGCGGAAGCCTGGCGCCGGTTCCATTCCCCGCCGATCAGCTGCGCCCGGCCCCCGAAAGCATAGGTCGGGTCGGCGGTATGGACGAAGATCGCGCCGCCGATCGAGTTCACTCCCTGCGTCGTCGTCTGCGGGCTGCGGAACACTTCGATATGGTCGACGTCCCAGATGCCGCCGGTGCCGTTGACGAACTCGTTGAAGGTCACCGTTCGCCCGTCGATCTGCATCACCGTGCGCGGCCGCGCGCCGCCGAGGAACGCGGGCAGGCCCTGAAGCACGCCGATCGCCGCCTGGCCGCGGATGATCGGCGCGTCGCGGTTGGTCACCAGCAGCACGTTCGGCACCCGCTCGAGGATCTGGCCGATCCGGTCCGCCGCCGCCATCCGATCGATGTCGTGGCTGTCGAATACGCCGACGCTCGACGGCGTGTCCTTGAGCGAGCGCTTGACCCGCTCGCCCGTCACGACGATCTCGCTGTCGCTCTTGGCGTCCGGCCCGGGCGGCGCCGGCGGCACACCTTGCGCGGCCGCGGCGGCGATCGCGATCAGCCATACCCCCACTGCCGCGTCTCCCCCCAGAGCAATTCGGCGGCACTGTTATTAACCCGGATCAGCCTTGGCACCTAGTGAACCTTCTTGAAGACTCGACGCCGCCTCGCTAAGTGACCCCCAGCCCCGCCGGCCGCTTTGGCCCCGCGGGGCGCTTTTCTATCTGAAAGACGAGCAGGCACACGTGGCACGCACTTCCCCCGGCGAATTCATCCGTCAGGTCCGCGCCGAGACCGCCAAGGTCCATTGGCCGACGCGCAAGGAAACCGTTGCCACCGCGATCATGGTGATCATCATGACCAGCCTGCTCGCCATCTTCTTCTTCGGCATCGACGCCGTGCTGTCGACCACCGTCAAGTTCCTGCTGAGCTTCCTCAGCTAGCCAATTCCCCTCTCCCCTCGAGGGAGAGGGCGGCGCGCAGCGCCGGGTGAGGGGTTTAGAGTTACAAAGGTAAGATCAATGTCCCGCTGGTACATCATCCACGCTTATTCCGGCTTCGAGAACAAGGTCCGCGACGCGATCATGAGCGAGGCCAACCGCCTCGGCCTCACCCGCTTCGTCGAGGCGATCGAAGTCCCGACCGAGACCATCACCGAGATCAAGCGCGGCAAGCGCGTCGAATCCGAGCGCAAGTTCATGCCCGGCTACGTCCTCGCCCAGCTCGAGATGAACGACGACGTCTATCACCTCGTCAAGAACACCCCCAAGGTGACCGGCTTCCTCGGCCCCAACGGCAAGCCGCAGGCGATCCCCGACGCCCAGGCCGCGCGCATGCTCTCGACCAAGGACGAAGCCGCCGCCCACGCGCCCAAGCAGAAGATCAGCGTCGATTACGAGATCGGCGATGCGGTCAAGGTCCTCGACGGCCCGTTCGCCAGCTTCAACGGCGTCGTCGAGGAGCTCGACTTCGACCGCGGCCGCGTCAAGGTCAGCGTCTCCATCTTCGGCCGCGCCACCCCGGTCGAGCTGGAGTTCGAGCAGGTCGAGCGCGTCAAATAACTTGCACCCCGGCGAAGGCGGGGGCCCAGGCCGCTGCTCGGCAGCGGCTACTGCTCGCGGTCAGGAAGAGCGCTTACGCGTTCCTGGACCCCGGCCTGCGCCGGGGCACAGCAAGCCCTACTTCGCCTTCACCCGCGGATCGTCCGCCGCATTGACGTAAGTGATCTTGAACGGCCCCGTCGCGCTCACCTCGACCTCGGCGCCGTCGGCGGTCATCACCCAGTGGTGCTCCTTCGCCTTCATCACCACGCTGCCGCCGGCATCGAGGCCCTGCGCCGCGGTGCGGTTCATCCGGTCGCTCATGCCATAGGCGAGCTTGCCCGAGACGACC
>Ga0207678_10002834_pt1 | contig 15715 bp, 19 predicted proteins | sample KBSC63metaG_FD_184319 | JGI IMG/M metagenome (GOLD analysis project Ga0207678, IMG submission 184319) | Corn rhizosphere microbial communities from Kellogg Biological Station, Michigan, USA - KBS C6-3 metaG (SPAdes) (version 2) | ecosystem: Host-associated > Plants > Roots > Rhizosphere > Soil ...
CTCGCGGCCGATAGGCTCGAAGACATCATCGCCGCACTCGACAACGACGACAGCGACTGGGCGAAAAAGGAGCGCGATACGCTCGGGACGAAAAGCCCGCTGTCGTGCAAGGTCTCGCTTCGCCTCCTCACCGAAGGCGCGAACCGGGCGAGCTTCGCCGACGAGATGCGTGCCGAATATGCGCTCGCCAGCCGAGTGGTGAAGACCCGCGATTTCAAGGAAGGGGTGCATGCGCTCTTGATCGACAAGCACAACGAGCCGAGGTGGGATCCGCCGACGCCCGAAGGCGTGACAGACGCGATCCTCGACGCCTTGTTCGCTCCGCTTCCGGCCGCCGAACAATGGACCCCCTTCCCGGAGACCGTCGAATGACCGACTACGCGACCATATCGGTCGACCGCCATGGGGCAGTCACTCTCGTCACGCTCAACCGGCCCGACGCCCTCAATGCCTTCAACCGGCAGATGCGTCATGAGCTGATCGGCGCCTTTGCGGCCTACGATTCCGACGAATCGCAGCGCTGCCTCGTCGTCACAGGGTCGGCAAAGGCGTTTGCGGCGGGCGCCGACATCAAGGAAATGCAGTCAAAGGACTTCGCCGGCATGTACAATCCGGACGAGTTCGGCAGCTGGGAAAAAGTCACTGCGACGCGCAAGCCGTGGATCGCGGCGGTCGCTGGATTTGCGCTTGGCGGCGGCTGCGAAGTCGCGATGATGGCCGACTTCATTATCGCCGCCGACACCGCCCGCTTCGGTCAGCCTGAAATCAAGCTCGGAGTGACTCCCGGCTGGGGCGGGACGCAGCGGCTAACGCATGCGATCGGCAAGGCCAAGGCGATGGACATGTGCCTCACCGGACGCATGATGGATGCGGCGGAAGCGGAACGGTCAGGCCTCGTGGCGAAGGTCGTTCCGGCCGATCAGCTTCTCGGCGAAGCAATGAAGGCCGCGGAGGCAATCGCGGCCATGCCCCCCGTTGCCGCAGTCGCAACTAAGGAAATGATCAACGCAGCGTTCGAAATGCCACTGGCGCAGGGGCTGCGATATGAGCGGCGCCTGTTCTACGGCCTGTTCGGGACCGAGGACCAGAAGGAAGGCATGACCGCTTTCGTCGAAAAACGGCCGGGGAATTGGAAGGGAAAGTAGAAATGGCGCGGATTGCATTCATCGGGCTTGGCCACATGGGCGGGGGGATGGCCCCCAACCTGGTGAAGGCGGGGCACGATGTCTGGGCTTACGACCTCAGCGATGCGGCACTCGACGCGGCGGTGAAGGCGGGATGCAACCGCGCCGGTTCGACCGAGGAGTCCTGCCAGAACGCGGACGTCGTCATCACCATGCTCCCGGCAGGCAAGCACGTTCTTGAAGTCTATCGCCACCATGTTCTCGACAGCGCTCCCAAGAGCGCTCTCCTGATCGATTGTTCGACGATCGACGTCGCCAGCGCCCGCGCGGTCGAGGAGGAAGCCAGCGCCAAGGGGTTCACCATGGTCGATGCGCCGGTCTCCGGCGGAATCGCCGCGGCAGCGGGCGGCTCCCTCGCCTTCATGGTCGGCGGCTCCGACGAAGCCTTCGCGCGTGCAAAGCCGATCCTCGAGCCGATGGCGAAGGCCGTCATCCACGCCGGTGGTCCCGGCGCGGGCCAGGCCGCGAAGATCTGCAACAACATGATCCTCGGAGCGACGATGGCGGCGACCTGCGAAGGCTTCGTCCTCGCACAGAAGCTGGGGCTCGACCCGCAGGTCTTTTACGACATCAGCTCGCAGGCGTCGGGTCAGAGCTGGTCGATGACGACCTACTGTCCGGTCCCGGGCGTCGGCCCGAAGACTCCGGCCGACAACGACTACGAAGGCGGGTTCGCCGCTGCACTGATGCTCAAGGATCTGAAGCTGGCGATGGAAGCCGCCAAGCAGGCCGGTGTCGACGCCGAAATGGGCGAGGAGGCGGAAGAGCTTTACGAGGAGTTCGTCGAAAAGGGCGGCGGTTCGAAGGATTTCTCTGGGCTCATCACGATGATCGATGGAAGCTGGAAACCCAACTGACGGGAAAGGTGAATGATGGTCGCGAAATCCGCCTACGCTCTGTGCGCAATCGCGCTGCTTGCCGGTTGCAAGGCGCAGGAGCCCGCTAACCAGGCAAACGCCGTCACTCCCTCGGCCGAGACGCAGAACGCGGCCTCGGCCGCGCCCTTGACCAAGGACCAGGCGCTCGCGCTGATGAAGGCGCGTGAGCACCACATGGAAGCCTTCGCGGACGCGACCAAGACCATCGGCAACGCGCTGAAGGCGCCTTCGCCCGACGCTGCCCCGATCCGCCAGTCGGCGGCGAAGATCGCCGAGCTCGCGCCCAAGCTTGAATCGTGGTTCCCGGCAGGAACCGGCCCCGATGTCGGCAAGACTCGGGCCAAGGCGGAAATCTGGCAGAAGCCCGAGGATTTTGCCTTGAAGGCGCACGATTTCAATCAAGCTGCGCAGACGTTCAACCTCGCCGCGACAAGCGGCGATTTGAGCCAGATCAACGCCTCGTTCGAAGCGCTCGGCAAAAGCTGCAAGGCGTGTCACGACCTTTATCGAGCGCCGAAAAAAGACTGAGCAAGGTGAAGCAGCGCGTCTGGGATCTTCCGACCAGGCTGTTTCACTGGTCCCTCGTCCTCCTGGTGGGATTGAGCTGGTGGACGGCCGAAACCGGCCGTGACGCGCTGCACCTGTGGTTCGGCTACGCTGTCCTGTTCCTGATACTCTTCCGAATCCTGTGGGGATTCCTCGGCAGCTCGACGGCGCGTTTTTCAGCCTTCGTTCGCGGTCCTGGAGCGGTCGTCGAATATGTCCGCAACCGCTTCCGCTGGCCGCTGGCCGGCCATGCGCCGCTCGGCGCTCTCAGCGTCATCGCGCTGCTGGTCCTGCTGTCCGTGCAGGTCGGAACCGGCCTGTTCGCAGTCGACGAAGATGGGCTGTTCGGAGGCCCGTTCGCCCATCTCGTCAGCGTCGCCGCTTCGGATAATGTGACCGACCTTCACGAGGAGCTGTTCGATTGGCTGCTCATCCTCATCGGCCTGCATGTCGCGGCCATTCTTGTTTACCGCCTCGCGCTCGGGCGCAACCTCCTCGGCCCGATGATCACGGGGAAAGCCGACCTGCCACGCGGAATGGAGCCGATGCGTCCCGCCACCCCCCTCGTCGCGATTGTCTGCACCGTCCTCGCGCTCGTCGCGACCCTGTGGATCGTGTTCGGCGCGCCGCCGTTCGGCTCTTGATCGTCAGGCTCGCGAGGACCACATCGCGGCCATGCTGATCCGCACCGAGCAAACGCCGAACCCGTCGACACGCAAGTTCCTTCCCGGCCAGCCGGTGATGCAGTCGGGCACCCGCGACTTTGCCGACGCCGAGAGTGCGCAGGCCTCGCCGTTGGCGCAGGCGCTGTTCGACACCGAGATGGTCGAGGGCGTATTCTTCGGCAGCGACTTCGTCTCGGTCACCGCGGCGCCCGGCGTTTCGTGGACCGATCTCGATCCGATCGTGATCGAGACTCTGCTCGACCATTTCGTCACCGGCGCGCCGCTGTTCAAACCCGGAAGCGCCGCGGGGATCGCGGTGGCCGCCGACGTCGCGATCGAGGAAGACCCCGGCGATGCCGACATCATCGAGCAGATCAAGGAGCTGATCGAAACGCGCGTCCGCCCCGCTGTCGCCAACGATGGCGGAGACATCGTCTACAAGGGCTATCGCGACGGGCACCTGTATCTGTCGATGCACGGCGCCTGTTCGGGCTGCCCGTCGTCGACCGTGACTTTGAAGCGCGGCATCGAGAGCCTCATCAGGCATTACGTGCCCGAAGTCGAAACCGTCGAAGCCATTTAAATCAAAGGATTGCGGGGAATGGTCTTCTGTGGACTATTCGTTTCGTGATTCTCGCGTTCGACACATCCACCGCAGCGTGCACCGCCGCCTTGTTCGCCCCGAGCGGCCAATGCGTGGCGTGGCGCGACGAGCTGATCGGCCGCGGCCATGCCGAGCGCCTCGCGCCAATCCTCGAGGAATTGCTCGACGGACGATCGGCTGAAACGGTCCTGGTCGGTGTCGGCCCGGGCAGCTTCACCGGCATCCGCGTCGGGATTGCCGCGGCCCATGGTTTGGCCATCGGCTGGAAAGCCGAAGTCCGTGGTCTTTCGTCGCTCGCTCTTTTGGCTGCGTCCGCCGAAGTCGCTGGCGACGTCGCCGCCGCAATGACCGGCGGCCATGGCGAGATCTTCGTGCAGCAGTTCGACTCCGCGCTCCAACCGGCAAGCGAGCTCTTCAATCTCCCGCCCACCGAAGCGGCTTCGGTGGTCTCCGCCGAGACGATCGCGGGCTCGGCAGCAAACGCGCTCGTCGAAGCCCGTGGCTATGGGAAGGCCATCGAAGCGTGGCCGAGTGCCAGATACAGCCTCCGGCTCCCGGCCGCCCTGCGAACACTTCCGCCGGCGCCGCTCTACGCCCGCGCGCCCGATGCGAAGGCGAGGACCGCCGCGTGAGGGTTCGGATCGAGCACGGAAACGCCGACGATCTGGATTCGGTCATGGCGGTGATGATCGCGGCCTTCCCCGACCGTTACGGCGAAGCCTGGACCCGCTCTCAATGCGCGGGAATCCTGCCGATGACCGGCGTCAGGCTGGCGCTCGCCCGAGACCCCGACAACAAGACCGCCGGCTTCTCACTCTATCGGACCGTCGCCGGCGATTCCGAGCTCCTGCTCCTCGCGGTCGAGCCGGGCGCGCAGCGCAAGGGTATCGGGCGGCAGCTGCTGGACAACTTCATCGCCGACGCAAAGTCGAACGGCGCCGAACGGATCCATCTCGAGGTGCGCGACGGCAACGAAGCGACCCGGCTCTACGAAGCCGCCGGATTCACGAGGGCCAACCGCCGGCGCAATTACTACCGCGGCGAAGCGGGTGCGCAATTCGACGCGCTCACTTTTGTTTTGACGACAAAAGAATAAACACAATCAATATTCGCGCACTATTGCCGAGCAAGTGACAAGTAGCTAGGGCCTTTGGCGTTTAGCATTCCCTGCGATGCGGACGAAAATAAATGGAGAATGAACGAAATGGCCGACAATGAGGTCGCGGAAGACACCTTACTCACGTTAACTGCCGATATCGTTGCTGCCCATGTCAGCAACAACAGCGTTGCCGTGAACGATCTTCCGAATTTGATCCAGAACGTCCATCAGGCGCTTACGGGAATTTCGTCGACGAGCTCGGTGTCGGAAGCAAAACCCGAACCGAAGGTGTCGATCCGTTCGTCCGTGAAGCCCGATTACATCAGCTGTCTCGAGTGCGGCAAGAAGCAAAAAATGCTGAAGCGGCACCTGATGACCAACCATGAAATGACCCCGGTCGACTATCGGCAAAAATGGGGACTTTCGTCGGATTATCCGATGGTTGCTCCCAATTATGCGGAACAGCGCCGGACACTTGCGAAGTCGATCGGACTCGGCACGAAACGGCGCCGGACCCGCAAAGCCAAGTAATTTGCGAAGGAGTGCCGGGACACTCCTTCTCTTTACCGCCGCAGCGCTCGCGCCTACCTTGTCGGGCCTATGACCCACTCAGTTATCGACGTTGAAGCACTCTGCGCCGACAAGGGCCTCAGAATCACCGAGCAGCGGCGCGTCATCGCCCGGATACTCTCGGAATCCGAAGATCATCCGGACGTCGAGACGCTCCACGAGCGGGCGTCCGCGATCGATCCGAAAATCTCCATCGCCACGGTCTACCGGACTGTGCGGCTGTTCGAGGAAGCGGGTATCCTGGACCGGCATGAATTCGGCGACGGCCGCGCCCGCTACGAAGCGGCCTCCGAAGAGCATCACGATCACCTGATCGACGTCGAAACGGGCAACGTGGTCGAGTTCGTCGACGAGGACCTCGAGGATCTTCAGAAACGGATCGCGGAGAAGCTCGGCTATCGTCTCGTCGACCATCGGATGGAGCTCTACGGCGTCGCGCTCAATCGAAACCGGCAGTAGCCGCTCCTCGATCATGATTGCCGCCGCGCGCATCGCCGCGCTCATCCTGCTGTTCGCGTTCTGCGTGCCGGTCCACATGGTCACCCGGCTCGTCTTCGGCTGGTCTGACTGGCCAAGGCGCTTCCTCGCCGCCGCCGCATGGATTTGCGGTGCGCGAATCCGGGCGACGGGCAAGCGCATCCGCCCCCACTCCCTGCTCGTCTGCAATCACACCAGCTGGCTCGACATCCCAATGCTGGCGGGAGCCACCGGGTGCGCCTTCGTTTCCAAGGCCAAGCTCGGGCATTCGCTCGTCCACTGGATGGCCGACCAGAATGCGACCCTTTACGTCCGGCGCGACCATCGGCGCGGCTCAGCCGCCCAGGCCCGCGCAATCGCCGAAAAGCTTCGCGACCCACAACCGCTCGCCTTGTTCCCCGAAGGAACGACCGGCCCGGGGACGCACATGCTGCCCTTCCGATCGACCTTGTTCGAAGCGGTCTCTCCCGCGCCCCCTCGGGTGGAGGTCCGCCCGGTCGCAATCGACTATGGTACCAGCGCGCCTGAGTTCGGATGGTACGACGAGCCGGGAAAGAAGAATGTCTTGCGTATCCTCGGCCGCAGGCGAACGGTTGCCGTCACGATACGAATCCTCGATCCGCTCGAACCGATGAGCGACCGCAAAGCGCTCGCCCATGCCGCGCGCGAAGCGATCGAGGCCGCGCTGACTTCAAGTCGCAGGCCCCCTCGCGTATAGCCGCGCCGATGCAACCATCCCCAAAGACTTTTCGGATCAAATCCTTCGGCTGCCAGATGAACGTCTATGACGGCGAGCGGATTTCCGAGCTTCTCACCGACAACGGACTCGCCGCCGCGGCGGATGGCGAGGAGGCCGATCTCGTCGTCCTCAACACCTGCCACATCCGCGAGAAAGCGGCCGAGAAGGCCTATTCCGATATCGGGCGGCTGAAGCGCGAGGATGGGTCCCGGCCGATGATCGCGCTCGCCGGCTGCGTCGCCCAAGCCGAAGGCGCCGAGGCGAAACGGCGATCGGCGATGATTGACATGGTGGTCGGTCCGCAAGCCTATCACCGCCTGCCCGACATGGTCGCCGAGGCGAGCCGCGGCGGCCGCCCCGTCGACACCGGCATGCCGGCTATTTCCAAGTTCGACGCACTTCCAAGGCGGCGCCGGGCGAACCCGAGTGCGTTCCTGACGGTCCAGGAAGGCTGCGACAAATTCTGTACTTATTGCGTCGTGCCCTACACGCGCGGCGCCGAAATCTCCCGGCCGCGCGCCGATATCGTCGCCGAAGCGCAGGCGCTGGTCGAAGCGGGAGCGAAGGAGATCGTGCTGCTGGGCCAGAACGTGAATGCGTGGGAACATGAGGGCAGCGGCCTCGCCAACCTGATCCGCGAAATCGCGCGGATCGATGGGCTGGAGCGGATCCGCTACACCACCAGCCATCCCGCCGACATGACCGACGCGCTGATCGCCGCGCACGGCGAGGTCGAGAAGCTGATGCCCTACCTCCACCTCCCGGTTCAGTCGGGAAGTGACCGGATCCTGAAGGCGATGAACCGAAGCCACACCACCGAGAGCTATCTTCGGACCATCGAAAAGATGCGCGTGTCCCGGCCCGACGTGGCGATCTCGGGCGACTTCATCGTCGGCTTTCCCGGCGAGACCGAGGAGGATTTCGAGGCGACGCTGCGGATTGTCGACGCGGTCGGCTACGCCGCTGCTTATTCGTTCAAGTACAGCGCCCGCCCGGGCACTCCGGCGGCAATGATGGAGGACCAGATCGCGCCCGAGATCATGGACGGCCGGCTCCAGCGCCTCCAGGCGCGGATCGCCGCGACCCAGCTCGCCTTCAACCGCTCGACCGCCGGGCTCGATACCAAGGTCCTGATCGAGCGCCCCGGACGCCGCCCCGGCCAGATGATCGGCCGCTCGCCCTGGCTCCAGTCCGTCCATGTCGAAACGAGCGCCGGGCCGGGCGCAATGCTCGGCGTCACCCTCACCGCCGCCGGTCCCAACAGCATGACCGGCGCCCTCCGACAGAAAGACGCCGCCTGATGGGCCGCAAACCCGAACTCGTCGTTCCCGCCAACGAGCAGGGCCGCGCCCGGCTGGAGCTCGAATTCGACGAGCCCTATCTGCTCGGCCCGCTGTTCGGCGATTACGACCGGCACCTGATCACGATCGAAAGCCGCCTCGGAGTGCATATCGCCGCGCGCGGCAACCGCGTGCAAATCGAGGGCGAGGCGGACTCCGCAGCCCGCGCTCGCGACGTGCTCGTGGGTCTCTACAAGCGTCTCGAGCAGGGGAACGATATCGATTCGGAGACGGTGGAGGCGGTGCTCGGAATGGCCGCGCAGCCGAACCTCGACGGAATCATCAACGACGAGGTCGCCTCGCCGCCGCGCGTCATGATCCGCACCCGCAAGAAGACGATCGTCCCGCGCTCGCCGACGCAGACCGTCTACATGGAGGCACTGGCCCGCGACGAAATGATCTTCGCGCTCGGCCCGGCGGGCACCGGCAAGACCTATCTCGCCGTTGCGCAGGCGGTGTCGCAGCTCATCAGCGGAAGCGTCGACCGGCTGATCCTGTCGCGCCCGGCGGTCGAAGCCGGCGAGCGGCTGGGTTTCCTTCCCGGCGACATGAAGGAGAAGGTCGATCCCTATCTTCGCCCGCTCTACGACGCGCTCTACGACATGCTCCCGACCGAGCAGGTCGAACGGCGCATCGCCAGCGGCGAGATCGAGATCGCCCCGATCGCCTTCATGCGCGGCCGCACGCTGAACGATGCCTTCATCATCCTCGACGAGGCGCAGAACACCACGCCCGCGCAGATGAAGATGTTCCTGACGCGCTTTGGCATGCGCAGCCGGATGGTGATTTGCGGCGACCCCCGGCAGATCGACCTTCCGGACGGCGGCAAGTCCGGCCTCCACGACGCAGTCGAGCGCCTCCGGGGCGTTAAGGGAATCGCGGTCGTCCCATTTACCTCCGCGGACGTCGTGCGGCACCCCTTGGTCGGCCGCATCGTCGAGGCCTATGAAGGGCCGGGGGCCTGAGTAATGACTCTCGACATCGACATAGACGCCGATCCGGAGTGGGACAGTAGCACCCGCTGGGAGGCGCTCGTGCGCACCGCTGCCGAAGCCGCGATCGCGACGAGCGCGTTTCCGCAGCTTGCCCGATTGGAGCGGCCGGTGGAGCTCTCCGTTCGCCTGACCGGCGACGACGAGGTGAAGGCGCTCAACGGCCAATGGCGCGGCAAGGACAAGCCGACCAATGTCCTTTCCTTCCCGCAGACCGGACCGGCAGGCTTGTCGGAAGCCGCCGGCGACGGGCCGGAGCTGATGCTTGGCGACCTCGTCCTCGCGCGCGGAGTCTGCGAGCGAGAGGCGGCCGACAAGGCGATTTCGCTCGAAGATCACGCCGCGCACTTGATCGTGCACGGGACTCTTCACCTGCTCGGTTACGATCACCAGGACGATCGCTCCGCGGAGGACATGGAAGCGCGCGAGGTGCGTGCGCTCGCCCTCCTCGGAATTGCCGATCCCTATTCGGATGAACGATAGAAATGGCTACGAATAACGACGACGCCGGCTCCCGATTATGGCGCGGAATGCGCGCCCTGATCTGGGGTGAAGACAGCGAACAGACGCTTCGCGAGGAGATCGAGGAGGCGATCGACGAGGCCGAGGAATCGCACCAGGTCGCGGGCGACCTGACGCCCGTCGAACGGCAGATGCTCCGCAACCTGCTGCACTTCGGCGACGAGACCGCCGGCGACATCTGCGTCAATCGCGGCGACATCGTCTCGGTGCCGTCGACGATCGCGTTCGAGGACCTCGTGCAGGCCTTCGCCGAGGCCGAGCACAGCCGCCTGCCGGTCTATGGCGACAGCCTCGATGAAATCGTCGGCATGGTCCATATCAAGGACGTCTTCTCGGCGATGATCGACAAGGATCGCGACCGCTCGATGGCGACGTTGATGCGGCTTCCTCTGTTCGTTCCCGAATCGATGGGAGTCATCGACCTGCTGGCGCGGATGCGCGCGCAGCGGATCCACCTCGCCATCGTCGTCGACGAGTTCGGCGGCACCGAGGGGCTCGTGACGATCGAGGACGTGGTCGAGGAGATCGTTGGAGAAATCGAGGACGAGCACGACATCGAGGAGGCCGGGATGTTGTCGCGGCTCGACGAAGGCGTGTGGGAAGCTGACGCGAGGATGGAGCTCGAAGACCTTGCCGAAGCGGTCGATGCGCGCCTGGTGTGGGAAGAAGACGAGGTGGATACGCTGGGCGGACTCGTCTTCCTGCTGGCCGGCCATATCCCGGCCCGCGGGGAGTCGGTCCTTCATCCTTCGGGCTGGCGGCTGGAAACGATCGATTCCGACCCGCGCAAGATCCTGCGCGTCCGCCTCCACGCACCGGAACCCGAGGGCGAAGCGGATTAGTCTTTCGCGAACAGGTTGGCCGGGTTCGACATCGCCTTGAACTCGAGCGCGTTGCCAGCCGGATCGAGGAAGAACATCGTCGCCTGCTCCCCCGGCTGGCCTTCGAACCGGACGGTCGGCGGAATGACGAAATCCGTGTCCGCCTCGACCAGCCGCTCGGCAAGCGCCTTCCACTCCCCGATCGCCAGCACGATTCCGAAATGCGGGACCGGCACATGCTCGCCATCGACTTCGTTGCTTGCCCGCGCGCGCGATGCGTCCGGCGCAAGGTGCGCGACAATCTGATGGCCGTAGAGATTGAAATCCACCCAGTCGTCCGCGCTCCGTCCCTCCGGGCATTGCAGGAGCCCGCCGTAGAAGCGGCGCGCGGCGGCAAGGTCGTCGACGGGAAAGGCCAGGTGGAACGGCGGCATGGTCATGACCGCCCCGTGGTCGCGAAGTCGGTTGCTGTCCAGACTTTCGTTCCGCCCACGACTTCGGCTAGCGATGCGCAAGGCTTTGGACTGCAGTTCGCGTTCCCGGGGAGGCTGACATGATGAAAGCGCTCAAATCGCCAAAGCTCATCCCGGCTATCGCCTTGGTCAGCGGCGCAATTTCCGCCTTCGCTTTCCAACCCGCGGGCCTCTGGCTGCTAATGCCGGTCGCCTTCGCCGTCGTCCTGTGGCTGCTGTGGCGGACGACAAGTGTTCGCGGCGCTCTGCTCATCGGTTGGCTGTTCGGATTCGGCCAGTTCGTCATCGGTCTCAACTGGATCGCGACCGCTTTCACCTACCAGGCGAAGATGCCGCCCTCGCTCGGCTGGGTGGCGGTGGTGCTGCTGTCGATCTACCTCGCCGTCTATCCCGCGCTTGCCACTGGGGTCGCCTGGCGGATCGGCAAGGGAAACGAGGCGGCGCTGGCTTTGGCGCTGAGCGGCGCCTGGACCGTCGGCGAATGGCTACGGGCGGGAATCTTCACCGGCTTTCCCTGGAATCCCGCTGCCGCAGCGATGGCTCCGACGGCGCTGATCGAGACCACCCCGCTGATCGGGACCTATGGCCTCTCCGCGCTGACCGTTCTGCTCGGGAGCGTGATCTGGCTTGAAGTGCGGCGGAAATGGCTGCCCGGAGTGCTGATCCTGCTCGGTACGGCGCTCCTTTGGCTTCTCCCGTCCTCGCCGGTTCCCGAGGACCCGCTTACCATCAAGCCGATCCGCATCGTCCAGCCGAATATCGGCCAGCAGGACAAGTGGCGGCCGGAGCTCGCCGACGAGGCTGCCCGCAAGCTCGCGCAGCTCTCGGCCTCGCCCGGGCAGAACGGCCCGCACCTGCTGTTCTGGCCCGAAGCGGCGGTGACCGAGCCGCTTATGGACCAGCGCGCCGGCCTTCCCGCGGACCTCGCCGCGTTCCAGGCCCGTCGGGCCGCGCAGTCAGTCGCGCCCGGAAGCTTCCTGCTCACCGGGGGTATCGGCCTGACCTCGACGGACGGCGCTGCCATCACCGGCGCGACCAACAGTATTTTCGTGCTGGCGCCCGGCGGCGCCATCGTCGACCGCTATGACAAGGCGCACCTCGTCCCTTATGGCGAATATCTCCCGATGCGGCCGATCCTCCAACCGCTCGGCCTTGCCCGGCTTGCCCCCGGCGATTTCGATTTCAACGCCGGGCCGGGGCCGCGCACCATCGACCTTCCCGGCTGGGGCAAGGTCGCGCTGCAGCTTTGTTACGAAATCATTTTCTCCGGCCACGTCGTCGATCGGCGCGACCGTCCAGATTTCATCTTCAATCCGTCGAACGATGCCTGGTTCGGAAGCTGGGGTCCGCCGCAGCACCTCGCACAGGCCCGGCTTCGCGCCGCCGAGGAAGGGCTTCCGGTGATCCGCTCCACTCCCACCGGGATCAGCGCCATCATCGATGCCCGGGGCAATGTCGTGCAGCAGCTGAACTGGCGGAAGGAAGGCGTGATCGACGGTTATCTTCCGCCCGATTCACCGCAGCCGACCCTCTTCGGCCGGTTCGGGAACGCGATCCCGCTGCTGCTTGCCGCCTTGCTCCTCATCGGCGCCATTGCTCTTGCCGGGGGCTGGCGCTATCGGCGCATATAACGAATCCTTTATATCACCTCTTCAAGCACTCGCCGAAGGACGTCATTCGAGCAATGCGAAGCAATTACCTCTTCACGTCGGAGTCGGTCTCCGAAGGCCATCCCGACAAGGTCGCCGACCAGATCAGCGACGCCATCGTCGACCTATTCCTCGCCAAGGACCCGGAAGCACGCGTCGCCTGCGAAACGATGACGACCACAAACCGCGTCGTCCTGGCCGGAGAAATCCGCTGCAAGCCGGTGTTCGACGAGGAGCGATGGCCCGAACACGGCGGCTGGGCTCCCGGCGCCCGCGACGAAATCGAGGAAGTGGTCCGCGGCACCGTGAAGCGGATCGGCTATGAGCAGGCCGGTTTCCACTGGTCGAATTTCGAGTTCGCCAATCACCTTCACGGCCAGTCGGCACACATTGCGCAGGGAGTCGATGCCGCGGGGAACAAGGACGAGGGCGCCGGCGACCAGGGGATCATGTTCGGCTTCGCCTGCGACGAGACCCCGGACCTGATGCCCGCGACTCTGGACTACAGTCACAAGATCCTGCTGACGATGGCGGCCGACCGGCATTCGGGAGCCGCCCCCTTCCTCGAGCCCGACGCCAAGAGCCAGGTCACCCTGCGCTTCGAGAACGGCCACCCGGTCGAGGCCACGGCGATCGTCGTTTCGACCCAGCACAAGCCCGGATACGACCAGGGCGAAAAGGAGGCCGAGCTTCACGATTATGTGAAGAACGTCGTTGCCCGCGTCATGCCGGCGGAGCTTCTGACCGCCAACACGGTCTATCATATCAACCCGACCGGCGCGTTCGAGATCGGCGGCCCCGACGGCGACGCCGGGCTGACCGGCCGCAAGATCATCGTCGACACCTACGGCGGGGCTGCACCGCATGGCGGCGGCGCTTTCTCGGGCAAGGACCCGACCAAGGTCGACCGCTCTGCTGCCTACGCCGCGCGCTACCTCGCCAAGAACATCGTCGCCGCCGGCCTCGCCAAGCGCTGCACGATCCAGCTCGCCTACGCGATCGGCGTGTCCGAGCCGTTGTCGCTTTACGTCGACACGCACCGCACGGGCACCGTCGACGATGCCAAGCTGGAAGAGGCGATCGGCCGCATCGAGAAGCTCGGCGGCCTGACTCCGCGCGGAATCCGCACACACCTTCGGCTCAATCGCCCGATTTACGAGCCGACCGCCGCCTACGGCCACTTCGGCCGGGAGGCGGAGGGCGAGTTCTTCCCTTGGGAGCGAATCGATCTCGCCGACGACCTCAGGACAGCGGTGGGGGCCTGAGCGCTAGCTTCGGTCGCTGACCCCGATTCCATGGCGGAAGACGAGGTCGCCGCCCTTCCAGCCGCTGTACAGCAGGATGAGGACAACGATTCCGGAGATGTAAATTCCGGTCGAATCGATGAACCCGGTGTCGCGCCACCTCAACACGACGTTCACCAGCTCGAGCACCACCGCGGTGACGTTGGCGAGCATGTGCTTGACCGCGTCGCTCGAGCCGCGGACCCGGTCGTCGCCGAGAAAGTCGGTCAGGCCCGCGATCGCCGCAAGCGCGGCGAAGAGGAGGCCGACGACCAACAGCCACACGGAAGCGGTCGACCAGTTCGTATCATGAGTCCGGGTGTAAAGAATGTCCGCCACGAACGTCAGGACGAAACAGACGATCGGGAACGGGATCAGCATCGGATGGATCGGATGGTCGCCGATCTTCGCCGTGCTGCGCGGATGGGCATGTGAGCGGTCGCTGTCTGTCATCTCCCCTCTCCTCCTGATTGAGCGCGATTCTGAACGCCGCGCCTGCGGGTTCGACTCCGCAAACACGGCTAAGGTTCCCGTCGCCACTCCGGGCCGCTAAGCGGCGCCCGCTATGACCGCGCACAAGCAAGGCGATCCGACCACCCTCAACCGGCTCTATGGCCGATCGAGCGGACACAAGCTTCGCAAGGGGCAGCAGGAGCTGGTCGATGCCCTGCTTCCACAGGTCGCCGTAGCGGAAGAGGGCGAGGTCACGTCGGGGGGCCTGTTCGGTGACGACCGCCCGCTCCACCTCGAAATCGGCTTCGGCGGCGGCGAGCATCTCGCCTATCGCGCCGACCTGCTTCCCGACCACGGTTTCATCGGCTGCGAACCGTTTTTGAACGGCGTTGCCACCGCTCTCGGCCATATCCGCGACCACCATCTCGCCAATGTCCGCCTCTGGCGGGGCGACGCGCTCGACGTGCTTCGGCGGGTCCCGGACGGGAGCCTGAGCTTCGCCTATCTCCTCCACCCCGATCCCTGGCCCAAGGCGCGCCACTCGAAGCGGCGGATGGTCAACGACGGGCCCATCGACCTCATCGCATCGAAGATGAAAGCGGGCGGCGAGCTGCGGATCGCGACCGACCATCCCGTCTATCTCGAATGGACGTTGATGATTATGCAGCGCCACCGCGCGCAGTTCCGCTGGCTGGCCGAAAAACCCGAGGATTTCCTGCGGCGCCCGGGCGGCTGGCCGCAGACCCGTTACGAGGCGAAGGCCGGCCGCGAAGGCCGCCGGGCTTACTATTTACGGTATCAGCGCTGTTCCTGACCTTTCGCGACTCAGCGGACCCTCCTACATGGCCGGTGCAATGCAGGTGCGCGAAACCGTCCTCGATGCGATCGGCAACACGCCGCTGATCAGGCTCCGCAAGGCCTCGGAGGAGACCGGCTGCACGATCCTCGGCAAGGCCGAATTCATGAATCCGGGTGGCTCGGTGAAGGACCGCGCGGCGCTGGGAATCATCTGTGACGCGATTGGCGACGGACGGCTTCGCCCCGGCGGCATCATCGTCGATGGAACCGCCGGAAACACCGGCATCGGCCTGACCGTCGTCGGCAATGCGCTCGGGATGCGCACCGTCATCGTCATCCCGGAGACTCAGACCGAAGAAAAGAAGGCGGCGCTGAGAGGCCTCGGAGCGACTCTGATCGAGGTCCCGGCCGTCCCCTACAGGAACCCGAACAATTACGTGAAGGTCGCGGCGCGCCTCGCCGAGCGGCTCAACAACGAAGACCCGGACGGCGCGATCTTCGCCAACCAGTTCGACAACACCGCCAATCGCGACGCGCACGTGAAGACCACCGGACCCGAGATCTGGGAGCAAACGGGGGGCAAGGTCGATGCGTTCGTCAGCGCCGTCGGCACCGGCGGAAC